>Ga0105240_10012904_pt1 | contig 11507 bp, 8 predicted proteins | sample KBSC54metaG_FD_80426 | JGI IMG/M metagenome (GOLD analysis project Ga0105240, IMG submission 80426) | Corn rhizosphere microbial communities from Kellogg Biological Station, Michigan, USA - KBS C5-4 metaG | ecosystem: Host-associated > Plants > Roots > Rhizosphere > Soil | place: Michigan, USA...
TAGCTGGGTTATTTCTTACACTATCTTCATGCGTTTGAGCAAAGAGAGGTACAAAAAACAGCAGGTATAGTGAAGTGAAAAGTAGCCGTTTCAGCATAGGAATTACATTTCACTCCAAAAATGTTAATTATTCGCTAAATAATCTTTTTTAAAGTAAAATAAAATCTGCTCCCCTCTCCCAATTCACTTTGCACGCCAATTTTTCCTGATTGAGCTTCGATAAAGTCTTTTGCAATAGCCAGACCCAAACCTGTACCGGTTTGCTCCACCGTCGCGCCAGGGACTTTAAAGTACCGCTCGAATATGCGCGGCAGATATTTGCTCTCGATACCTTGTCCATGATCCTGAACGGAAAACTCGATATCGTCTCCTTTCAGCTTCTTCACGTTCAGGTTGATCGTAGATTTTTGATGACTATACTTCACCGCATTCGATAACAGGTTAATCAGTACCCAGGTGGTTTTATCCAGGTCGGCCCGTACTTCGGGCAACTTTTCATCGTAGTGCACATCTATGGCAACCTGTTTCTGGTCGGCTGTAAACTTGATGGCTTTCAGGGCATAATCGACAATATTTTGCGGATGGGTACTGCCAAAGTTCAGGTTCAGTTTGCCTGTTTCCACTTGCGCCATATCCAGCAGTTCGCCGGTGATCTGCAGCAAACGGCGGGTATCATCCTCTATATTACCGATCAGTTGTTTTTGTTCCGTATTGACATCACCTATGCGTTCATCTTCCAATAACTTTAAACTCATTTTTATGGACGCTATCGGTGTTTTAAGCTCATGAGATATCGTAGCGATGAAGTTTGTCTTCGCTTCATCCAGTTGTTGAAACTCCGTGATATTTTTCAGGATGATCACTTTACCAATAGCTTTGTCTTTATTGGTAACTGATAGCATTTCTTTTGAATAATAACTCTCGCGGTTATCGGCGAATATCTTGATCCTGTTCTGACCGGTCTGCAAAAGATTCCTCAGCAGATCATTTTCGACAGCTGCATCAGGTGCATACCGACCAATAAGGTTTGCTTCGGTAATACCGATAAGTGTACAGGCTACCTCATTGGCGAATATGATATTTGATTTCTCATCCAAACCGATGATGCCATCGTGCATGGAATTGATGATGGTCTCAATCCGCTTCTTCTCAAATAATATGCTGGCCAGGTTGCTGTTTTCATATTCTGCCAGTTTGAATGTCATCGTGTTAAAAGCCTGAGCCAACTCGCCAAATTCATCATTCGATTTAAAGCTCAACTGCTGATGATAATTACGATTGGCGATCTCCTTAATGCGCCCGGTAAGCTCGCGTATCGGGTTGGCGATATAACCCGGGAAATTGATAATAAAACTAAATGCTATCAGGAACAGGAACGACCCAATGAAGGCTACGATCATGGTTGCCCGGCTTGCTGTATCCTTGGCCGTGGCATTCTTGTGCTGAATAGCCACCATATTCACCTGCATAATGTTATAAAGCAGCCTGCGTATCTGCAACCTTAGTTCGGTTGGCTTTTGGATATTATTACTCTGCAGTTTTAACTGTTCATATTTAGAGCGCAGCGAGTCGGTTGCGGTCTGCTCACCGGGCTCGGTAATGTTGTGTTCCTCTCCTACCAGGTTTTTTTCTATAATGCTGATCTGTCTCACATTGAGTGACGATTCGTTCTCATCCAATGCGTTGCCAATATTTTTTACAAACTGAAGGCTTTCGTAATTATCCTTCAAAATCACGCTGGAGTCAGCTGATAACCTGTTCAGGAACCAGATAGCCAGGCCGCAACAAATGAGTGCCAGCAAAAAAAGGAAGCCAAAACCGGCCCTGAGTTTATTTTTAATAGTCATGACAGTATTACTAAATCGATATCAGTTTTGGACATTTTTTTCAAAAGCTGGGTAAATACGGCCGTCTTCATTACCAGCTGGTAAAACTTAAAATGCGGTTTGCCGATGCAAATTGTAGTGATCTCATATTTTTCAGCTGCCTCCCAAATTGTCTTGGCAATATTATCACTTTTTATCTTCAGCACCTCGCCGCCTAACTGGGTGGCCGTTTTCATGTTGTTGATCAAGTGGCGCTGTGCGGCCAGGTTGATCTTATCACTGCTCTCATTGGCGGTTTGTACATAAAGCACATACCATTTAGAGCGATAGTAGGATGCAAGGCGTGCTGTTTTCCGTATTATGATCTTAGCTGATTCATCATTAGTACTGATACATGCCAGGAACAATTCGGCACGCAGCTTTATATTTTTAGGTATCTCCGTATCGATCTTCCGCTCCAACTGGTGGGCAACTTCTTTCAAAGCCAACTCACGCAATTGCAAAATCCGTTCAGACTGGAAAAAGTTATTCAACGCAAGCGGGATCTTTTTCTCATCGTAAATCTTCCCTTGCTTCAGCCTTTCAATCAACTCATCAGCGGTTAAGTCGATGTTCACTACTTCATCAGCCAACTGCAATACCTTATCCGGGATACGTTCTTTTATGCTTGCGCCGGTAATTCGTTCCACCTCTTCGTTAATGCTTTCCAGGTGCTGAATATTTACCGCACTGATCACATTGATCCCAGCATTAAGGATATCCCTCACATCCTGCCAGCGCTTTTCGTTCTGACTGCCTTCAATATTGGTATGTGCCAGTTCATCAACAATAACAACCTCAGGACGTAAGCTGATGATGGCGTTTAGATCCATCTCTTCCAACTCCTTCCCTTTATAAAACAATTTGCGTCGTGGTATCAACGGCAGCCCCTCTATCAATGCTTCGGTCTCCTTACGATTGTGCGTTTCAATATAGCCGATCTTCACATCAATACCACTCCGCATCAAGGCATGCGCTTCCATCAGCATACGAAAGGTTTTACCTACACCCGCACTCATGCCAATATAGATCTTAAACTTACCCCGCCGCGAACGCTTGATCAGCTCCAGGAAATGTTCTACCGATTGCTCTTTATTTTCTCCGTCCATAAATTGGTTCTCAAAGTGGTAAGGGGATGTTCTCCGGACATCCCCTTTTACACGAACTCAATCAAACTAAATTAAAAATTGTACGTCCGTGCTTATCTTCAATGTTATTATATAAAGTTAGTTAGAACGCATATACCGCAGCAAGTACAAACTGACCAGCTGACTTGGTAGGTGTAAGACCGTCACCCTTGGTAAATCCAAAAGTATCTACATTCGCATTGTCCAACCTTACTTCCGGGATGATAGTTAAAGCACCGGCTTTAATGTTTGAAGTTAAAGTTAGACCGGTAACGTTGTCACCCTTCTTAAACTTAAAATATTCGCCCCTTACACCAAAAGTAACGATTTTAGATACCGCCAATTGAGGGTATAGCGCTACACCATCATACCCTAAACCGCCATGTGCAGTACTGTAATCAGCAGCATTTAAGCCTAATTTAAAGGCATCAGTGATCTGGTAAGCAGTAGTTAAGTCGAATATAGTACCTGAAGTTGGCCCTGAAGCTACGTTCAAGTAAGCGGTCCAGCCTTTTACCGGAGCTACCATCAATTGAGCGCCAAAGGTCGATACATCGTGCTGAGAAGTATAAGTATTCCAGTTATCATTAAAAATACCTGCCATTAAGCTTACTTTATCAGAAAAAGCATAGGTTGCTTTAAAGCCTGCATTCTGGAATGGGCCGTTAGAGAACAGGTATGATGTTGAATAGTTAAAGTTTCCTGTCGGAGAGATCACTTCATAACCGATAAAGGTCGCCATATAACCGGCTGTGAAATTCAGTTTATCAGTTACATCATAAGAAACGTACAGATTCTGGATATGATAGCTCGATGCCCCTCCAACTATCGGATCAAGTGAATTAGAGCCATCAGGCAATGATTGCTCCTGCCCTCTTGGACCGAAAGACAACTCACCAACAAAAGAAGCTTTGCCTACTTTCTTCTTCAGGCCCAGGTCAACCATACCGATTGAAACGGAGTTCTGGTCTGTCGCGAAACTGGTTTTGATATTAGGATGGCCTGAGAAATCGTATTTATAATAAGTATCTACAGAACCGAAGAAGATAAGCGGCGGATCTTTTGGATCAGCAGAGGTGCCTACCTTTCCGGTGTCCACGGCGGCTGTCGTCGCCGCTTTCACCGATAAGGTTGTTATAGTTAGTATTAAGAATAGGGATGTGATAGTTTTCATTGCAGTATTAGTTCTATTTTTTTAGTTCATCCAAAGCCACATTCAGCTTCAGCACGTTTATTTTTTCAGGACCAAGCAAGCCAAGCAGTGGATGCTCAATATGATTGTTTACCAGTTCCGCGACCTTCTGCTCATCCAGTTTGCGGTATTGGGCCACACGTTTGATCTGCATTTTTGCAGCCTCAGCAGAAATGTCAGGATCAAGCCCGCTGCCTGAGGCTGTTACCATATCTGCAGGGATGTCGCTGCGTTTCAGATAGGAATGATATTTTAACAGGGTATCAATTCGTTTTTCAACGTCCTTCAGATAGTCGGGATTGGTTGGACCTTTATTCGATCCGGCTGAGCCATTGGCATTGTATGCTACGGCTGACGGGCGCCCCCAAAAGTATTGAGGCTTTGAAAAGTTCTGCCCTACAAGCGCATAACCAATCACTTTGCCATTTACAACGATGGCCTCGCCATCACCTTTCCCTTTGGCTAACTTACCGACAGCAGCGATAAACAGCGGGTATATCACACACAGCACTACAATGAGCACCAGTGTTATTCTTATTGATGGAATAATGTACTTCTTCATGATTTTTTAAACTACTAGTGAAACAACCAGGTCGATCAATTTTATGCCTATGAAAGGTGCAATAACGCCACCGAAACCGTAAATCAGCAGATTCCGGCGCAGCAACGCACTTGCACCAATCGGCTTATATTCAACACCTCTTAATGCCAGCGGTATCAGCATAGGTATAATGATGGCGTTGAAAATCACCGCCGATAGGATTGCCGACTGCGGACTGTGTAAAGCCATAATGTTAAGGCTCTGCAAGGCAGGTATCGAGGTGATAAATAATGCCGGTACGATAGCGAAATATTTAGCCACGTCGTTCGCTATGGAAAATGTGGTCAGCGTACCACGGGTGATGAGCAACTGCTTTCCAATTTCAACGATCTCGATCAGCTTAGTAGGGTCGTTATCCAGGTCGACCATGTTGCCTGCCTCCTTAGCAGCCTGTGTACCACTATTCATGGCTACACCTACGTCGGCCTGTGCCAATGCAGGAGCATCGTTAGTACCGTCTCCCATCATGGCTACCAGCTTACCGCCATTCTGCTCATGCTTGATGTAGTTCATCTTATCCTCGGGTTTTGCTTCCGCGATAAAATCATCCACACCGGCTTTCTCAGCAATGAATTTGGCGGTTAAGGGGTTATCACCTGTTACCATCACGGTTTTTACACCCATTTTACGCAGGCGGTCAAAGCGTTCAGAAATACCGGTTTTGATAATGTCCTGTAATTCAATCACACCCAAAACTTTCTCGTTCTGAGACACTACCAATGGCGTACCCCCATTTGAAGCAATGATTTTCACCCTGTCTTCCACACCATTAGGTAACGGGTTACCGGCTTTTACTACCATATTCCTGATGGAATCAAAAGCACCTTTGCGTACACGCAATCCGTCAGCAGTATCCAAACCGCTTGAGCGGGTTTCGGCGGTAAACTTGATGAACGTGGCACCATTCGGCACTTTTACTGTAAGGCGTCCTGCGCCTTGTTCAGCCAATTCCACTATTGATTTACCTTCAGGAGTCTCGTCGGCCAGCGAGCTTAACACGCATGCTTTTACAAATTCGCCTTCGCTTACGCCCTCAACCGGCCAAAAGTGAGTGGCTTTGCGATTACCTATTGTTATTGTCCCGGTCTTGTCTAACAATAATGTATCGATGTCGCCCGCGGTTTCTACAGCCTTGCCCGATTTGGTGATCACGTTGGCACGCAGTGCACGGTCCATACCTGCGATACCGATGGCTGAAAGCAGTCCGCCAATGGTAGTTGGGATAAGACACACAAAGAGTGATATCAAAGCCGCAATAGTAATAGGGGTATTGGCATATTTTGCAAAAGGCTGCAGCGTAACGCACACGATGATAAATATCAGCGTAAAGCTTGCCAGCAGGATAGTAAGCGCAATTTCGTTGGGAGTTTTCTGGCGTGATGCTCCTTCTACCAATGCGATCATCTTATCCAAAAAGCTTTCACCCGGTTGAGTAGTTACCAGTACTTTAATATTATCGGATAACACTTTTGTACCTCCGGTAACAGAGGACTTATCACCGCCTGATTCTCGGATCACGGGAGCGGATTCACCGGTAATAGCCGATTCATCAATAGTAGCAATACCTTCTATGATCTCGCCATCTGTTGGAATAGTATCGCCCGTTGCGCAAACAAATACATCGCCTTTGCGCAGTTCATTGGATGATTTGGTAACGATAGTACCATTATCCAGCAATACTTTGGCCGGAGTTTCTTCACGTGTTTTACGTAAACTGTCGGCCTGTGCTTTGCCGCGCGCTTCGGCAATAGCTTCAGCAAAATTGGCAAATAGGACAGTTAACAGCAGTATAATGAAAATACTTACGTTGTACCCAAACGAGCCCTGGTCGGTATGAGAAAAGGAGTAATAACTCACGAACAGCATCACCAGCGTACCGATCTCGACGGTAAACATCACCGGGTTGTGTATCATCACCCGGGGATCGAGTTTTATGAATGATTCTTTGAGGGCTGTCCGCACAAGGGCAGGCTCAAATAATTTATTTGATTGGTTTTTCATTTCTAATTAGTGCTTAAGCATTGAAAAATATTCTGCCAGCGGGCCCAATGCCAGTGCAGGGAAGTATGACAAGGCATTCAGTATCAAGATCACGGCGAAAGTCATTATACCAAAAGTCACCGTATCGATGCGTAATGTACCGGCCGATTCAGGTATGAACTTCTTTTGCGCAAGCAGACCCGAGATTGCTATCGGTCCTATGATCGGTAAGAACCTTCCGAAGAAGATCACCACACCCGCGCTAACGTTCCAGAAGATATTGTTGTCTCCCAGCCCTTCAAATCCTGAACCATTGTTTGCATTACATGATACGTACTGGTACAGCATTTCCGAGAAGCCATGATAACCGGGGTTATTGAGCCATGCGGAGGGTTTCACTGCCCAATCGGCATTGGGATGGGTATAGAATATGTAACAAGCCAATGCGGTGCCACCTTTAATTAGCAATGGACTGAGCAGGGTGATAATTGCGGCTATCTTTATTTCCCGCGCCTCCACTTTATGTCCCAAGAATTCTGGGGTTCGACCTACCATCAAGCCGGATATAAATACAGCTATGATGAGATAGATATAATAGTTGAGGAAGCCTACGCCATCACCACCAAAGAAACCATTGATCATCATGGCCAGCAGTTCCCAGCAGCCGGTCAAAGGCATCATACTATCGTGCATGCCGTTTACCGAGCCGGTTGATGTCACCGTGGTCAGCGTGCTCCAGTAAGCCGTTGCAGCAGGACCGAATCGGACCTCCTTACCCTCCATCGAGCCCGTAGCCTGGGTTATACCCATCTTAGCTATTTCCGGATTGCCGCCAACCTCGCTGACAATGGACGGGATCATGAGCATGAGCGTACCTACGAGCATCACACCGAATATGATCCAGCTTAATTTTTTCCTGCGGATGAAAAAGCCGAGGGCTATGATCATGCCGACAGGTATAATAAACTGGGAGGCGACCTCCACCATATTGGTCAAATAGTTCGGGTTTTCGAACGGATGTGCGGAGTTGGCACCGAAGTATCCACCGCCGTTAGTTCCCAGGTGTTTAATGGCGATCATTTGCGCAGCAGGGCCACGTGATAAGGTAACCGTATCGCCTTGCAGCGAGATGAATTTATCTTTAGCGGCGTAGCTGCTTGGAGTACCATTGAAAGTTAATACCAGGGCAATCACTATAGAAATTGGCAGTAATACGCGGGTGATCGATTTTACAAAGAAGTCCCAGAAGTTGCCCAGATCAGTAGTCGTCTTGTCCCTGAATGCTTTAAAGACAGCTATTGCGGCGGCCATACCCGTCGCGGCGCTGGTAAACTGCAGGAACATAAATATAAAATGCTGGGTAAGATAGGTTGCTCCGGTCTCGCCCGAGTAGTCCTGCAGGTTACAGTTTGCTAAAAAGCTGATGATCGTATTAAACGATAAGTCAGGCGTCATGCCGGGATTGCCATCGGGGTTTAGCGGCAGTTTGTCCTGGTATATCAATACAAAAAAGCCATACAAAACCCATAAGATATTGATGGTGAGCATAGCTTTCAGGAACTGTTTCCAGTTCATATGTTCTTTGGGATTGATGCCACCCAGCTTGAACATCCATTTTTCGATAGGCTTCAGAAAGTCGGTCCATACTTTCTCACCTGCATACATTTTTGCCATGTATTTACCAAGCATAATGGCTATGGCAAGCGTAATGATGAATGTTACTATTATTCCGGTTAATTCAGTGTTCATTGTTTCAGATTAAAATTTCTCGGGTTTAAGCAGTACATATACCATGTAGATGAAAACCGCAATTGAGGTAATGAATAATGCGATCATGATTTTTAGATTTTTTCGAACCAGTCGATTGCTTTAAATGACAGCCAGCACATTACGATGATGGCTACGAAGAGATAAATGGTGAGCATAGTTTTAATTTTTAGTGGAGTTTTGTTGCATAGCGTTTAGTTAATTATTGCAGAAGTTTAATTTTGAGATAGACGAAATAACTCAGCGCCAAAACGAAAAGGCAGAAAAAGATCATTATCAGAAGTTCCCTGGGTGAGTATTTTACTTGTTCTTGTTTCATTGCTGCTGGTGTTGCGCTTCGGGTTGATTTTCTTCCCTATTCGCCAAGACGATGCCAGCAATAATCACAAATAGATCAAGACACTATAAATCAGTCATTTAAAAAGGAGTAGCGATAAATTATAGGAGAGAATAAATAGAAAATCCCTATCAAAATGATAGGGATTTATTAAAATGAGAGTGCCTTACTGACAATTGTTCACGAGCGTTCACGGCGTTGTGAACGTGAACACTTTAGGGGTAGACAGCGTAGAATCTGCATAACCGCTCTGTATAGTCTCTGATTACATCCTATCTCCACAACGTATATTTCTTAAACGTATAATTCACTACGTAAAACCCACAACTTCTCTACTATTCAAATATCTATAATTATAGACTTTTTGTCTACAATACTTGACATTATGAAATGTTTACTTATCTTTGCTGGTCGTTAAACAATTAAAGATCATGGAACAATCTAAAAAATCCCTGAACCAGCAGTCTATCATCTACGCGCTTATTTATGGGGCCACTTATTTGCCCGCTGCATGGTTATTAAAGCATCAAGTAGTCGAGCGGCCTGTTTCGGTAATTATTGCAATAGTGCCGGTTATTACTTTCGCCATTTTTATTTATAAATACATTAAAGCCATTGGAGCAATGGATGAAGTGAAGCAACGGGTGCAATTTGAAGCCGTTGTTATCGGTTTCGCACTGATGGCCATGCTGCTGATGGTGTTGTTTTTGCTGGGTCTGTGCGGTGTATCAAACAGCCTGTGGTTTGGCTATGCCTACCTGACGTGCTATTGCTGGCTGTTTTATTTTATTGGTTGGATAATTTCGAAAAGGAAATACGGCGTATGAAAAATACCATAAAGGTTGAACGCGCTAAGAAAAACTGGACCCAGGCCGATCTTGCCAAACACATCGGGGTATCGCGGCAGGGGCTAAACTCTATCGAGACCGGAAAATTTATCCCATCTACCCTGCTTGCGTTGCGGATGGCGAAGGTGTTTGGTACTACCGTGGAGGAGTTGTTTCAATTGGAGGAGGGGGAGGAATTTTAGTTGGTAGTTTTATTCAATCACGTCATTGCGAGGAGTGAGCGACGAAGACAACCGACCATAGGGAGCTCATTGATACCATTAAAAAACAAAAACACCGCATCAATAATCCCCAATAAGCAGAGCGGCTATGCAAGTTGTACACCTGTCCATTCGCTCTGTAAAGTTCGGGATTGCTTCGTTACGCGGCTCACACTGGCCGCCTTGCGCCTCGCAATGACGCGCGAAGAGAAATTAAACTCAATCAACCACTTAACCAATCAACTAATCAACCAATCTTCCCATTCACAATCTCCACTATCTCGGTTTCGCGGTCTATTGCCATTTGCTGAAGGGCTTCGCCTTCGCTTAGTATTTCATGGACGTAGGTTTTGTCGTCATAGCCGCCGGCATTTACCTTTACGTTCATGAAGGCACCTAATACCGCTGTGCGGGCGCATAGGGCTGCCACACCGGCATCAGTTACAGAATTAGGATTGCCCTTTTCGGCCATCGCCTTAATCACTTCCATGCTCTGGTAGGCGGCCTTCATCACCTGGAACGGCACCTCGATGGCCAATTTGGTGGCCTGCTGTATGGCTTCGTTGCGCGCTGCTTTTTCGTCGGCTGTAGCTTTGGGCAGGGCAAAGGCTGTCATGATCTGGTTAAAGGCAATGGTATCCTGATCAACCAACCGCACCATCTCGTTTTTGTAATGCTGTCCACGCTCGGCCCAGCCGCTGAACTCGGCCCAACGGTCGTCCCAACCGCGTTTATGTGACGACAAGTTGGCCACCATAGCTGCAAGCGATGCACCAAGCGCGCCTACATAAGCCGATATGGAACCACCACCCGGCGCAGGGCTTTCGCTGGCTGTTTCGTCGGCAAAGTCGGCGAGGGTCATGCTGATGAGCTTGCTATTGGCCTCGTCTTTTAGCAGGTATTCGATGATACGCTCTTCAGGTTTAAAGGGCTCCAGTTCATCCAGTCCCATTGATTTGATGGCGATGCGGATGAGTTCCTTCTCGCTTACCCCGGTAGACCGCTCTTGTTTGGCTAAGAAATACCGGCCTGCGTCCAGCATCGATTTGAGAGGGATGAGGCCCACCAGTTCGCTGCCGGTTACGCGTATACCACGCTCGTTGGCCTTGTTGCATACCTCGTCGAACGCCTTGTGAACGGGGGTTACCTCGATGTTGGTGAGGTTCATGGATATCTGCGCGATACCATACTCTTCGATGTACCAGCCAATGGCCTTTACCGATTTTAATGAACCGGGAATAGAGCGCGGCTTTCCATTCGCATCGGTAATGATCTTACCGCTGATAGGGTCGCCTTCTCGCATTACGCGGCCTGCTTCGCGTACATCAAATGCAATGGAATTGGCACGACGTACTGAAGTGGTATTCAGGTTGACGTTATAAGCGATTAGGAAATCTCTTGCACCAATAACCGTCGCGCCCCTCTTAGCGTCAAATTCCGCCGGACCGAAATCTGGCTTCCATTCCGGCAACTTTATCTTCTTAAAAAAGCCCTCATATTCACCCGCCCGGATAACGGACAAGTTGTTGCGGCTTTTATCGGGCTGAGCGTACTCGTATAGATAAGCGGGTATCTTCAGCTCCTTCCAAA
>Ga0105240_10012905_pt1 | contig 11507 bp, 6 predicted proteins | sample KBSC54metaG_FD_80426 | JGI IMG/M metagenome (GOLD analysis project Ga0105240, IMG submission 80426) | Corn rhizosphere microbial communities from Kellogg Biological Station, Michigan, USA - KBS C5-4 metaG | ecosystem: Host-associated > Plants > Roots > Rhizosphere > Soil | place: Michigan, USA...
ATCGAGACTAATAAGTCTCGAAAGTATATACTATTTGTTCACCATAGTCAACTATAGGTCTTTTGAGATGTTGTGATACGTATTCATGTTATAATCTCTTCATATGAATTTATCTGTCGGGATAGTTGGCCTGCCAAACGTTGGAAAGTCAACTCTATTTAATGCACTGCTTAAAAAGCAGCAGGCACTAGCTGCGAATTATCCATTTGCCACAATTGAGCCGAATATCGGGATTGTCGCCGTGCCAGATTCGCGTTTGCAAGCCTTAGCAGAGATTACCATGAGTGAAGAAAAAATGTCTTCTTTACCACCGATTAAGCCAGCAACTGTAGAGTTTGTAGATATTGCAGGATTAGTGAAGGGTGCGGCTGAAGGAGCTGGATTGGGAAATAAATTCCTTTCACATATCAGAGAAGTGTCGGTGATTTGTCATGTGGTTCGTGCGTTTGCAGATGAAAATATTATCCGAGAGGGAAGTAGTGATCCGGAGAATGATTTCGCAACGATTGAGATAGAATTGAAGCTGGCGGATTTACAATCTGCGATGAATATCCAGTCGCGAATCAAACGCAATGATGATCCGGTGCAAAAAACTGCCATAGATAAAGTAGTTGGGAATTTAAATGACGGCATTCCAGTTCGTGATACAAATCTGACCGATGAAGAAAAATTGTACATCAAGACACTTTCATTTTTAACAGCCAAACCGGAAATTGTGGTTCTGAATGTGAATGAAGATGAATATACGACAGCGAATGTAGCTGCTATTATTGAGCGTTATGCTGATATGTTACAAATTTCTCGTGATAGACTGGTTGTCATTTGCGCGAAGATTGAATCAGATCTAGCTGCGCTGGATGAAGAAGAGCAGAAACAATATTTAGCAGATCTCGGATTTGAAACATCGGGACTTGAAAGACTCATTCAAAAAGCCTATGAACGGTTGGGTTTGATTTCATTTCTGACTAGTGGAGAAAAAGAGGTGAAAGCTTGGACGATTGGAAAAGGTGAGACAGCACCTGAAGCAGCTGGTGCGATTCATACGGATTTTACGAAAAAGTTTATCAAAGCTGAAGTGGTTTCATATGAAGATTTTCTGGCGAATAATGGGTGGAAGGGAAGTCGGGAAAAGGGGAAAGCGAGATTAGAAGGAAAAGAATACGTGATGCAAGATGGGGATGTGGTAGAGTTTAAGATCGGCAGTTGATGGATTGCATATCCAAAAACATTTGGAAAATATACAATTCCTTAAAAGAAGTATAGACTATACATATTACGAAATACTATTATTATCTGAAATGAAAAAAATAAAAGATATTCAACCTCTTAGTGTACTTCTTATTACAACAAGTATTGTCGTAATGTTTTATACCTTGGATTTGTTTATTGTTCCTAATACTGTTTTACCAATGTATATTTCAGAACGCAACGCTTTCAGCCATCCACCTACTGGCTTCGGAGGACTTGTACTGCTTCCTTTAGCAATGGAAAGAGAGTTTGATATCGGTATCACACAAGGTTACTATAAATATATTTCAATCTTTCTTGAGATACCAATACTTATTTTAGGTATAATTTTGTTTTTTAGAAAACATATTACGCTTACTATTTTAGGACTTTTCTTTTTTGCTGTTCAACTCATTATTATTAGTACTACTCTGTTTGACTATCTCACAAGATTATTTTGTACACTATGTCATTCATAATTAATTTCGTATAAGAAGAATATGTAGGGCGTGGGGTTGACAAAAAGTTATTTTTTTTACATACTAAGATAGTGATTCGATCACTTTGTAAGCACCAACATATTTGTGATAAAAGATCTCTGATCTACAAAGCCGCGTAACGCGGTTTTTTTTATGGAACCTGACCAACGTATTCACGAAAAATGTGGAATCTTCGGGGTTTTCGGAAAAGGACTGGATGCTGCCAGGTTGACCTATTTCGGCCTTTTCGCCCTCCAACATCGCGGTCAAGAATCTTCTGGTATTTCCGTTTCAAATGGAAAGCGAATTAAAACCCATAAAGCTGGCGGACTTGTCACACAAGTCTATCAAGAAAAAGATTTACGTAAATTAAAAGGTTACATCGCCATAGGACATAATCGTTATTCTACATCTGGCGGTTCGAAAGCTGAACATATCCAACCGATTCTGCATGAGCCAGCTAAATTTGCATTGGCTCACAACGGCAATCTGCCTGATGTATCGAAGTTGGTTCGTTTTCTGAAAAAACATGGCATTAGTACGAAAGGTGTCAGTGATTCGGCGCTGATCTATAAAGCGATTCACTTTTATTTGAAAACTGAAACTATTGAGAACTCGATCATACAAGCTTTTCCACTTTTTACCGGAGCTTTTTGTATTGTCGTATTAACCAAACATAAATTGATCGCCTTCAGAGATGCATATGGCATTCGGCCATTATGTTTAGGGAAATTGGGCGAGGGGTACATTGTAGCGTCGGAGACTTGTGCGCTTGATACCATCGGCGCGACATTTGTTCGCGACATTCATCCCGGCGAAATGGTGGTGATTGATGAAAAAGGTATAGAAAGTTTCCAAATTACTCTGGCTAATCACAAGTTAGATATTTTTGAATTTATTTATTTCTGTCGACCAGATAGTATGCTGATGGGAAAAAGCGTCTATGAAGTGCGAAAAAATTTGGGAAAAGAATTGGCGAAAGAATTTCCAATGGACGCAGATTTCGTCATTCCAATTCCAGAATCAGCCATTCCTGCAGCGATTGGCTATTCGCAACAAAGTAAGATTCCCTTTGAATTTGGACTTGTTAAAAATCGCTATATCGGCCGAACGTTTATCTTGCCAGATCAACAATTACGTGAACGGGCTGTACATATGAAATTAAACCCAGTCGATGATATATTGCGCGGAAAAAAGGTTGTCGTGATCGATGATTCCATTGTCCGAGGAACAACCGCGAAAAAATTAGTGAAAATGATTCGCGGAGCTGGAGCGAAAGAAATTCATCTCATGAGTAGTTGTCCGCCATTTCGTTATCCTGATTTTTATGGCATTGATGCACCGAGTCAAAGTGAACTTATTGCAAGTCAAATGGATGTCTCGGAAATAGAAAAATTTGTTGGCGCTGATTCACTATCGTATCTTTCATATAATGGAATGATTCGAGCTACAGAGTTAGATGAAAATCTTTTTTCTACATCTTGTTTCACTGGCATATATCCGATTGATATTGGGAGAAAGAAAAAAACAATTAGTCATTTGCGTACTAAGAAACGTATCGCTGTTTTGATTTCCAATATCGGGACAGGAACGAATTTGCAAGCAATTATTGACGGCGTTGAAAATAAAAAAATTAATGCGGAGATTGCCATTGTCCTCAGCGATACAGAAGCATCTCCTGGTTTAGAAAGAGCGAGGAAACATCATTTGACGACTATGATTTGTCCGAAGAAAGAAGATTTGTTGAGGATTTTGCAGACATATAGTCTCGATTATATTGCGTTGGCAGGATGGCGACAAATTATTTTAGAAGAAGTCATCGAAGCATTTCCGAATCAAATTCTAAATACACATCCAGGCTTAATTCCTGATAGTATGGATAGTTTTGTCGAGAATCCTGATAAAACCAAAGGTCTATGGAATAGAAAAAAAATGACAGAGAAAGCCATTCAACTCTTTCTCGATGAAAAAGCGACATATGCCGGGTGCAGTAATCATTTTCTGACAAAAGAATTTGATTTTGGTCCAGTCATGGGAAGATGCTTTGAAAAGGTGATGAAAGATGATATAGTGACATCGTTGTATGGTCGATTGAAAGTGAAAGAAAATCAGCTGTATGCAGATGTGTTGGCGAAGTTATGCCGGGAATGATGAAATTACAAAAAACAAATAATTTCAAAATTCAAAATTCAAAATTGAGATTCGCTGATTGGTATTTGTTTGTTATTTGAATTTTGGTGCTTGAGATTAAATATAAAATGTACTATTACTTAATTACTAAATGAACATTCTCATTATCGGATCAGGTGGGAGAGAACATGCACTGGCATGGAAAGTGTCACAATCCAAACATGTCAAGCAGATTTTTATTGCTCCTGGAAATCCCGGAACTGCTGCAATAGGGACGAATGTTGCAATCGCCGTTGATGACCTTTCACATTTGTTAGTTTTTGCACTAGATAAAAAAATTGACTTGACCATAGTCGGTCCGGAAGTGCCATTATCGCTGGGGATAGTTAATCTATTTCAAGCAAATAAACTTGCTATATTCGGTCCCACTAAACTTGCTGCTCAAATTGAAACGGATAAAGTCTGGACCACTAATTTCATGGAGGAATATCATATCCCACATCCGGAATCGGCTGTATTTACCAGTTCTGAAAAAGCAGTACGATTTTTAGAAAAGAATAAAAAGAAACAGTGGGTGATGAAAGCCAGTGGATTAGCAGCAGGCAAAGGAGTGATTTTGCCAGAAACATTAGAAGATGCAAAACAAACAGTTGTCGATATCTTGGATAAAAAAATATTTGGTTCAGCCGGCGACATATTATTATTACAAGAAAGAATAGCAGGTCCTGAAATCTCTATTACAGCCTTGGTGGATGGGAAAAGTTTTCTCATATTTCCACCCTCCCAAGATCATAAAAGAGTTCTTGCTGGAAACCTTGGACCAAATACTGGCGGCATGGGTGCGTATGCCCCAGTGCCATTTGTCAGTAAAAAAATAATAGGGCAAATTAAAAAAACTATTCTAGAACCATTTGTGAGAGGCATGATAGAGGAAGGTCATCCCTACCAAGGCGTGATCTATCCTGGACTCATGTTGACTGAAAAAGGTCCAATGGTTTTAGAATTTAATGCACGGTTTGGTGATCCTGAAACAGAGCCACTAATGTTATTACTAAAAAATGACATTGTTGACTTGTTTGCATCTTGTATCAATCAAACGTTGAATAAACAAAAATTGGAGATTTATAAAGGTTCTGCAGCAACTGTCATTTTGACAGCCAAGGGTTATCCCGATACCCCAGAGAAAGGTGTGGTGATTAATGGACTTGCCAAAAAAAGGAATAAAAAAGTTATGGTTTTTCATGCAGGAACGAAAGAAACAAATGGAACCATCGTCACGAATGGCGGTCGTGTTTTAGCAATTTCTTCTCATGCCAGAACTTTGGAAAAAGCATTGCAAAATATTTACAATTCAATTGGTTCGAAGAAATCACAAATCTCTTTTGCCGGCATGCATTATAGAAAAGATATTGGCTATCAAGCGCTTCCATCTTTAGAAAAAAAAGATTCAGTAAATTTATCCGCCTCGCATCGCCAACTGACAACCAGTCAGGTACACCGTATTGCAGTGATGCAGGAACATGATACTCGGGCAATAGTCAAACAAAAAATATTAGAGCAACAAGGATATAAGGGGAAAATTAATACATTGAAATTAGTCGATGTCTATACAGTCGATAAACAATTATCTGATGAAGAAGTACAGACTGTTGCAAATTTATTAACCAATCCTGTAACCCAGAGCTATGTCTTAAATTCGTATAATTCTCCTGAAACTTTTACTCCGGTAACAGAAAAATTTGATTATGTATTAGAAATTGGTTTGCATCCAGGTGTTACTGATAATATTGCAACCACAACCCAAGAAACGATTCAAGATGCGCTGCGAACACCATTTGTTGCAGACGAACATGTCTATACCTCGCAACTGATGTATTTGACTGGAAAACTGTCTTTAGATGATGTAAAAAATATCGGCGAGTCATTAGCCAATCCACTTATTCAAAGTATCCGAATTAAAGATTACGAAACATATATCGCAGACCATGGGATGCTCACACCATTACCGAAAGTGCATTTGACGGAAAAGGGAAGTGTTGATGTTGTCAACCTGAATGTTGGTGATGCTGAGCTAATATCGATTGGAAAGCAAGGTATTATGGGAAAGGATGGGAAGCGCCGCGGACCGTTGGCATTAGATCTATTGGCAATGAAAGCGATTCAAGCACATTTCAGAATCTTACGTCGAAGTCCGACAGATATTGAACTTGAGTCTATTGCGCAAACCTGGTCGGAACATTGTAAACATACGATTTTCGCCAGTCCGATTGATGATAAAAAAGATGGTATATTTACATCATATATTAAAGCTGCGACAGATGTTATTCGGAATAAGAAAGGCCAAGGAGATATTTGTGTATCCGTTTTTTCAGATAATTCAGGAGCAATTGCATTTGATGATACTTATTTAATTACTCATAAAGTTGAAACACATAATAGTCCCTCAGCGCTTGACCCATTTGGAGGCGCGATTACTGGCATCGTGGGTGTGAATCGCGACGCGATTGGATTTGGTCTGGGTGCCAAGCCGATTGCAAATACCTATGGATTTTGTTTTGCCCAGCCAGATATAAAAAGGGTTTTGTATAAAGATAAAAATCTGACTCAACAAATGTTATTGCCTAAACGAATTTTAGAAGGAGTTGTTTCAGGAGTAAATGTGGGAGGGAATTGTTCGGGGATTCCGACACCACAAGGCTTTGTTTATTTTGATAAACGCTATCAAGGAAAACCGCTCGTTTTCGTGGGAACGGTTGGACTTTTGCCGAGAACTGAACATGAAAAAGATTTGACTAAGAAAAAGGCAAATCCCGGTGATTATATCGTGATGGTTGGAGGACGAGTCGGGAAAGATGGTATTCATGGTGCGACATTTTCATCTGAGGCAATTGATGCAGGAAGTCCGATGACAGCAGTACAAATCGGTGATCCGATTACTCAGAAAAAATTGAGTGATGTTTTGGTCAAAGAAATTCGCCATTTGAATTTGTACACCAGTATTACGGATAATGGCGCAGGCGGACTGTCTTGTTCTGTTTCGGAAATGGCGAAGGAATCAGGAGGATGTGAAGTGATATTAGAAAAAGTACCTTTGAAATATCCAGGATTGCAACCATGGGAGACGTGGATTTCTGAATCACAAGAACGTATGACACTTGCAGTACCTGTTGAAAAATGGAAAGAATTTAATCATCTCATGAAAAATCGAGGAGTGGAAGCAACAATCATTGGGACATTTACTGATTCTGGCCGGTGTAAAGTTGTGTTACATAATAAGACAATTATGGACATATCTTTGCACTTTTTACATGATGGAGTACCATTGAGACATTTACGAACTGCGAAACTTTTAGCAGTAACGTCTGATGAACAATTTCCTAAAGTGAAAGACCAGAATAAACTATTGCAATCGATGTTGGCGCGTCCATCGATTGCTAGTTTTGCATTTATATCCGCACAATATGATCATGAAGTCCAATCGACCTCAGTTCTCAAACCATTACAGGGAAAAGGCAGAGTCAATGGTGATGCGAGTGTGTTACAACCCCGACTCGATTCGCAGAAAGGTGTCGTTTTATCACAGGCGTTATATCCAAATGCCAGTGAGATAGATGCATATCATATGGCAGCTGCAAGCATTGATACAGCGATTCGTAATTGTATTGCAGTTGGTGGAGATCTAGAAAAAATTGCGTTACTCGATAATTTTTGTTGGACAGATTCATATAATCCAGAACGTTTAGCGCAATTAAAACTGGCAGCCCAAGCGTGTTATGATTATGCAGTGAGTTTTGGCACACCATTTATTTCAGGAAAAGACAGTATGTTTAATGATTTTCGCGGTTATGATGAAAAAGGAAATCCAGTGATGATTTCTATTCCACCTACGTTATTAATTTCAACTATTGGTGTAATGGATGATGTGACGAAAGTTGTTTCGCAGGATGTGAAAGAAAGTGGTGATTTGCTCTATATTTTGGGTGATACCTACGAGGAACTTGGCGGATCAGAATATCTATGTTTATTGTCTGATGAATATAAAAAAAAGTTTGCATCCATCTCAGTTCCGAGAGTTGATGCAAAGAAAAATAAACGATTGTATAGAGCTTTTACCCAAGCAGTTACCAAAGAATTGATCGCTTCATCAATCAGTATTCATCACGGCGGATTATTAGTTGCTTTAGCGAAAATGAGTATGGCAGGAAAATTAGGTGTTTCGGTTGATTTGAAAAACCTGCCTGGAGTCGTACACCACGATATGTTTGCTTTCTATAGTGAATCACAGGGAAGATTATTAGTCAGTGTTTCACCATTGCTGCAAAAAGAATTTGAAGAACTATTTGCAGACGAGAGTTTTGCGTTAATTGGAAACGTACGTAGCGACTCATTATTCCGAGTGAAAGGGTTAGATGGAAGATTAGCGATTGATACAGATGTCGAGATATTATTGGAAATGTATAGAGAAACGTTTGAAGGGTATTAAATAGTTAAAAGGTAGAAATGAAAATTGTAAAATTGTAGTTATACATTATCAGTTCATTAACTTAGAACTCTAAAAAATAACTTTTAAATTTTCACTTTACACTTATATTTTTATGAATAAAGCACACGCACTCATCATGAGCGGTTATGGATTAAATTGTGAAGAAGAAACGAAATTTGCTTTCGAATTAGCAGGGGGGAATGCAGATATCGTTCATATTAATGATATAATTTCACAGGAAAAGCATTTGATTGATTATAATGTCTTAGTTTTTCCTGGAGGTTTTGCCTACGGAGATGATACTGGTTCGGGCAGTGCATTTGCGAATAAAGTCAGGAATCATTTATGGGATGAGTTACAAACATTTCTGCAAAGAGATACCTTGATCCTGGGCATTTGTAATGGTTTTCAAATTTTGGTGAATCTTGGACTATTGCCTGCCGTCGATAAGAGATATGGTGATCGACAAGTTGCATTACTCCATAACGATAGTGCTCGATATACTGTTCGTTGGATAGATATGGCTTGTGATAGTAGCAGTCCATTTTTGCAAAATATCGATACAGTGTCTTTGCCAATTGCACATGGAGAAGGAAAGTTTTTTGCATCAGAAAAAATGTTAGATTCGCTTATTGAACATAAACAAATTGCCTCACGGTATGTGAAGGGCGAAGTTTGCACATTTCAATCATTACCAGAAAATCCAAATGGATCATTAGACAACATCGCAGCTATTACTGATGAAACGGGAAGAGTATTTGGTCTTATGCCACATCCTGAACGAGCTATCTTTTTTCATCAATTGCCACACTATACTTTTTTGCGGGAAAAATATAAACGCGATGGAAGAGAAGTACCAAAATATGGACCAGGTTTGCAAATTTTCCAAAATGCGGTAAACTATTTTGATTAATGGTTAAAATCCAAATAACAAATATCAAAATGCAAATAAAATTCAAATCCTAAAATTCAAAGAGGTTCATAAAAATTGAATATTGATAATTGTGCTTTATTTGTGATTTGTATATTGGTGCTTGTAATTTAATGAAGAATCCATATACCATTGCCACTCTCGGAAGCCATTCTGCGTTGCAGATCCTCAAGGGAGCGAAAGACGAAGGATTTCAAACACTTGTTATTACGACTGATAGAATGCTTCCGTTTTATAAAACCATGCCTTTTATTGATAGCTATGTTCGAGTTGATTCGTACGCGGATTTTCCAACCGTTGAAAAAGAATTATTGAAAAAAAATGTGATCGTGATTCCCCATGGAACATTTGTCGCGAGTCTGGGTATTGAAGGGAATAAGAAAATGCAATTGCCGTATTATGGAAATAAAAAAGTTTTGGATTGGGAAGCCGATCGAAATATGCAGAGAAAATGGCTAGAAGCGGCAAATCTGACGCTGCCCGGGCAATTTAAAACTATTGAAAGAGCAACATTTCCGGTTATTGTAAAACATCATGGTGCTGCAGGGGGGAAAGGATATTTTTATGCGAAGAACAAAACAGATTTTCAAAAGAAAATAAAAACATTTGGGAAAAATCCATATACAATTCAAGAATATGTGATTGGTGTACCATTTTATATTCATTATTTTTATTCTCCATTGACGAAGAAACTAGAAATTATGAGTATGGATCGACGCTATGAAACGAATGTTGACGGATTAGGAAGAATTCCTTCAGCCGAGCAAAAAGGAATTGAAATATCTCCAAGCTATGTAGTGGTTGGTAATAGCGAATTAGTTCTTCGAGAAAGTATGTTGTCCGATGCATACGCAATGGGAAATCGTATTATTGACGCATCTAAGAAGTTAATCGATAAAAAAGGCCTGTATGGGCCTTTTTGCTTAGAGACAGTTATTACGCCAGATCAGAAATTTTATGCATTTGAAATTTCCTGTCGTATAGTTGCGGGAACTAATATCTTCGTTCATGGATCAGCATATAGTTGGTTGTATTACAATGAGCCGATGAGTACTGGTAGACGGATTGCACGAGAAATAAAAAATGCAATTAAAGAAAAACGATTAAAAGAAATCTTATATTAAAGATTCGTCATTCTGGAGTGCATGAGCCGTCAGCAGACGGAGAAAGCACGATAGAATCTAGGAGACGAGATCTTATCCAGGATGACAAATGATATGAAAAATTTTACTTTAAAAAATACGACGATTGCAGTTCTCGGTAGTCATTCTGCGCTTGATGTATGTCGTGGTGCGAAAGATGAAGGATTTAAAACCTTAGTCATTGCCGAAAAAGGGAGAGAAAAAACATATAACCAATATTATAAAACGCGTGATGGAAAAGGTTGTGTGGATGAGTGCATTGTTTTAGAACACTTCGCGGACATTATGGATATTCAAGATCATCTCCAGAAGAGAAATACTATCTTTATTCCGAATCGCTCTTTTGAAGCGTATTTATCATTTGACTACGAAAAAATTGAAAAAGAATTTCTAATCCCGATGTTTGGCAATCGGTATTTATTAAAAATAGAGGAGAGAGGGAAGCGACCAAATCAATATGATCTTTTGATGAAAGCGAATATTCGTTTTCCTGTACAATTTGCTCAACCAGAAGACATAGATCGATTATGTTTAATAAAAGTTCAAGAAGCGAAGCGAAAATTTGAACGAGCTTTTTTCTTTGCGAAAAATCCTGCTGACTATAAGAAAAAAGCGAAAAAATTGTTAGCTGAGAAAAAAATAACAGAAGAAGGATTACAACATGCAGTCATTGAGGAATATGTTTCCGGCGTACATGTTAATTTTAATTTTTTCTATTCGCCATTGACCAAAGAACTTGAATTACTCGGAACTGATACTAGACGACAAACGAATATTGAAGGAATTATACATCTACCAGCTTTTTTACAAGAAGATTTGCAAGACATGCAAATACAATTCGAAGAGGCGAGTCATACAGCAGTGACAGTTCTCGAATCAATGCTTGACCCCGCTTTTGCATTAGGTGAAGCATTTGTGAGAGCGAGTGAAGCATTATTTATACCAGGAATTATCGGACCTTTTGCATTGCAAAGTATTATTATCCCCGGTCCTCCGAAAAAAGATATCGTGGTAATTGATGTTTCACCACGTATGCCAGGATCGCCGGGAATTAGTGCTACACCATATAATGGATATTTATATGGAAATTCCATAAGCGTAGGAAGGCGAGTAGC
>Ga0105240_10012906_pt1 | contig 11507 bp, 5 predicted proteins | sample KBSC54metaG_FD_80426 | JGI IMG/M metagenome (GOLD analysis project Ga0105240, IMG submission 80426) | Corn rhizosphere microbial communities from Kellogg Biological Station, Michigan, USA - KBS C5-4 metaG | ecosystem: Host-associated > Plants > Roots > Rhizosphere > Soil | place: Michigan, USA...
CTTTTTAGGCATGGTGCGTGAGTCTGCCGATCTCATACGCTCGGAAATCGCGCGGGTGCGTGCCGCGACACCGCGGGGTTTCGGCGTCAATCTCGTTCCGGCCGCCACGAGCGCCAAACTTCTCGAGGCCGAGCTCGATGCCGTCATTGCCGAGCGTGTCGCCGCGGTGACCCTGTTTTGGGATCTTCGCCCGGACATCGTCGGGCGGCTGCGTGAGTCCGGATGTCTGGTGCTGTGCCAGGTCGGCTCGGTTCAGGAGGCCGAGGAAGCCGCCCAGGCGGGAGCGCATATTCTGATCGCCCAGGGTGTCGAAGCCGGCGGGCATGTGCGCGGGACGATCAGGGCGTCCGAACTGGTGCCGGCGGTCGTTGCCCGGGTCGATGTGCCGGTGTTGGCGGCCGGCGGAATCGTGGACGGTCAGGGGCTGGCCGATGCGCTGCGTTGGGGCGCTCAAGGCGCCGTCGTCGGCACCGGATTCCTGGCCACGCGGGAGTCGTTCGCCCACGACTACCACAAGCAGCGCATCATCGACGCCAAGCCGGGTGAGACGGTTCGCACCGGGGACTTTCACCTCAACTGGCCGAAGGGCGCGGCGGTGCGCGTGCTTCCCAACAGTGTGACGCGGGGTGATCGCGGTGATCCTTATGGCGGCGGGCGGCAAATCATCGGCGAGGAGGAGGGCCGGCCGATATTACTGTTCAGCACCGATTCGCCTTTGCGCAATATGAGCGGCGATTTTGAAGCCATGGCGCTGTATGCCGGCCAGGGAGCGGGGCGCATCACCTCCGTCCCGCCCGCGGCCGACCGGCTCAACGCCATGGTGAGCGAGGCAAAGCGCATTCTCGGCATCGCCGAGAGTGCCGCGACGGCCGTCAACGTGCATACCAAACGAATCTACGAGAAGCCGGTCAGCCGAGATGGCTTCCGCGTTCTCGTGGATCGGCTCTGGCCGCGGGGGGTCAAAAAAGACGGCGCGGCGCTCGATGAGTGGCTGATCGACATCGCGCCGAGCACGGCGCTGCAAGCATGGTTCGCGCATGAACCTGCGCGCTGGGCGGAGTTTCGTCGGCGATACCTCGCCGAACTCGACGCGCATGGGCCATTGCTGGACGCGCTTCGCGGGCACGCGCTGCGCCAGCGTGTCACCCTTTTGTATGCCGCAAAGAACAAGAAGATGAATCATGCCGTCGTGCTCGAGGAGGTTCTAAAGGGAGCACAGCCGGCGCTGCGGCGGCGCGCAGGCAGCGCCGGCCCATGCGACGAGGCCCGGCGGGGCGACTCCCATCCCCATCCCTGAACGAGACACCGGGGTTGCTCCTGTGTCAGGGCTGGGGCACGCGATGCGTTGCTAATCAATCGTTCAATAGTCGCCGCCGTCTGCGGTAGTATTGACTCTGCCCTCGTATCCAGGAAGCCGCTCATGCATGACAGTTTCGCCGGAATCCGCGCCTTCGTCCTCGTCTGTGCAATTCTGTCGCCGCTCGGCGCAGGCGCCCAATCGGCATCGGCCGCAGGGCCCGACACACCCGACGCGGCGGCCACGAAGGAGATCGCGGCCGCCACCACCGAGCCCCGGTTCCTGTCTCCCTGGGTTTCCTATCTGCCGGAGTCTGCGACCGTACCCTCGCCGCGGGCGTTTCTGCACCGGATCCCCGGCGCGCCGGGCGAACTGGTCGATTCGGCTACCGCCTATGCTTACAGCCGCGCGTTGGCGGCCGCTTCCCCACGCGTCCGCGTCTTCACCATCGGGCGTTCCGAGGAAGGACGCGATATCGTGATGCTCGCCATCGCGGACGAAAAAGGTATCCGGGAGCTGGACCGTCTGAAAGCGGCGACCGCCGCGCTCGCGGACCCCCGCAAGACCGATCCCGAGGCCGCCAAAAAAATCATCCAGGACGCCCGGCCGATCTATTACTTCAACGCTGCCCTGCACAGCGACGAAACGGGCTCGACCGAAACCATGTTGGAGATGGCCTATCGGCTGGCCGTGTCCGAACAGCCCATGATCCGCCGTATCCGTGAAAACCTGGTGGTGCTCATCAACCCGGTCAGCAATCCGGACGGGCGCGACAAACAAGTCGAGTGGTTCTACAAATATCTCAAGGGCAAGACCGATCTGGCCACGCTGCCGAGGCAGGCGCCGCCTTACTGGTCCCGATATGCTTTCGTCGACATCAATCGCGACGCCATCCAATTGGACCATGAGACCACGAAGGCGGTCCAGCGCATGTTCTTCGAATGGCATCCCACCGTGGTGCACGACTTGCACGAGAGCGTTGCGCTGCTCGTCACCTGGAACGGCACCGGCCCGACGAACGAGGATGTGGATCCCGTGGCCTACGATGAGCGTCTCGAGATGAGCTTTCACGAGGTCACCGCCTTGACCGGATTCGGCATGCCGGGGGTCTGGAGTTGGAACTTCGGCGATGACTTCGCGCATCTGTTCCTGGATTCCATCGGCCTCAACCACAATGCCCTCGGGCGCGGCTACGAGACCTTCGGCAACGGCACCGCGGAAACTCTGGTGCAAACCTCTCCCTCGGACGAAGTGAGCCGCGACTGGTACCGTCCTTCCCCGCCGCCCGGCAAGCCGTTTCGCTGGTCGGCCCGCGACAACGTGAACTACATGGAAACGGCGGCGCTCGCCGCGCTCGACTTCTCGGCGCAACAGTCGAAAACGCTGCTCGACAATTTCTATCGCACCGGCTTCAATTCGTGGCGCAAGGGGGTCGAGCAGGCGCCATTCGCCTTCTTGATTCCGAACGGCCAAGGCGACCCGACCCGCGTCGCCCAGATGGTGTCGCGCCTGATGGCGCAGGGCATCGAGGTCGGCCGCTCGACGACGGACATCACGCTCGAGGAGGGAACCTTTCCCGCGGGAACCTACGTGGTGCGGCTCGATCAGCCGTATCGAAATTACGCCGTCGATCTGCTGGCCCCGAAGTTCTACCCCAAAGACGCAGGCGAACCCTATGACGACATCTCCTGGGAGTTGCCCGCCAATTACCATCTGACGGCGGTCGCGACCGCCGATCGACGCGTTCGCGATGCCGTGCTCACACCTCTTTCTTCGCCGCCGCATCCCATGGGGCACGTTCAAGGCCCGGGGCCGCTCTTCGTGCTCGAGGACACCGGCCAGGAGGGGCTGCTCGAGGCGCGGTTCCGGCTCGCCCGCTTCAAGCTCGAAATCGCCGAACAGCCGTTCACCGCCAACGGCGTGCAGTACCCCCGCGGCTCGTGGATTTTCCCGGCGCAGCCGGGCCTGCAAGCCGCGCTCGCGGACGCCGCCGCGAGCCTGGGTCTCGATTTCGCGAGTCTCAGCGCACACCCCGTCTCGCCGACACATCCGGCGCCCGTTCCGCGGCTCGGCGTCTGGGTGCCGTGGGCGGATACGGACTCCATCGGCTGGTTGCGCTATTCGCTGGATCAGCGCCATATTCCCTACGCATACGTGCGCGACGAAGACATCCGCAAAGGGGATTTGAACAAGAAATTCGACGTGATCGTCTACGGGCATGTGGACCTCGAGCTGGCCGAGCAGATCGAAGGAATCCCCAAAGCCTGGGGTCCGATGCCTTTCAAGAAGACGGCCGCGACGCCGGCTTTTGGTACGCCTGCCGAGTCGGACGACATCACCGGCGGCATCGGCTACGAGGGCCTGGCCAAGATTCAACAATTCATCGACGGAGGCGGACTCATGGTGACGCTCGGCAACGGCACGATGCTGGCGCTGGAAGGCGGCCTGGTGCGCGGCGTTCGCCGCGAGTCGGGCGGCGTGCCGCGCAGCTCCGCCGGCGGCGGCGCCGCGTCCGCGGCGGCCGCGCAAAACGCCGAGACGCGTACTCCCGGCTCGGAGCTGCGCGTGTCCATCGATCGGCCCGACAGCCCCATCGTGTACGGTTATCCGAGCCGCACCTACGTGTTCCGCCAGAACTACGCGATCTACTCGACACCGCGCCGCTGGCTGCGAATGGCTTATTGCACCACCTGTCTTGACGGGCCATTCGATCCCAGCGGCGTGGTGATGGAGTGGGGCGACCGCGACGGCGCGCCGCTGGTGGTCAGCGGACAAGCCTGGGGCGAGGAGAACCTGATCGGCCATCCTGCCATCCTCGACATGCCCGTGGGAAAAGGACATGTGGTGGCCTTCAACTTCAATCCGCTGCACCGGGACATGAACCGCGGCGACCAGCGCTTCCTCTGGAACACCATCATCAACTGGCAGGCGATCTTGAATATGGGTTGCCGCCCATCCGCGCAGTGTCGGCCGGGGCGCAACATGAGCATGGCCCGCTGAGGCGGAACGGGGGCACCCAACCCGCATGGTGGTCGTCGAACACGGCGCTGTCTCCGGTCACGCGGCATCGGTTGTCAGCCCCAGCGCTTGCAACACGCGCTGCGTTTCACTGAGCGTACCCACGATCGTTCTCACCGGTGCCGGCGCGAGCTTGACCAGAGTCGGCGTCATCCGGATGCTCTCAGCCAGCGCGCGCTGTGGATCTCGAAACACGTCCACGACCTCGATTTCGTGCCGTCCCGCGAGGTAGGCACGGCAAAGAGCGTGCAGATTCGCCAAGGCCTGAGCCGAGTTGATCGTATCGGCCGCAACATAGAGCCGGAACTTGAATGTAACGCGTCGGCTCATGACGGCCTCACTTGCGCTTTGGGGCCGCTGCATCGCCGCCGCGCAATTCGCGCATTCTCGCCCGGCCGCGAACAATCTCCGCCTTGCGGCTCGCCGTCGTGCGTGCCAGCAGCGTCTTTTCGACCTGCTTGGCGATCAGCTCCGTCTGCACCGCCTTCAGCCGCACCTCGAGCTCGGCCTGCTGGGCGTCGAGAGTCACGCGTTTGAGTTTTCCGGCGACCTCGGCGACCTCGCTCGCAACGCGTTCGGCGCTTTCCTTTTCCCAGCGCATCGTGCCCATCAATACCTCGCCGCCTGCGGTGAATATGTCCGCCAAAGTCACCCCTGCATCACTGAGTATCAGCTCGCGCACCTGATTCGAATGCGCACTGCCGCGCGACTTTATTATGGACATGCCGCGGTTGCGCTCGCCGGCCTGCACCAGGTGATTCAGATGGATCCATGTGTCCGCCAAGTTCGATAGATGCAGCGGTGTGTCGCCTTCGGTCTCCCCGGCAATTTCATCGAGCAGGCTGGTGCAGACCAGGGTAATACGGTCCGCCTTCGACCAGTCGATCAGCCGTTCCGCAACTCCGTGCGCCGTCAGTTCGTTTCCGGATTTCGACAACGCGGACACCGGATCGATCACCAGGCACAGGGCCCGATGCGCTTGCGCGAGCGCCTTGATGCGAGCCAGATACATTTCCGCGCTTCCGGTAATCGTGCGGGCGGATACCATGCGCAATACTCCGCTTTTCACGTACCGGTCGAGCCGTATTCCCACCGATGCCAGATTACGTATCACCTCCGTGCCGTCGGAATCGAAACTGATGAACATGGTGCGCTCGCCGCGCCGGCACGCGGCCTGCGCAAACGCGCCGCTCAACGTGGTCTTGGCCGTGCCGGGGAACCCGGTGATCAGGACGCAGGCCGCCCGGTAGTAGCCGCCTCCCAGCATCGTATCCAATCGGTTGATGCCGCTGGTCACCCGCTCGTTCGTCACCTCGACATCGGCGCGTCCCAGCAAACGCACGACCGCGACGTCGAAACCGGAACCACCGATCACGAAAGGCAATTCATTTTCATCGAAGCTCGAGCCGCGATATTTCTGAACCCGTAGATTGCGCTGCGAGACACCCAGCACCACGCTGTGGTTGAGGATTACCGAGCAATCCACCATGAACTGCATGAAACCATAGGGTTGCTGGGTGATGGAGCTCGGCTCGTCCATGCCCCCCTTCAAGGATATGACGCATGTCAGCTCTTGCGCCAATAGCCATTCCTGCAGCCGATAGATCTCGCGCCTTCGCGCGGCGAGATCGGGCAGAAGCGCCAGCACGATGTCCAGGGCGTCAAACACGATGCGCCGGGCTTTCATTTCCGTCGATTGAACGGCGAGAGTCGCCAGCATCCCGCACAAATCGAAATCGCCGGATTGCACCAGATCGGGTTTCGGCTGGGCATCGACGAACAGCAGCTTCTTGCGCGGCAATTGCGCGAGTTGCCAGTTGAAGCCCCCGGCATTCGCCTGAATGCGCTTCGAGGTTTCCTCGAAAGCGACGAATATCCCCGGGTCCCCGTAGTCGCGCACCCCGTTGATCAGGAATTGCAGCGAGAATACGGTCTTGCCCGATCCCGGACCGCCCATCACCAAAGTCGTGCGGCCGTGCGGCAGCCCTCCGCCGCTGATTTCATCGAACCCGGCAATGCCGGTCGGAGCCTTCCTCAACGCCGTGTTGGCGGGACAGCGCCTGGATTTCATGTCGATGGGTTCTCCTTGAAGTCCCGCGCCCGTACCCGGTAGCGCGACAGCAGCTTGTAGAAATCCGTGCGGTTGCGTTTGGCCAGACGGGCCGATTTGCTGATGTTTCCCGCCGTGCTTCTCAGATTCCTGGCAAGGTAATCACGTGAGAACTCGTCGCGCGCGTCATCGTACGAACGGACGCCGCCGGACTCGCCTCCCAACGACTGCTGGACGAGAACTTCCGACATGATCTTGTCAGGCGACAAGGCAACGTTTTGCTTCACCAAATCGAACAGCTGCCTTACATTTCCGGGCCAATCGGCGGTCATGAGCAATTCCACCGCCTTCGGCGAGTATATTTTTCCGGAATCGCCCGCCTCCGTGGCTTGTGCCAGAAAATGCGAAACCAGCAGGGGAATATCTTCCCGGCGGCGCCCCAAAGGGGGCACTTCGATCGACAGTACGTTCAATCGGTAGAACAAGTCCTCGCGGAATTCGCCCTTATTGGTCAGTTCCCGCAGATCGCGCGATGTCGTGCAGATGAGCCGCACATCGGTGCGGGCCCGATACCGTGGTGCGACCTCGTGCTCCTCGAGCAAGGCGTTCATGAGCCTGACTTGAAGTTCCGCGGACAGGCGGCCGATTTCATGGAGCAGCAGAGTGCCCCCGTGCGCCGAGCGGAATGCCCCTACATTCGGCGCGGTCCCGCCGGCGACGCTCTCGTCGCCGAAGAGTTCCGTCTCCAACGCACGCGCGGCGGCCGTTTGACACGCGACGACGACGAAGGACTTTCCGCGACGGGAGCTTGCGGCATGGATGGCGCGGGCAAAAAGTTCCTTTCCGGTCCCGCTCTCTCCAACCAGCAGAATGGGCGAATCGGTGCGCGCAGCTCTATTTGCCTGCTTCAGCCTGTCATCCATCAGTCGGCTGCGGGAGACGATGTCCGCCCGCCAGTCACCCTTGATGTACGTGAACGCCGTAGCCGCGATCGCTCTTTGCACCTGGCCCAGCAGTTCCAGCTTTTCAACCGGCTTCACCAAGAAGCCGAACGCTCCGCATTGGGTGGCCTCGACGGCCTCGGGTATGGTTCCGTGGGCGGTCAAGATGATCACGCTCAATTCGGGCCAGCGGCTCTTCAATTCCTTCAGCAGACCCAGTCCATCCATCGGCTCCATGCGCAGATCGCTGATCACCAGATTTGGGCGCGTTCGCGCGCACTCGCTCAATGCCTCCTGCGCATTGTCCGCCGTCGTCACTTCGTAATTCGCGGCGCCGAGACGAAGACTCAAGAGGCGGCGCAGCGCCGGGTCGTTGTCCACGATCAGAATTCTGCCGGCGTGCCGCCGCGGCGCCGGCATATGGCTGTTCTTCCGCGCCTTGGAGGCGCGGTCTTTCATGCCGTGACCGAGCGAGGTCGTAACGGGAGGCGAGTCGTGACTCATGGGGGGGTCCCGGTGAATTTGACGATGCGCCCCGGATCGGTCACGGGAAGCGTGCGCGCAAGATATCGCTTCTCCAGAATGTCGGCCGATACGGGCATGCTGAACAAGTAGCCCTGCATTTCATCGCAATTCATCAAGCGCAGGAGACTCGATTGGTGTTCCGTTTCGACGCCTTCCGCCACCACGTTGAGTTTCAACGAATGCGCCAGATTGATGATTGCGGGGACCAGTACGATCCCTTCCGGCCCGGCTGCCATGTCGGTTATGAACGAGCGGTCTATCTTCAGGGTATTGACGGGCAGCTTCGCCAGGTAACTGAGCGAGGAGAAGCCGGTACCGAAATCGTCGATGGCGATGGAGACGCCCATGGCCCGGATCGCTTTCAGGCAGTCGATATTGTGCTTGATATCCTCCATGATCAGGCTTTCGGTGATCTCCAATTCCAGTCCGATGGCCGCCTGCGGATCGACGGAAATGGCCCGCTCGATCTCGCGTGCGAAGTCGCGATTGTGCAGCTGCAGCGCCGATACGTTCACTGCGATTCGGACTGCCGCCAGCCCCATGGCTCGCCAACGCAGGTAATCTTCTATTGCCTTGCGGAGCGCCCAACGTCCGACCTCGTGGATCAATCCGGTTTCCTCGAGCATGGGAATGAAGTGAGCCGGGCTGACCAGCCCCAATTTCGGATCGTTCCAGCGAATCAGGGCTTCGACGCCGGTAATGAAGCCGCTGGTCAGATTTACCTTCGGTTGGTAGTGGAGTACGAACCGCTCGTTGTCGAGAGCCTGGTGCAGCTGATTTTCCAGGGCGAGTTTGCCGGCGACCGCCTCGGTCATTTTCTGCTCGTAAAACAGATACGGATGCACGCCCGACTTGGCCTTCTTGAGCGCCGCCTCCGCGCGCCGGAACAGGGTATCGGCGTCGGAACCGTCGTCGGGAAACACCGCGACGCCGAACCTGATTGCGATCCTGAACGCCGTTCCATCGAGAACGAACGGGTGGTCGAGAAACCCCCGCATCGTCTTCTCCAAGAAACGCGCAACATCGCCGTCAACGGCGATCTTTGGAAGAACGACGGCGAACTGGTCGATCCCTACTCGCGCCAGGAGATCCGTCCCGCCCGCGTTGCGCGTCAGCCACTCAGCAACCTGTCTCAGCAGCGCGTCTCCGGCCGACCAGCCAAGACTGTCGTTGATATTGCGAAATCGCTGTAAATCAAGCAGTAACAGGCTCAGCTTGTGGCCGCCGACGGACGCGCTGCGCAACAGCGGCGCCACCCGCTCCAGAAACAGCGTGCGGTTGGCGAGCCCCGTGAGTACATCGTAGTAGGCCAGGTAGTCGAGCCGCTCCCGCTTTTCGATATGATCGATCGCATAGGCAACATCGTTCGTCAGTTCAGTCAGCAGCTTCACTTCCCCTTCATGGAACAGCTGACTTTCATTGGCGTACAGCGACAGCACGCCGACGACTTTGTTCGCGACGAGCAGCGGGAAAATCGCCATCGAGCGGACGCCGAATGCGGCATGTTGCCGGCGGAACTGGACCCCGGGGTCGCGTTGCGAATCGTTGGAAATGATCGGCCGTCTTTCCTTGATTGCCCGCGCCGTCATGGGCGTAGGCATGCCGTCGGCCGCGGACAGGATCTGCTGCGCCGCAGCCCGCAGTTCCGCATCCGCACCCGCCAGTCCGACGGGAATCAATTTCATGGAACCCGGATCGACGACGGCCATCCACGACAGCCGGAAGCCGCCATTCTCGACCGCGATCCGGCACACCTCCTCGAACAGCTCGTCCCGGCTCGGCGCGCGCACGATCAACGTGTTGATGCCGCTGAGCATCGCATAAACCCGGTTCAGGTAGGCGATTCTCGTTTCCGCCGCCTTGCGTTCGGTGACGTCGCGCACCAGCGTTATGATCGTCCAACCGTGTCCTGAGTACTGGGCCTGGCGGCGTACCTCCACCCATACGCCCGAGCCGTCTGCGCGGCGGCGGAACATTTCCAGCGGTTTCGGATCGACTCGGCTGGCGATCAGTTCGTCGTACGTGGACTCGAGTTCGGCACGCGAGACGCCGAGGATGAGCTCGGGTTCGAGCGCGATGAGCTGCTTGCGCGTTCGGTTCTGCATGTCGCAGGCAGCGTCATTGACGTGCACGAATCTCATGCTGGAGCGGTCTACGAGGTAGATCGCATCCGCTATGGCGTCCATTGCCGTTCCAAAACGCCGCGATCGCTCTTCGCCGAGTCTTCGTTCGGTGATGTTGACGTGCATGATGACCGCGCCTTTCGGATGGTCGTCATTCAATGGGGTTACCGTCAGGAGAAACCACATCTGCCCGGACGGCGATTGACAGGGATACTCCAACGAATAGCGGGGCGCCGTTCCCGCCAATACCGCCCTGATGCCCCTGGCCACTTTGCGGCCGTCGAGCGCGCTGGTTCCCAGAGCTTCATCGCAGGCGGTCGGATAGTCGAGGCCGACTCCGTATTCCGGATCGATCAACGGATTGCTGCAGGCAAGCAAATGCCAGGCGTCGTTGACCGACACGATGAGCCCTCTGGCATCGAGCAATAGGATATGCGCGGGCAGAGCGTTGAGAATGGCGGACTGTTTCGCGGCATCCGCGTCGCGCAATTCACTTTGGGCATGGCGCAGCAGGAACGACCGGCCGTCACGGTCGGCCACGGTGTCGATCTGTCCCGCCGTCAGATCATCCAGGCGCTGATCCGTTTCCCGCAATGTTCTGATCAACACGGAGATTTCGTCGCTGGTTTCCCCGGCCGGCGACACGGGCGTCGAAGTCACGCGAGGAACGAGACCGCAGGTGCACCGTGGGCGGCGCGGGACTGCCGGACCGGTGCTCGGCACCGCGGCAACCGATGTTTTGTGCCCGCCGTACCGCCGAACCTTTGTACTTTTTGCATCGTGGTTTCCATTCCTTTGGTCGCGGCGCGACACTGCACCGGTCGCGGGGTCAATTCGGCGAATGCCCCGCAATTACGCATATTCCGCCTATTACTCCCAAGAGTATGTGCGGCGGACCACGTAGCGCGACATTAGGAATCGCCGCGGACAGGCGGCGTGAGCGGCAGCGGCGGCCGTGGATGTGAGTTCGAACCATTTTTGCCATGCCGGTTGCGTCCATATATCGTTGCGGCGTCGGCGCGAACGGGAGCACGCGATGGAACTGAAGAATTTGGGAGTCTGGGCCGGAACGGATGTATTCTCTGCGGCGGATGCCGCCGCATTCGCACGCCGCGTGGACGGCTGGGGCTATGGCGCGCTGTGGATTTCAGAGGCCGTCGGTCGCGAGGTATTTTCGGCCTCCGCGTGGCTGCTGGCCAATACCGGCAAACTCATCGTCGCCAGCGGCATTGCGAACATTTACGCCCGCGATGCATTTTCGGCGGCTGCGGCGCAGAAGGGCCTCAATGAACAATCCGGCGGGCGATTTCTGCTCGGGCTGGGCGTCTCGCACATCCCTCTGGTGGAGGGGCTGCGGAAGCTTCGGTATGGCAAACCCGTCACCACCATGCGCGAGTACCTGCGGGCCATGAGCGAGGCGCCCTATCAGTCGGTACCGCCCGCCGCGCCGCCCAAGACCGTCCTTGCCGCGCTCGGGCCCAAGATGCTGGAGCTGGCCGCCGAATCGGCCGATGGCGCGCATCCCTACAATGTCACGCCGGAACACACGGCGC
>Ga0105240_10012907_pt1 | contig 11507 bp, 9 predicted proteins | sample KBSC54metaG_FD_80426 | JGI IMG/M metagenome (GOLD analysis project Ga0105240, IMG submission 80426) | Corn rhizosphere microbial communities from Kellogg Biological Station, Michigan, USA - KBS C5-4 metaG | ecosystem: Host-associated > Plants > Roots > Rhizosphere > Soil | place: Michigan, USA...
CGACACACTGAAGATAGCCCGCCGCACGCGCGCCATAATCTGGGCGAACTTCGTCGGCACCATCGGTGTTGACACCGTGGGCATCGTGCTCGCGGCATTCGGATTATTGAATCCTTTACTGGCGGCATTCATCCATGTCGCCTCCGAGCTCACTTTCATTCTCAACTCCGCGCGCCTGCTCCCCGGGGCCGCATCCCCGCAGGGAGCAACTCGGACGCGAGGATGAGCCAATACGTTGCAGTACCCGCGAGACGGCCATTTTGCAGGCGGGCGCGGAACCGGCCGGTCCGGTAATCATTTAGTACTACCAGCGAGCAGGGTTATGCCATGCGACGTGCTGCCACCCGTCGCCAGGGGCGGCGCAAACACACTCTTGACGATACCCCGGGCGCTGTCCGCGCGCCCTATCCGGGCTTCATTGAGCCTTGCCTGGCGACACCGCGAAATGCGGTTCCTGACCGTGGACTGTGGATCCACGAAATCAAGCACGACGGCTACCGCGCGCAGGCCCATATCAGGCCGCTGAAGTCGGCGATATACACCCGGCGCGGATATGACTGGTCGGATCGGTTTGGGCCCATTGCACAGACCCTTCAGGGAACGGGTGCCCGCGAGCTGATCCTGGACGGCGAAGTCGTGGTGCCTGACGAGCGGGGAATTTCCAACTTCCATTGGCTACAGGACGACCTCGCTCGAGGACGCACGGATCGCCTCGTCTACTTCGTGTTCGACGTGCTGTATGTCGACGGGGTCGATCTCCGGAACACCCCGTTGCTTCACCGTAAGCAGATCCTCGCCGAGCTCATGGCCGGCGTGCCCGAGAGCGCCCGCGCTCGATTGAACGGTCATATCGAAGCGGATGCTACCGCCGTATTCAAGCAAGCCTGCGCCATGCAAGTCGAAGGTATCGTCTCGAAAGAGCAGTGCTCGCTTTATCGGTCAGGGCGGCAGGAATTCTGGATCAAAATCAAATGCACCAAGACGGACACATTTCCCATTATCGCCTTCGTCGAAAAGCTCGGCGCGTCGCCGCGCAGGATCGCCTCCCTGTATCTGGGTAGATGGGAAGGTGACCGGCTCCTCTACGCCGGTAAGGCCCAGACCGGGTTTAAACAGACCATGCTCTACGACTTGCGGGAGCGACTCGACCCCTACATCCGAACGAGCTCGCCACTGTCGGTGCCGGTCAAAAAGCCGAAGGCCACCTGGGTAGAGCCGGTACTGCAAGCTGAAATCGCGTTCAGCTCGGTGACCGCCGATAACTTGCTACGGGCACCTGTCTATAAAGGAATTCGTGAGGACCTGTTGGAAATTCCCGAAAGGCGACCCTTGCAGCGGACCCACAATGCAACGCCTCGCGTGCCGAAAGAGAACATTCTCCAGCTTCTTCCGAATGCGGTCGTTCCCTCCAAGGAGGAGCTCGTGCGGTATTGGCAGCGCGTCGCCCCCGTGGCGCTGCAGTACATCGCGCGCCGACCGTTAAAGTTGGTCCGGCATACGCGAGGAACCACGTTCTATCATAAGGGACCGCTGCCTCCGATCCCGGCAAGGGTACACGCACTGCAGATCGAAAAGCGGGAAGGAGGCACGGGAACGCGACTCTGGATCGAGGACCTGCCGGGCCTGCTCGGGTTGGTTGAGATCGGCGCCGTGGAGCTGCACGCGTGGAACTGCACAGTCGATGATATCGAGCATCCCGATGTCATGGTCTTTGATTTGGATCCTGGCGCAGGCGTTCCGTGGGCTCTGGTGCAGGAGACCGCTTTCGCCATCCGGGAGCGCCTGCAGGCAGAAGACCTGGAAAGCTGGCCGAAGCTGACGGGAGGAAAAGGGGTGCACCTCATGGCGCCTCTCACGCGAGAACGGATGACCCACAACGAAGTGCATCGATACAGCCGTACATTGGCCGAACGGATCGCGGCCAGCCAACCATCTCGCTACACCACCTCGGCAGCCGCTGCACGCGCTGGCCGACTCTTCATCGACTATCTCAGAAATGGCCGTGGCACCACCGCTGTTGCAACCTACTCACCCCGAGTGCGCGCCGGATTTCCAATCGCGGCACCTACGACCTGGATCGCCTTGGAACGCGGGATCCGGCCGGATGCCTACACCATGAGTCGCCCATTCCCGGCAAGGCGGGCGAATGCGCCTCGCGCGCGCGTCAGACGCAATCACGGCCTTCGCCGCCGGTAGATGTTTATGACCCTCACACTGACCGATATTTTGTGCCGGATCTATGAATGTGAGGAGAATTGCTCGCTTTCCAGTGACTGGAATGCGGGATGGCATGTGACCATCGGAGGCTCTCAGCGCGCCCATTTCGAGGCCGAGACATGGGTGAGCAATCCCCAGGAAGCTGCCCGGTGGCTACATGAGCAAGCCCTTCAGCGGTGTAGCGGTTATAGGGCGCGGTACGCAGGCGGCGTTGAGTCACCCCCCACCAGGGCATAGCCAGCACTCCCTCCGCGCAACGCCGATGTGATCGGCTATGCTTGCACCCGCGGCCGACACGCCGCACGCTATGGCCTCGTCTCGAGCGACAGCATCACCCGTCCCACGACCACCCCAATTCCCCCCGCCACGATCGACCCAACGAGCACGGCGCCTTTCGCAACCGCCAGCAGCTCGCCCTGCGTGAATGCCAGGCTCGCCAGGAAAATCGACATCGTAAAACCAACGCCCCCGAGGCAGCCAAGAACCACGATGTGACGCCAATGGATCCCCCGCGGCAACGTACACCAACCCAAGCGGACACCCAGCGCTGTTGCCATTGTGATTCCAAGCGGTTTGCCCGCCACGAGACCGAGTAGGATTGCCGTCCCCAGGAGCAAGACCGACGGGGTTGCCAAGTGGATACCATGGAGAGCGACACCCGCATTGGCCAGGGCAAACAGGGGCATGACCCCGAAGGCCACCCAAGGATGCAGTGCGTCCTTGACACGCGCGAGCGGCGGATCGCCGCTGCCGGTTTGATGTTTGACCGGCGTCAGAAAACCCAGAACGACACCCGCCAGGGTAGGGTGAAGCCCCGCCCGACTGAAGCCGTACCACAGCAGCGCCCCAGGCAGGAGATACCAAGCGGCGCCTCGCACACCCGCTCGCTGGAACACCAACACACCGGCGATGGCGCACAAAGAAACGACGAAGCCCACCGCATCGAATTCACCAGAATAGAACCAAGCAATGATGAGAATTGCCCCGATATCATCCACGATCGCAAGCGTCAGCAGCAGTATGCGCAGCGTGCGCGGCACGCGGCGCCCGAGCAACGCGAGCACCCCTACGGCAAAGGCAATGTCGGTGGCGGTCGGAATCGCCCACCCTCGCCGCAGGAGGGGGTCGGAACTGAAGGTGATGAACACGAGCGCGGGAAAGACAATGCCACCCAGCGCAGCAACCATGGGCAAAGTGGCTACCTTGCGGTCTGAAAGGACACCATCGTGCAGCTCGCCGCGGATCTCCAGGCCGATAACGAGAAAGAAAACCGTCATCAACCCGTCGTTGATCCAAAATCGAAGCGAGTGCGCGGGGAGCCACGACCCTGGCGACAGCGGCACGCGCGTCTGCCAGAGCGACTCGTATGATTGCGCGCCAGGCGAATTGGCCCACAAGAGTGCAACAGCCGTCGCCAGCACCAGCAACAGCGCGCTGGACGCTTCGACCTGCAGAAAGCGCTCGAACGCACGAAAAATAGGGCGGTAATTGAAGCGCAGGCGCGCAGCAGGTTTCCCGGTCACAGACAAACGTCAGTCGTACCGGCGGCCCGACCGATACGTTTGCCTGTCAGCACCGGGATAGGCACCAACACCCAAGGGCGATTAGACAACGACGCCAGCCCGTCCGCAACAGCGATCGCGAAAGGGTCACGCCCCTTTAGAATGCCCTCGGCCTGATGATCACGGGTGCGAATCCCTGAGTCGGCCTCCGAGAGCGGCCGCAGCAGAGGCGATGAAAGCGCCGATCACCATCGAAAGCGCCAGAAAGATGGAAGTGGTGGCGGCGGCTTTCCGCGCTGCATCGGCGGCCTGGCGGATTTTGAGCTCCGCTGCCTTCTCATCTGCAATGACGTCGTTCACCCGTTTCTGAGCCTCTGCGTCGGATATTCCTGTTCGAGAGGCGATCAGCTTGCTCAGATAATCCCGGTCCGCGGCGGACACCTCTCCTGAGCCCACACCGTTGAGCAGGATTCGGGTGATTTCAGCCCGTGCCTCGGCGTTGGAGGGCTCCTTCTCGGAGCTCGGGGAGCGCAGCAGGCGATCGACATCGTAGGGTGCCACCGAGTCGCTCAGCGAGCTGGCGGTAGCGCTCGCTGCAGCGGATCCGACGTTTGAAGCGGCCTCGAGCGCTTTCTGTGAAGCCGCTCCAGCAGCCGAAGTCAGGAGAGCGGCGCCGACGATCGTCGCCAGCGCCCAGGCCACGAAGCCGTTGGCCGTGTCCCGAAAGAACACCTCGTGGGTGTGTACGCCCACCCACTTTGTTCGCAGACGCCCGGTGAGATAGCCGCCCATCAAGGAAGAGAGCCATTGAACAACAATCAACCAGATCGCCGCCATCACTGTAACGGTCGTGGCCGAGGCACCGCTATGACTCCAGGGGGACACCAAAGTCAGACCCAAGCCAGAGCCCAACGCGAGCAGAATGAGGGTTGTCGCGATGGCGGTTACCGCGCCTGCGACGATTGCCGGCCAGGAGGTACCTGACACCGCGGACTCCGGCGGCGGATCTGCGGTAGCTGCCGCAGGCAGGGCACTGCCAGGATAACTCGTGCTCATGCGTGAGGACGCGCGCCACGATCCTTGAGCTCGCGGACGCCTTTGTGTTGGGCACAGCTCGCGCAGCAGAACATCTCGCCGGCGGCTTCGAGTCCATGACCTATGATTCTGCACCCACAGTGGGAACAGCTCGGCGCCAGGGCGTGTATGGCACATTCGAAGCTGTCAAATACGTGGCGACGCCCGTTCTGACGGACCTCGAAGCTTTTGTCGTAATCGTTCCCGCACACTTCGCACTTCGCCATGACGCTCTCCCGTTAGAGCTTTTGATCGAGCATGGAGTCGATCCAGCAATTGCGATACCCGCGGCCTCGCACACCTCCCTGATGCCGTCGGGCGGAATGATAGTTGCCCCACCTCTCCCCGGGGCGGGGCAGCCGCCGACAAACACCGGGTCAGAAGTTGAAGGCAAGCGTCGTCGGACGATTCAGTACGTGGCTGCTCGGCCGCAGGCTTGCCAACCGAGAGCAGGAGCGCAGGCGGATCGGCGCGTTCGAGGGTGTGCCGGCGATGGGCCTGGACGCGTTGGGCTCCAGCGCTTACGGGCCGGAAGCCGCGCTGACCGTGCTCGGGCCCTTGGGGGCGGCAAGCGTGGCGTGGATCGGCTGGGTTATGACGCCGATCGTGATTTTGCTACTCATTCTCTTCGCGTCCTACTGGCAGACGCTCCGTGCATACCCTAACAACGGCGGGGCGTACATCGTCGCCAGGGAGAACCTCGGTACGAATGCGAGCTTGCTGGCAGCCGCCTCGCTGATGGTGGACTACGTCCTCAATGTTGCAGTAGGTATTTCGGCTGGCGTGGGAGCCCTGGTTTCTGCTGTACCGCAGCTGCATCCCTACATTCTGCCCTTGTGTCTGGGAATCCTGGGCATTGTCGCAATAGTGAATTTGCGTGGGACGTTGGATGCCGGGCGGGCATTCGCGCTGCCCACCTATGTGTTCGTTGTCAGCTTCGCAATCATCATAGGGGCCGGTCTCTACGCGGCATGGAGCTCGGGAGGACACCCGCGCGCTGTCATAGCGCCGCCGAAGCTGGGGGCGACGACGGAAGCTGTGAGTGCCTGGCTGTTCCTGCGGGCCTTTGCTGCCGGCTGCACGGCTATGACAGGTGTGGAGGCAGTCAGTAATGGCATGACGGCGTTCCGGGAGCCGAGTGTGACCTACGGACGGCGCACACTCACAGTGATCGTGGCCGTGCTCGGGCTGCTCCTGGTAGGAATTGCCTACCTGGCGCGATGCTACGGCATCGGGGCCATGGATCAGACCCGGGCCGGGTACCAAAGCGTTCTGTCGCAGCTTGCCAGCGCTGCCGTGGGGAGCGGACCGCTGTATTACGTTGCAATTGGCTCGCTGTTGTGTGTTTTGTCGTTGTCGGCAAATACGAGCTTCGTGGACTTTCCCCGCTTGTGTCGTGCCGTCGCCGCGGATGGTTTCCTGCCGGCGGCTTTCGCCGTCGCCGGGCGCCGCCTGGTCTATTCGGTGGGTATTCTTTACCTGGCTGTGATGGCGGGGCTGCTGCTCTTTGTGTTCGGGGGGATTACGGATGCGTTGATTCCCCTGTTTGCGGTGGGCGCCTTTATGACCTTCACGCTCTCTCAGGCGGGTATGGTGGCTCACTGGCGGCGCAGCGATGCAGGGGCGCGTGGCGGGCACTTGTTGGTGAATGCAACCGGTACCTGCACGACGGCTGCCGCGCTGGTCGTCATCGTAATTGCCAAGTTCAAGGAGGGTGCGTGGATTACGGTGGTTGTCATTCCTGCCGTCATCTTCTTGCTGAAGGCCGTTCATGGCTACTACGTGCGGATGGAGCGCAATGTGCGCGCGACTGAGCCGGTGTGTCTGGCTGATACTCGTGCCCCGATTGTGGTGGTGGTGGTAGAGAGCTGGAATCGGTTGGCTCTCAAGGCGGTGGAAATGGCGTTGACATTGTCGCCCGATGTCGTTGGCGTTCATCTCTCGAAGCTTGCGGGGCCGGAACAGGAGGAGCGGCGTGAAGCCCTGTTGGTCCAATGGCGCAACTGTGTTGAGGCGCCCGCGCGCGCCATGGGTCTGGCGAGCCCGCGGTTGGTCATCGTGCCTGCGCGGTACCGCACCATTGACGAGCCTGTGCTGAAACTCGCCCGCGAGCTCGTCAGTGAGGATCGGGATCGCAGGATTGCGGTTCTGATTCCGCAATTCGTGAAGCGGCATTGGTACCAGTATCTGCTGCATCTGAATCGTGGACGTAAGCTGCGTTCGAGGTTGTTGCGATGTGGCGAGCCGCGGCTGGCGGTGATCGACGTGCCCTGGGTGGGTGAGACCTGACGCGGCATAGTGGTTGCTGCGATCTTCTCGATCGCAATCGGAAACGGAGCAAGCACAACATGAGCGAAGTCACGACAGACCATGACAAGATCCGCCGCTGGGCCATGCGGCACGGCGGCAAGCCAGCAGCGGTAGCGAAGACGCACGAGAAAAACGATGTCGGCATCATCCGGATCATGTTTCCCAAGGCGAAACAATCCGAGCACGCCGGGTTGACCGAGATAAGCTGGGACGAGTTCTTCCGTGAATTCGACGCCCGGTCCCTGGCTCTGGTGTATGACGAGGACAGTCTCTTCTCGAAGATCGTGAGCCGGGATTCGGCTCATTGAGTCGAGTCCGGGCGCAGCAAAAGGGCGCCATAGCCGGGCAGCTGCAGTTGCAGGCGACCCGAACGACCACGGACTGACTTGCCGGCCCTGCCATTGAGTGGATTGAGGGTGGACCAGCGGGCTGTCCGCTGAACGAGGGGCGTTGCGGGGCCGAGGTGGACCGTTACCGGTGCCGGGCCGAAGTTGATCACGACCATCCAGGGATCGTAGGCCCCACTCCCGAGCGCGCCGCCGCGGGATCCCCGAACGAACGCCAACACCCTGTCATCGTGGTCCGTTGCCACGAAGCTCATGAGACCCGCCCGAAGTGATACGCTGTTATGGCGCAGGCCTACCAAGCGTTGGTACAGCGGTTCGAGCGAGTAGGGATCGCTCCAGTCGATGGGGCGCTTCATGTGATAGGGCTCGTACTCGGCGCCGACTTCGTCACCGGCATAAATGAGGGGAACTCCGGGTAAGGTGAACAGCAGCACTGCGGCGATCCGGGCCTGTTGCACGCCGTGCTGCGTGATGAAGCGCCTACCCGTATCGTTATCATTGAGAAAGCGCAGGACCTTGAAGCCGGTGCCGCCAGCTGCCTCCAGTTTGGCTTGCAGCGCCGTGCGCAGCTCGCTTAAGCGGGCGGTCGTTCCAGGTTTGCCGAAGATATCGTGCCAGGCCCATTGGCCGAGTTGAGACGTCCAGTCGTAAGCGGCATCGAACCCGTGGGTCGAGTAGTAGGGGTCCAAGGCGCTGGCCTCCGCGAGCAGCACAACCTGGGGATTGATGCGCTTGAGGTTCCGTCCGACCAGGGCCAGCCAGACGGGCGCTCGGTCCCGCAACGCCCAGATCGCATCCAGCCGCAGGCCGTCCACGGGGTAGTCGGCGGTCCAGTGCGCCAGGGCGGCCATCGTAAAGTCGCGGACGCGCGGGTCACTGTAGTTGAGATTTTCCAGGTTGGTCCAGTCGAAGTAATGTATCGGCTTCCCGGTCGCATCCCATGCAAACCACGAGTAGTAAGGCGAGCGGCGGCCGCGCCGCTCGGCGTCGACGAAGTAAGGGCTTTGTTGCGCCAGATGATTGGTGACCGCATCCAACATCACGCGCAACCCATGCGCGTGGGCTTCCTTCAGCAACTCACGAAACTCCGCGTCCGTGCCGAAGGTGCTTCTCAGCTCGAAAGGATTAGTCACCGCGTAGCCGAAATCGTGAGGAGGTGCTTCAGTGACCGGTGAGAGCCACAGGACATTCGCGCCTACCTTGGCGATTGCCTCGAGGCGCGACTCCACCGCCGGGAAGTTGTCGCCTGCGAAGAACCAGGGCGATACTCCATACACCACGGCGTCGTCGAGCCAATCAGGCTGAGCGCCTCGAGGCGCGCCGACCGCGTCGCCAGCAGAAGTCCGCTCGACTGGCGCTGCAACCGCGGAGGGCGTAAAGCCCGATGTCGCGGTCGCAAATGCGAAGACCGCGAAGCCTGCGACTAGATGCAAAACTCGCGCGCCAGTTCCGCGGTGATGCGTTCCAACACCGCCTTCCAATCCCCGGGACGATCTTGGCGGAACAGTCGCATTGTCGGATACCACGGCGTGTCCTCACGGTCCTCCATCCAGCGCCAGTCCGCCTTCGCAGGCAGCAATGTCCACGTAGGCACTCCAAGCGCGCCGGCGAGGTGAGCCGACAGTGTATCGACACATATTAGCAGGTCGAGGGCGCGCATCACCCCGGCTTCCTCGACGATGTTGGCAATCGGTGGCACTTCGGCACGGCGGCCGCGCCAATAGGCGCGTGCTGGGCCCCTTTGTAAGATCTGGAAGTTCACACCGCCAACCTGTGTGAGTTCTTCCATCAACTGAAGAGGTACCGAACGACGGGAGTCCCATTCGCCCGCTTGCCAGACGAGCCCAACCCGAGCCGGTCCGTCATAGCTCATTCTTCCAGGTTTGTCATTAACGTGGATGTAGGGAATCGCACGGGGAAGCGTTGCAGGGGTGACCCGCAGAACGTGTGCTAACTCCATGACTTCGATGTCGACGTCGTACTCGCCTTCATATTCCTCATCGCGCAGGTCGACGAGCCTATCGATACCGGGCACTGACGTGAGCAGGGGACGTAGTTGGGCTTGGGACCAGACCGTCACTTCGCGCGCGATCTCTCTCAGTGCCGGAACGAAGCGGATGAACTGCAGCGTGTCGCCCAAGCCATGGTAACAGCGCACGAGTACGTGCTTGCCTGCCAAGGATGAGCCGTCCCAGACCCATTGCAGGTGACGGGGCAGTGGCCTTTCATCTGCCTCGCGCGGCTGCAATCCGCGATGCAGTTCACAGGCCCGATCGCTGGTACGCCAGGCTGCTTCCCACTCACCGCGTCGCATCTGGAGCAGCCACTGCTGCGCGAGCTGCCGAAGATCGTTCTTACCCATCCGGGCAAATCCTACAACGGCAGCCGATTATTGCAATGTTGGTTGTCTGCCAGCGCTCATGGCCGAGGCAGGGGGTACCGGGCGTATCTGCCTGGAGGAGCGCCATCATTCGCCGCAATCTTGCTGTAGGTTAGGTGTTAATCCAGATCAACCGCGCTGTCGTCTCCTGCCGACGGCGCTGTTCGGTTCGCGCAACGTGACCCATCGCACAGCGCGAACCGTCGGTTCGCAATTAACTTAAATCTATGAGCGAGGAGAACAGCGGCCAGCGCTTGAGCCGCGGCGCGATACTGCATCTGTACCGGGATCTGTGGCGGATCCTGAGTGGCGCACGCCATGTTTTTGTAGGCGCGGTCGTACTTTTGATCGGTGCGCAGGTCGTACTCCTGGCGCTCCCATATCTTTCCGGCCGCGCGCTGAACACGCTGCAATTGCGCGGAACGGCTGGGCTCGGTGAAGCCGCGTTCTGGCTGTTTTCAGGGCTTCTCGTCGTCTGTGGCAGTTGGGTCCTTCACGGGCCCGCGCGCTTCCTCGAGCGCAATGCCGCCCTCGAGGTCCGGGAGCGACTCTCGTCTGAGCTGCTCGCACATTTGTTCGAACTGCCGCTGAGCTGGCACGAAGCCACGCACTCGGGAGCCACGGCGCACCGGGTGCAGCAGAGCACCCAGGCGCTGTCCGGGTTCGCACAGAGCCAGTTCATTTACCTGAATAGCGCGGTGCGCCTGATTGGGCCCCTGGCGGCACTGTTCTGGGTGCAGCCCCTGGTGGGGTTTGCCGCGGTGGCGGGGTTTGCGCTGATCATCGCCTCCGTAGCGGGCTTCGATCGGGCGATGCTGCGTCTGGCTAACGAGGAGAACGCCGCGGAGCGCCGCTACGCGGCGACGTTGATCGATACTCTGGGGAATGCCGGAACTGTCTACGCGTTGCGCCAGGCGCGGCAGGTCATTGCTCGGCTCGAGCGTCGCTTGCTCGCCGTGTTTGCGCCGCTGCGCAAAGCCATTGTGCTCAATGAGGTCAAGTGGTGCACCGTGGATCTGGCGACGCGGGTGCTGAATTGCTGCCTCATCGGCCTATTCGTGTGGTTGGCCACCCGGGGAAGTGGCAAGACGGTCCTGTTGGGAAGTCTCTATATGGTTTGGGAATACGCGCAGCAGGCAGCCGGAGTGATCGCCTCCATTGCCTCCCATTTCCAGACCTTTGCGCGCCAACATGCGGACTACGCGAGTGCGGATGTGATCCGTGAGGCCGCCGTGCGCGCCGGCCCGGCAGTCGCGCCCAGGGTTACCCCGGTCGAGGCGGCTGCGTCCAACCTGAGTTGGCGCCGCCTCGTGTTCCGCGACCTGACGTTTACGCATTCAACGGCTCGTGGCGCGGGGCCGGCTCTCGAGCGGCTGTCTTTCGCGCTCGAGCGCGGTAAGCGCTATGCCTTGATCGGTGCGAGCGGCTCGGGAAAAAGCACTCTTCTGCGCGTGTTGGCAGGCCTCTATCCCGCGGACCGGGTCGCACTCACTGCCGATGACGGCGCGATACGGGTTGCGCCTGCGGAAGTCGCGCGAATGTTGCGTCGTGGTGCAAGTTTGATCCCGCAAGACGCCCAACTCTACGAGGGTTCCGTAGGAGAAAACCTGGGCCTTTGTGAGTCAGTTTTCGGACCCCCACCGCAAACGGCCTACCTTGACGCTCTACACGTGGCCA
>Ga0105240_10012909_pt1 | contig 11506 bp, 11 predicted proteins | sample KBSC54metaG_FD_80426 | JGI IMG/M metagenome (GOLD analysis project Ga0105240, IMG submission 80426) | Corn rhizosphere microbial communities from Kellogg Biological Station, Michigan, USA - KBS C5-4 metaG | ecosystem: Host-associated > Plants > Roots > Rhizosphere > Soil | place: Michigan, USA...
AGCGCATGGGCGCGGCTCTCCAATTGGCAAGGTCCCGCAATAATCGATAGCGGTAGATCATTGCCGAACCTCGTCGGCTTCTGCCCGACGGTAACGATGGTTGCGGCCGATGCTTGTGCATTCAAGGTCTTATTCTCCTGCCGCCGGACCATGCCGGGGCGCGCGGGGTAGATCAACCCTCTTTGGCTTCCTCGAATATCAGGGATGCCCCAAAACCTGAGTCCGGCGGTACGATGAGGCAATGATGACGTTCGCTGCAAACGACACCGCCTCGTTGCAGCATGACCCTGGCGCTCTCGATATTCTCTACGGTAATTCGCAGGGCATTCAGCGTCATGGCCTCGCCGGTAACGGCAGGAGCAAAACCGAAGCGATCGCGAAATGCCACGGCGTCGACGATCTCGATCGCGCCGTTTTCCGTTGTCGCGCGAACGCCGAGGGAATTCGAATGCAAATCCTGCAATCCGGTGAAGCCCCGCAGGAAGACGTGATGGTCTGTCGGGTTGTCAGCCACCAGCACGACCCCGCTGACAGATAACGCTCCATTGCTGTGACGCTGCAGGGCCGGCTCCCAGAAGTTTTCCGGATGATGGTGCTGACAGGCGGCAAAGCCGGTCTGTGGTGATGCACGGTCTGTGGCAAAAGCCAGGGAGAAGGCCAGCTGAATGAGGCTGCCGTCGGCGCGTTCGCCCTCGCGGGAAAAATCGAACACGTCGAAGCCGCCGATACCGTTCGCCTCGAATTGCTTGGCATCTGCGCGCGCATCGGTACTGCGCAGGATCAGCATTGAAAGACCTTCGCCGTTGCGCAGAAACTCCCGGTTGAAAGCACCAAACGAAAAGGAACGTCCCCGATGGGGAGCAATCTTCTCAGGTTCAGCCACTTCCAACAGTTCGATATAGGCATTGCGAAGCTGCACGATCCGATTGTGAGTACCCCAGGGATGACGATTGCGTTTGCCCACTTGGAAGCCGGCCTGGCTGTAAAAAGCCGCGGCAGCGTCGAGATCGCGCACAGCGTGCACCACATGATCGAGGCCGTGAGGCATCTAAGATACTCTAAATTCTGGCAATCGTTATTTCATGGCCGAAAACGATGTCGGCGCGAAAAGCTGACTGGCGATGTTGGCCACAATCGGACCGCCCTCCTCGCTTTTTGTGCGTCCTGCAATCCATTCGGGGTCGGCCATGAAACTCGCCCATTTCTGCTCGCGCTCGGCAAGCGATTCCCAAGCCAAGAGGTACGTCAGTTCCTGGTTTGATTCCCCGACCATTGTCGTGAAGAAACAAAGCGGCCGAAAGCCGTGCGTCTCAAAGATTTTCAGCGTCAGGGTCTCAAAGCGCTTAAGCAGCGCTGGCAAACGGCCGGGCACACAACGATAGACGCGCTGTTCATAGATCATCAGGTTTCACTTCCTGGTCTTCTACTATCGTAGCTTACCGGTACCGCAACCCGCCAAACGTTGTCTACCGAACATGCGTTTGCATGATGGTGCATCGTCGCCTATACAACCCTTGGATGGCATCACCGAGATTGGGACAATGTATTTCATAAGTTTCGTTCGCGCGAGCATCTTACTCGGCGGTCTTTTGACGTGCTGCAATGCTTCCGCCCAGCAAAATCCTGACAGCCAGCCAATGGAAAGCTTTCCGGTTCCGATTTGGCTGACGCCTATTGCGCCCGCAGCGCGCAGCTAGGCGATTTGGGTCGCCTCGAAGAGGCCCTGCAGGATGCGAATAGCGCAATGCGCTTAGCGCCGGATACGACGAGTTCGCTGGGATGCCGGGCGCAAGTCTATTTCCAGGCCGGGCAATTCGATAAAGCCGTAGCCGATTACACGCGAGCCATTTCATTCGGTTCAACCGAGGCATGGACCTTTCGTGATCGCGGCGTGTCCAGATTCTATCTTGGTCGAATCGAAGACGCCGGATCCGATTTTGCGAAGGCCTATGAGCTGGGCGACGTCGAGACCAAAGTGAACAGCGCGATCTGGCTAGCCATAGCATATGGTCGATTGGGCAAGCCGCTTCCGGAGGCTATTATCAAGCGCGCGACCACCGAGATGAACGGGGGATGGTCCCGGCCGGCTCTCGCCATGCTGGCTGGCGCGATGCCGCCCGACGTTTTACTCAGAACCTTGGCAGCGAAAAATGGCGACGAACGCCAAATGGCGTTATCGGAAAGATATTTTTACCTCGGCCAGCATTATCTTGCGGCCGGCGATAAAAAATCTGCGCAAGCCTATTTCAAGAAGGCGCGCGAGCAAAAGGTCATCATCTATACGGAACACACCGCTGCTGGCTTCGAGTTGCAACGATTGGGAGTCGACACTACAGCCCGGTCGAGTGTCCCTGTCGCCACCGAGAAGAACGCCGCGGCCAAGTAATGCCACTATACCAGCCGGGACTGCACCAGAGCGGCCTGAATGAAGGACGAGAACAGTGGATGCGGTTCGAACGGGCGCGATTTCAATTCGGGATGGAATTGTACTCCGATGAACCAGGGGTGGTCCTCGTATTCGACGATCTCCGGCAACACGCCGTCAGGGGAGACGCCTGAGAACTTCAGCCCGTGCTGTTCGAGACGATCCCGATAGGCAGTGTTCACTTCATAGCGGTGACGATGGCGTTCGGAAATTTCGGTCACCCCGCCATAGACGTCGGAAACCCGGCTGCCACGCTTGAGGATGGCGGGATAGGCGCCGAGCCGCATGGTACCGCCGAGGTCACCGCTCTTCGAACGTTTTTCCAATTCATTGCCGCGAAGCCATTCCGTCATCAGGCCGACCAGCGGCTCGGAGGTGGCACCGAATTCCGTGGAGTTCGCCTGCCCGATCCCGACGAGATTGCGCGCCGCCTCGATCACGGCCATCTGCATCCCAAAACAGATCCCGAAATAGGGCACGTTCCGCTCGCGAGCAAAGCGTGCCGCCTGAATCTTACCTTCCGCGCCGCGTTGGCCGAACCCGCCGGGCACCAGGATTCCGTTGACGTGCTCGAGGAAAGGCGCCGGATCCTCGTTCTCGAATACCTCGCTTTCGATCCAGTCGAGATTGACCTTCACCTTGTTGGCGATACCGCCATGCGAAAGCGCTTCGATGAGGGATTTGTAGGCGTCCTTCATGCCGGTGTATTTCCCGACGATGGCGATGGTGACCGCGCCTTCCGGATTGCGGACCCGCTCATTGATTTCGTGCCAGCGCGCCAGCGCCGGCGGCGCCTTCGCTTCGATCCCGAACGCCGCCAGAACCTCGTCGTCGAGACCTGCGGCGTGGTACGCTTCGGGGACGGCATAGATGTTGTCGACGTCGCGCGCCTCGATGACGGCGCTCTCCCGCACATTGCAGAAAAGCCCGAGCTTGCGCCGCTCCTCCTTCGGAATCGGTCGGTCGGTCCGGCACAGAAGAATATCGGGCTGAATCCCGATGGAGCGCAGTTCCTTGACCGAATGCTGGGTCGGCTTGGTCTTCAATTCGCCGGCACTTGGGATGAACGGCAATAGCGTCAGGTGAATATAAATGGCGTGATCGCGGGGCAGATCATTCTTGAGCTGGCGGATCGCCTCGAAGAACGGCAGGCCCTCGATGTCGCCCACCGTGCCGCCGATTTCGACGAGGACGAAATCATAAGCGTCGTTGTTGTCGAGGATAAATTCCTTGATCGCGTTGGTCACATGCGGAATGACCTGAATGGTCGCACCGAGATAGTCGCCGCGCCGCTCTTTGGTGAGGATATCCTGGTAGATGCGGCCCGTTGTGATGTTGTCGGCCTTGGTGGCCGGCCGGCCCGTGAAGCGCTCATAGTGACCAAGATCGAGATCGGTCTCGGCGCCGTCATCGGTCACAAACACCTCGCCATGCTGGTAAGGTGACATCGTGCCGGGGTCGAGATTGAGATAGGGGTCGAGCTTGCGAAGCCGGACCTTATAGCCCCGGGCCTGCAACAGCGCGCCGAGCGCCGCTGATGCCAAACCCTTTCCGAGCGAGGAGACCACGCCGCCGGTGATGAAGATGTACCGCGCCATGGGACTCAACCTTTAAAGCCACCGGCCCGATTCTCCAAAGCGAATCGCACCGGCTCACCAACATTTCAGGCGACTGTGGAAGACTAGGAATTCAACGAAATATCAGTCTGTTGCGGCTGATATCAGACAGATGGCGCAAGCTGGCCACTCGCGCATGCCATCATTGCGAGCGCGGGGCCTGCGGACCCGGCGACGGAGCCGGCTGCGGCTGGTCCGCCTTCTTCAGGGTATCCAGGATGCCGCCGCTGGTCGGCGGAGCCACAGGCGCCGCGCCATCCGCTGGCTGCGACTGCGAGGCGGGCGTGCCCGTCCCGATGATGGAACTCGGCTTCCGGTCGTAGCCTGCGAGCCACGACAACAGCAGGCTGGTGAGGAAAAAGCCGACCGCCAGAACTGCCGTGGTTCGGGTCAAAAGATTTGCTGTGCCGCGGCTGGACATAAATCCCGCGCCGCCCCCCATGCCGAGGCCACCGCCTTCGGATTTCTGCAGCAACACCGCGCCGATCAATACGGCGACGATCATGAGGTGAATGACGATGATGACAGTCTGCATTGCAAGCCTTTTGTCACAAGCCGGCCGGCGCGGTATTGAGGCCGCTTTCGGGCTCGCGAATGTTCGAAGCTGCGGCTGTTACACGATGAGGCGGGACATTGTCACCCCCGCAAACCCCGCTGGCCGTTAATTAAGGACATCCCGCCGCGATCGCAAGGAAATCGGACGCCTTCAAGCTTGCCCCGCCAACCAGGGCACCGTTGACGTTCGTCACGGCCATCAATTCGGCGGCGTTGGAGGGTTTTACCGACCCGCCATAGAGAAGGCGGATCCCGGCCCCTTCTATGTTAAACCTATCTATCAGAACGCTTCTGATAAAATCATGAACTTCCTTGACATTTTCAACCGTAGGGGTGCGGCCCGTGCCGATGGCCCAGACCGGCTCGTAGGCCACCACCAGATTATCGGCCCGGCATCCGGCTGGTAGCGATCCCTCCAGCTGGGCGCCACAGATGGCGAGCGTCTGGCCACCGTCCCGCTGCGCCTGGGTTTCCCCAATACACACAATCGCGGTCAGCCCTGCCCGCCAGGCGGCTTCCGCTTTTTGACGGACGGTCGCGTCGCTCTCGCCATGATCGGTGCGCCGTTCGGAATGACCAACAATAACGGCTGTGGCACCGGCATCGGCCAGCATCTCCGCGGAGATATCGCCGGTATGCGCTCCCGAGGGCTTGGGGTGGCAGTCCTGGCCCCCGATCGAGAGCGTGCCCGTTGCTTTCTTGGCCTCACTTGCGAAGGCAGCGATCAAGGTAGCCGGCGGACACACCATCAAATCGGCTTTGGCGCTGACCTTTGATGCCCCCGCCAGCATGGCTTCGAATTCCACAATTGAAGTGTTCAGTCCGTTCATTTTCCAGTTGCCCGCAATCAGCGGGCGAAGCTCATTGGTCATGTTAACATCCGCCAGAATACCTGTTCCCCATCCGCTATCAGAGCATGGCGCCCAATTCCAGTAAGTGCCTGCGCCCGCCGTGCACGGCGGCCGGCGCGGCGGACTGCCCACGAGGTTGCGACGGCTCGAACGTCACTTTATGATGGTTTATCAGCCCGGTAGTCCTTATTGGGACGTAGCCCGGTTTTCCCCTCCGTCAGACAAGTTGGAACCCTATGCTTCGAGGATTGCGAAAAGCCTCATCAAACTGGCTCGGCAAGACCATTATGGCCGCAGTGATGGGCGTGCTCATCGTCAGTTTCGGGATATGGGGCATAGCCGACATCTTCAGGGGCTTTGGCCAGTCCACCCTGGCAACCATCGGACATACGGAAATATCGATCGAGCAATTCCGCCAGCTTTACAACGAAAAGCTCCAGCAGCTCGGCCGCCAACTCCGCAGGCCTTTGACCAGCGAACAGGCGCGCGCCTTTGGTTTTGACCGTCAGCTCTTGCAGCAGACCATTTCCGAAGCTGTGCTTGATGAGCAGGCACGGCGGCTTGGGCTTGGCCAATCCGAAGCCGAGACCATGCGGACCGTTTTCAACGATCCCAATTTCAAGGGAGTCAACGGCACCTTCGATCCCAATCGTTTCCAGGCCATGATCCGTCAGGCCGGCTTTACCGAGCCCCGCTATCTGGCGGACCAGCGAAAGGTATCGCTGCGTAGCCAGATCGTGGGCACACTCGTGGCTGGCATCGAGCCGAGCAAACTTTTGATCGAGGCGCTGAGCCGCTTTCAGAACGAAACCCGGGCCGTTGAATATGTCAGGCTCGACGCGGCTCAGGCCGGCACCATCGAACCGCCCTCGCCCGAAATTCTGGCGAACTACTTCGAAGCCCACAAATTCCAGTTCAAGGCGCCGGAATATCGCAAGATTGCGTTTGTCGTCGTCACCCCCGACGATACGGCCAAGGTCGCCAACGTCTCGGACGACGACGCCAAGAAATTGTTTGAACAGCGCCGCGACCAGATGGGAACGCCGGAGAAACGGCAGGTCTCACAGATCGTATTTCCGAGCCTAACGGAAGCGACCGCCGCTCGTGACCGGATCGCGGCCGGGCTTTCCTTCGAGGAGCTGGCCAAAGAGCGCGGACTTCAGCCCGCCGACGTCGACCTTGGAACAGTCGCGAAATCGGGAATTCTCGATTCCGCTGTTGCCGACGCCGCTTTCTCCCTGCCCGCTGGCGAAGTCAGCCAGCCCGTCCAGGGCAAATTTGGGATCGCGCTCGTCAAAGTCGGCAAGATCGAACCCGGCGCTCAGCCGAACTACGACAGCGTGGCCGCCAGCTTGAAAAAGGAAATCGCGGTTGATCGCGCACGCTCGGCGATGTCCGACCTGCACAACAAGATGGAGGATGAGCGCGGTGGTGGCGCCAGCGTGACAGATGCGTCCAAGAAGCTCGGTCTCTCCGTCCAAACCATCGATGCCGTTGATCGCTCCGGGCGCCTCCCTGATGGCCAGCCAGCCGCGAATATCCCGCATGGTTTGGAGCTCGCATCGCAGGCCTTTGCCAGCGACGTCGGCGTCGACAACGATCCTATCCAGTTCAATGGCGGCTATGTCTGGTTCGACGTATTGGGCATCACGCCGGCGCACGACCGCAATTTGAATGAGGTCAAGGACCAGGTGGAAGCGAAATGGCGTGAGGACCAGATCACCTCGCGGCTACGTGCCAAAGCCGACGAGATGGTGAAGAAGCTCGATCAGGGCGGCAAGTTAAGCGAGGAAGCGAACGCCGCCGGCCTGAAGATGGAAACGGCCACCGGCCTGAAGCGGGAATCCTCACTGCCTAACGTCCCGGCCTCGCTGGTCTCCGCAGCCTTCCGCACGGCCAAGGATTCGGCAGGCCAGACGCCCGGAAATGGCGAAAGCGAGTGGCTTGTGTTCAAGGTGACCGAGGTGACCACTCCGCCCGTGGACACGGGGTCACCCGAGATCGCCGCGCTGAAGACCAATTTGCAGCGGGCGATCGCCGACGAGCAAGTCAGCCAATACGTGGCCAAGCTGCAGAACGAGATCGGCGTGACGATCAACCAGAGCGCCTTCGCTCAAGTGACCGGGGCGGGCAGCTGACCGGCTTCGACATCGACAAATGCAAGGGGCCAGGCCAATTTCGAAAGCCGAGAAATGAACGATCTGAAATCCTTCATCGCCAAGGTCGCCACGGGGGCCACGCTTTCGCGCGACGAGGCGGCATCGGCCTTTGACAGCATGATGGCCGGAGAAGCCACGCCTTCCCAGATGGGCGGGCTCTTGATGGCCTTGCGGGTTCGCGGCGAGACGGTAGACGAGATCACCGGCGCGGTCGCCGTGATGCGGGCCAAGATGCTTCGGGTTGCCGCCCCCGCCGACGCGGTGGATATTGTCGGCACAGGTGGCGATGGTTCCGGTTCGGTCAATGTATCGACCTGCGCATCCTTCATCGTGGCGGGGGCAGGCGTACCCGTCGCCAAACACGGCAATCGCGCGCTCTCCTCCCGCTCCGGTGCGGCGGATGTGCTCGCCGCCCTTGGCGTCAAGATCGACCTTTCGCCAGAGCAAGTGAGCCGATGCGTCGCCGAGGCCGGCATCGGCTTCATGTTCGCCCCCAACCATCACCCGGCGATGAAGAATGTCGGGCCGACGCGGGTAGAGCTTGCGACCCGCACGATTTTCAACCTGCTGGGGCCGCTGTCCAACCCCGCGGGCGTCAAGCGCCAGATGGTCGGCGTATTTTCCAGGCAATGGGTCCAGCCCCTGGCGCAGGTTCTGAAAAACCTCGGTGCGGAATCCGTCTGGGTGGTTCATGGATCTGATGGTCTCGATGAAATCGCCCTGAGCGGACCGACCTTTGTCACGGCGTTGGAACACGGTGAGCTTCGCAGCTTTGAGGTGACGCCTGAGGAAGCGGGACTTGCCCGCGTCGGCGGAGATGCGCTCAAGGGCGGGGATGCTGATGCCAATGCGGGCGCGTTGAAAAGCGTGCTCGATGGGATGCCGAGCCCCTATCGGGACGTCGCCCTGTTGAACGCCGCTGCGGCGCTGATCGTCGCGGGACAGGCCAAAACGTTGAAGGAAGGTGTCGAGCTTGGCGCTCGCTCGCTGGATTCGGGCGCCGCCCTCGGCAAGCTCAAGCAGCTGATCGCCGTTTCCAACGATTGAACCGGGGAAAGCCGATGTCCGACATTCTCCGCAAGATCGAAGCTTACAAACGCGAAGAGATCGCCGCCGCGAAGAGAGCGCATCCCCTGGCGGTGCTCGAGGCGAAGGTGAAGCAGGCGACGCCGCCGCGAGGATTTCTGCGCGCGCTTAGGCAAAAGCAGGCGCAAGGCGAATATGGGTTGATTGCCGAGATCAAGAAGGCATCTCCGTCGAAAGGTTTGATCCGGGCTGATTTCGACCCGCCGCTTCTTGCCAAAGCGTATCAAGCCGGCGGCGCAGCCTGTCTTTCGGTCTTAACGGACACGCCGTCATTTCAAGGACATCTCGATTTCATGGTCGCGGCGCGCAATGCCTGTACCCTGCCGGTGTTGCGCAAGGACTTTATGTTTGACACCTACCAGGTGGTCGAGGCCCGCGCGCATGGCGCAGACTGTGTCCTGATCATCATGGCGGCTCTCGATGATCCTGCCGCGCGGGACATTGAGGACGCCGCGCTCTCGCTTGGGATGGATGTGCTGGTCGAGATCCATGATCGCGCCGAACTCGATCGCTCCCTCAAGCTTCGCTCGCCGATGATCGGAATCAATAATCGAAACCTTCGCACCTTCGAAACCACACTCGCTACCAGCGAGGCCCTGGCGCCGCTTGTTCCCGGTGAACGCCTATTGGTTGGCGAAAGCGGGATCTTCACGCCGGCCGATCTGACGCGACTGGCCAAGATCGGTATTTCAACATTTCTTGTCGGCGAAAGCCTGATGCGCCAGGATGATGTGACCGCCGCCACACGTTCTCTGCTCGCACGCAACAATCCTGAACGAGCCGCGGGCAGGGCCTGAACCGATGGTGCGGAAAGCCTCACCAGCCCTCACCCACATCGATGCCGCGGGACAGGCGCATATGGTGGATGTCTCCGAAAAGGTCGCGACCGAGCGCATGGCGGTTGCCGAAGGGCGCGTGGTCATGGGGCGATCAACACTGGATCTGATTGTGAGCGGCAACGCCAAAAAGGGCGACGTGTTGGGAACGGCGCGCATTGCCGGGATCATGGCGGCCAAGCACACCTCGGACCTGATCCCATTGTGCCACCCGCTCGCGCTTTCCAAGGTTACGGTCGACGTCGAGCCTGATGCCAGCCTTCCCGGCTGCATGGTGCGTGCAACGGTGAAGGTCCACGGTCCGACCGGAGTCGAGATGGAGGCTCTCACCGCCGTCTCCGTCGCCTGCCTCACCATCTACGACATGATCAAGGGCGTCGAACGCGGAGCCCGCATCGAAGCCATTCACCTCGTCGAGAAAAAAGGCGGCAAATCCGGCGATTATCGCGCCGGTTGATTTCGCCTGCTCCGCTAAAAGTAATTCGGCTCGGGAAGAAGTGGGAAGGACCTTGCCTATGGCGCTGATGCCGGTCGCGGAAGCCCTCGCCGCGGTGCTCGCCAATATCGAACCGATGCCCGAAGAGCGTGTCGCCCTCGATGCCGCCCATCATCGCGTGCTGGCGCAAGATATCGCAGCCCTCCGCACCCAGCCTCCGCAGGCCATGTCGGCGATGGATGGGTACGCCGTGCGATCGGCCGATGCGATGCGGGCCGGCGTGCGCCTGGCGGTCGTCGGTGAGGTCGCCGCCGGCCAGCCTTTCGAAGGTCGGGTGGGAGCCGGCGAAGCCGCACGGATCTTCACCGGAGGCGTTATCCCGGCGGGCGCCGATGCCGTCATCATTCAGGAGGATGTCAGAGCAGAAGGAGACGTCATCATCCTTCAGGAGCCCGCAATTGCCGGGCGGCATATCCGCGTGGCGGGAATAGACTTCCGCGAAGGGGATGTACTGCTCAAGCGCGGCCTACGCCTCTCAGACCGGCATTTGTCGCTGGCTGCGGCGATGAACCATCCAGAACTGCCGGTTCATGGGAGACCGAAGGTCGCCCTGCTCGCGACGGGCGATGAATTGGTGATGCCGGGCTCAACCCCCGGCCCCGGCCAGATCGTTTATTCCAACGGCTACGCGCTGCGGGCGCTTGCGCGCGCTCAGGGCGCCGACGTGGTCGATCTCGGAATCGCCGTGGATACCCTCGATTCGACCAGGAACGGGATTCGCCGCGCGCGCGAAAGCGGCGCGGACATTCTGGTCACCAGCGGCGGAGCCTCAGTCGGCGACCACGATCTGGTCAGGGTGGCGCTTGAGACCGAGGGTGTCGCGATGGATTTCTGGAAAATCGCGATGCGACCCGGCAAGCCCATGATGCACGGGCAGTTGGGGGCGATGCGAGTCCTCGGCCTGCCCGGCAACCCCGTCTCTTCCTATGTCTGCGCGTTGCTCTTTCTCGTGCCTTTGATTCGCGCTTTGTCCGGCCGGCAGGAGGTAAATCTGGTTCGCGAGACCGCTCGCCTGGGTCGCGACATTGGCGCCAATGACAGTCGGGAGGATTATCTGCGGGCATCGCTTCATCGCGACAGCAGAGGCGAACTTATCGCAACGCCGGTCAGTTCGCAGGACAGCTCGCTGCTCGCCAACCTCGCTAATGCCGGGGCTTTGGTGGTCCGGCCGGCCTTTGCGAAGGCCGCGTCGGCGGGCTCGCTTTGCGAGATCGTCAGACTGCCGGACTAGACCGTCCGCCAAGATTGGCCGTCGGGTCCTGGTTCACCCAGCCTCCATTGACGTTTAATTAAGTGGTTGCGGAACACATATGGAACATATAGGGTATGTTCATGATTTGTTTCGAGGCATTGTGCTCTCGCAATGGGGAAACGCCGGGCGTGACACGCCGTCGGGCTCGGGACAGAAAATCTGGGGACTGAGATGCTCACACGCAAACAGCACGAACTTCTGCGGTTCATCAATGAAAGGCTGAAAGAGGC
>Ga0105240_10012912_pt1 | contig 11505 bp, 11 predicted proteins | sample KBSC54metaG_FD_80426 | JGI IMG/M metagenome (GOLD analysis project Ga0105240, IMG submission 80426) | Corn rhizosphere microbial communities from Kellogg Biological Station, Michigan, USA - KBS C5-4 metaG | ecosystem: Host-associated > Plants > Roots > Rhizosphere > Soil | place: Michigan, USA...
CGCGGGATCGGCGGTGCCGTCCGGCCCGACGATGCGGATCAGCGTCGGCATGTTCGGCATCGCACGCAGCACCGAGATCGCCGCGCCGAGCTGGGCATCATCGTGTCCCGAGAGCGCCGCGCCGAGATGCCCGGCCTCCATGGCGCCGGGGCCGCCTCCCGTGCACACGAGCATGCCGCGGCGGGCGAGGTCGCGCCCGAGCTCGGCGATGCTGCGGTAGGCGTGGGAGTCGCGCGGCAACTGATGGCCGCCCATGATGCCGACCACCCGGCGCCCGGCGATGATCGCCCCGACGTCGAAGGTCACCGACGAGTCATGCAGGGCGCGCATCATGGCCGCGTACGGGTCGGTCGGCGTGCTGCGCCCGGTCTTGACGAACCACTGGTACGAGCGGAAATCCATGGTGGTGCCGTAGGAGCCGGCCACCGAGGGCTGGTACCCGTCGAACAGCTCCTGCGCCGTGTAGACGCTGTTGCGGATCGGCTGGAACGGCAGAGGCTCGATGGCAGCGGGCGCGCTCACGCGCTCAGCCACCGCAGCCGCCCTTCGTCGTGAAGGCGCTGCCGCCGAGCGCGGCGCCATCGCCCGAGATGCTGACCACCAGCTGGTGATCGACGACCTTCACCGACGTCGCCGTCAGAGCTTTCGGCAGGTACTGGGCGATGCAGAACGACTGCTGTTTGAGCAGGCTGCGCGCCAGCGATCCGAGGCCCGGTGTCGCGATCAGCTGCTTCGAGGTGAACTTCTGTCCGGACACCAGGATGGTGGTCGGTGTGAAGACCAGCTCGCCCTTCGACGCCGAGGGCGTCAGCCCCAACCCGACCGGGATGCCGAACCCGAGCACCGTGAAGGTCGCGTTCGCGACGATCTCGGGCTGCTCCAGCGTGATGGTGTCGAGCGGCATCCCGCTCAACTGGGACGCGAGCACCCGCACGTTCTTCTCGCTCACCCGATAGGTGATCGCGAGCTTCTGCAGGGGCGCGCTCTGATCGAGCGGCACCTGCGTCGCGTGCATAGTCGCCGACCCGACGAGGGTGCCGAACGCGAGCTTCGGGATCGTCACGTCCACCGTCGCCAGCTGGCCGCCCAACGCCTGCAGCAGCACCGAGCCGCCGCCGAGCTTGACGTCGACCTGCGTACCCGGGTCCACCCCGAGCGCGGCGACGACCTTCTGCTTGATCTGGTCGCGCGCGTAGCCGGCGACCGCGGCATCCGCGACGAAGAAACCGACGATGAGCGCCACGACCACGATGGCCGCGACTGCGAACGGCCAGACGCGACGGCGCTTCGTCACAGGGGGCACCGGCGCGGGGCCCGGAAGGGATGCCGGCAGCGGTTCCGTCGCGTCGGTCACGCCTACATCCGCTCCGGCGCGCTGACGCCGAGCAGGCCGAGCCCGTTGCGCAGCACCTGGCCGGTCGCGTCGTTGAGCCAGCGCCGGGTCTCGTGCACGGCCTCGACCGGGTCGTCGCCCTGCGGGATGATGCGGCACGCGTCGTACCAGCGGTGGTAGGTGCCCGCGAGTTCCTCGAGGTAGCGCGCGACACGGTGCGGCTCGCGGAACTCCGCGGCCTGCAGCACCACCCGCGGATAGTCGGCCAGCACCCCGAGCAGTGCGCTCTCGGTCTCGTGCGTCAGCAGGGAGGCGTCGAAGCGGCCGCGCGGCACGCCCGCCGCGTCGGCGTTGCGCGCGACCGCCTGGGTGCGGGCGTGCGCGTACTGCACGTAGAAGACCGGATTGTCGTTGGTGCGCTTCTGCAAGAGGTCGAGGTCGACATCGAGCGCGGAGTCCATCGAACTGCGCACCAGGGCGTAGCGAGCGGCATCGACGCCGACGACGTCGACGAGGTCTTCCATCGTGACGATCGTGCCGGCGCGCTTCGACATCCGCACCGGCTCGCCGTCGCGCACCAGGTTGACCTGCTGGCCGATCAGGATCTCGAGGTTCACGTACGGCACGTCGCCGAAGGCGGCCGTCATGGCCATCAGGCGCTGCACATAGCCGTGGTGATCGGCGCCGAGCAGGATGATGTTGCGCTCGAATCCGCGCTCGCGCTTGTTGAGGTAGTAGGCCAGGTCGCCCGAGATGTATGCGGCCTCGCCGTCGCTCTTGATGACGACGCGGTCCTTGTCGTCTCCGAACTCGGTGGTGCGCAGCCAGGTCGCCCCGTCGGCCTCGTAGATGTGGCCGAGCTCGCGCAGGCGCGCGACGGCGTGCTCGACCGCGCCCGACTCGTGCAGGTCGTTCTCGTGGAAGTACATGTCGAAGTCGACGCCGAAGTCGTGCAGGCTCGCCTTGATGTCGCCGAACATCAGGTCGATGCCGACCGCACGGAAGGTCTCTTGCAGCTCGGCGGGCGGCAGCGAGTCCAGGTCGCCGGGATAGGCCTCGATCACGCGCGCCGCGATGTCGAGGATGTACTGGCCGCCGTAGCCGTCCTCCGGGGCGGGTTCGCCGCGGTAAGCCGCCACCAGGCTGCGGGCGAAGCGGTCGATCTGCGCGCCATGATCGTTGAAGTAGTACTCGCGGGTGACCGCGCCGCCCTGCGCCTCGAAGATGCGGGCCAGGCTGTCGCCGACCGCGGCCCAGCGAGTGCCGCCGATGTGCAGCGGGCCGGTCGGGTTCGCCGAGACGAACTCGAGGTTCATCGGCACCGCGTCGTAGAGGGTGCCGCGACCGTAGCGCTCGCCCGCCTCCACGATCTTCTGCGCGAGCAGTCCGGCCGCCGCGGCATCGAGGGTGATGTTCACGAAGCCGGGGCCGGCGACCTCGGCCTTCGCGATCCCGTCGACGGCTTCGAGTGCCGAGGCGAGAGAGGTCGCGAACGCCCTCGGATCGAGTCCGAGCCGCTTGCCCAGCTTGAGGGCGACGTTCGAGGCCCAGTCGCCGTGATCGCGGTTGCGGGGACGCTCGATGCTCACGTCGTCGATCTCGACCTCGCTCGCGCGCGCCCCGACCGTCGCACGAACCGTGTCGAGCAGAGCGGCGGTCAGTTCGGCGGGATTCACAAGGAGCGATCCTACCGAGCCGGGGTGTTGGGGGCCGCGCTCAGCGAGACCGGGTGACAATGGAGCATGCCCTTGCGCCGCGCCGTCGTGCCTCTCGCCGTCTCCGCTCTGGCTCTTGCCCTGCTCAGCGGATGCGTTCCGAGCCCGTCGCCGACCGCCAGTGACACGGCCACCGCGACCGCGACCGACAGCCCGAGCGCATCGGCCACGCCGACTCCCACCCCGAGCACCGTGTCGACTCCGATCACCATCGGCTGCAACACGCTGATCACGCCCGACGACATCTACGCCTTCAACCCGAATTTCGGCCTCATCACCAGCTGGACGCCGAAGGCCGGATCGGCGGCCGCGACCGCCAAGTCGGAGCAGGGCATCGCGTGCCGTTGGCAGAACCAGACCAGCGGCGACACGATCGACATCTCGGTCGCGCACCTCGACGCCGCCTCGATCGAGGCGCTGAAGAACGCCGCGGTGGAGAAGAGCACCATGGTGCCGACCTACGGCGACGAGGCCTACTTCTCGACGAGCGGAGGCGTGGGCACGGCCATCGTGTTCCAGGGCGATTTCTGGTTGGTCGCCACCTCGGTCGACTTCCTCGAGCCCGGCGACCCGGCCGACCTGATCACGGCGGCGCTGGGCGCCCTGAAGTAGGGCACGCTCAGCGAGTCGGCCTTAGCCGAGCACGACCAGTTCGTCGGGGTCGTCGTCGAGCGGCTCGCTGCTGGTGGCATCCACCTCGAGGCGCAGCAGCTGGATGTCGCTGAGCGTGTTGGTCAGGAACGCCGTGTCGGTCGCATCCCGCCCGGTGGCCATGCGGACCATGCCGCGCCGCGGGGCGAGCCGCGTGGAGTCCAGCACCACCCACTGCTGCCGCCCATCCGTGTCGACCAGCGCCTCGACCACCGCGTGGAAGTCCATCGGCTCAAGGCCGGGCGCGTAGACCGAGACCAGACGGGCCGGGACGTCGAGCGCACGCAGAAGGGCGGCGGTGAGGTGCGCGAAGTCGCGGCAGACCCCGCGGCCCGAGTCCAGCGTCTCGACCGCTCCGCCGGTCGGCGAGGTCGAGTCGGGCGCGTAGACCAGCCGGTCGTGCACCCAGCTCGACACCTCGCGGGCCAGCTGAGCCCCGTCGTGGTGCGGTCCGGTGAGCCCGGGGAAGGTCTCGCGCGCGAACGGCGTGAGCGTGTCGGACTGCACGTACCGGCTGGGCCGCAGATACACGATCGGGTCGAGCGGCGAGACCCGGGGTGCTGGCGCGCGGCCCGTCACCTCGGCCGCGTAGTCGATCATCAGCATCCCGGGTCCGGTCTCGAACAGCTGCAGGCGCGTGCCCGGGTCTTCGTCGAGTTCGCGCGGCTGAATCGCCCGCCCGTCGATGCTCAGTGTCAGGGCGTCCCACGCCAGCGGCACGTCGCGCGCCGTCGACACCGCGAGCACGAACTCGGTCTGGGCATCGACCTGCAGCGTCATGCTCGATCGGAGTTCGCGGCGCAGGGTCACGCAGCGAGCATGTCACGGCTCCACGACTCGCCGCCGGGCCTTGCATACTGAAGCCGGATGTGCGATCGGGTCGCTGCCACCGAGAGGAACTCGATCCGGGTCGGTCGCAGCAGGTACGCCGTCCAGGTGGCGGGGTCGGATGCCGCACGGGCGGGTGCCGACCGCGCCTCCCAGTCGGCGCGGGACACCGCCGCCGAGCCGGGCGCCGCCGATCCTTCGATGCGGATCTGCCTGCCGAGCAGCGGCCAGTAGAACTGCAGGGCCGCGCGCGGGTTCTCGCCCAGGTCACGCCCGGCCGGCGAATCGGAGGGGGTCGCCACCCACAGGCCCTCGGCCGTCAGGTCTTTGAGGATCACGGTGCGGCTCGACGGCGCTCCGTCCGGGGTCGCGGTCATCAGGGTCACCGCGTGCGGCTGCGACACGCCTGATGCGAGGGCGAGTTCGAGCCACTCGGCGATCAGCTCCACGGGATCGTCGGGAGCGGATGAGGCGTCGAACATCGGCGGTTCGGTGTCGAACACCGGCAGCGCGCGCAGTCGGGGGCGCCATCCCTTCAGCAAGTCGCTCGACACCATGCTGCTAACCTAATGACGCCGTCGGCCCCCGTAGCTCAGTGGATAGAGCGCTTCCCTCCGAAGGAAGAAGTCGCTGGTTCAAATCCAGTCGGGGGCACTTGTCGTTCCTGGCGGGTCATTCCTGGCGCGCCAGCTTTGACGGCCACCAGATGCGCCGACCCAGGTCGTACGACAGCGCCGGCACCAGCAGCGAGCGCACGACGATCGTGTCGAGCAGCACGCCGAACGCGACGATGAACGAGATCTGCACCAGGAACAGGATCGGGATCACCTGCAGCGCCGAGAAGGTCGCCGCCAGCACGATCCCGGCCGCGGTGATGACACCGCCCGTCGCCTGCACGCCCCGGACGATGCCGGGGCGTGTGCCCAGCCGCAACGACTCCTCGCGCACCCGCGTCATCAAGAAGATGTTGTAGTCCACGCCCAGGGCCACCAGGAACACGAAGCCGAACAGCGGCACCGAGGGGTCGGCGCCCGGGAATCCGAGCAGGTGGTTGAACACCAGCGCCGAGACGCCGAGCGTGGCCGCGTACGAGAGCACCACGGTTCCGATCAGCAGCAGGGGCGCGGCGATCGAGCGCAGCAGGAGCATCAGGACGATCAGCACCACCAGGAGCACGACGGGGATGATGACCCGCAGGTCTTCGGTGGCCGTCGCGTTGCTGTCGAGCGCGAGCGCGGTGACACCGCCCACCTTCGCGGTCGCGTCGACGTCGGGCAGCTTGTCGCGCAGTGTCGTCACGGCCTTCTCGGCAGCATCGGAATCGGCCTGCACCGAGAGGGTCGCCTCGACCAGCACGGTGCCGTTCACCACCACGGGCGGCGACGCCGGGGCTCCGGGGGCGCCGGATGCGCCGCTGTAGACCACGGCATCCGCGATGTGGTCGGTCGACTTCGCCAGCTCGACGACCCGATCGGCATCCGCCTGCTTCGCGACGATGTAGATCGGGCTGCCGGAACCGGCGTCGAAGTGCTTGGCCAGCAACTTTTGCCCGTCGACCGAATCGGATTGGCTCAGCAGCAGGTCGGTCTGCGGAACGCCGCTCGCCTGCAGCTGCAGCAGTCCGAGCGCGGCGGCGCCGAGCAGCACGACCGAGGTGATCCACACCGCGCGCGGGCGGCGCGACACCAGACGGCCTACTGCTCCCCAGAGGCGCGACGTCTTCACCGGCGCCTCGACGCCGTCGACCGGCTCGACGTACTTCGGCCGGAACGGCCAGAACGCCGTGCGCCCGAACAGCACGAGCAGTGCGGGCAGTGCGGTGAGCGCGGCGAGCAGCGCGAAGAAGATGCCGACCGCCGCGACCGGACCGAGTCCGCGGTTCGAGTTCAGCCCCGAGAGCAGCAGGCAGAGCACGCCGAGGATGACGGTGGCCGCCGACGCCACGATCGGCTCGACCGCGGCCCGCAGCGCGACGCGCATGGCCTCCCACGGGATGCGGTGCGTCACCAGGGCCTCGCGGAACCGCGCGACCAGCAGCAGCGAGTAATCGGTCGCCGCGCCGAGGGCGAGGATCGACAGGATCCCCTGGCTTTGCCCCGTCACGGTGATGATGTCGGCCTTGGCCAGCAGGTACACGATCAGGATGCTGCCGGTCAGCGCGAAGGCCGAGGTCACGAGCACCAGGATCGGCAGCAGCAGCGACCGGTACACCACCAGCAGGATCACGAACACCACGAGCAGCGCGACCACCAGCAGGATCCCGTCGATCCCGCCGAACGCGGCGCCGAAGTCGACGCCGAGCGCAGCGGGCCCGGTGGTGTAGCTCGTCAGCCCGGAGGGCAGGCCCGCCACCGCGGCCTTCCTCACCTCGGCGATGACCGTCTTGGCGTCGGCACTGGATTTCACCGGGACGAACACCTCGAGCGCTTGGCCGTCGGTCGAGGGGATCGGGCCGACCACGGTGCCGACGCCGTCGATCGCCCCCACCGCGTCGGCGCGCTCGGCAACCGACCGCTTGTCGTCGGCAGTGACGCCGGACGAACGGGCGTAGACCACGATCGCCGGGACGGTGTCGGAGGGGAAGAACTTCTTCAGATCGCTCTGCACCTGCGTCGACTCGGCACTGGCAGGCAGGTAGCTCGCCTGGTCGTTGTTGACCACCGTGCTGAGCCTGCCGAAGGTGGGTCCGCCGAGCGACGAGACACCGAGCCAGATGACGACGAAGATGAGCGGTGCGACGATGCGGATCCAGCGAGCCGGTGTGTGCCTCATAGCGGAAGTATCCCATTAGTCAGCCGGCTGATGAATACCTCGCGCCGATGATCCCAACGTTTTCGTCGACCTGGTCGTCTTAGTCGGTGAAGGGAAGGTGAGAAGTGGCACGAGAAGCCGGGTGGGAACGCGTGGTGACCGAACTGGTCGCCGAGCGCGGCGACGCGCTGCTGCGCTACGCCGCCTTGCTCTGCGGTGACCGCGACGACGCAGCCGACCTGGTCCAAGAGGCGCTGGTCAAGACCTTCGGGCGGCTGCGCAACGGCTTCGGGGTCGACAGCGCCGAGGCGTACGTGCGCCGCGTCATCCTGAACACGCACCTGGATGGCGGCCGCCGCCGCACACGCTGGCGCCGGGTCGCCCCGCTCGAGTACGTGCCCGAGCAGCGCGACTCCGACTCCCCCGCCGTGGACGCCAAGCTCGACCTGCACGGCGAACTGCGCAAACTCACCCCGCGCGAACGCGCCTGCCTGGTGCTGCGCTACTACGACGACCTCACCGTCGCCGCCATCGCCGAGACCCTCGGTATCAGTGCGGGCACGGTCAAGCGCTACCTGAGCGACGGGCTGGCCAAGATGGCCATCGCCCTGGCCGATGACGGCACCGCCGCCGACCGCCTGGGGGCGGCAGGCCCTGCCCCGCGCACGCGAACCGAGCAAGGAGAGATGGATGCCCACCGAATCTGAGCTGCGCCAGCAGTTCCACGACGACGAGCCGGATGACTCGACCGGTCGCGGCACGATCGACGTGGATGCTGTGCTGCGCCGCAGTCGCGCGCGTCGCCGCCCGCGGGTGGTGGCGGCTGCGGTCGTCTCGTCGCTCGCGGTGATCGGCCTCGTCGTCCCGGTGTCGATCAGCATCGCGGGAGCGCGGTCGGCGACCTCGCTGTTGGACGCGGGTGCCGCATCCGCTCCGCACGCGGCACAGTCATCCGGCGGGCCGGTGCACCTCGGGGGCGAGAGCACGAACGGTTCCGACGCGTCGGTGTCGGGGGGAGCCATCAAACGCGCGCCCGCCGACAAGATCAACCTGTGCACCGGTGTGCTGGCGACTCCGGCTCCGGCGGACGACGGACTCGTGCTGACCGTGGCGCCGGTGGATGCGGCGGCGAGCGCCCGCGACATCCCCGTCACCGTCACCCTGACGAACACCGGAACGCAGCGCGTGACGGGATCCCTCTCGCCGTTCCCCGCCCTCACGCTGTCGCGCGACGGGATCGTGCTCTGGCACAGCAACGGACCGGTCCCTTCCCTCGCGCAGGAGATCGACCTGGCACCAGGGGCGAGCACGACGTTCTCCACCAGCTTCCAACCGCTGGTGTGCGGGGTGACGGACGACGAGCAGGAGGCCTTCCGTGACGACCTGCCCGCCGCCGGACCCGGCAGCTACCAGCTCTCGGCCGCCATCGACATGACGCCGGCGACCGCCGACGCGAACGGGCAGATCTCGGCGGTGCTCGTCAGCGGTCCCAGTTCGCCCGTGACGTTGCACTGAGCGCTCGCTAGGCTTCCCCCGTACCCAGATCGGGCCGCGAACGGAAGGCGACACATCATGGCGGAGAAGCAATCGATCCTCGGGCGGATCTCGACCCTGGTGCGGGCCAACATCAACGCCCTGATCGACCAGGCCGAAGACCCGCAGCTCATGCTCGACCAGCTCGTTCGCGACTACACGAACAGCATCGCGGAGGCCGAGAGCGCGGTCGCGACCACGATCGGCAACCTGCGCCTGATGGAGCAGGACCACGACGCCGACGTGGCTGCCGCACAGGACTGGGGCCTCAAGGCGCAGGCCGCGAGCGCCAAGGCGGATCAGCTGCGCGCAGCGGGTAACGCGGCGGATGCGGACAAGTTCGACAACCTGGCCAAGGTCGCGCTGAGCAAGCAGATCACCAGCGAGAACGAGGCCAAGCAGGCCGAGCCGACGATCGCATCCCAGAACGCCGTCGTCGAGCAGCTCAAGACCGGCGTGCAGCAGATGCACGACAAGCTCGATCAGCTCATCTCGAAGCGCGACGAACTGGTCGCCCGCGCCAAGACCGCCGACGCCCAGCAGCAGGTGCACGACGCGGTGAAGAGCATCAACGTGCTCGACCCCACGAGCGAGCTCGGCCGCTTCGAAGACAAGGTGCGCCGCCAGGAGGCGCAGGTCGCCGGTCAGCAGGAGCTCGACGCCTCGAGCCTCGACTCGCAGTTCGAGAGCCTGGACGACCTGGGCACGGCCGCCGAGGTCGACACCCGGCTCGCCGCTCTCAAGGCAGGGACCGCCGCGCCCAAGGCGGTCACCTCGGGCGACTAGCCCGGCCGATCGGCCCGGCTTTCGCCCACAGCAGACTCGGCATTCCGCCCCCTCCCAGCATCGGGAGGGGGCGGTCTGCTGTGATGGTCGGATGACGACCATCGGATTCATCGGCTCGGGAAACATCGGCTCCTCGATCGCACGCGCGGCGATCGCCCGAGGCGACGAGGTGGTGCTGAGCAACTCCCGCGGGCCCGAGACGCTGGCGCAGCTGGTGGCGGAACTCGGCCCGCACGCCCGGGCCGCGACGCCGGCCGAGGCGGCGGCCGCCGGTGATCTGGTGGTGGTGACCGTGCCGTTCTACGCGGTCAACGACCTGCCGGTCGAGCCCTTCGCCGGCAAGATCGTGATGGACACCAACAACTACTACGCGCAGCGCGACGGCGTCTCGGACGAGATCGAGAGCGGCGCGATCACGGTGTCGGGGGTGCTGCAGCGCCACCTCGTCGACGCGAAGGTCGTGAAGGCGTTCAACCACATCCGGGCCACCGAGATCATCAGCACCGCCACGCCGAGCGGGACGCCGGGGCGCCGGGCTCTGGCGATCGCCGGCGACGACGAGCACGCGAAGCGCGCTGTGACCGACTTCATCGACGGGATCGGCTTCGACGTGGTCGACGTCGGCCCGCTCTCGGAGAGCTGGCGGATCGACGCCGGCACGCCCGGATACGGTCCTGAGCTGACCGCGGCCGAACTCGATGCCGCACTGGTGGCTGCCATCCCGCCCGGACGGGCCTGAGCCGGCCGCCCGCCGAGCGACCGCCTGTGCGCTCTAGAGTGTCTGCGTGACCGCCACCTTCGTCGTCGTCCCCCAGTGGCAGGGCTCGCCCTCGTCGCGCGCCATGCGGCTGGCCGAGGGCGCCGCGGCGATCCGCGAAGACCTGCCGTCGGCGAGCACCCTCGACGTCTCGGTTCCACTCGAGGCAGGAGACGAGCAGGGCACGGGTGTCGCCCGCTTCAGTTCGCTGCAGCTCGTGCGCGAGCGCCTGCGAGACGCTCTCGGCGATGTGGATGACACGGCCGTCGTCATCGGCGGCGACTGCGGGGTCTCGTCGGCCGCGGTGGCGCACGCCGTCGACCGGCACGGAGATCTCGCCCTGATCTGGTTCGACGCCCACCCCGACCTCAACTCGCCGGAGAGCTCGCCGTCCGGCGCGTACTCCGGCATGGTGCTGCGCTCGATCATCGATGACGGGCTGGTGCCCGCCGGGCGTGTGCTGCTCGCGGGCGCGCGCTCGTGGGATCCGGGCGAGGACGCGTTCGCGGCCGAAGCCGGCATCCGCTCCCTGACCGTCGACGAGCTGAGCGACCCGGCGACGCTGGTGGATGCCGTGGCCGCCACCGGCGCCGAATCGGTCTACCTGCACATCGACCTGGACGTGCTCGACCCCGGCGAGATCGCCGGACTCCTCGATCCCGAGCCGTTCGGGCTCAGCGGCTCGACCCTGGCCGCGACCATCAAGGCGCTACGGGAACGATTCACGCTGGCGGGCGCGACGATCGCGGCGTACGCGCCTGCCGGACCGAACGATATCGCTGACGACGCCCCGACGATCCTGCGTGTGATCGCGGCGCTCGGGCTGAACTCCTGACCCGCCCTCGGTGCTGGATTTGTCCTCTATTGCGGACAGATCCGGAGCAACGGGGCTCTCGTCAGTCGAAATAACTGATCATGTCTACTTAAGTGGACGAAACCGGAATCTCTCGCTAGGTTGGGAACTCGAAGTCCAACCTTGTAGGGAAAACGAGTCATGAACGAGACAGACATCGGCGAGCTGGTGGCCTTGCGACGGAAGCGCCTCAACCTGAATCAGGCCGATCTCGCTCGACTTGCGAACATCAGCAGAAGTGCCCTCTCGGCGCTCGAAAACGGCACGAGGACACGAGGGGCAACCATCACCACCCTGC
>Ga0105240_10012913_pt1 | contig 11505 bp, 6 predicted proteins | sample KBSC54metaG_FD_80426 | JGI IMG/M metagenome (GOLD analysis project Ga0105240, IMG submission 80426) | Corn rhizosphere microbial communities from Kellogg Biological Station, Michigan, USA - KBS C5-4 metaG | ecosystem: Host-associated > Plants > Roots > Rhizosphere > Soil | place: Michigan, USA...
CACCATTTTTATAATGCTCAGGAAACTGTTTCCCTTTGTAAAACAACAGGTCGTTGGGTGCAAAGTGAGCCGGGAATCCCATTAATGGCTGCGGAAGTTTTGAACCATTACCTTCTTTTACCTGGTCGCCGCCATACTCCGGATTTAGCAGCTTTTTGCCCTTAATGCCATCGTAATAATAATAAGGCCAGCCACCATCAAGCCCCTGGTTAACTTTAAAAAACTCTTCGGCAGGCTGCATGGCACTTTGCCATGGCGAATAAATATCGGGCCAGATCATCCGGAAATCATCCCGGCCATGACTAACCGTATAAAGTGATTTACTTTTTGCATCCCAGTCCAAAGCAACCAAACTTCGTAACCCTGTTGCATACCTGACACCATCAGATTGATGCTGACTTGTTTTATTGGCGTCAAACATCCAGATGCCGGCGTGATCTTTTAACCAGGTATTACCTTTATCGGGCGAATTGGGATCACCTGTACCGGGAGAACCGGGAACGCGGTTCTTTTCCTGCCCGGCATTTGACCCGGCGCCCCAGCCTACGTAAATGTGCCCTTTGTTATCAAAAGCGATCGGTTTTGTCTGGTGTTCGTGATAAGGGGGATTATCAATTACGATCGTATCCATTTTACTATCGGGCACCAACTGGCCGCGTTTAAGCTTCATCCGGTAAACCATCAGTTCCGAACTAAAATACAGGTAGCCATCATGGACGCGCATGGCCGTTCCGTAAGTGTGCCCATCATATTTACCAAAAGGGGTTATAATATCGGCTTTGCCATCGCCGTTGGTATCCCGGAGTGCGATATTACCATAACCATCGTTGGAACGATGATTCCTGGCTTTTACATAAATATCGCCGTTTGAATTAACAGCGATGTGCCTTGCCTGCCCCTTTAAGCTGTCGACAACAACAACGGCTTTAAAACCATCGGGCAAAAAGAGTCCGCCATTATCTGCATCGGCAGTTAAGCGGCGGGTATTCAGCGAAAAACCCATTATTATAAGCAATGCTCCCGCAATAGCAAACTTCAGGGAATGCGAATGAAAATAAGGTAAACGACCAGTTATAGCTTTTTGGATGCTGTTTGTAAACTTCATTTAGGTAAAAAATATATAAACAAATAAATTGGCCTAACGGAAACTGAAACGTCGTCTTCATATTCTCACCCTATTATGTTACTAAACTAATAGGGCGCTATCTTCACAAATATTAAAACGGAACCAAGCATCGTGCTTGCACATGCTATTACGCTGACCGGTGTATGTCGGGTTTACCGGTGGCAGACATCATATTTGCAATTGGGTTACGCTGTTGGTTTAATTAATATTTAAAGTTGAGTATTAATAAACCAGTGAACATTTAACGTCAATTGCAAAAGCAAGGTAGCAGAAAATATTTGTTTCTCAATAAGTCAAATACACTACAACAGCACTACAAATAAACTATATACATGGATACCCCTAAATTATCCCTTCGAAAACGAAAAAAATATTTTGTGCGGTTGTAAATCCCTCATTTAGTGGTTCATTATTTCCACTTTTAATGGCACACAAAAAGTTTTCTGTAGAAGCTCTGATTATCTTAGATTGTCTTTTAAGCAGCAAACTTTCTTGTCACGCATTTTTAAAAATTGCTGTCTATTCAACAAAAGCCGAAAATTTTCAAAAATTTCTGTAACTGATTTTTTTGAAACGAGTTTTCATTATGATAACATATCCATAAAAGGAAATAGTATTTACCATATGCTGAATTCAATAAAAAAAATGATGCTGACGCTCCTGTTGATAGCAAAAGCCTTTTGTGGCAACTGTCAAAACGAACCATTAAACTACAGCACCAAACAACTACAGGAAGATTACTCCATATTCAGAAAAGCTTTAGAAACTACTTATCCAAGTCTTTACAGATTCACTGACAGTTTAATCATGACCAAATATTTAGATGATAACTTCAAATCATTAAATCAACCCGAGTCAGCGACTGAATTTTACAAACTAATTGCCACTACTTGTGCCAAAGCAAACGATGAGCATCTGATTCCCACGCCATCGAAAGATTATTACCGGTCGTTAGAAAACACTCATCATTATTTACCTTTCTCTTTAAAAATCATTGACCGAAGATTTTATGTGCTCACAACAGCACAGTCCAATAGCGCTATTCCTGTCGGATCGGAAATTCTTTCTATTAACGGAAAACCGGTTGAAGAAATTCTAAATACGTTATTACCCACCATTCCCTCTGACGGGTACATTCAAACCTTTAATACCCGTCATTTGGAAGATTATAGTATGACTGAAGAAGACAACCTTTTTGATCTGAATTATCCAATTTTTATAGCAGATACAGATTCTTATTGCATAGAATTTATAGACGTTGCTGATCAGTCACAAAAGAAAACAACAACGGTTGCTGGTCTTGATTATAAATCATATAAAAAGTTTTTCTACGGCAGAAATAAATTGGAGGCGCCATTAGTATTTAAATACCTTAAAAAAAACGTTGCTTATTTGCGTATCTCGTCTTTTTTGAAATGGCACAGAGCGCGCTTTAAACAAGATTTTTATGCTTTATACGATAGTGTTTTTAAAGAATTAAAAGTAAAACATACGGAGAATTTAATTTTGGACTTAAGAAATAACGAAGGCGGCGATGGAACGGGTGAAAAACTGCTGACTTATCTTTTGACAAAGCCATATAAGCATTTTGAATCTGCCGAAGTAAAATTTGTTGGATATGCACCTGTAGCTGATTACCTGGAAAACGGCAAAGACTTATTTTTTGCAGATTCGCTGGTCGATAAAACTAATACCGGAATGTATAGACTTAAAAAGGCTTATATGCCGTTGCTTGATGAACAGCAACCGGATATCAATCATTACAAAGGGAAATTATATGTGCTGATCAATGGCGCATCGGGTTCTATGGCAACTGTAGTCGCCAGTTTTTTGAAAGGCAACGGAAGGGGTATATTTATTGGAGAAGAAAGTGGTGGAACAATGGAGGGGAATACTTCACATCAATCGGCCAGGTTAGTTTTACCCAATTCTAAAATAAGAATCGCAATACCATTGATCAAAACAACCAATGCCGTTGCTTTTACCAAAGGCAGGGGTGTTGAACCAGATTATCATGTAACGCCTAAAATTGATGACATTTTAAAAGGCATCGATACTGAATTAAATTTCGCACTAAGTATAATTCAATCAAAAAGATAAAACGCAAAAAAGCCTTCAGAACGATCTGAAGGCTTTAATATTTTTCTTTGACCACTTTCACACTATCATCACGCAGTGCGAAAAACTTTTTTTGCTGGTTACAATTCAGCCTCTCCCCAAGGCAAGTTATCAAAAATGGATATTATTTGCTGCTGTGCATCTTGTATTAACCACTTATCCTCTATCCATTCTGCTCCTTTAGCAGCAATTTGTTGTTTGTGGGGATAATTATTATATACGTCCAATATAGCATCTTTAAGCGTGCCACAGGCATCATTTTTATCCATATTGATGACATCAAAAAATCCCGGCTCTATTAACTCTGGCAGACAGGCAGTATGGTTTATAATTGTTGGGATACCTAAATATAAGCTTTCGCACGGTGCAAACGCCAATGTGTTATCGGCGGCCAAATATATACTGCAATGTACGTCCCGATACCAGTTTGCAAAATCAGCATCAGTGCGATACCCGGTTTCAATATCTATAAAAGAAAGATCGTCATTTTCAAAGACTAAATTATCGCTATAAATTTTCAAACGTATCTGCGTGATCTGTTCTTTTTGTAGTTCCTTGCAAGCATTCACCAACAGGTTACAATACTCAAAGGTGGAATTGTCGAGTATAAATCCTACGTTAAAATACACTGAATCTTCGTCTGTGCTAAAATTCCGTACATACCTTTTAAAACCGGGGTTGACAACGTGTACCGGAATATTTAAACCTGAATTAATAAAGGCCTCTTTATCCTTCGCTGTAGTGACCATACATACCCTGAATAATTTATTAATACAGGCTATGGAACTCATTAATGCTGAACTGGCATTAAAGGTGGTATACAACGCATTGATATTTAAAGGTGATAATGGTTCGGTGAACGCTGCCAGATCCCCGCACAATAAAACAATGTTTTCACCCTGGCTATTAAGCGGGTTGTTAAGTGCTTTAACCACATTGAATAACAAATCATGTGTTCTGTTTTTATCCGGGGATAGGAATACCTCTATATTATAATTGTTTTTCAGACCTGCTCTGCTATTCCTCTTCAAAATTGAACTTGCCCTTGAAAATTCATTTTCCTTAACAGGCGTTATTTCTCTATTTATATTCTTTTGTGAGTTATTACCCCATCGCCACGTACCCTGGTGGAGATGGGCGGCATAATTACCAAAATAACAAGAAACTTTATGACTCTTCTCAGCCAAACAATCCCTGTCTTTATTTTCAAGTAACACTACATCTCTAAATATATTTTTTTGCTGGCCAAACAAGTTGCTTAATAAACCGGGACCTGTTGTTTCAAGAATATCATTTTCTGTAACTATCTTTTTAAAAGAACTCTTTAATGCAGCACGTAGAAAAAAAAGCCAAAACGGATGGCCGGCACTGCTGCCAAACATGTAGTTTGCTACCCGAACCTGCTCTTTTAATCCTAATTGATTACAGACATCCGCTGGCAAAGTTTTTTCTTCTCCCAATATCAATTTAAACCGCCTCAGATCGTCCAATGGTTTTAAACAATACATATCCATGTCCAGGTAAAAACCACCAAAAAGATACACAAGAATAACTCTGAACATATCTGCCCGCTGTACCAAATGTGTGTAGCTATTATATAAAGGAAGCAAATAAGGTAAGTACTGCGTTATAATTTCAATTGCGTCATCCTCGTTGTAAATTTTAATTTCCCATTGAGGATGTAAAGCTTTTATTCTTTCAATACATATTACAAATACCTCCGGATACTTTTCACTCTTGCTAAGAAACACCAAATGAATTGTTGCCGGTATATTCATAGCATATTATTGTACCATGTACCAAAAAAATAATGAACGGCGTGCGCATTGTCAATCTTTGCCTGCATAATATCATCGACATCATCCGCCATAACGCGCTGAGCTTCTTTAACCGTAAGGGGATAGACGGTAGCGGACGGCAATAGTGTTACTTTTTCTTTTTGAGCATAATTGTCATAAACCTCAGTTAATGCAAAAGGCCCTGTTGTATCCAGCACAATATTAATCAGGTGCTGATAACCCGATGTAAATGAAGAAAGAGAATTACAGATGGTGTAAAAAAAATCGTTACCTGGTTTAGCGGCCATAAATGCATTGCAAATAATTTTGTCTTTTTTAAATTGCAAACAGTGTTCACCTGGTTCCAGTGCAAAAACACATTCTTTACCTGCTATCAATGATTCAATACTTTCTGTACACTCAAAATCCAGGTCTATAAAAAGGCCGCCAATTTTATAAAGTATAAAGTATCGCACCGCATCAACCCGCTGGATGTTGTAACTGTACGAATCATATTGTAACAGGAAGTCAGGAAAGAAACGTTTAATGAATTCCCGGTTCATCTCATCCGTCCAAAGTACATATTCCCAATCCGGATGCAACTCTTTCCAGGTTTCGGCAAGCATGGTTAAAGTATCCGGGAGAACATTGTTTTTCCATGTTTGATGAATGATAAGTGGAATAGTTGTCTTATCCATTTCCAGGAACTTCTCTATACCATCAAGCACATTCGCAGGCGTTAAAGTCTTCCGGGGATGATGTAAACCTTTAACCCTTGTATCAAACGGGGCAATGCTTTTCCAGGTAACCGCCCTGCTGCAAACCGGGTTGGGTACCGGGTCGAAGCCTAACAGGGTTGCAATGGTCGCAAAGCGCAATTCACTGTTTAATCCTTCATATTCCGGTTTATGTATTTCCTCATTAATAGCCCTCATGGCCTTGTCCGATACCAGGATACCGCAAAACGGCACTATGCCGGTTGCATATAAACGGGCCCGTTCCGGCAACTTGTTTTCTGTTTCAAACCAATGCCACCTGTCTCTTTCGGGATATCTTACGCTAGGCGCAACTACGTGATGGTCCCAAACCGGTTTGTAGTATGTCTTCAAATCAATATCGCACCAGCAATCCCATTCCAATAGCAGGAACCTTTCGGAGTTAATGTCATTTTTATGAACATTGTACCACTGAAAGATGGTAAGGTCACTACTCATGAGAGCGGCTCGCGGATCTTCAAAAGGGCTGATGATGGTAATTATTGGGACCCCGGGGTTATATTGCTCAAATGTTCGCTTATTCTCTTCGAAACAAGTAATTTTTTCAATATCTCTTTCATTATGCCAGGCTATAAGGATCGTAAGTTCGGTAGATTTGGACATGCGGTTAGGTTTATAAAAATTAATTTATAACTACGATGAGGTTTGGCGGTAAACGTTCATTGTTTCCTGTAAAAAGTACCTGGTTATTAACCATGAATCACGGCTTAACCCAAGTTGCTGATTAACAATTGAAGTAATTTTGTAATGCTTTTCTATTTTCAAAACGTCTGTTAAGTCCGCATTATTTATTTCCATTTCATCCTTAATATAAGCTATCCAGTCTGCCAGCCAGCCAGGAAGATTTAGTTTATTTTCAACCATAATGTCTTCATATATGTCTGCTAAATCCTGTTTATTACTTTTAAATTTATCGGCAAGAAATTCAATACTGATATCGCTTCCGGTGAGAGAAACAGAATTCGCGTAATAATCACCAACTTCATAGCTTAACCCCGAACCATCCTTTGACGCTTTCAAAATGGCTGAATGCAAATAGAAAGCGAATGTAATTATCGTTTCATCGTCAATTTCATCATCTTTTAAGGCTGTTAAAATAACCCTGGATAGATTGACGCCTAATTTTGCTTCACTTGAATCTATTTTATAAGAAATATCGAATAACCCGTATTGTACGGTATTTTGTTCAAACGGTTTAAAAATACCCGTCACCGGTAACAAGGCAGGTTCCGTCCTTAAATTCCCCGTCGAAAAAAAACTTTTAAAATAATCATCGATAAGAGGCACAAATTCAGTAACTGAGTCATCTGAAACAAGGATAGCTAAACGAATATTTTCTCCGCACAAGGAATTAAATTCAAATAAATAATCAACCACATAGTGCCTGTTTTTTGAGATAAATAACTCTATTTCCCGGAGCAAATAATGCCAGTTCCACATTTTAGTGAATAAAGAAACCTTTAACCAGGTAAGTTTTTGTTGCATTTAGATATGAATTGGCTGGCTGGATTGAAAATTTTTGAAAACCACGGCTTCTCCAAAAGTTTTATTTACCACTGCGGTATTGGTTTCCAAATTTTCCTCCAGCAATGATCTGTTGTAAGAAAAATAGTTAAATTCCAGGATATTTTCGATAATTAATGTGTCTGTCAGGCGGAAATAACGCCTGTCTTTAATATCAAGGCACGTGTTGTTGTTGTTGAGGTCGTTTTTTAATTTCCCGGTTTTCATTTCAAGCCCTTTGTCAGCACTTAAAGTTAGTGTAGCATTATTGGGATCTAAATCCCAATGCCCTGTTTCCCAGCCGGGCTGCTGAACTGCGTATTCAAAATGGTAGTGTCTTTTTTGAAAAGAATAATTGGAATTTTCCGAGTTTATTGTTGAATTGTCAATCAATACCCCGCTTTCGTATGATCGGTCCTTATAAAAAAAAAGCACGGCTGAAACAGACGGAGTGATATAGTTTACATAAAAACTTTCCAACTGGTCTGCGTTTAATGAAAACCGTTCTTCGTCATTATGTGAAATAAATTCCAGGTATTTAAAATCATCGATAAGGACTCTTTTTAACCCTATTAATTCAAGCCTGTTAATAAAATCCCAATCTTCAAACCCATACCTGTTCATACGTTCATCAAACCCCTTTAATTTCAAAAAATCATCTTTTTTTACACAAACCTTTCCAAGAACATCTTTGGGTGGATGGTAACCTTTTTTTGTTTTATGACTGTCTATTGTTGTTAACACACAATTACCATTTTCATTAAACATTTCATTAACATATTGCGCAAAACCTTTACCGGTATAATGGTCGGCATTAATATTACATACAATTTCTCCATCAGCTAGGTTAAAGGCAAGATTTTTGGAATGACTGTGGCTAAAAGATAATGGCTCATTTGTACGGTAATATTGTAATCGTCCATTGGTGATAAATTCATTTACATTTTCTTTCATCCATTCCGCCATCCCGTCATTTGAATTATAATCTAATACAATAAACTCAAGTTCGGAGTAATCTTCATTATCCCTGATGTTTTGAAGCAGCGTCTGGCTTAACTGATGCAGGCGATTCATGCAAACAATGCAGAACGATATTTTAAAGTGCTTGTATTTCATTTACGGACTATTTTCAACAGATATACGTTATGGCTAACGCCGAAAAAAAATAAAAAAGAGGTTTTACCAAAGTACCAAAACAGGACTATAAGATGGTAAAGTAATATTTGATTGACCAATTTACCTCCAAATATACTTGCCCCTGTTCTTATGCCCGGGCTTTGATATAACCTCTTAAAAAAGACAGCTATTCATTTTAAGGGGTTGCGCACATCCAGGTAAGTCCATAAATCGTGTTAATCCATGAGCATGTGTGACAACTGGTATAGGTCATGCAATCATAGTTAGTTCCACAACGCACGCCACAACCAGTACTGTAAAGTCCGCCTTTAACCTGCTTCATTTGGTCTTTTGTCAGCATATCACCTATGCCATTTAATTTTAACTTCTTCATTCTGATTTGTTTATATTGGTGCCTCTATTATCGGGTTGCAGCTTTTCCCTATCCTGTTTTACTGAAGGCAGGCAACTTATTGTTCCCGGGACAATTTCCTGATGGCGCATTGGTCCGGTAATAGTGCATATTTCATTGATGGATTATTTTCAACAGATACACGTTATGACTAACGTCGAAAAAAACAAAAAAGAGGTTTTACCAAAGCAGGATTATAAGGGGGTAAAGTAACATCTGATTGACCAATTTACTTCCAATACTTGCCCCGGTTCTTATGCCCGGGCTTTGGTATAACCTCTTAAACAACACGGATATTCATTTTAATGGTTGGTGCATACCCTGGAATACCCATTGCCTGTGTAAACGTAATTGCATATAAGGCAACTGCTATAAGTCATGCAATCATAATTAGATGCACAATACAGGTTGCAACCAGTGGTACCATAAAGGCCGCCTGTAATCTGCTTCATTTGGTCTTTTGTCAGCATATCACCTACGCCATTTAATTTTAACTTCTTCATTCTGATTTGTTTATATTAGTGCCTCTATTATCGGGTTGCGGCTTTTCCCTATCCTGTTTTACCGAAGACAGGCAACTTATTGTTCTCGAGACAATTTCTTTGCTGTTAATATTTTAAATAAAATATTTTATATCTTCCGGTTGATAGTTTTGGGGGAGCCTGCGCCCGTTAATAAAAATGGTAGGCGTTGATTTGATCTCCACCAGGGTGCACCATTCTTTTTGCTTCTCCAACGCTGAATGGCTTGTATGTTCCTTTGTAACCGGGTAGCTTTTAGCCCACGATTCATAATCCTTATGCTTGTGTTCGTACCAGTCGTTAAGCGCTTTTTTTAACGAGGAGTCATTTTGGTTTGATTGCAGCGCCATCAAGTGATGAGCCACCCTGGCCTTGGGGTCCCTTTCATCGCTACCTGTAGAAAAAACGAGCTGCAATTTTATGTCGGCCCTGTTGGCGAGCCACTCATCCAGGGTTTTGTGAGCTTTTGAGCAAGGCTGGCAATAAGGATTGGAAACCATTGTAATAATGTGCTCTGCTTCCCTGTTGCCAATAATTATCGAGTTTCCTTCTTCCGGCAAAGCATATTTTGCTTCTTCAGCAAGCATTTTATTAAACAGTTCCGTATTGAATTTAAAAGTCTGCAGTTGTTGTTTTAGCGGTTGTATCTTTTGGGCTTGTAACAGCCATGGTTTAATAAATATCCATGCCAATACCGGTAAGGCCAGGCAAATAAGTAAAGTGCTCCACTCTCTTAAACCGGGCAGTTGTATCCCATTAACCATGGAAGGAAGAAGTGCAAAGAACTCCGCCCATAGTAATGCCAGCACCGTACAGCAGAATATGCACCATTGCCCGGCAACCCGCCACTGATAGTATATAGAATAAAAAGTATAGGGCAGGCTGATTAAGTTAAGCAGGGCCAGCATCGCTATTATGCCGGGATGCCCGCTGTTAAAAAGCAGCGCCAGCCAGGTGCCTGCAAAATAAAAAAAGCCGGCCTCCGACCAGCTTAATTCTTCACTTATTTTTGCCGCTTTTGATGATAATATAGCATTGCAATCATTGTTTTTGCCGGTACACAACCGCTGTATAAGCGGGTTATTGGCATCAATACTTTGCATAAGCAGCATCACGGTAACAAACAAACCAGCGGTTTTAAAGAGCGTAAGAAAAGCAATCGGCCAGTTTAATGAAGTAAGAAAAGAAGAATGAAAAAAAAGGTAGGCTGCAAGAATAATAACAACTCCCGAAATAACAAAGGGAATACGGGCTTTATCCACCAATTCCTTTCTTCGCTTTGTATTATAGTCAATCTCACCTGATTCCGGCTCTTTTTCGGCTACCAGGATTGTGCCGTTGTACATTTTTTCAAATTCTCCGGCACTCAGCCTGTGTTTACGCCATCGCTCGTTAGATACTATTGCATGCTTCTCATCCAAATGGCTTACCAATACAAATTCACCTCCCTTGTTTACCAGGTGGGCAATAAATGGCTCCTCAAGCCGGGCATCCAGTAACTTTTTAAAAGCAAGTGGATAAGCTGCATTGGGTACGTGCCAATTGTTCAGTACTTCGCTGGCTGCAAGTAAGCTTGGATAGTCGGGATGCTTTTCTAATTCTTCATCGACACTATTACCGGTAACAGGTATATCGAGATCGCGGACAAAATAGGTTAAAACCTGGGAAAGGTTACTTTTCATTGGTAAGATTTAGATGAGCAATTGGTACTCTATAGTATTAATTGGTATTTCAAATATAAAATTATTAATGTCAATAATACAAGTATTTTATAAAAAAACGATTTGGCGAATAAGAGCTTAATAACCAGGTTGAAAACGGTGTAGCAGCAGGTATCAAAAAAGGCGGTACTTGTCAATTATTTAAGCTGGTTCGAATCCTGCTCCTGTTTGATCAATGGTGAAAAGATACAACAAGCCGGGGGGGTGTTTCGTTTGGTCGAAAATCACTGTGGGTATCCTGGCTCCCAAAAAAAAGCCTTTAGAAATTAATCCAAAGGCTTCTAAAAACTTCGTGAAGAGTTAAAATTTTTGTGCTCCCGACGAGATTCGAACTCATATCGATGGTACCGGAAACCATAATTCTATCCGTTGAACTACGGGAGCAATGCTGCAAATATAGAACAAATCGGAATTTAAACTTACGAAGTTTTGAA
>Ga0105240_10012914_pt1 | contig 11505 bp, 7 predicted proteins | sample KBSC54metaG_FD_80426 | JGI IMG/M metagenome (GOLD analysis project Ga0105240, IMG submission 80426) | Corn rhizosphere microbial communities from Kellogg Biological Station, Michigan, USA - KBS C5-4 metaG | ecosystem: Host-associated > Plants > Roots > Rhizosphere > Soil | place: Michigan, USA...
CCGCGAGCCTGCTACGACGAAGGCAAGCGCTGCGCGGAGACCTTGTTCTTCGATTACCACCGTCAGCACAAGGTGGATATCCGGGTGATCCGCATCTTCAACACCTACGGGGCGCGCATGCATCCCAACGATGGGCGGGTGATCAGCAACTTCATCGTCCAGGCCTTGTTGGGGCGGGATCTGACGATCTACGGCGACGGCTCGCAAACGCGCAGCTTCTGCTTCGTCGACGATTTGATCGACGCGATGGTTCGCATGATGAACCGTAATCACGGACTCACCGGCCCGGTCAACGTAGGCAATCCCGCGGAAATGACGGTACTCGAGCTTGCTCGTACCATCGTCCGCTATACCGGCTCACGCAGCGGAATCGTGCACTGTCCCGCGGCGCACGACGACCCGAAGCAGCGACGGCCGGACATCTCGCTAGCCCGTGAGAAGCTGGGGTGGGAGCCGAAAGTGGATCTGGAAACGGGGTTGCAACGGACGATCGAATACTTTCGCCAGATGTTCGATTTTCCCAATGTTTCCGCTGCCGTTGCCAACTGGCGGTAAGCGCTGACTTCAGGAGTCAGACAGGCTCCCTGGCGTAATGCCTCGCTACGTTCTTCATATTGGGCCGCACAAAACGGGGACGTCCTACCTGCAAGTGCTGTTTCGCGAGCTGTCCTCGCGGATGAAATCCCGCGGTATCCTCTATCCTCCGCAGTGGACGACGGAGGGTGCCTTGGGTCACGTTGGCTTAGTCACCCGCTTGCGAGCCCAAAGTGCCGACGACAACCTCCAGCGCGAATTCAGTGAATTGAGCGATTCGAGGTGCGATGTTGTCCTGATCTCGGCAGAGGATCTGTCAGGCCTGTCGGTCGAGCAGATTGCAACACTGAAGGAGCTCATCGGCGCTCATCCGGTCAGCGTTGTATTCTATTGCCGCCGCTGGGGCGATCTGCTTCCCTCGGTCTGGCAGGAGCTCATCAAGCACGGCAGGACACTGACTCTGCCCGAGTACGTCGCGAGTCATCTCGCGAACCCTTCGGCTTCCACTCGCATCAACTACGCACTCACGCTCGACAAGTTCGCGGTAGTGTTTTCCCTGGACAACCTGTTCATTGCCTCGTACAGCAATATCGTCGATGCGGGCGAGAGCCTCGCGGAGCATTTCTTCGGGACCTTCCTCTCGTGGCCAGACGCTCCCGGCCTCCGCAAAATCGTCGTCAACGCATCGCTGAGTCCGTTCGACACCGAGATGATCAGGATTCTCAATGCCATGCGGAGCCTTCGCAAGGCGGAACCCGGCGTCGCTATGCGTGTGAAGTATCTACAAATGAGAGACGAGCTCGATCTTGATGTTTCGTTCGCGGCGATGGAGCTCCATCGCGCCTCCGTTACGTTGCATGACGGTGGCTTGAGGTGGATTCATGATGAGATCTTCCAGAGGTACGGCAGCAGACTGTTGCCTCCGCTGTCCGGGCGCGAATGGTTCGCGCGGCGGGATGGCGTGATGAATTACATCAACGCGAGCTACGTCCTGGAGCCGGGGGTCGTCCAGGCTATGGACGCCGTTTATGCCAGACTGGAAGCGTAGCGGCCGCTCAAGGACTGTAATGCCATCGCAACCGGGCGGCGCGCTCTAATTCGGACTGCGTCCTTCGAACCAGCCGAAGTCGACAAAATGCTTGCGTGCTGATGCGAGTCTTCCGTCGCGAATCGCAGCGGCCACGTCGGGGTTCGCCTCGCAATACGATTGCTCGTTGAGCGGGACCGCTTCCAGAAAGCGCTTCATCGTATTGATGATGGCGACCGCGTCGGCCTGCTCAACGGATGACTGTGTCTCCGGATCCAGTCCCAACTGCATGGCGAGGTCCCGGAAGGTGGGCAGTGGCAAGGTGGAGCTCGCTCCATTTCTCGCACCCGTAGCTCCGCAGCGCTGATAGTAATCTTCGTAAGGATCGCGGTTCTGGCGCATGACCTCGGGGTGCTCGCGGCAGTACGCTGTGACATCGAAGTCCGGCAGGGGGCTCACGAGGCCGCTTTTTCTGCGCAGCAGGTAATCCCGCAGGGGCGAGTCGCCAGGCGAGAGTGCGTGGCGCTCTCGGTACCAGGCAGGATCAAAGAACGGCGACGGTTTGAGTCCCTGCGGCTCGCCGACATTCAGATAATGCAACAGCGGGTTTTGTCCGGGTGCGCGCGCTTCCGGGCAGGTGTCACGATACCACTTTGGATCGAAGTAGAGGTTGGGTTTGCGTCCCTCCCGCCATCCGAATACACAGAAGTGTGACAGGGGGTTGACACGCGTGGCGACCAGATCCTGATAGGTCTGAATGTACCAGTCGCGATCAAACAGTCCCGAGCGCCCGACAGCGCGTTCCTCTTCGTCGTAATCCTCCGGTCCGATGTGCCGCTGTGGGTCGAGGGCGGGAACGGGCGCAGAATTCGCCCGAATGCGCGCCCAGTGGGTGGCGATCTTGTCAGCGCTCATCGTGTAGTGCCAACCCCATTTCTTCTCGAAGTCCCGGTCGCGCAATCCTTTGCGCAACTCGGCGCTACGCGCAATCGGGTAGTCGACACCAAGTTGCTTGAAGTGCAGCATCAGCACTTCCCGGGGATCCGGCAATACCACCCGCCCGGTGGCTGCGTCCGAGTGGCGGCCCGGAGCGTAACGTGTTTCTTCGATAGCGTCCGGATTGAACAGGCAGAGCTTGTCGAACCCCAACGACCGCATCCCCAGAGTCACGACTTCAGACAAGCGCGCGCCCTCCTGGGGAAATCGGTCCGACACCATCTCGTAACCGATGGCCCGGATGGCAGTGACGCCCGCCACGGTGCAGCGGCGCAAGAAATTCAGCAGATCCGGATGATAGACATGCTCATCGATATCGAGCATGAAGACCCAGTCGGCCTTCCCGCGACTCGGGAGCCAGATGGTGTCACTCAGGTGGCGCTCCATATCCACGAACGAGTCCTTGGTTTCGAAGTGGGAGACCTCCACACGGGGGTGGCTCCGCAGGATCGCCAGGGAGTCATCCGTCGAGCCGTTGTCATAGATGAAATACCGGTCGACGAACTCGTCATAGTGCCTGAAGAAGAACGGCAGCATGCGAGCATCGTTCCAGCACAGGCAATACAAGTGGATGCGTTGTCCTTGCGGCATGGAAGTCTCTCCCTGACATCACATACGAGTCGAAATATCTCAACAAAGGTAGAGCTTCGACTAACTTCTGTAAAGATCCGGACATTTGGATTTGCGGGGCCACCGGTTGGATTAAGCGTCGCTTGCAACGCGAGCCCTGGCACGACCAACTACCGTCATTTATGATGATGCCGCGGGCTCGGGACAGCGTGGTAAATGATCTGTGCGCGGCCGCCGGATGCGGCGCAAATCTCACGTCATGGAAAGGATTGACATGCCGCAAGGAAAACCGCGAGAGACGACGGTCGTGTACGGGGAGCACGCTGCGCAGACGATCGAGGCGCTTACGGATTTCTCCGGTCATGAAATCGAGTTTGACGAAGTCTGGTATCTCGAGAAGTACCCGGATGTCGCCCAAGCCGTGCAAAACGGGGACCTGCCATCCGGAAGAGTCCATTACCTCCAATATGGCCGGGACGAGGAGCGCCTGGGGTTCGCGTTCGACCCGGATTGGTACGCAGCGACATACCCGCTTGCGGCCGCGGAGGCCGGAGACGCCGATCCATCGGTGCTCAGGCAACACTACCTGAACGCCGGCAGGTTTCGCGGCTACCTCGCGCATCCGAATTCAAACCGACCGAAAAATCCTGCGGGAATCGCCTCTGCCTACGGTGGCCTGTGGATCGACCAGGCCAACGTGCGGGATCTGATCGCGGGAAGACTCGAAATAGGCGCAATCAGCGCAGAGGATGCCGCTCTTCTGACGGCGTTCGTCAATGATGGGTATGTCAAACTGCCGGAGCCGCTCCCGGCATCACTGCTCGACAGAGCGGAGGAAGTTCTGGAGGCAGCGTATTCCGGCGGGCTGCGCGAGGATCTGCTGTTCGAATGCCATGCCGTCTCACCGGGCTACTGTTTGTGGTCGAATCGCGTTCGGGACGAAGCTGCGAAGGTATTGGACCTGCATTGGTGGTCGGCGGACATCAGACATGTCATATTCAGCGACTCGATCGCACACTTCCTCCATCTGATCTTCGATCGTCCGGCGCTTGCTTCGCAAACGCTCGGATTTTATCGCGGCTCCGGACAGCCGTATCATCAGGATTCGGCCTATGTCCCCTACAGCCTGCCATTGCAGTTCGCCGCGACCTGGATCGCGCTCGAGGATGTCATGACGGGTGCGGGCGAGCTGCAGTATTGGGCAGGTAGCCACAAGGCCCTGCCTGAATACATCTACCCCGGCGACTACAGGAGTGCGTTCGAGTCGCAACGCCACCTCGGCGATCAGCCGCTGGTCTCCGCGGCAGTTCAGACCCATGAGAAACAGATCGTCGAGCTGGCGCGCGGCCGCGAGTTGAAACGCGAGGCATTCCTGGCAAAGAGGGGCGAGGTTCTTTTCTGGCACGCCGATCTGGCGCATGGTGGGGCGCCTATTTCGGGGAGTCGCACCAGGAAGAGTATCGTCACGCACTATTGTCCGAAAGAGGTGGCACCTTTGTATTTTGAGACCGTGGGGGGGGCGAGTGTGCATCAACACAACAGATGCTACTACTCGTCGGGCATATACCGTGGAGGGCCGAGTGACTAGGTGACCGACCCACACAGAAAACCGCCCGCCAGATCAATCAGTCCGACAATCCAGATCGTCGCAAACCTGGATGCATATGTCAGTCAGGAGGGTTTCTGGATGAGCCATTTCGGCATCATGACGGACAAATCGATACCCACGCGTCGACTGAATTCCTGCGCCGCCTTCACCACACCGGGCCAGGACTGGTGGTAGTTGTCTCCAACCAGGTAACCCCCTGGCGCGATCAGCGGCCAGTAGGCTTCGACGTCGGCCAGCACGTCCTCGTAAGTGTGTGAGGCATCGATGTGAACGATTCCGGCGGTGATGTTGAAATGCCGCAAGACCCGGGCTGCGCACAGGGAAGTCTGCGGCAGCGGCACGACAAGGTGTGTCAGGTTTCGATAAAACACATTGTCGAGAAAGGTCTCGTACAGGTCGGGACGCCCGTTGGTCCGCTTGAACAACGGGCGGCCACGTAGGGAGTGTTCGAGGGAGCCCAGGAACGTATCGATGCTGATGACACACCCGTCTATATCTGCGTCGCGCATGGATTCAGCGACGAAGACGGTCGACTGTCCTTTCCATACTCCGACGTCCACGAATATTTTGTTGTTTACTTCGGACAGTAATCCCTTGAATGGAGGAAAGACCCCGTTCCACCCGTGAATCGGTTGCTGGTTCGGTCCGCGAGGCAGGAATCCGTGCCAGATGTCCTCGCCATGCAGAGCCTGCATGATTGCCGATTGCTGGCTTGGTTTCTGTACGGCCGGCCGATGTATCCGGGGCGCGAGCACTTGTGCACCCTTGGCATCCACGCGATGCAAGGTGAGTCTGCGCAACCGGATGCTGCCGATCCGCTCATCGAAGGGGCGGGTGTCGGATGCCAGAGGAGTTGTGTTCGCATGCAGTAGGGTCACTGAGATGGGCTTTTCGCCGGTGATCAGCCGGGCAGGTATACGGCACCGAACGACCTGGCTTTCGGCGACGGTAATTCGTTGAAGCATCTCGCCGTTGACGACGACCGTCAACGTAGGTGAAGGAGCCGAGGTAACAGCTACGACATCCAGGTCGAGATCCAGGTCGCCGCAGCAACCAGCGGGTTTCGTCAGCTCGAGCTCACTCTGCCAACCGAGAGCCGGCACTGCATCCTCTTCGGCGGCGGACCATCCTCGAACCAGGGAGGCATTGCCGCGCCGTCCGAGCCCGAATAGCAGCTCCTGCTCGGGAAGTCCGGCAAAATATCGAAACGCTGCCGCAATGGTGTCGGCACCGCGCGTTACCTCCTTCTCGTATTCGAGCGACAGAGCCAGCATGCGTCCGCGTCGACCGATCTCCCTGGCCTCGGAGTCATGCTCTTGCAGCCAGTGAATCTTTTGCACTAAATCCGACAGATCGGAGAGCACCGGTATGTGGGTGATCCATGGCCTTAGCTTGTCGTAGTACCACTGTTGGTATCCAGCGGGCGAAGCGACTTTGAGGACCGGAGAGCCCGAGAGCAGTTTTTGGAAGAGTCCGGGCCATGAGTTGGTATTTCCGTCGATGTCGATCTGATATCGATACCGGTTGAGCTCGGTAATCGGCACGGGTGGGCCCATCAAGCCCGATCCCTTCAGCTCGGCCAAGCTGCGTGCATCGGGCATTTGCCCGATCTGCGTGATCACCGCGTCGATCAATTCCGGATTCTGTCTCGCGAGCTCACACAGTTTTATCCTCGGCAACGTCCGCCAGCCGATCGCGCGGGATTCCGGTGCACCGCTGCTGCTCCCGCGCCAGAACGCGACCGGCACTCGCTGCTCCCACGGGACGTCGTTGATCCAGAAGTGCTCGCGAACCGCAGCGTATCCTTTCGTGCGGATAAAGTAAGGGTCAGGGATCAGGAAGGCGTTGCGTCGATTGTCACAAAATGACAAGCCGAGAAGGGTGCCGTGATCCTCGAGGGACAGGTGAACCGCACCGGCCTGCCTGCCGCCGGATCGAACGTAGGCATGGGCTAACTTCAACGAGCGCACCCACCTGTTGATGTACATCTCGCTGTTGTCGGCTCGAAGCAGGAATGGATTCAACTCGAAAGAGGAGGCTCCATCGTCCGACACATTCCACCTCACAGTGGGCGTCTCGCGCTTGGGCGTCTCTTCAACCGAGATGCTGAGCGGTAGCTCCGGTTCCAGGAATCTCCCGATCATGTATGCGGCCAGATCCATCTGGCCGGTGCTCACGGCCGTCACCGTTAGCAGGTGTGCGGATTCGCGAGCCTCCTCACCGGAAGGCAACGCGTCGGCGGCATGGATGAGGATGTCCCTCGCGCCGGAAATGTCTTCCTCGGCGGCGCGGATCCTGCATTCGGCCGCGGCACGCTCGAAACCTGCAAACGGAGCGCGTTCCATCGCGGCTCGCAATTGCGCGATCTTTTTTTCGGACCAGACGGGTCTGTCATCCTGTCTGACATGAGTGCTCGATTTCACCTCGCCTCCCTGGCATGTCCCTGTATTGGTGAACCCAAGGCCCAATCCATAGCGGCCGGCTCGCGAGCAGCGAGCGGCCGCCCTAGCGGAGGGTCAGCGTGATCCGATGATTTTCAAGGCAAGGTTGGTCATCGTGTTGGGCTGATCTTCCGGTAGCATCTTGTGGGGCCAGCGAACCCAGGTCTGTATAATCCCTTCGTCTGGCACCAAGGCAGGTGATGACTCAACGATATGGGCCCGCTCCGCGGCTTCGCGCGCCCACAGCTCATCGCTCTCCGGTGCTCCGCTGCCCCCACCATCATAGATGATCCCGAACCTGAGGCCTTTGGATTTCACGACACGCTTGATGGCAGCCACCTGTGGCTGCCATCGCTCCTTCCATACCACATCGCAATGGAAGAAACTGAGCTTCTCACCGACCACGCTACGATAAACTTCAGTCCATTGTGTGATTTCCTGAACCCAGTCCGGTGGCTGTGGAGTGCCCGCCGGCTCGACATCGCCGATCTGGACCGACGGAAATCTTGCGCGCAGCGCCTTGAACCTCGGGACGATATCCTGCGCGACCCTCTCCATCGACCACTTGCAAGCATTCTTTCCGGAGAAGTGATGGCCGAACCACAGGGGCTCGTCCATGGCGAGATACGCCAGCTCACCGCCATTTTTCTGAATGCGTTGGGCGAGCTCATCGGGACCGCCTGGGGCACCGAATCCTTCCACCCCGACTCCACACTCCTGCGTGTGGCCATCAGGCCCCTTTCCCGACAGCAATCCTGCCTCGACGGCCAGTGCGATATGCCGCCGTTTCAGGTCTGCAAATACGGCTTGCAGCGTGGCATCCGACTCACGCAGTATCAAACCGCCGTTAGTCATGAATACCTTGATATGTTGCGAGGTTTTGGACCAAGGCGAGTTCGGCTTGAAAAGCTCGAGGTAGTCCGATTCGGACTCCTGAAACATCTTCTGCCGCAAAAACGGCGCCACCCCGGATAGCCAGATATCGGGATTACCAGCCGCCGCGCTGACTAGCGGAGATACGGTCAACAAGAGAGGGATGACGATCAATGAGCGGAACGAGGACATGGGTTCCTTCCCGTGCAGCTTGAATGGGTAAATGCCCGGGCAATGTTATGCGGCGACCCCCCACTTGATCAACTTCGGAATTTTGCTTACAACAATCTATCGAGACCGTGTTTGGCAATGAGCTCGCGCGGAGCAAGCCGCTCCCAGAGAGCGTCGAATTTACTGAGGCAGGTCTTCTCGGAGGGTCGGACGTCCAGGTCAGTCCGGCCTATGCCCGTTCCCTGCTGCGCGTCGTGGCGCAAGACCTCCTGAACGGCGTCCGCATCGATTGGTCCCAGGCCGTCCTGCTCAAGATCCAACAGTCTCAGTGTGCCTGTCGGGTCCGCGACCAGGTCCTCGTACCAGAGTACCTGGGGGTGAGCTCCGGCCCGGATCATCTGATCCAGAGTTTCCACTCCGTCCCGTAGCAGGCTCGCGATCACTTCAGCGCTGTCTCCAAAAGCGCGGTGACGCGACCTTGCCCAGCTGAGACGATCGCGCAACATGAACACAATGCGGCAGCCGGGAACCGCGGTCGCCAATTCTCCCCAGATCTTGTTGCAGTGATGACGCAACTTGACGACGGCCCGGCGGCCGCAGAGCCGGGCTAGCGAGGCGGTGCCGGCACTGATGATGGTGTGAATGGCGCGGGTTCCTATCCTGCGCCGCTCCGTCGGGTTCAGGGCAGCAAGTTGCGTTAGAAAGTCCGGTTCCGAGACGGAACCGCGTCCGACGGCCTTCAGCAAGGCAGCCAGGAGGGTCGACCCACAACGGCCAACGGAGAACACAAACACCGGTTGCGGGTCGGGAAACTGCTCCCGCACGGGCAGGAGCTCCCAGGGGAGCGAGAGTATGGCGACGGCGTGCTGTCGCTGGGCCTGAAATAGGAACGGGGCGGCGAGTGTCTCTGCCGGGCGCTCGACCAGCGTGTACCAGACGCGCTCCGAATCGATGTCGCAGCAATAGATGATACTGCCGTCCATGTGAAATTTCGTCACGACGGAGTCAACGTACGACACCGTGAAGTCGCGCACCGACGCCAGGCCGAGGCTCACGTCGGTACGGCGCTCGTTGATCTTCAGAAGGTGCGCTGATCTTGCAAATGGCGGTGGGTTCATGACAATACTCGAGTGTCGAGGAATGGACGCCTGTAAGGTGTGAATTACGCTACCACCTCGTGGTCTGATGGGGAATCTCGATGGAACGAAACGTAGAGCGGACATGAGTTTTGCAATCCCTGACCCCAAGACCGTCAATTTCGCGAAGCGGCTGGACTGGGAGAGGGCTCAACGGGTGTATTTCGCCAGCTCCCCGTCATCCTTGCCAACTCTGTTCACGCACTATGTTGAAGGTGTTGGTTGCTACGACGACTGGACCTGGTTCCAGATCCGTCGAAAGATCGACAGTGTCGCGGTATTGGAGGGTCTGATCGCTGAAGGCGGCTCGGTATTCGACCCCGCATTGCGGATCAGGAAGGAGCACCTGGAGGCTGTCTGCCCCGCTTATTCGGGCGCCTACTACGACATCGGCCCTGCCAGTCTGGTCACGAGTCTGCTCGTTCTCGAGGAGGGTCCGAACGAGTACCAGGATCTCAGTCTCCCCTCACCACCCAACAATCTGCTCGGCAAAGTCCGGCGTCCGGCGCTGCGCCTGCATGCGATCGATGATGCTGACCTGTATCTGCACCCCTTGTGCTATCAGGTATTCAAGGAGCGCGAAAGCTGGTTCTATCCTTCTGCAAGTTCCCGCTCGTGCTCGCGCATTTCCTTGGAGCAATCGCTCGTCTCAGCTCCCTCGCTCCCTGACACGGGCACCACAGTGATCATTCAGGACCGATTTCCAGGCCGGAATTTTGCCCATTTCCTGTTCGACTGGATCACCCGGATAGGGCTCTTCTGTGAAAGTGGCGTGGAGGACTTGCGGGATTGTGTGTTCGCGCTCGGTGGTGCGCCGGGCCGGTTCGAGACTCTCCTGCTGGAGGCGTTGGCCTCCGAGTATGACCTCTCCGAAGAGCAGTTCTTGTTTCCTTCACATGCATTGGTATTGCGTCGGGCACGCAGACTCTATTGGTTTTCTGATCAGGTCGAGAGCTATCTGCATCCCGCCCAGATGGCTCACCCGCGATCGGTCGACATCATCCGCCGCGTTGCTGCGAGAGTTCCGCGGGCGCCCACGCGTTTCAAGCGCATCTACATCTCACGCAGTGATGCGCCGCGACGCCGTCTCTCCAACGAAGGGGAAATCTGTCGCGCGTTGATTCTTCATGGATTCGAGCCGGTTGTTTTATCTGATTTTTCTGTGGAGGATCAGATTTCGATCGTCACGGGTGCCGACTGTGTGGTGAGTCCCCACGGAATGGGCATGACCCACCTCGCTCTTCACCCCGGGACCCCCGCCGTGCTGGAGATACATCAACCGGGCTCAGGTACGGATGCTTATGCCTTCATGGCGAAAGCCATGGGATGCCACTACGAATTCGCGGTGGGTGAGATCGGGAACTCCTGGGGCGATTACACAGTGCAGGCAGATGCAGTGCTGTCCGCGATAGAGAGACTCGATCTTGGTATGCCTTCGTCAGTCCACGACGGGACATACGGCAATGCTCGGGTCGGCAATCCCGAGAACACTCACCCTGAGGCTGGACAGTTGGATGCGGACACAACCGGCAGTCCGCAGGGACTGCCCTTAAACTGCGGCGACTCGATAATGCGTCATGTCCGCGCAGACCCGGAAGTGTTCCCGGACACCAACGTCGCTGCCTGGTACGAGATCGATCTGGAGCCGGGCCGGCTCTACACGGCGACATGTTGGGTCTGGATCCCCGAAGCATTCCGCGGAACCCATGTGGAGCTGAATGTCGGCGAGTGGCCGTCGCAACGTCGCATTCCGGCGGACGTTCAGCTCAGAGAGCAGTGGCAACAGATCAGCGCGACCCGGACTTGTCCACCCGACAGGAATACGGGACATGTCGTGCTTCGAGTCGTGGCACCCGGGGGAGATATCGTGTTCTCCACTGGCTAGCGGCTCGCGGTAGGCGTAATCACCCAGGCGGCCCGTTGAAGATTGATCAGTCCGCGGGTCATGGCTTGCGATTCTCCCAGGGAAACGGCGTGGCGGGGATCGGCTTGCCGAGAAAGCCGCATAGCTTGGGCCAGCCATCACCGGCGAAGATGTTGAATTCCAGCAGCCGCCCGGGCGGCTTGTCCTGGAAGAAGTTGCGCACGCGCCGGTCGTGAGCGAGGTAGGCGGCCTCGAAGCTGGAGTGATTGAAGTACAGCGACTGA
>Ga0105240_10012915_pt1 | contig 11504 bp, 6 predicted proteins | sample KBSC54metaG_FD_80426 | JGI IMG/M metagenome (GOLD analysis project Ga0105240, IMG submission 80426) | Corn rhizosphere microbial communities from Kellogg Biological Station, Michigan, USA - KBS C5-4 metaG | ecosystem: Host-associated > Plants > Roots > Rhizosphere > Soil | place: Michigan, USA...
CCCGGCGAATTTTTTCATCACGTCGCCGGAAGCAGCCGGGAATCTGGGTGATAAATTGGAAAACTTCCGGCCCGAATTTTTTGGCGTGCGGCCGGAAGTATTGTTCCTCCTGTGGACGCCGGAGGGAACGAACGCAGCGGCGGAACCGGGGGCGCCGCTCTCCAGGCCATGAGCGAAATCCACGTGTTCAATCATCACGCGATGGCGTCGCAGTTTCAGGTGCGCATCGCCAACGAGGAAAAAACCTATGCCGGCCAGACGGCGCAGGCGGCGTTCGCGTTGACGGATCAGCTGGAATCGCTCCTGAGCCGTTTCCGCGCGAACAGCGATATTTCCCAGATCGCGCAACTCGCGCCCGGCGAAAAATTGCGGGTGAGCGAGCCCGTCTTTGCCTGCCTTGAAATCGCGAAAAAAATGGAGCCGGTGACGCGCGGCGCATTTTCCGTCTGTGCCGCCGCTTTGAAAACGCAGCCGGCCCCGCCGCAATGGACATTGTTGCGGGACGGATTCTCCATTCGTTGCGACGGCGGAAAACTGGAATTCGACCTGGGCGCGATTGGGAAGGGATTTGCCCTCGACCGGATGGCGGAAGTTTTGCGCGAGTGGGGTTGCCCGGCGTTTTTGCTGGTCGCGGGCGGCAGCAGCATCCTGGCCGGCGAAGCGCCCGCAGGGGCGGATGGCTGGTCGTGCGGGCTGGGCGACGACCGGTCGCCGACTCGTTACCTGCTGAAGAATTGTTCCTTGAGCGGTTCCGGCGTGGCGGTGAAAGGGAAGCACATTTTCGATCCGCGCACGGGTGCACCGGCCGCCCGGCTTAATCGCGCCTGGGCGCTGGCGGATACCGCCGCCGAGTCGGACGCGCTCTCGACGGCGTGCATGGTGCTGGAAGAAGCCGAAATTTCCGAAGTCCTCGCCGGGGAACCCTCCTGGCTGGTGTTCCTGGAGGACAACGGAACGGCGCGGCATTTTGGCAGCCGCGCGTTGCCGATGCGCGCCTGATTATTTCTTCGCGCCGTAACCCCGGATGAAGCCGATGGATTGCGCGGCGTCGAGGACTTATCCTTCCAATTGTATTCGTATTCGATCGAGATATTGCCGACGAAATGCTGGCGCTTCAATTCGTTGAGGATAGCCGGCACGTCCGAAACCCCGGTGCCAAATGGAACGTCATGGGCATCGGGCGATTTTTCGTTCAGGTCCTTCATGTGAACGCTGATGATGCGGCCCTTCAAGATTTTCAGGCAATCGACCGGCACGAGACCGGAGCGGACCCAGTGTCCGACGTCGGCGGTCGAGCCGATGCGGCGGTCGCGGTTCTTGACGACGCTCAATACGTAATTGGGGTCCCACATTTTATAGGACGGATCGGAGGCGCGGCGCGGATGATCGTGAAAGCCGACGCGGATATCGTATTCCTTGACGAGCTTTTCAATCGTGTCAATCGAGCCGACCGCCTCGGTGGTGATGCCGTAAAGCTCGAGTTTTTTGGCGAACTCGAGAATTTTGCGCGCCTGGGTTTCGTCCTTGGGGATGTCCACGACGCCGTAGTTGACGGCGCGAATGCCGTCCTTCGCGAGTCGCGCCTTTACCTGGGAAATCATTTCATCGGTGGCGTTGTGGTCAAATTTAAGGTCCGGCTGTTCCGGGCTGAATTTCTGGCCGGGATAGAATTCGATGATCTTTCCGCCCGCTTCGGCGGTTTTATCAATCGCTTCCATCACGGTGTATTCCTTGTAAGTCCAGGCCTGGCAGCCGAGCGCAAAGCCGCCGATGTCACAGTTTTCCGGGATGGGCACCGCGGAGGCGGTGAGACCCGCGAGGCAGAACCCGGCGACGAAGGTGGCAATATGAGCGAAATGAGTTTTCATAGAGATTTTTGTATGACCGAAGCGCGATGTTTTCAGATTTGGCAAAAAATGCAAGCAGCCTGCGTCAGGGGGGTGTCTTAATCTGGCGGCACGAAAGGAGCGCGGCATTTATTTGTCGCGAAGCGACGGGAGGAAATGAGCCAGCCACAAGGTGGCTGGTATGGAAGGATTGTTCAGCTTTGTCCTGAAAGGACAACGGAAAGAGACATGGTTTCCACCGTCCTTTCAGGACGCGGCGCTCCTGTGGGATTTCCAGCCACTGCGTGGCTGGCTAATTTCCATCGTCGCTTCGCGACAAAAGATGGTTTCTACAGAGCACCGAGGCGGCTGCGCTCCCCAAAATCCAACTGCATTGTCACGGGTAAAGGCCGCGCTCGAAGGTCTGGGCCGGTCGTGCGGGGCATCCGGAGGGAGGAAGGGGATCTAAAGTTTTTTTCGCGGGGCGAAAGATTTTGTTTGTTTTTTAATGGTAGCTGCTAATTATTACCAATCATGAAACACCACAAACATTCCGAAACCCTGCGTTGGAGTCGCCGCGATTTCCTCAAGACCACCACACTGGCCGCCGGCGCGGTGGTGTTCGGTGTGCCGACGCTGTTGCGCGCGCGCAACCTGAACAGCAAATTGAACATCGCGTCGATTGGCGCCATGGGCAAAGGCCAGAGCGACACCAATTGTTGCAGCAGTGAAAACATCGTGGCCTTGTGCGACGTGGATTCGGAGCGCTGCGCCAATCAACTGAAGAGATATCCGTCGGCAAAATTCTACCAGGATTTCCGCAAGATGTTCGATGAAATGGGCAAGAGCATCGACGCGGTGACGGTCTCCACCCCGGACCATTTTCATGCCATCGCGGCCTCGCACGCGATGAAGTTGCACAAACACGTCTATTGCCAGAAGCCGCTGGTGCAAACGATTTACGAGGCGCGTTATCTGCGCGACCTGGCTCACAAGACCGGTGTGATCACGCAAATGGGCAACCAGGGCAGTTCGGCGGATGGATTGCGGCGCGCGGTCGAGTGCATCCAGAGCGGGATCATCGGCCGGGTGCACGCCGTTCACATCTGGACCAATCGCCCGGTCTGGCCGCAGGGCATGGACCGTCCGGAAGGGCAGGATCCCGTTCCGGCCAACCTGGATTGGGACATCTGGATCGGGCCCGCTGCGATGCGGCCCTACAAAAATAAGGTTTACGAACCCTTCGTCTGGCGCGGCTGGCAGGATTTCGGCACCGGCGCACTCGGCGATATGGCGTGTCACACGGTCAATATGCCGTTCCGCGCGCTGCGGCTCGGTTACCCGACGGAGATCGAGGCGCAGGCCCTCCGCCCGATGAATCACGAATCGTATCCGATCGGTTCGACCATTCGTTTTGAATTTCCCGCGCGCACGATGAAGGTGGAGGCGGCGCACAAAACTCTCTTCCATCACCACGATAAGGTTGAACAGGCGCCGGTCACGTTCTGGTGGTATGACGGCGGCGCACCGGACCCGAGCGCGCCGAACGGCCACGGTTCCAACAAGCCGTCGAAGGAACTCACGGCAGACATCGAAGCGCTCCTCGGCGAAGTCCCCGGCAGCGCCTGTTTGCTCATCGGTGATGGCGGCCAGATATTCTCGCCGGACGATTACGGCGAACAGTTTTTCATCAAGTTGAAAGACGATAAGAAATTCATCCACTACAAGAAGCATCCGGCGGTGGAAAACATTCCGCAGACGATCCCGCGAAACACGTTCAAGGGCGACGCGGACCTCAAGCACCACCTGGAATGGATTGCGGCCATCAAGGAAAACAAACCGGAGAATTGCTATTCGCGGTTTGCCGTCGGCGCGTTGCTGACGGAGATCATGCTGCTCGGCTGCGTGTCGTTGCGCACTGGAAAAACGATCCAGTGGGACGGCCCGGCCATGCGCGCCATCAACTGCCCGGAAGCCGCGCAGTTCATCAAGCGCGACAACCGGGCCCCGTGGCACCTGGCGTAAAATCGCCAGGAGTGTGACGGCGGAAGTTCCTTAAAAAACGGGCGCCGCGGCAATGGCCGCGGCGCCCGTTGCCCGTTTGGGCGGATGAAAACCGCTCTAAATCAAACTCATTGAGTTTGCGGCGCCGTCGTCGGGAGCTGGACGGGACGGTAGCCCCCGCGTGATTTGAAGTACGCGATCAGCGCGAGATAACACGCCAGCATGAAGACCGGGAAGAGCGCCATTTTGCCGAGCGCGCTGAACTGGCCGGTGGTGGTCGCCGTATTGATTTCCCCCTTCGATTTTTCATCCGTGGCGGTCGTGACTTTGACCGGGTCGAGGGCCTTATAATTACCCAGCAGGTAATGTTTCTCGACGGTCACCTGTTGATACAGCGCGGGATCGGTGGCCGCGAGTTGCCTGGTGGTGGTGGATTCCTGCAAGTAACCGATGAAGGGCGCGCCGAGAATGCCCACGGCCAGCATGCCGATGCCGCCCATCGCGTTCAGGGTGAGCGCGCCGCCTTTGGGGCATTGTTCGGAGGTCAACCCGAGAATGGTCGGCCAGAAAAAAGTTTTGCCCACGCCATAAAGTGTGGCGGCGGCAAAAATGGCGAACATGCCCGCGCTCGCGGTTTTGGAGAGCGCAAAGAGCCCGAGCGAAGCCAGCGCGGAACAGGCGGCGAGCAGGCCGAGCGGGGAAAGCTTATGGATGAGCGGCCCGGCGCAGAAACGCAGGACCATCATGATGGCGGAAGTATAAACCAGCACCCACGCGGGATTGTGGCCGGCAGCCTCCATCGGCGTTTGCATGAGCGACGTGATCCAGCCGTCGGTGCCCAGTTCGGTGGTCGCCTGCGGGATCATGATGATGATGAGAAAGGCGAGCAGCAGGCGGCCGAAGGATTTCGTGATGACGCCGAAGCCGATCGCGACGATGGCCGTGAGGATCCAACTGGTCGTCGCCGACCAGGCAAAAACCTGCCCGAGTTGGAAGATGACCAGGCCAAAACCCGCCAGGGCGCCGAGAAAACCAAGTTCCCTGAGCATGGCCAGGTAGCTGACGCCGGCCTGTTCGCGTTCGCTTTTGGGAAATCTCAAAGTGACGAGAATGAAGAAGAAAATAAAGGCCGGAATCAGGATCAATCCCAGCGCGATGCGCCAGTCGGGATTATCGGCAAGCGCGATGGTGCACAGGCCGCCGAGCACCAACCCGCCCGGCCAGCCGGCGTGCAGGCGGTTGAGCCATTTCGTTTTATCGGCGCTGAACATCGTGGCGACGATCGGGTTGGCGTAGGCCTCGACGCTGCCGTTGCCCAATCCCAGGATGATGCTGCCCCAGTAAAGCAGTTGATAACCGTGCTTCTGCCCGGCGACCAGGGCTTCGCCGGTGACGCCGTGAATGCAGTGGTAGGCCGCAAACGCCAGCGCCGTATAGAGGAGATAGCTGATGAAGGAAAAAATCATGGCCACCTTGTAGCCGATCCGGTCAATGAAAAGACTGAACAAAATAATGCTGACGCCAAAGGGCCAGATGCCCGCGCCCTGGAGTTCACCGACGGAGACTTTGTCCAGCCCAAAGTCGACGGCGAATTGGCCGCCGCACAGGATCATGCGGCTGATAAAGGCGTAGCTGGTGGTGATGATGGCGATAAAGCAGCCCCAGAAGAGAATTTTATCGTGGCGAGTGTTCATTGGTTAGAATTCCCGCCATGCTCCGGACTAACGCAAAAGTGTCAACAGCAAATTGCGGGCAGGCAACAATTACGTTTCATTTTCTGTTCTCATTGGGCCTTTGTTGCGCGATTCCCGGTCGCCGGCGGCTGCCGAGTGATTTTGTGATGGCTTCTTCCATTTTTGCGGGCATCGTTTCGGACGAATTACCTTTGATTCAAAACCGATGAAACTAAGAAACCTCTTACAGAAATCCTGCGTGGCGGCGGCGTTGGCCGCCTCGGCAGCGATGGCCGCCGGGGCCTCCATTGTGCCGGTGAAGTTGCAATGTGAATACCGGCTCAACCCGGCGGGTATTGACGTCGGACAACCGCGCCTGACCTGGCAGGTGCAGTCCGCCGAACGTGATCAAGGACAAACCGCGTATCAAATCCTGCTCGCAAGCAGCCAGGAACTGCTGGATTCAGAGGATTTGTGGGACAGCGGCAAAATTGCCAGTGATGAAACGGTCGACATTGTCTATTCGGGAAAACCGCTGGCCTCAGGCGAACCGTGTTTCTGGAAGGTCAAGGTATGGGATAAAAATGGCAGGGCCTCGGCCTGGAGCGCGCCCGCCGAATGGAGCATGGGACTGCTGAACCAAAACGATTGGCGGGGAAAATGGATTGGCTGGGATCGCGGCGAGAAAACCAACGATTTCGGCCGGGCGCAGTGGATTTGGTTTCCCGAGGGGAACCCGGCGGACCGCGCGCCCGTGGCCGCGCGCTATTTTCGTCGCCTCTTTGAATTGCCATCGAACGAGGCGGCGAGCGCGGCGGACATTGAAATAACCGCCGACGATCAATTTGTCCTGTTTGTAAACGGCCGGGAAGCGGGCAAAGGGGATGGTTGGGGATCGCCGCAGAAAATAGCCGTTGGCGCTTTCTTGCAGCCCGGAAAAAACGTGTTGGCCGTGGAGGCGCGCAATGTGGGGACCAGCCCGAACCCGGCCGGACTGGTCGCCCAATTGAAGGTTGAATTCGCGCATGGAGCACCCTTCACGTTGCTCACCGATGGAAATTGGAAGTCGGCAACGAATGCCGAAACCGGATGGCAGGCCTTGGCTTTTGATGATACCGCCTGGGTGATGGCGAAGCCGCTGGGCGAATATGGAACGCAAACCTGGGGAATCATTGGCAGCAATGATCGTCGGTTGGCCGCGCGTTATTTGCGACGTGAATTTGCCGTGGCGAAAAAAGTGCGACGCGCCACGGCCTACATCTGCGGATTGGGTCTGTCTGAGTTATACGTGAACGGTCACAAAATAGGAGATGACGTGCTGTCACCCGCTTTATCCGAGTATGATAAACGCGCGTTTTACGTGAGCTATGACGTGACCGCGCAACTAAAGCGCGGCGATAACGCCATCGGCGTCATTCTTGGCAACGGCCGTTTTTTTGCGCCGAGTTCGCCCACCGGCATGCGCAGCTTCGGTTATCCCAAATTGCAGTTGCAAATGAATGTCGAATACACCGACGGCACCACTGCGCAAATCGTCAGCGACGAACATTGGAAGCTGACCACGAACGGCCCGATTGGATTCAATAACGAATATGACGGCGAGCAATATGATGCCCGCAGGGAAATGCCCGGCTGGAGCGAGCCAAAGTTTGATGATTCAAAATGGCAACCGGTGCAAGTGGTGGCGCCCGGCGCGCCCATGTTATCGGCGCAAATCGGCGAACCAATTCGTGTCACGGCCACGTTTCATCCCATCGCGATCACCAACCCAAAGCCCGGCATGTATGTTTTTGACATGGGACAAAACATCGCGGGCTGGTGCCGGTTGGAGGTCAGCGGGCCCCCGGGCACGGTCGTAAAACTTCGCCACGGCGAAACACTTAACCCGGACGGGACGATTTACACCGCTAATCTCCGCACCGCCAAGGCTGAGGACATTTACACGCTCAAAGGGAAGGGCGTCGAAACTTATGAACCGCGATTTACTTATCACGGTTTTCGCTACGTCGAGGTCACGGGTTTTCCAGGCAAACCCGAATTGGGCGCAATTGAAGGCAGAGTCGTTCACGATGCCTTGCCGGAAGCCGGCGAGTTCGCCACTTCCAATCCTTTGCTCAATCAGATTTATCACAACATCTATTGGACCACGCGCGACAACTACCGCAGCATTCCCACCGACCTGCCTCGCGACGAACGCCAGGGCTGGATGGGCGACCGGCAGGAAGTTTCCCAAGGCGAAACGTATCTGTTTAACATCGCTCCCTTGTACGCCCAGTGGCTGGCCGATATGCAGGACGCCCAACGTTCCGATGGCAGCATCTCGGATGTGTCTCCCGCCTATTGGCCGCTGTATCAGGACGGCACGGTTTGGGCCAGTACGTACCTCATTGTCCCGCAGATGCTCTACCAGCAATACGGTGACCTGGGCATTCTTCAGCAGCACTATGATTCGATGAAAAAATGGACGGATCACATGACGACGTTTCTTGAGAACGACATCATGCCGAGGAATACCTACGGCGACTGGTGCTTTCCGCCGAGATCCGCGGCGGAAATGACCGTCATTAATTCCCGGGACCCGAAGTTGACCACCAGCGGGACTTTAATGAGCACGGCGATTTTCTATCACGATCTGCGCTTGCTGGCGGCCTCGGCGCGATTGCTGGGCAAAACGGAAGACGCGGAACATTTCGAGGCGCTGGCGGCCCGGCTCAAGGTTGCGTTCAATCGCCGGTTTTACCATTCCGAGCTCGGCTATTATGACAACGGCACCCAGACCTCTTGCGTGCTGCCGCTGGCGTTCGGAATGGTACCGGCCGAATATGAAAAGAGTGTCTTCGACCACCTCGTCCAGAAAATCACGGTCGAAAGCGGCAATCACCTGGGGACCGGGCTGATCGGCGGTCACTATTTGATGCGAGTCTTATCGGATAATGGCCGGCCCGACCTCGCCTTCACGATTGCGACCCAGACGACTTATCCCAGTTGGGGCTACATGATTTCGAAGGGAGCCACCACGATATGGGAGTTGTGGAATGGCGATACGGCCGATTCGGGAATGAACTCCCGCAACATCGTCATGCTCATCGGCGATCTGAATATTTGGCTGCACGAATATCTGGGCGGCATCCGGCCCGTTGCGGACGCGCCGGGATTCAAGCAGATCATCATCAAACCGGAAGTTGTCGGCGGCCTCACCTGGGTCAAGGATGGTTATGATTCCGTTCGCGGGCGCATCAATAGCGAATGGCATCAATCAGCCGGACAATTCGACTTGCGAGTCACCATTCCCGCGAATACCGCAGCCACGGTTTACCTGCCGGCGAAAGATATTGAGTCGGTCACCGAAAGCGGACGGGCTTTAACGCAGAGCCCGGGTGTGAAGTCGGCAAAAATGGCCGGCGATCGGGCGGTGCTGGAAATTGGATCGGGCGATTATCATTTCGTGGTGACGCGGTAAAAAATCGCCATTCAACCAAACCCTGGTATTTCAAAACGTTCATGGGTCGGCCATTCCGATTAATCTTGCTCAAACAACCAGCTTCTTCAAATTGGGGCGCGAGGCACGCAGCCATTAACAAATGAACACCTGTCGCATCGGCCTGTTTGGCGTTGGCCTGGATACCTATTGGCCGCAGTTCCCCGGGTTAAAGGCGCGGTTGGAAAACTTTTTGTCGCAAGTTCATCGCCAGCTCGCGCGGCCGGGTGTGGAGATTGTGAACCTCGGGCTGATTGATTCGGTGCCGAAAGCCTTTGAAGCCGGGCACCGGTTCCGGCGTGAAGACGTGGATTTGATTTTTCTACACGTCACGACCTATGCCTTGTCCTCGACCGTGCTGCCGGTGGTGCAACGGGCGAAGGTGCCGGTCATCGTGCTCAACCTCAATCCCGAGCCCGCCATGGACTACGCGCGCTTCAACCAGTTGAAAGATCGCACGGCCATGACCGGCGAATGGCTGGGCAATTGCAGCGCCTGCGCGGTGCCGGAAATTGCGAATGTCTTCCAGCGCGCGCGCATTCCCTTCCACCAGGTCACCGGGATATTGCGCGACGATCCGGCGTGCTGGAACGAGGTGGACGCGTGGATCGAGGCGGCCCGCGTGGCTGCGGTCATGGCGCACAATCGCCTGGGGTTAATGGGACATTATTACGGCGGCATGTTGGACGTGGTTTCGGATCTCACGCAGCATTGCGCCACCTTTGGCGGGCACATGGAACAGCTCGAGGTGGACGAGTTGGCGGCCTTGCGCCGTGAGGTGACGGGGGAACAAATCGCGCAGCGCGTGGAGGAATTCCGCAAAAAATTCGAAGTGGGCCCCGATTGCCTGCGCGCCGAACTGGAGCGGGCGGCGCGGACGTCGGTCGCGTTGGATCGGCTGGTCCAGGAGCACGACCTGGGTTCGCTCGCGTATTATTACAAGGGCACCGGCAACGCCGAAAATGAGGACGCCATCAGCTCGATTATTCTGGGCAATTCGCTGCTGACCGCGCGGGGCATCCCGGTGGCGGGGGAATACGAGGTTAAGAACGCGCAAGCCATGAAGATCATGGACACGTTCGGCGCCGGCGGTTCGTTCACGGAATATTACGCGATGGACTTCAAGGACGACGTGGTGTTGATGGGCCACGATGGACCGGGGCATATCGCCATCGCGCAAGGCAAGACGAAGGTGCGTCCGCTGGAGGTTTATCATGGCAAAGTCGGGCGCGGTATATCGGTGGAGATGTCGGTCAAACACGGGCCGGTCACGCTGCTCTCGGTGGTTCAAACGGTGGATGGCCGGCTCAAGCTGCTGATGGCTGAGGCGGAATCCGTGCCCGGCCCGATTTTGGAGATCGGCAACACCAACAGCCGTTATCGGTTTAGCCTCGGGGCGCGACGGTTTGTGAACGAATGGAACGCGCAGGGTCCGGCGCATCATTGCGCCGTGGGCGTCGGGCATATTGCCGGCAAAATCAAAAAGCTTGGTTTGTTGCTGGGGATGGAAACGGTGTGTGTTTGCTGAGGGCTGCTTATAGTGTTTCTCAAAAGAAATTTTCAAAGGTGGCGACGCCCTGCCGGGGCGTCGTGGCGAACCCGCGGGTTTGCCCCACCTTTTGAAAATTCTTTTGAGAAACAGTCTAACCACCCAGGTTCAAAAGATATGAAGACAAAACTGTTGGGGATGCTGGTACTGTCGCTTTGGACTGCGCCGCTGCTGGGCAGCGACCTTTCGGCGCAATTCGTCAAGCCGCCGGCCTCGACCCGGCCATGGGTTTATTGGTTTTGGAACAACGGCAATGTGACCAAGGCCGGCATCACCGCCGATCTCGAAGCCATGCAACGCGCCGGCATCGGCGGCGTCATCATCATGGATGTGGTGGAACGTTTCGCTCCGCCGCCCGGCCCGGCGGATTTCATGAACGCGGAATGGCAGGAGCTGTTTCGTTTTGCTGTTTCCGAGGCGCACCGCCTGGGACTCGAAATCAACATGACCAACGGCCCCGGTTGGTGCGGCAGCAGCGGTCCCTGGATCACACCCGAGTTTTCCATGCAAAAACTCGTCGCCACGAACCTGACGGTCACCGGGCCGGCTGATTTTTCGAGCGCCCTGCCGCAACCCGATATCGACAGCCAACGGCGGCATGATGATTTTAACAGCACGGTGAAGTATGACGATTTTTACCGCGACATTGCCGTGCTGGCTCTCCCGGTGACGACGAACGGCGAGGTTACTCCCGAGGCCGTGTTGAACCTGACGACAAATCTGGGTGCGGATGGAAAACTCAACTGGACGGTCCCGGCCGGAAAATGGGTCATCGAACGCATTGGCCACACGACGACCGGGTCATCCACCCGCCCGCCGGTGAAGGGCGGCAACGGATTGGAATGTGACAAGTTGAGCCGCGCAGCGATGGAGTTGCACTTCACCAACATGATGGGAAAACTCATTGGCGAAGTCGGCCCGCTGGCTGGCCCGACGCTGGCGGCGACGCACATTGACAGTTGGGAAGTCGGAAG
>Ga0105240_10012917_pt1 | contig 11503 bp, 13 predicted proteins | sample KBSC54metaG_FD_80426 | JGI IMG/M metagenome (GOLD analysis project Ga0105240, IMG submission 80426) | Corn rhizosphere microbial communities from Kellogg Biological Station, Michigan, USA - KBS C5-4 metaG | ecosystem: Host-associated > Plants > Roots > Rhizosphere > Soil | place: Michigan, USA...
GCCAGCAGCGCGGCGAGAGCGAGTGCAACCCGGCGGGTGCGCGTCACAGTTCCTCGCCAAACATTACCTCCCCGCGGCGGGCAGGTAACCGTTTTCTGTCTTTCCCGTTAGAGAATTCCGAGCTCGCGCCCGACGGTTCCAAACGTTTGGAGCGCGAATTCGAGCTCCGCTTTCGTGTGCGTCGCCGTGACGATCGTGCGAACGCGTGCCTTGTCGCGCGCGACTGTCGGGAAACCGATCCCCTGGGCAAACACGCCGGCCGCGAACAGGCGGTCGGACAGCCGCATGGCCAGGGCGGCGTCGCCGACGATGACCGGCGTAATAGGCCCTTCGCTCATGCCGGTGTCGAACCCAAGTGCCGTGAGCCCTGCTTTGAAAAACCGAGTGTTGTCCCAGAGGCGATCGATGATCTCGGGCTCATCAAGAAGGACGTCGAGCGCCGCGATGCACGAGGCAGCGACCGCGGGGGGGTGCGAGGTCGAGAAAAGAAACGGACGCGCCCGGTGGTGCAGGAAGTCGATGAGCGCCGCCGTGCCGGCGACGTAACCGCCGAGGACGCCGATCGCTTTGGACAGCGTGCCGACCTGCACGTCCACGCGGCCGTGGACGCCGAAATGATCGATCGTGCCGCGACCGTTTTTTCCAAACACGCCGCTCGCGTGTGCATCGTCCACCATCATGATGCAGCCGAACTCTTCCGCGAGATCGCAGAGCGCGGGCAGCGGGCCGAGGTCGCCGTCCATGCTGAACACGCCGTCGGTGATGAGCAGCTTGCGCTGAGGCCGAGGAAGCGATTCGAGAACCGTTCGAGCGGCGGCGATGTCTTTATGCGGAAACACTTTGATGGTCGCGCGGCTCAGCCTGGCCCCGTCGATGATGCTCGCGTGATTGAGTTCATCCGAAATCACCGCGTCCTCGCTCGAGAGAATCGACGAGACCGTGCCGGCGTTCGCCGTGAAGCCGCTCTGAAATACGACGGCCGCTTCCGTCTTCTTGAACTCGGCGAGCCGGCGCTCGAGTTCCATGTGGATCGCCATGGTACCGGCGATCGTTCGCACGGACCCGGTGCCGACCCCGAGCGTGCGCGTCGCTTCAATCGCGCGCTCGCGGAGCCTGGGGTGGGTCGTGAGGCCGAGATAGTTGTTCGACGACAGGTTGACGACCGATTTGTGGTCGACGGTGGCAACAGCCTGCTGTTCGCCGTCGAGCACGCGCAGGTTTCTGTGCAGTCCGCGCGCTGTCAGCGCATCGAGTTCGGTGGAAAGGAAGGCGAGCGGGTCGGACCGCATCGATGCATCGTAGCAAAACTGGCAGAGCTCTTGATCCATCATCCGCAGAGAACAGGGGAACACGCGTAGGACGCGAAATGTTCACCCTTGGGGCTTTTCGGGATGGTTCTCCACCTGAAGCGCGTCCACACGCTCATCGCCGTCCTCACGGTGTTCTATCTCGCCGTCGCTATCGTTCCCTGGGCGTTTGTGTTCCTGCGCTAACGCGAGGAGCGTACGAGCTACTCGGTCCGTGCCGGAGCGAATTGATCGACGACGACGGAGAGAATTGCGGCGGTGGGAATCGCGAGGATCGCGCCGGTCAGGCCGTAGAGCGAGGCGCCGATGAGGAGCGCGATCAGCACGCCGACCGGACTCACGCCGACACGGCGCTCCATGATCTTCGGCACGAGGATGTTCGCTTCGAGCTGGTGGAGAAACGTGAAGTAGATTCCCACTGTGAGCGCGAGGCGCGGCGACACTGTAAGAGAAATGGCCACGGCGGCGGCGCCGCCGATGATCGGACCGAGGACGGGAATCGTTTCGCCGACGGCGGCGACGAGCGCGACGACGTAGAAATACGGAACGTGCAGGATGCCGAGACCCACCGCTGCGAACGCGCCCATTACGGCCGCGAGCGTGGCCTGGCCCCGCAGCCACGCGCTCACCTTCAGCACCGACTCGCGCGCCGCGGCCGATACCGGCCCGCGTTGGTCTTCAGGCAGAAAGCGCGACACGTATCGCATCAGGCTGTCGCCTTCGATGAGCAGATAGAAACTCAGGATCACGATCGAGACGAGGCCGATGATGCCGCCGGCGAGCCGCAATACCGCGGCAAACGCCGTAATCACCGCGTTGCCGCTCGATCCAGCCGGAGCCTGCTGCACCGCTTCCTGCCACGTGAACGACCTCGACATCAGGTTGTAGCGGCGGAGCAGCTGCTGCGCGTGTTCGAAGTAATCCGGCAGCCGCTGCCAGAGCGCGCTGGCCTGATCGACGAGCGGCGGGACCACGAGCAGGCCGATCACGACGAACACCGAAATGACCGCGAGGTAGATCGAGAGAATGGCGAGCAGGCGAGGCACGCCGCGACTCTTTCCGCGACGGCTCGGACGCTGGATGATCCGCACGAGCGGAGCGAAGCCCATCGCGATGAGCGCGCTCACGTAGACGAGCGCGAGCGCATCGCGCGCGGCCCACAGCGCGCAGAGACCAATGACGGTCGCGGCTGTGAGCGCGAGGGTCCGCGTGAGACGCCGGTTGAATTCGGAGTCGGTCATTGCGGGCAGGGCGACAGCCCTGCGCTACACACGAAGATAGTGCTTGGTGAAGTCCGCCATCAGCCCGTAGATCTGCCGCAGTTCGTCGGGCGAGGCGAGAAACACGATGCGCAGGTAGCCGTCCGTCGGTGGCATGCCGAACCCAGAGCCGTGCACGCAGAGGACGCCCGTTTCCCGCAGAAGCGCGAGCACGTACTCTTCGTCCGTGCGTCCAGGCGGCAGCGCGACTTTTGGCATCGCGTAGAACGCGGCCGTTGGCGCGCTGCACGTGATGCCGGGAATCGCGTTCAGCATCGACGAGGTGACGTCCGCGCGCTCTTTGAGCGCCGCGCGGAATGTCACCTGATGCGAGCGGTCGCCGGTGAGCGCCGCGACGATCGCGTGTTCCATCGGCACGGTACTGCACAACCGGCCGTCGGCCATCTTGCGAATGCCTGCGAGCACTTCGTCCAGGCGCGGCGTGCGGCCGACCGCGAGCCAGCCGGTTCGCCACCCGGGCGCCATGTAGCCCTTCGAGAGGCTCGAGAAGGAAATGATCGGCGCGTCGGGGTCGAGCGATCCGATGGGCGCGATGGCGCCGTCATAGCCAAGATCGCCGTAGACCTCGTCGGCGAGCATCACGATGTTGTGGCGCTCGACAAATTGCACGAGCGACTTGCGAACAGCCGTCGGATACGTTGCGCCCGTCGGATTGTTCGGATCGATCACGACGAGCGCGCGTGTCGCTGGCGTGACGAGCGAGGCGAGATGATCGAGATCGGGAATCCATCCGCGCGCCGGATCCGTGCGGTAGTACACGCCGCGCGCGCCGATTTTCGCGAGCACCGCCGTGTAGAGCGGATACGTCGGCATCGGCACGAGGACTTCGCCGTCCGGATCGACAAGCGTGCTCAACGCGAGCTCGATGCCCTCCGACGTGCCTGAGGTGACGGCCACGCGATCCGCCGTGACCGGCCATCCGCGTCCCGCATATTCCTGCGCGATCGCTTCGCGGGCCGGACGCACGCCGACGGAGGGGCCGTAGCCGTTCTCGCCGCGGCGCAGGGCGCTGATCACCGCTTCTACAAGGTGAGCCGGCGGCTGAAATCCGAACGGCGGCGGGTTGCCGACGTTCAGATAGCGCACGCGCGTTCCGGCGGCTTCCAGGCGCTCGGCCTCTACGGCGATGTTGCGAATCGCGTAGGAAAACCGGTTCACGCGCTGTGCGACAGAAAAAGCGGTATGCGTGGGGCTCACCCGCACGATCTTACGCGAAAGATGATCGAACTTCTAAACGCGTAAGAATTACATATCAGGCATGGCCTCGATCGAGACCCGAGCCTGAATCAGAGTAATTTTTACTCGATTTTCTCATTTTTCCCGCACGTTCCAATCCGACTGAGCATAGCTAAGTCGTTTCTGCACAGCCACTTGAATGTCTGGCAGCGCTCTTGGAATGTCTATGGTGATGATGCGGGGCAAGCTCATCACCGTGCTGTTCGGCGTCTCGCTGTTTCTCGACGCGACCGCCTCGAGCGTTTCCAACGCAGCGCAGCAGCCGCAAGGTCCGACGTTCAAATCGTCGGTCGATCTCGTGCGTGTCGGCGCGATCGTACGCGACCGCAAGGGTCATTTCGTCACCGATCTCGGCGTTCGCGATTTCACGCTGTTTGACGACGGCGTGGCGCGGCCGATTGCCGATTTCCGGCACGACCAGGCCGGCGTCAGCGTCGCGCTGCTCTTCGACGTGAGCGGGAGCATGGAGGCACGGATGGCGAACGCGCGCGAAGCGGCGAGCCATGTGCTCGCGTGGCTCGACGCGGCGGATGAAGCGGCGGTGTTCACCTTCGACACGCACCTGGACGAAGTGAAGCCGTTCACCGCGGGGCTGCAGGAGCTGCCGTCGAAGCTCTCGTCGGTGAAGCCGTTTGGCGCGACATCCCTGAACGACGCGATCGCGGCGACGGCGAAGCGCACGACGTCTCCGGACGGCCGCCGCCGTGCCGTCATCGTGTTCACGGACGGCAACGACAACGCGAGCCGTCTGCGGCCGAGCGAAGTGTCGGCCGTTGCGAGAGACATCGACGTGCCGATCTACATCATTGCCATCGTGCCGGCGATCGACAACCCGTCGGCCGATGTATCCACGGCGTCGCGCGATCAGAAGGCGCTCGTCGGCGCGCTGGACGATCTCGCCGACTTGACCGGCGGCCATGTGTTTCTCGCAAGCACGCCCGGAGAGCGCAGCGGCGCGGCGAAGCAGATCGTGGACGAACTCCGGCATCAGTATCTGATCGCGTTTGAGTCGGGCAATGCCCCTGGATGGCATCCGCTCACGCTCAAGACGCGCGACAAGAATCTCGTCGTTCGAGCTCGTAGTGGTTATTTCGCGGGGCAATCTCGCCCGGTTTCGCAGTAGGAGGAACGTATGGTCAGCAAGTGGATTACCGCGCTGCCGATTGTCGCAATCGCGATCGGTGGATCGACGGCGTGCGCGTCGAAAAAGTTCGTGCGCACGAGCGTCGCCGACGTCAACGACAAGGTCGACTCGCTCGGCCGGTCGGTGGAAGACACCCAGGAACGCACGCGCCAGAACGAAGGCAAGATCGCCGACGTCGATCAGCGCGCGCAGGCTGCGGCGCAGCAGGCGAGCAACGCCGCGAACCAGGCACAGCAGACGGCGTCGGCGGCCGGCACCAAGGCCGACCAGGCGACGATGAAGGCTGACGCCGTGGACAAGGCCTCCAAGCGCCTGGTTTACGAAGTCGTGCTGAACGAAGACGAAGGCAACTTCAAGTTCGGCAAGACGGATCTTCCGGATGAAGCCAAGGCGAAGATCGATGACATCATCGAGCACCTGAAGGCCGATCCGAAGGGCGCGTACTTCGAAATCGAAGGCCATACCGACAACGTCGGGCCCAAGGACGTCAACGACAAGGTCGGCCTCGCCCGCGCCGAAGCGGTGAAGAAGTATCTCTATGAACAGCACCAGATTCCGCTGTTCAAGATGAACGTCATCAGCTACGGCGAAGAGAAGCCGGTGGCGCCGAACAACACCAAAGAAGGTCGCGCGCAGAATCGCCGCGTCGTGATCCGCATCCTCGCGTAGTTGCCCCGCCGCCGCCTGGCGTAGCGCGTCTGGCCGTTCCGATCCGGCCAGGCTCGCGGCGCCGGGCGGCGATTACAATCCGCTCATGCGTTTGTATGTTGAACCCATGGACGCGGTTGTGATCGACATCGATGACGAAGGCCGAGTCCGCTACGAATCCGACCCCGCCGAGTGGTCCACACCGTCGCTGCAGGAACGCCGCGCGATCATTTACGCCGCCCAGAAGGAAATCGAGGCGCTGACGGAAGTGCTCGAGATCTTCGAGTAATAGGGGTCAGACGGGTGTCTGACCCCCAAGTCGGTTCAAGTCTGTTTCAACAACTTACAGCCGTTTTCGACGCTTTTGGGGTCAGACACCCGTCTGACCCCCATCGCGCCCATCGCGCGGGAGTCACTTGCGGATGCCGGACAGCCCGAAGATCACGGTGCTCATGGCGGAGTAGTCGAGGTCGCCGCCGCCGGACGCGACGAGCGCGTTGACGAGCTGCGCGACGATGGCGGTTGTCGGCGCCGAGACATTCGCCGCGCCGGCTGTTTCACCGGCGACGCGAAGATCCTTCTGATACAAACGCGCGCGGAAGCCCGGCACGTAGTTTTCCTTCAGCATCCGCTCGCCGTGGACTTCGAGGACGCGGCTCGCCGCGAAGCCGCCAAGGAGCGCCTGACGGACGAGCGCCGGGTCGACGCCCGATTTCCGCGCGATGGCGAACGCTTCGCTCACGCCGGCCAGCGCTCCCCCGATCGCCACCTGATTACAAACTTTGCACACCTGACCCGAGCCCGGCTCGCTGCCGATGTGCACGATGCGCTCGGGATTTCCCATGCACTCGAACACCGGCTTGCATCGATCGAAGGCCGCGCGATCGCCGCCGACCATGATCGACAGCGTGGCGTTGACCGCGCCGATCTCGCCGCCGCTCACCGGCGCATCGAGCATCGTGCCGCCTTTCGACGCGACGAGCCCCGCAAGACGTTTCGTCGCGACCGGCGAAATGCTGCTCATGTCGATCACGATCGCGCCCTTCTTCAGTCCGGCGAGCACGCCGCTCTCGCCCGTGAGCACGAGCTCCACATCCGGCGTGTCCGGCACCATCGTGATCACGATGTCGGAGCGGCGAGCGACGTCGGCGGCGTTCTCGCCCGCGGCGGCGCCGGCTTTCACGAGCTCGTCAATCGAAGCCGCGGTGCGATCGACGAGCGTGTGGCCTTTCGAAAGGAGATGCCCGGCCATCGGTTTTCCCATCACGCCGAGGCCGATGAACCCGATATTTTCTGTCATAATCCACAATCCTACACCGTGGTTCTCGCTAACACCGTCGCGCTTCTCACGGGCGGGCGCCGCATCGGCCGCGTCGTCGCCGAAGAACTGGCGAAGCGCGGGGCCGACGTCGCTCTGAGCTACGCGCGGTCGCGCGCCGAAGCCGACGCCTCGGCTGCCGCCATCCGCGCGCTCGGCCGCCGCGCTGAAGTGTTTCCGGCGGATCTGTCCACCCCCGACGAGTGCGCCAGGCTTGTGAACGACGCCGCCGGAAAATTCGGCCGCCTCGACGTGCTCGTGAACATGGCGTCCGTGTACTCGCGGAAGCCGTTCTCGGAGCTCACGCTCGCTGACTGGGAAGCGCCGATCAACGTGGATTTACGCGCGAGCTATCTCTGCGCGCGCGCGGCGGTGCCGCACATGCGGGCACGGGGCGGCGGGAGGATCATTAATTTCGCGGATTGGGTGGCGCGAAGCGGCCGTCCGCGCTATCTCGGCTATGTGCCGTACTACGTCGCGAAGAGCGCGGTGATCGCCCTCACCGAGGCGCTCGCGCTCGAGCTCGCCGACGACAATATTCTCGTGAACGCGATCGCGCCGGGGCCGATTCTTGCGCCTGTCGAAAGCACGGCGTCCGAGATCGACGCGGTGGGCGAGGCGACGCCGCTCAAGCGATGGGGCGGCGAGATCGAGATCGCCCGCGCCGTGCTCGCGCTCCTCGACGGCGATTTCATCACGGGCGAGACGATCCGCGTCGACGGCGGCCGGCATTTGAAATAAAACGCGACCGGACGCAAGGCTGCACTCGAAAGGAAAAGGCCAAACAGGGGCGAAGTTCTATGCGCGGGCGAGGTCGAGGATGTTCGCGAGAACCGTGCGGGCTGTGCCGAGCGGCAGGTTGCTGATGTAGAAATGCCGCGCCCCGACGTCCAGGAGGGCGCGCACGGTGCGCGCGCACACTTCCTCGGCTGTGCTGCCGCTGCCAAATTCCTTCGTCAATCCCTCCGCGGGCACCGGCAGAAATCCCTTCAGAATGTCGAGCGTCTTCGCGTTCGCGCTGCGATAAAAGAACACGCCGAACATGCCGGGCAGCGCCACGCCGCGGCGCCGCGCGGAGTCCAGAAACGTCCGGACCGGCGCGATGTTGTGATGGCTCACGACCTGCGTCAGGTAGAAGGACGCGTGAAAATTGTCGGCCGCGAGATATTCGACCTGCCGCGCGGGATCGCGATTCGGATTCGCCCATCCGCCGAGCGCAATCGACTGATTCCGCTCCTCGAGCATCTGCCGAAGCTGCCATGCGTGTTCAACGGATCGCGGCGTGCCCACCGTCTTGTCGCCGCCGAGCACGACCAGCGCCGGGAAGCCGCTCTGCTGCGCGCGGTCGGCATACGACAGACAGTATTCAAGCGAGTGCTTCGACGTGAGGAACGGCACGATCCGCTCGCGCGGCGCATCGCGTCCCAGGTTCGTGACGAGGTGCCGCAGGTTGTCTTCTTCCTGAGCGCCGACGGCGCTATCGGTCAGGAATACGAACGTCCCTTCGCGCGTGAGCTTTTTCACGGCGTGATAGGTGTCGATCCAGGCGTCCATGCTTTCCGCCCCGGCCAATTCAGCGCGCGGAGGGCGCAGCTCGGCGCCGACGACGATCGCGTCGGAATGGAGGGCGGTCAGAAGATCGACGGGGGGCACAAACGGATCTTAGGGCAGGTCGGGCGGGTCAGGCAGGTCGGAAGAACGCAGGCGCCGGTCGGGGCGCAGTAAGGACGACGAGGGAAAGCTTTTACCTGCCCTACCCGCCCTATCCGTCCTTCCTGCCTTGCTTGAGCGCTTCGTCGAGGAGGAACAGGTCCGTGAGGAGCGCGCGCAGGTGAATCGACGCGTTCAGGTTGTCGATGAGCTGCGAGCTGATCGCGGTCTGCGCGAGCACAAGCTGCACAGCCGCCTGCGAGGCGCGCGCGTCGGCTGCGGCAACGGCCAGAAACGCCGCGTACGCGGGGCTCGTGCCTTTGAGCTCGTCGCCGGAAGTCGAGGTGTAGCCGACGAGAGCGGTAATCGCCTCGTCGGCCCTTGTCAGAAAGCTTCGAATCTGGCCGCCCTCAGTGGGCGACCCCTGCGCCGCGTACGCCAGCATGTACTCGTAGCATTCTTCGATCGTGTCGCACCGCTTGTGCAGCGTTGCGCGCACATCCTCGAGCGCCGTCGTCATTACGTGCGCGCCTTTTCGGACTGCACTTTCCAGCGCTGCGGATCGTGGTGCTCGAGGTACTGACGGCGCGTGATGAAGCCGAAGATCATCGCCTTCGTAATCCACCATTTTTCCGGACGCACCGCGAAGTACACGTGCGCGATGACCAGGCCCACGAGGCCGACACCGGCGAGGCCGTGCGCCACGTAGATCCACTGCCACGTCTGATCGGCAAGCACGTACGGGTTGCGCGCGAAGAGCGGCGTTCGCACGCGGTTCATCATGTAGATGCCGGTCACCGACGCCGTGAGACCGACGACGAGAATCGCGAGGTGGTAGAGGCGGTTGCCGAGCGGATATTTCCCGGTGCGGACCGGCTCGGAGCTGCGCCCGAGCTCCGCCATGATTTCCGCCTTCATTTCCGGAATATCGCGCGGGCCGACCCAAATCGACCAGAAGTCGAGGAAGAACGTCGCGTGGATGATGTGATAGATGATCGCGCCCGTCAGCACGAGGCCGGCGATCCAGTGAAACTTCACCCAGGCGAACTTGATGCCGACGATTGGCAGGAACGCCGTGAAGAGCAGCGTGAACATCGACGCCGCCATCACCCAGTGGAACATCCGGGCCATGAACGTGTGCCGCTGGATCATCGGCGGCAGTTCCTTGTGCGCCGCCTCCAGCGCGTCGGTTTCCGCTTCAGCGCGCTTCCGGTGCGCCGAGAGAATCATGTAGCTCGCGTGCGCCACCAGGAACATGAGGCCGGCGAAGAGGGACGCCCACATCAGGCTCCACGACACGTGCGTGGCAATCTGCTGCTGCCAGGGGTTGCGTCCCCACGTCAGGAAGTTCATATCGATCCCTTAATTGTGAAAAGGTGAATGTGGTCGGTCGTCAAAAAACGGCCATGTGGTCAGGTGGTCACGCGGCCATTTTCATGACCACATGACCAGATGACTACACGGCGACTTTCACGCGTCGTTACGTGGTCGCCGCCGCGGCGCCGGCGCCGCGGATCGCACGCTTCACCAGGTTGCGCATCAGCGGCACCTTATAGCCGTTGTAGCGGAGCGTCTGCGCGCCTTCGACCGCCATGCGTCCTGCCATGTCGGCGGTTTCCTCGTTGCGCGGTTTTCCGGCGACCGCCGCTTCGACCTTTTCGAGGCGGAGCGGCCGCGCCGCAACCGCACCGACTGCGAGGCGCATGCTCTGGATGTTGCCGCCGCTCGCTTTCATGGCCGACGCGACGTTCACGAGCGGGAAGTCCCACACGTTGCGATCGCGGATTTTCTCGAAGTAGAACTGCGAGCCCGCCCACGTGGACGGGATGCGGATGGCGACGAGCAGCTCGTTCGGGCGCAGCACGTTCATCCGGGTGATGTCGATGTCGGGCCCGAGGAAGTAATCTTCGGCGTCGATCGTCCGCTCACCGCCCTTGCTCTTGATGATCATCTTGGCGTCGAGCGCGATGAGCGCCGGCGCCGTGTCGGAGGGGCTCACCGCGACGCAGCGGTCTGCGCCGAGGATCGCGTGCTCGCGGTTGATGGCCGTGGGCGTATCGGCGTAGCAGATGTTGCCGCCGGCACGATAACAGGACCAGCCGCTGCGGTAGTACCAGCAGCGCGTGTCCTGCGACACGTTGCCGCCGAGCGTGCCCTGGTTGCGGATCTGCGGCGAGGCGACGAGTTCGGCGGCTTCCATCAGGAGGCCGAACTTGTCCTTCACCGCCGGATGCTTCACCACTTCGGTGAGTGTCGTGCCGGCGCCGATTTCGAGGCCGCCGTCCACTTCCTTGATGCCGCGCAGCTCGTTCACCTGGCTCAGATCGACCACGACGTTGGTGCGCTTCGTGCGATCTTTCAGCCAGTCGAATGTATCGAGGCCGCCCGCCATGACCCACGCGTCCCGCCCGTACTTGTCGAGCAGGTTGAGCGTTTCGTCGATGCTGGCCGGCTGGAACAGCTCGAACACCGGCATGATGTCGCGAATTACTGCCATATGTTGCTCCTCAGCTCCTTATCCAGCCGTTAGATTGAATTCGTGAGCCGCTCGTGGACGATCTTGCCGGCCTCGAGCGACGTCAGAATGATATCGGGCGTTACGGGCGCCCGGCGGAACACATCGTCGCCAACTGCTGCCGCGATCGCGTTCATGATCGCGCCAAACCCCGCGCCGACCGGCGGCTCGCCGGTACCGCGCGCGCCCACCGGGGTTTCCGGATCCGGAAGGTCGAGCGCCGCGAACTTCATATCGATCGGCTTGTCGAGGATCGTGACGGGCCGGTTCTGATAGAAGCGCTTGGCGAGCGGCACACCGTAGTGCTGGTCGTATACCGTTCTCTGCGTGATGGCGTGGCCGAGCCCGAGCATCATGCCGCCGCTGCCCTGTCCCTGCAGGCTGCGCGGATTCATGACCGTGCCC
>Ga0105240_10012921_pt1 | contig 11500 bp, 10 predicted proteins | sample KBSC54metaG_FD_80426 | JGI IMG/M metagenome (GOLD analysis project Ga0105240, IMG submission 80426) | Corn rhizosphere microbial communities from Kellogg Biological Station, Michigan, USA - KBS C5-4 metaG | ecosystem: Host-associated > Plants > Roots > Rhizosphere > Soil | place: Michigan, USA...
AACTGCCCAAATTTAATGGCAGGGGAACAAGGATTCGAACCTTGGAATGCTGGAATCAAAATCCAGTGCCTTAACCAACTTGGCGATTCCCCTACGCAATCTGCTGTTTGCCGCTGAATTACACCAATCACACTTTTAACATCGTGTGCAATTCATCGTCAAACCAATTCTTGGTTACGAACTTATCAACTGGGCGAGAGGATGTTCCTGCATCGCTTTGGCTTTCCAGGCGATCCATTTCGAAGGTACTTGTTTCAGTACTTCGTCTGCTTGATGTTCATGTTCAAAAGAACAAAATACACAAGCGCCGGATCCTGTCATTCTTGCGTTTCCGTATGTCTTGAGCCACTTGATGGCTTCAGCGACAGGAGGAAACTGCTTGGCAGCCACCACTTCTAAGTCGTTTTTTCCGAAGTCGCTATCGAGAAGATTATGCGCTTCAGGAAAGTCCGTTATTCTGACGACTTTTGTATCCCTTGTCAATTCTTCTGACGAAAAAATTATCGCGGTTGGTACGGATACCCCGGGTTCGATCACCACGAACCAGCGATTGGCGGTTTCCAGGGCGACCAGATCCTCGCCGACACCCTCGGCAAACGCATTGCGGCCAAACAAAAAGAAGGGGACGTCGGCCCCTAATTGCAGCCCCAGCGCCATCAATTGCGTGCGGCTTAAGCCGGTTTGCCACAAATGATTCAAGACCATCAGCGTGGTCGCGGCATCGGATGACCCGCCTCCCAGGCCGCCTCCCATGGGAAGTTGCTTATGGACGGTAATGTCGGCGCCGAGATGTGGCTTTCCGGCGGCTGTTTGCAGCAACCGGGCGGCACGCACCACCAGATCGGTTTCTTCGGGCACGCCGGGAACATCATTGGTGCGATGAATGCGCCCATCGGCGCGCACGGAAAAATCCAGCGTATCGCTACGATCAAGCAGCTGAAATACCGTTTGCAGCAAATGATAGCCATCGGCGCGACGGCCGGTCACGTGCAGGAACAGGTTCAGTTTTGCCGGCGCGGGGCAGTTGGACAGGCTTGCTTGCATGAATCAGGTTGGAATGTCGTTGGTACTGCCATGATGTGCGCCGATCAGGCGTTGGCGCAATGGATTGAATTTAATGACTTTGCCAGTCATCGATCACGATGCGGATCGATACCGGGCCGGCCTGTTTGGTTTCGCGCGTCAGATCGATGCGTTTTGGACGATTCTTCTCCGTTTTGGCTGCATCATCCTGCCATTCGCCGTAACTCAGGCTCCAGCCGTCGCGGGTGGTAAAACGCACCGTGTCGCGGGATGGCTGCGCGACGAAGGGTTTGCCATCGGCACCGCGCCCGAAACCTTGCAGCCAGTCACGCAGACCGGATACCGGCAACGGCCAGCCCAGGGCTTGCTCTGTCAGGACGTCGACATCGGCTGCCGATAACGGCGGTTTGCCCGATTGCGTCAGTACGGCGATCCCGGGCTTGATGTCGATGGTCGCCAGCGTCTGGCCCAGCGGGGACAGCAGGCTGAGGACGATATGACGTGCGCTCTGGTTCCAGGTGAAACTGCCGTGGACGGCTTGTTCGCGGCGATCTTGTTCATAGCGGATCGACAGGCGTCCGCTGAGATCGATGGTGTCGTTATAGCGGCGTTCTACGGCAGGGCCGTTGTCTGCGCTGTCAGGCGGAGCAACGGTGGCGCAACCGGCTGCCAGCATCACCAGGCATGCCGCTGCACCGTGTTTCAATAAATTGATCGTCATGGTCGAGAGGGGCTGCGGGCGGATCAGAGCTGAACCTTGAGGCGTTCCAGCGTGCTTTTCAGCACGTCGTTTTTCGGATCCTTGCTTTGCGCTTCGCGCCACAGCTTTTTGGCCTCGTCCTGCTTGCCGCGTGTCCAGAGAATTTCGCCGAGATGGATGCCGATTTCCGGGTCAGGGCGCAGGCCATACGCACGGCGTAGCTCTTTCTCCGCCTCATCCATGTTGCCCATGCGGAATTCCGCCCAGCCCAGGCTGTCGGCGATGAAAGGATCTTCAGGCGCCAGTTCGACCGCTTTCTTGATCAGCGACACGGCTTCGGGCAGGCGGATGTTACGGTCGGCCAGTGAATATCCCAGCGCGTTGTAAGCATGCTGGTTATTCGGCGCGAGTTCGATGATCTTGCGCAGCGACGTTTCCATATCCTTGTAGTTGCCGGTCTTGTCGGTCACCATTGCATAGTCGTACAGCAGGTCGGTGCTATCGGGAAAGCGCTTCAGACCGGCCGACAAAACGTCCGCCGCATCCTGATAGCGTTCGCTGTCGCGCAGGATCTGCGCTTCGCCCTGAATCAGCTGCAACAGTTCGCGATCATTGCCGGCATCCGATTGTGCTTGTTGCAGTACCTTGCGGGCGCCATCGATGTCGCCGCTCTTGGTCATCAATTGCGCACGGCGGATTTGTACGGCGTTATACGATTCACCCGGTTCGACTTGTTCCAGATACTTCAATGCAGCCGGGATATCGTTGCGTTCTTCGGCAATTTGCGACAGCAGCAGCAGCGCTTGTGTGGGATCGCGTTCATCTTCCGGCTGGGCTGCCAGTACTTCCAGATAGCGCTTCAGGTAAGTTTCGCCTTCGGTCAGATGATTGGTCTGCACGTTCAGGATGCCCAATGCGTACAGCGTGGTCAGGTCATCCTTGTCGTCTTTGAGCAAGGTCTGGAATTGACTGCGCGCCTGTTCGAACTGTTTTTGTTCAACCAGCCCGCGGGCATAGGCAACACGCACTTCGCGCGAATCCGGATACTTTTTGAGGAAGTCGGACACCAGCTTCATCGCTTCAGTGCCATCGGGCGTCACTTGCGCCAGCGTCAGGATCGCCAGTTCGGAATCAGGTTTGATCTTCAGCGCCTGCTTTGCTTCATCGCGTGCACGTTCGCCGTCACGATTGGAAAAGGCGCCTTGCGCCAGCGCGACGTGAGTTTCAAGCAGCGTCGGATAGGGAGCCACGATGTTTTGCAGGATGGTGTAAGCGCCGGACTTGTCTTTGGCGCGCATCAGCAGACGCTGGATCTGCAGAATCATCGGGCCGCGCGCTTGCGGATCAGCTTCTGCAAGGCGTTGCGCCATGAGCGGCTGAATTTCAGAAATATTGTCGCCCAACATGATCAGGCCAAGGTAGTTCTGCAGAGCCTCATCCGAATGCGGCGCCAGCTCGGTCCAAAGACGGACGGCGGCGAGTGCTTCGTTGGGGTGGCGCGCGGCCAGTGCCATTTCGGCGGCGCGTTTTGCCAGACGCGGGTCACGGGTTTGCTGGGCCGCGCCGAGCAAGGTGACATAAGCCGCCTGCCATTGGCCGCGCTGGAACGCGATTTCCGAGCTCATGATTCTGAACAGGACTTCATCGCTCAGCTCAGGTGTCGGCAGCGCATCTTCCGGTTGCGCCTTGGCTTTGGCCTGCCCCTTGCGGGCCGGTGTTGCTTTGACCAGAGTCTGTTTCTTGCTGGTTGCAGCTGCAGCCGTAGTTGCATCGGTCTCGCTGGGTTGCCGCAGGCTTGCACACGCGGAGAGCATGACGGAGAGCGTTACAATGGCGAGAGGTTTTTTCAAGGGAAATCCTGAGTAATTTGGCAAATGAGCGAGCAAATATTAATTTTACGCTCAACGGCATGCTTCTTGGTGTAAGCGAGTGTAAACCATCTGCCTTATCATAGCGTCTATAGCCGTCGATGATCGCTCGCCGCTATCTTGCAATCTCCCTTGCCGTTCCATTCACGAGTACGTGTTTCCATGCCTGAATTACCAGAAGTAGAAGTTACCCGCCGCGGCGTCGCTCCTCATCTTGAGGGGCGTAAGGTCACCGCTGTGGTGATGCGCCATACCGGCTTGCGCTGGCCGTTTCCGGTCGATCTGGAGGCCCGGCTGGCCGGTCATGCAGTGCGTTCGACCGGACGACGCGGCAAATATCTCCTCATTCACTTTGACCATGGCACGCTGATCGTGCATCTGGGGATGTCGGGGCATCTGCGTATTCTGCCCCTGGGAATAACGCCGCAAAAGCATGATCACTTCGATCTGGTGGTCGGCAAGCAAGTCATGCGTATGACCGATCCACGTCGCTTTGGCGCCGTTTTATGGCACGACGCTGCCGATGGCAACATCGAGGAGCACATGCTTTTGCGCGGCCTCGGGCTTGAGCCGCTGGAAGATAAATTTTCTGCGAAGGAGTTGCATCGCCAGACGCGCAACCGCAGCGCACCTATCAAGCAGGTCTTGCTGGCCGGGGACATCGTCGTCGGCGTCGGCAATATCTATGCATCGGAAAGCCTGTTCAAAGCCGGCATCAATCCAAAGACCGCCGCCGGCAAGATCAGCCTGCCACGTTACGAAAAGCTGGTGACAGCAATTCGAGAGACCTTGGCAGCCGCCATTGAACAGGGCGGCAGCAGCTTGCGCGACTTCATTGCCGTCAACGGCCAGTCGGGATATTTCCAGCAAAGCTATTTCGTCTATAACCGTACCGGGCAGGACTGCCGTATCTGCGCGACGCCGATACGTCAGATCAAGCAAGGCCAGCGTTCCACCTTTTACTGTGTGATTTGCCAACGATGAAACGTGTACTCACCAAAACGGATATGACGCCCGGCGTCGTCCAGGCAGGCGCATTGACGGGGGCACTGACAGCTGCAGACAATTTTGTTGATCCGGATTTTTCGGCTGCCGTTATCGGCTGGCAAAAGCAGCATGGCCGGCACGCGTTGCCGTGGCAAAACACCCGCGATGCCTATCGCATCTGGCTCTCCGAGATCATGCTGCAGCAGACGCAGGTGACGGCCGTGATTCCCTATTATCAAAAATTTCTGCAGAGCTTTCCGACCGTCGAGACTCTCGCAGCGGCGCCGTCGGAAGCCGTGATGTCGCACTGGGCCGGCTTGGGCTACTACACGCGTGCGCGCAATCTGCATCGCTGCGCGCAACGTGTGACGGCCGAATACGGTGGACGCTTTCCCGATGATCCCGACCTGCTGGCCGATTTGCCGGGGATTGGCCGCTCGACAGCGGCCGCGATTGCGGCTTTTGCCTACGGCAAGCGTGCAGCCATTTTGGATGGCAACGTCAAGCGGGTATTTGCGCGCGCGTTTGGGGTGGAGGGCTTTCCCGGTTCGAAGCCGGTGGAGGATTTGCTGTGGCGACGTGCGGTGGCTTTGTTGCCGCAATCCGACATGGAATCCTACACGCAGGGTTTGATGGATCTGGGGGCGACGCTTTGCGTGCGCGGCAAGCCGGCCTGTGATCGTTGTCCACTGGCACAGCGCTGTGTGGCGCTTGCTACAGACCGGACTGCCGAGCTGCCGGTGCGTAAGCCGAAGAAAGCGGTTCCGGAGAAAGATACGATGATGCTGGTCATCAGCGAGGGCGCAGACGTCTTGTTGCAGCAGCGTCCGGACAGCGGCATCTGGGGCGGATTATTGTCGCTGCCCGAACTGCCGGTGAGTCAGAGTGCTGAGGAATTTGAGCTCGCCGTTGACACGGCGACACGGCCTTTCGGCACGATTGCCGCCTGTCGCAAGCTGCAACCGTTTTCGCACGTGTTCACGCATTTCAAATTGCATGTATCGCCATTCCAGGTCGTGCTCAAGCAGCGCCTGCTTCAAGCTGCGGAATCCGTGTATGTCTGGTATCCGGTTGCCGGGTTGGCGGATGCGCCTTTGCCCGCACCAGTCAAAAAACTGTTGCTGGGCGTGTTGCGCACCGATGATTTGCTGAATTGATTGGGTGAACTCGCTGAGCCGAACTTGGCTCAGCTCAGTTGTCGATGGCGTATCACGACGTTCTCATTTGCCGAGAAGTGTTTGGCCAGTTGCTCGACGATATAAACCGAGCGATGCTGGCCGCCGGTACAACCGATTGCCACCGTCAGATAGCTGCGGTTGTCGCGCTTGAATGAGGGCAGCCATTTTTCGACGAAATTGCGGATGTCGCCGAGCAGGTCATTGACGGCAGGCAGATCGGCGAGAAATTCGATGACCGGCGCGTCCCGTCCTGTGAGCGGACGAAGTCGCAGATCGTAGTGCGGATTGGGGAGTACGCGCACATCAAACACCAGATCCGCATCCAGCGGCACGCCGAATTTAAATGCAAAAGACTCGAACAGTACGGTGAGGCTGGCTTGCTCCGTATCGATCAGGTCGCGAATCCAGGCGCGCAGCTTATTGGCGCTCAGGTTGGACGTGTCGATGACATGGCCGAGACCTTCGACCACGCTCAACATCTCTCTTTCCTTGTGAATGCACTCGGTCAGCGTCAGGCGATCAGTTGGGTTTTGGTTGGGCAGCAGACGGTGCGACAGCGGATGGCTGCGGCGCGTTTCTGAAAAACGCGTGATCAGCGATTCGGTCGTGGCCGTCAGGAAGAACAGCTTGACGTCGTGTCCCTGTTCCTTGAGCAGTGCTATATCCGGGCCCAGACCTGCAAGCGAATCGGCGCTGCGTGCGTCCGTGGCGACCGCCAGCGTCTCATCGCCTTCCTGTAAGCGGGTTTCCACCAGACTGCGCAGCAGTGCAGGCGGTAAATTGTCGACGCAAAAATAACCGGCGTCTTCCAGAACATGGAGAGCGACCGATTTGCCGGAGCCGGAAATGCCAGTGATGAGAACGATACGCATGAGTATGATGATACCTCAAGCAGAGCTGATAGGTCAGTGTCGTGTCAGCTTACCGTGTGATCGACCCGGTTGTCGACAGTCGAATCAGTCGATTGCCGGGTCTTGCTGAAGGCTTGTTCGCTTATTCGCCATTCATCGCCTTGCGCTGGCGATCGATAAATTCCTTGAGCGTATCGATGCCGCGCAATTGCAAGATGGTATTGCGTACCGCCGCTTCCAGCAGAACCGCAATATTGCGGCCTGCAGCCACAGGGATGACTACTTTACGAATCGGCAGGCCGAGCACGTCTTCAAATTGCGCATCAAGCGGCAGGCGTTCGTAATTTTCTTCCAGCGTGCTGCGACGAACCAGATGGACGATCAGCTTGAGGCGCATTTTGCGGCGCACGGCTGTCTCGCCGAAAATGGCTTTGATGTCGAGCAGGCCAAGGCCTCGGACTTCCAGCAGATTTTGCAGCAACGGCGGGCAGCGGCCTTCGATCATGTTCGGTGCAATACGCGCGAACTCGACGGCATCGTCGGCCACCAGGCCGTGGCTGCGTGAAATCAGTTCCAGACCCAGTTCGCTTTTACCCAGGCCGGATTCGCCGGTAATCAGCACGCCTACGCCGAGCACGTCCATGAAGACGCCATGCATGGTGATTTGCTGAGCCAGTTTTTTGGACAGGTAGACGCGCAGATAATCGATCACCTGCGCAGCAGGCAAGGGCGTGGAGAACAGCGGAATATTTTTTTCGTCGCAGATCGCCAGAATATCGGCCGGCGTGGACAAGCCTTGCGCGATGATAAAAGCGGGCGGCTCACCGGCGACCAGTTCAGCAGTCTGATAGGCGCGGGAAGTGTTGGAGAGGCGTTGGTAGTACTCGGTTTCCTGATGGCCGAAGACCTGGATGCGGCCCGGGTGGATCAGGTTCAAGTGGCCGACCTGATCGGCTGCGGAGGCGGCGTCGCCGGAAATCAGTCGTTCTCCACCGGGGAAACCTGCGAACCAGCCTAACTGCAGTGATTCGCGATTTTCTTCATACAGTTGCTGTATCGATAGCGCGGTGTAGGAAGGCATGGTTCTCCGAAAGACGGTGGTTACAGTGGCGGTGGCGACATCAATTTACGTCAATGCGTGCGCGGACGCTGCGGATCCTTTTGCTGAAGGATCCGCGCGATATTTTGCTTAGTTGGTTTTTTCCAGCGACGGCTGCCAGGTGACGAGGCGCGAATAGACAGACGCGGCGTCAGGGTCGGCAATCAGTTCAGCGCGAAAGGCATTATCGGAAAACATCTCTGCAATTTCGGACAAGATTTCCAGGTGCTGTTGGGTCACATTGTCTGGAATCAGCAAAAAGATCAGCAGCTTGACCGGCTCGCCGTCGGGCGATTCAAAAGGAATCGGCTCGGCCAGGCGCATGAAGAGCGCCAATGGTGCTTTGAGTCCCTTGATGCGGCCGTGCGGAACGGCCACGCCGTGACCCAGTCCTGTCGAACCAAGGCGCTCGCGTGCAAACAGGTTTTCAGAGACAGTGGAGCGGGCGATACCGCTGTTGTTTTCAAAGGTAAGTCCGGCTTGTTCGAATGCTCGTTTTTTGCTGGAGACTTCAAGGTCCAGAATGACGTTCTCTGGGGACAGGATTTTTGCTAGATTTGTCATGACACAAAAGAAAGGCGCTAGATAGGCTTTTGTGCAGGATTATAGGCTTCTTTGGGAGTTACGCAATGAATTCCGTTGTTGCCATGGAGTAAATGTTGGTCGGGGTTGTCGTCGTGCGAAAGGCTCAAATTGATCACGTTTCCCCGGTAGGCGGAGGTCGTTTTACCGGGGAAATGACGGGATGAATTTTTACATTTCGATGCGGCCAAAAACCAACAATACGTCACCGCTATTTTTGTTGGGTGAAAGACGTGGGACGTAAGAAAACATGATCTTGGCCTTCTTGGTACCTATCGATGCCAACGGCAACGGCACCGGGAAAGGCACGCCGCCAAAATAATCCTGACGGCTCATCAGCATTGCGGTGCCGCCGATGCCGACTTCCAGCGGCGTGTGACTGATCGGGAACACCCACTCATACGCGTAACCCGCCATGATCTGTGGATGGCGGTGCGAATCCTTCAGTACGAAGCCGTACAGCGACTCGTCGTTGCCATCTTCATTGCGCATGGTTTTGCCGTAGCCGAGACCCCATGCGTGTTCGTTGAGCTCGTTGAGTTTTTCTTTGGTATAGGTGCTGCGGCCGTGATGCGCCCATCCGGAGACGTAAACCGCATCGTCACCCTTGTCGATGATTTCCGAAGCGTGGTTCTTGGCGGATTGCCACCAACTGGAATCGTCGCTCTGTTGTGCCATGGCAGGCAGCGATGCACCGGCGCAGGCAGCGGCAACTATTCCGGCAAGCAAAGCACGATGAGAAAGTCGGTTGGAGGTTGGAATAAATTGGCTCATATTTTTATTGGGTATGAATGGTCGATTGCAATTGGCGCGGCATGGCCGGATCAACCGGATACATGCCAGAAGGAAATTGACCGTTTTCCTTGCCATGAAAAAAAGACGTGGTCGTGCCGTTGTATAGCGAAGATTTACGGCGAAAACTGAGTTGGTGCACAAACAAGAATTGTCGGCGACGAACAAGTAAAACGATGCACTTGAGGAGGTTTTGACGCGATTTCTTCAAAACACTTCAGATGCTAGATTGTCATTGTCCGTTTCGAATCTTGTTGAATGCACTTGGATGATGCTCACGATGCATCGTCCGTTGAACTGTCCCTGATTGAGACAAGATCATGGCATAAGAAGTTTTATGCAAAAGGAGGAAATCGTTTCAAAATGTTGCCGGGCAGGCGCTAAAGGCATGTCATTCAGAGGTGAATGCTCTACCCGCCGACGATGCACAGGATGTAATGCTTTTGTAACTAGCGGGTTACAAAAGCATTACATCCTGCTTGGGAAATGTCTTGCCACAGGCTTATTGGCGCGCGTTTCGCAGATTGGATGGTGCGCGGCCCGCGGAAAAGTTGCTGCGCCATGGATTGATGTCCAAGCCGCCGCGTCGAGTGTAGCGCGCATAGACCGATAATTTTTGCGGTTTGCACTGGCGCAGAATGTCGACAAAAATACGTTCCACGCATTGCTCGTGGAATTCGTTGTGTTCACGGAATCCGATCAGGTATTTCAATAAGGCTTCCTGATTGATTGGCGCGCCTGCGTAATGAATTTGCACGCTGCCCCAATCGGGTTGCCCGGTGACCGGGCAATTGGATTTCAGCAGATGCGACAGCAATGTTTCTTCCACCGTCGCTTCGTCGTGATTGGCGAACAACAGTGCCGGGTTCGGGTGATGATCGACGACTTCAATATCAAGTCGATCCAAGAGCAAGCCGCTGAGTTCGCCCATATGCAATCCGGAGAATGCGCCCGGTTCCGTTAACGTAATTTGCACGCTGGCGCCTGCTGCCAAGGACAAATCCTTTTGCACGATATCGACCAGCGCCTGCTGATCGTCGAGGCGCGTCTGGTTGAAGGAGTTCAGGTAGAGCTTGAACGATTTTGATTCGATGATGTTGGCGGAGTCGGCCGGAATCATGAAGGTCGCAATCGCAATCTGTGGCTTGCCGCGTTGATTTAGCCAGGACACTTCATACGCATTCCAGATGTCGATACCGAAGAACGGCAGCGTACCTTGCAGTCCGAGTTCATCGCGCTTGGCCTGGCGTGGAATCGGGAACAGCAAAGTCGGATCGTACGCGCTGGGGTAGGCGGAGGACTTGCCCAGCGGCGAGGTATCAGGTGAATTCGGGTGCGTCATGGTCTTGCTTCCTTCGTGCTTCTGGTGTTTCAGTTTCTTGAAATATGTTGGACGGTTCAGCCCAGGAACAATTTGTACAGCGGATTCTTGCTCTCGTCCCAATGACGGTAGCCGAGGTTGTCGAGGAAGGCGCGGAAGGTTTTCATTTCCTTCTTCGGCACCTGCAGCCCGACCAAAATGCGGCCGACATCGCCGCCTTGATTGCGGTAGTGGAACAGGCTGATGTTCCAGTTCGGATTCATGTTGCTGAGGAAGCGCATCAGCGCGCCCGGGCGTTCCGGGAATTCAAAGCGATACAGTAATTCGTCCTGCGCCAGCGAGCTTTTGCCGCCGACCAGATGGCGGATGTGAACCTTCGCCAGTTCGTCGTGTGTCAGATCCAGCGTGCTGAATCCGTTCTTCTCAAACGTCTTGGCGATCTTGGCCGGTTCGTCCGCGCTGCTGGTCTGAATACCGACGAAGATATGCGCCGACTTTGCATCGCTGATGCGGTAGTTGAACTCAGTCACGTTACGCGGTCCGACGACTTCGCAGAACCGCTTGAAACTGCCGTGTTCTTCAGGGATCGTGACGGCGAACACGGCCTCGCGCGCTTCACCGACATCGGCCATTTCCGCGACGAAACGCAGGCGGTCGAAGTTCATGTTGGCGCCGCAGGCGATGGTGATCAGGGATTCATTCTTGATCGGCTTCTTGCTGTTCTTGGCGCGTTCAATGTAAGCCTTGGCGCCGGCAACGGCCAAGGCGCCGGCTGGTTCGACGATACTGCGCGTATCCTGGAAAATATCCTTGATCGCCGTGCAAACGGCATCGGTGTCAACGATGATGATGTCGTCGACCAATTGTTTGGTGATACGGAAGGTTTCTTCGCCGACCAGTTTGACCGCGGTGCCGTCCGAGAACAGGCCGACATCCGGCAACGTGATGCGGCGACCGGCCTTGACGCTGCGCGCCATGGCGTCGGAATCGGTGGTTTGCACGCCGATGATCTTGATGTCCGGACGTACGGCCTTGACGTAAGCCGCGATACCCGAGATCAAGCCGCCGCCGCCGATGGCGACGAAGATCGCGTGAATGG
>Ga0105240_10012924_pt1 | contig 11499 bp, 6 predicted proteins | sample KBSC54metaG_FD_80426 | JGI IMG/M metagenome (GOLD analysis project Ga0105240, IMG submission 80426) | Corn rhizosphere microbial communities from Kellogg Biological Station, Michigan, USA - KBS C5-4 metaG | ecosystem: Host-associated > Plants > Roots > Rhizosphere > Soil | place: Michigan, USA...
TGGTGATGTTGCGGGGCACGCGGCCGAGGAGCGGGTCAGTATTGAGGCGGCTGCGCGGGAATTGCGATATGCGTTTTTTCATCGCTTGCTTGGGGCCAACCGTTCTGGGCTAAAGCCCGATGCGAATGATCCAGACTCTCGCGGCCCTGACGGGCCGCGCTTCCAAAAGATTGTGACCGGGCACACTCTCGACGATCAGGCCGAGACGGTGTTGCTGCGGGTGATTCGCGGGGCTGGGCTGCGGGGCCTGGCGGGGATCCATCCGACTCTGGTGGTGGAAGACGAGGATGGAGAAGTGTGCGGCGAGATCGTGCGGCCGCTGCTCACTACGCGGCGATGCGATCTGGAGGGCTACCTGCGGCATTTGGGGCAATTCTGGCGCGACGATGCTACGAATCTGAGCACGAAGTTCACGCGAAATCGCGTACGGCATCTGCTGCTCCCGCTGCTGGAAAAGGAATTTAATCCTACGGTGGCGGAGACGCTTGGGGATGTGGCGGAGATTGCGCGCGGGGAAGAGGACTACTGGGATAACGAAGTTGCAGGATGGATGGGCACCGGGGTTCATTGGTCGGAACCGGCATGGGCGAAAAAATCTGAGCTGGTGCAGATTCGGGGGAACGGCGGCACGCAAGCTGAAGCTGACGCAACGCTGTCCGATCTGAAAGCCAACATCGGCGATGTTCCCTGGCTGGTGATGAATGCGTCGGTGGACCGGCTCTGGCTGCTGGGCGAGCCGGTGGCGGTGCAGCGCAGGGTAATCAAGGCGATTGGGGATGAGGCGGGGATTCCGCTGGAGTTTAAGCACATCGAGGAGATCGTGCGCTTTGCGGTGCAGGAGGCGGGATCGGGGGGCGAAATCTCGCTGCCGCTGGGGTGGAAGGTCAGGCGCGATACACATCAGATCATTTTTGAAACTCCCAATCGGAGTGAGGTGGGGCCGGCGGGGGATTATGAATATGAGTTGCCGGTTCCGGGCGAGGTGACGGTGTGCGAAATTGGGTCAACGCTGGAGGCGAGCCGGGTTGCGGCAAATGCGGGGTATAATCCGGAGCACCTTTTGGACGGGGAGTCACTTCATGCGCCGCTAAAGGTGCGGAATTGGCGCGCGGGCGACCGCTTCTGGCCCATGCACACGAAGTCTCCGAAGAAGGTGAAGGAATTATTGCAGGAGCGGCATTTGCCGCGGGCGGAGCGCAGTCTGTGGCCGGTGATCGTCAGCGGCGAGGAGATTGTGTGGGTGCGCGGGTTTCCGGTGGCGGCGCGGTTTGCGGCTAGAGCGGGGCGCGAGGCGGTGGCGATTGTGGAACGAACGATCGGGTCGGAAAGGTTGTAGACACGTAGCAAGCTACGTGTCTACGAGAAGGTGGGTCGGGGCCGGGGAGGCACGGCAAACATCATGAGCGCGCGAGTTGAGCCCCTTCGTCCCATCATCACGACCGAACAATTGCAGAAGCGCGTCAAGGAGCTGGGGCGGCAGATTTCGGATGATTACAAGGGGCAGACCATCCAGATGCTCGCGGTGCTGGAAAACGCGTTCATATTCGTGGCTGACCTGGTGCGTGCCGTCGACGTTCCGGTTGTGTGCCAGTTTGTGAAGCCCAGGTACAGCCGTCCTCAAGCGGGGTCGGGCAGCGATGTGATGGAGATTTTTTTCAGCCACGAACCGGAGATCAAAGGGCAGCATATTGTGCTGGTCGAGGGATTGGTGCACTCCGGCATTACCACGGATTTTCTGATGAGCGATCTGCGCTCGCGAGGAGCGGCGTCGGTGAAGCTGGCGACCTTGCTGGATCGACAATCGGCACGCAGGGTGCCGCTGCAACCCGATTACTTCGGATTTCTGGTCGACGAGGCCTTTCTCGTCGGGTACGGATTGGGAGCGCCCGAGCAGACCAACCGGAATCTGCCATACCTGGCGGCACAACCTCGATGATATCCGAACAGGTTTTTGAGGCACTGGCAACGAAGCCGTTGAATTTGATGTCGCGATCAATCTTCAAAATTCAATCCTTCCGTACGACCCACTCTTGACCACCGCAACCCAGAGCAAATCCTCCACTCTCCGGAAGGCGGGGCTGTTTTATCTCGTCTTCGTGATGTTCTCGTACACGACCGGCGGCCCCTTCGGATTGGAAGATATGGTCACTACCTCGGGGCCGGGAATCACGCTGCTGTACCTGCTGCTGCTGCCGGTGTTCTGGTGCATCCCGGTGTCACTGGTATCAGCGGAGCTCACCACCGCGATGCCGGTGGAAGGAGGCTTCTACCGCTGGACCCGGTCGGCGTTCGGGGATTTCTGGGGATTCATGGCGGGGTGGTGGAACTGGTCGGCATCGTTCCTGCTGGGCGGCGTATACGCCGTTATGTTTGCCGACTATTTCGTTTATTACGATCCGAAGATGACGTGGTGGCAACACTACCTGCTCTCGCTAGGAATCATCACGCTGCTCACGTGGGTCAATGTGCGCGGGATCCAGATGGTCGGCCAAGTCGCTACTGCGCTGGAGCTTGCAATCTTCATTCCGGTCATCACGATGGTCGTGATGGGGCTGGCTCACTGGCATCACAATCCGTTTCATCCCTGGGTGGTTCCGCAGCAGGGAAGGTTCAAAGTTTTTGGCGTGGGGCTCGCATTGGGATTGTGGCTTTACTCCGGATATGAGCAGCTTTCGACGGTAGCGGAAGAAGTGGAGAACCCGCAGAAGGCGTATCCGCGGGCATTGGCACTGGTGGTGCCGTTATCGATAGCGGCATATTTTCTTCCGGCGTTTGCGGGACTGGCTTCCGCGGGAAACTGGGAGCAATGGCACACCGGATTCTTTTCCGATGCGGCGCGGATGATTGGCGGACGATGGCTGGGCACAAGTATGGCGGCCGCTGCCATGATCGGCAGCGTGGCGCTGCTGAACAGCACCATCCTGACGACTACAAGAATGCCTTTCGCCATGGCCGAGGACGGATATCTGCCGGAGGTCCTGACTCACAGGCACTTGCGATACGGAACTCCATGGCTGGCGATCATCACTTCTGCAGTGGTGTATGCGCTGCTGTCGTGGAAGAGCCTGGGGCAGCTGATCTCGGTGTATATCTGGCTGCGCTCGGCAACCACGGTGCTGACAGTGCTTTCCGGCTGGAAGCTTCGGCGATTAAGGCCAGAGTTGCCGCGTTCTTTTGTGGTGCCCGGCGGACGAGCAGGATTGTTTTACGTTGTCGGCGCTCCGGTTCTGATGGCAATCGTGGCCCTGCTGGGCGGAGACTGGTTCGCCACTATTGGCGGGGTCATCGCGATGCTGACTGGGCCGCTAGTGTATTGGGCCGCTGCGGCGCTGTGGCGAAATGGGCGGCTGCGGGGTGAACGGCGGTAGTTCAGCTTACCCAATCCAAAAACTTGTACCAAGCCCCGGCGAAGGGCAGGAACCAAGGCTTGCCGGAGTAGAGGCCGAATGGCGCCTCAGGGAAGGGGATGCCCACAAACGGATTCTCCACTTGGTCGCCGGCCATCATCTCGGCAATCTTCTGTCCCAGATACGTGGCCATGGCAACGCCGTGGCCGGCATATCCGACGGCGTGGTACATGCCGTCGATCTGTCCGGCATGGGGCATGATGTCGAAAGCAAAATCCAGGGTGCCGCCCCAGACGTATTCGACGCGAGCGTCGGTCAGCTGCGGATAGACATGGAGCATTCCGCGGCGCAGGATCTCAGCGCTACGCCGGACGGTCTGCTCGCTTTCAGGAAAGAATGCGGCGCGACCGCCAAAGAGCATCCGGCGGTCGGGCGTGAGCCGGTAGTAATGCAGAAAGTGTTTGGAATCGAAGATCATGCGCTGGCGCGGACTCAACTCGCTGGCTAGCGATTGCGGCAGGATTTCGGTGGTGATGATGAACGAGCCAATGGGAATCAGCTTCTTCTGGAGGGCAGGAGTTGCGGGACCGGTGTATCCGCTGGTGGCGACGAATACTTCATGCGCCCAGATCGGGCCGCGGGAGGTGGCCAGTTTCCATCCCAACTCACCTTGCAGGGAATCCCGCTGAATACTTTCGACGTGCGTTTGTTCAAAGAATTGTGCCCCAGCTTTCAGTGCGCTCGCCGCCAGGCCGGCAACGTAGCGGGCGGGATTGCATCCGGCGCTGACCTGATCGACCATCCCGCCGTAATAAATGGCGGAGCCGATCTCTTCCTGCAATTCGCTCCTGGGCACGACGCGCAGCGGGTGATTGAACTCGACCTCAATCAGCTCAGCCCGGCGCTGATAGGTCTCGAAATGCTTCTGCTTGCAGGCGACTTCCAGATGTCCGCAGCGGGCGAAGTCGCAATCGATGTTTTCTTCCAGCACAATCTGCTCGACGCAATCGATCGAGGCCAGGGAGGCGGCGTACATCTGCCGGGTGCGCTCCCGGCCGTATTTTGAAATGAGCTGGTTCACCCCCAGCTTCATGCCAGTGAGAACCATGCCGCCATTGCGCGAACTGGCTCCCCAGCCGACGGTGTGCTGCTCGAGGACGGCCACGCGTGCGCTACGCTTTGCCAATGTGCGGGCGGCCGAGAGCCCGGTGAATCCTGCCCCGACTACGGCCACGTCAACCACCTCGGGCAGGGGAGCACTGTGGTCGATGACCGGAAACTGCGCGGTAGAAAGCCAGTAATTTTGTTCGAGCATAGTAAGGTCGCACTGGCGCCGGTGGAGTCTGTTACGAACCTCAGCCGTCCTTTCCGGACTTGAATAATTATTGTCAGTCGCCCTTGCGAGGCCGGATTTCACGCCTGTGCCGCAGGGCGGATTCGGGACCCAGCATTCTACCCGACCCGCCATGCTCGTATATGTACTCGCGGTTACTGTGGGTGCAGGTTTGGGACTCCGACGGTAATCTTGCCCCAGTTACCCCCGCCCCCTAATCTGGAGGAGCATGTTGCTTCGCTGCTTGGTGTTTTCCTCCGACGAGGAGACGACCGCAATCCTTCGCCAGATTTTGTCGGGCGTAGGCGTAGAGGGGGAATTCTGTTCGACGGCGGTCAGCGCCGCTGAACATATCACGAATCAACGTTTTCAGATCGTCATCATCGATTGGGACCAGCAGCCAGAGGCCGGCGTGCTGCTGAACACCGCCCGGGAACGAAAAGCCGCCGAACGCCCACTGACTCTGACGATTGTGAGCAAGGATGCGGATGCGCCCGAGGCGCTGCACGCTGGAGCCAACTCGTTACTGCGAAAGCCGCTTATTGCCAACCAGGCGCGGGAGACTTTGACCACGGCTCGCGATCTGCTGCGCAGCAAACAAGGGCCGGCCACAGCATTAGCGTCAAGCCCAATTGTTCCGGTTATTCCGGAAGCGACTGGCGAGGCCACTCTTCGGGCAGGTGATTTTCTGCAGACTCCGGCGCTTGCGCCCGGAGGACTCTTCGAAACCGAGACGACGCTTCCTGCAACTCTCGAGGAATCTGGGGGGCCGGTCGCTCCACTGAAAGATCTGGAGCCGATGGCGTCATCGGTCGCAGAAAAGCGGGAACCCGCGGCGGTACCGCCGTCGAGCCCATCTGGAAGCCGCGGATTAGAGTGGTACCTGAAAAACCGCCTGGGGGGGCAAGCTGCGGGAAGTTCGGCGGCTGCGGCGGCTCCGGCTCCAGTGCCTCCGGCGGCGCCTGATCCGGCTCGGGGGAACCCCGAACTACTTGGCTATGAGCAGAGTTCCTCGTATGCAGCAGCTCCCGCCGCGGCCAAGAGCGCGTCCCCCGCACCAAAACCACCTCCCACACCGGAGCCTGCGTTGCACGCGCAAAAGCGCGAGCAGAAGAAGGAAGCGGACCTATTTGCGTACATGCAGGGGGACAAGGGGAGCCCGACAAATTCCTCTGGATCGGGTTTGACGTTTGCCAAGCGCGCGATCGTGCCGGCTGTGGTTCTGGCGGCAATTGCTATCGCGGCCGCCCCGCAGGCTCCGTGGCATCCGCGCCTGCAAGGACTCTGGCGACATGGAAGACAAGCGGTGCATGCCTGGCTCAATCCTCAGACTCCTACGCCGACGCAGGTTGTGGAGCACGAAAGCTTCACCCGTCCGGGGGACGAGTACAAACTTCCCGTGGCGGAAGCGATTCCCGATGCGACGACCGATCCCTCGCAGATCGAGGTAGTGCCGGTGGTCGATCCTACAATCAAGAAAACCAATCCGCAGGGGAGAAACGTAATGGACCCGTCGGCTGTCCCGGTGGATGGATCCGCCACGACGCCGGAGACGCCTGTGCAGGGTCCGGCAGTGCAGAATCCAGACACTCCGTCTGCCGGGCTGAACTCCGATCCCTTTCGGGCACCGGTCGATCACTCAGCGAGGGCCGCCCAGCCAGCAGTAACCGTCGTCGAAACGCCGACTGCATCCCACTCTGACCCCGTTGCACCTTCGACTGCGGCAATTTCCACACAGCCAAAACCCTCACCAGCGCAGACAACTGAACCACGTGTCGTAACCCCGGCGGGGACGATTCCGCCCAGCCTGAAATCGCAGATTGCGCCGTCGAATAACTCGATTGGCGGCAATAAACCGATGGATGCCGCGGGCGCTGCCATCGAACCGGTGCAAGTCTCTGAACTGGCGGAGCGAGCGCTCATTGCGGACAGTGTTTCTCCAATCTATCCGACCACTGCGAAGGGGCAACAAGGAACGGTTGTCCTGCAGGTCCTCATTACAAGGGACGGCAGCGTTCAGGACGCCAAATTCATGCAGGGATCGCTGGTCTTTGCGCGCAACGCCATCGAAGCCGTCAGACAATGGAAATTCAGACCGTATTTGCTGAATGGGCGTCCGGTGTCGGTGCAAACGCAGATTACGGTTAAGTTCAAGCCCGGGCAATGACGTAAGTTGTTTGTTATGTTGATGCTTGCCTTCTGAGGCAGTTGTGGAGGGCGTACCCCGGACCGCAGATGGCGGCTGTCCCTACCCGGCCGCTACATTGTTACCGAAGAGGCTCAGATAGAGCAGCCAGGATCTTCCCTATAGCATCTAGAGATATAATGATCAGAGTTCGCGGGAAGCAATTCCTTCCGGAAGAAGATCACACACAGATGTCCATGAAAACCAAAGCAGCGATCCTCGTTACGTCATTTGCCGTTCTCCTCTTTGTAGTTGTCGGATCGATGGGAGGCGTTCACGCCTCGTCGAACGACGGCTCGTATCGCCAGTTGCAGGTTTACAGCGAAGTGCTGTCGCGGATTCGCGGCGAGTACGTGGAAGAACCCAACATTCCCAAGGTGACGGACGGCGCGCTGCATGGACTGCTGGAGTCGCTCGACTCGAATTCCAGCTACATGACGGCGGAAGCGTACAAGACATTCAAGAATCACCGGGCGGAAGGCAAAGCGGGAATTGGCGCGGTGGTTTCGAAGCGCTTCGGATATGCGGCGGTAGTGGCGGTGCTGCCGGGATCGCCAGCGGAGAAAGCGGGAATTGAGCCTACCGACATTTTCGAAGCGATTGAAGGCCAGAGTACGCGCGATATGTCGCTGCCGGAAATCCGGAATCTGCTGAGCGGAGCTCCGGGTACGACTCTCAATGTGCAGGTGGTGCGAGCGCGCAAGGCCGAGCCGCAGAAAATGTCGATTACTCGCGACGTGGTCGGCATTCCGCCGGTCACTGACAAAATGATGGACGAGCCCGGCATTGGCTATATCAAGGCCGAAGCACTCACCAAGGGCAAGGCGCAAGAGATCGCGGCCAAGGTGAAGGCGCTGGAAAAATCCGGAGCCAAGAAGATTCTTCTCGATGTGCGCAACTGCGCGGAAGGCGACGAGAGCGAGGGGGTTGCCGTTGCGAACCTGTTCCTGAACCACGGGACCATCACTTATCTGCAAGGGCAGAAGTTTCCGCGGGAAGCTTTCAATGCCGATGCTTCCAAGGCAATCACCACGCTGCCGATGGCAGTGCTGGTGAATCGCGGCACGTCGGGTGCGGCTGAAATCGTGGCGGCGGCGATTCTCGAGAATGCCCGGGGAGACGTGGTCGGCGACAAGACCTTTGGCGACGGTTCGATCCAGAAGACGATCGATCTTCCCGACGGCGGAGCGCTGATCCTTTCCGTGGCGAAGTACTACTCGCCCAGTGGAAAAGCGATCCAGGACACAGCGGTGACGCCCAATGTCGTGGTCGCGGACGTTCCCGATGATGTGGCTGCCACCGACGACGAAGATGGCGGCACGGCCCCGGCAGAGGATCAGGCTAAGCCCAAGAACAGTGTGGACGACCAGCTGAACAAGGCGGTCGAGGTATTGAAAAGCCACGCGAGCTAACTAGTTCACCCGCAAGGACGGCCTAACGGCCGTCCTTTTTGTTCTGGCATGCAGTTACCACAGAGGCTAACCTTCCCCCCCTGTGGAATAAGCACCATTCTGGTATGGTTGAAGTACTCCCGAACCAAAGCTCCGATGAGGTCTGCTCAGCCGTATGGAGACGTTCACCCACTCGTTTGTTTCCCTGACTCTTCTCTTCCTGATGTCCGCACTTGCCGTGGTGGTGGTCTATCGAGTATTCCCGCGCCGCGGTAGTGCGCGTACGGCATCTCGACTGGAGGTCTCGCCCCAGGATCTTGGTGCCTTCACTTACCGGCAACTGATTCTCGTCAGTGTTTTGAGCTTGTTCTTGGAGATGCTGATGATCCGCTGGGTCTCGTCCGAGATCAGGATATTTGCTTACTTCAAGAATTTCGTATTGGTCGCATGCTTTCTGGGCTTTGGGCTGGGCTGCTATTTCTCGCGCCGCCGGGTGCAACTGATCGCGATCATCGCACCGCTGCTTCTGCTGACGATCATTCTGAAAACTCCTATCTCGCCCCTGCGCCGAACCATGGCCGCCCTACCCCAGTTGATCGGGGGCGGGGTTGAGGTCCACGTCTGGGGTGTTCCGTCCATGCCGGCGAGTTGGATGGGGATGCTTTTGGCCCTGATGGTGGTTGTGCCGCTGTTTGCCGTCATCGCCACAATTTTTATTCCGTTCGGGCAGCTCGTGGGATGGTATTTGGAAAATTCTCCCAACGGGGTCAGAGCTTATAGCGTCAACGTAGTGGCCAGCCTGGTCGGAATTGCGGGATTCACGTTCCTGTGCTTCCTGCATCAGTCTCCCTGGGTCTGGTTTCTATTCGCAGGCATCTTCGCCGTGCTGATATTTTGGAAGCACCCGGCCGGGAAGAGAGCTCTGTCCGCTACTTTTCTCGGCTGCGTCTGCTTGCTGGCCATTCCCGATCATCGCCATGCCACCACATACTGGTCCCCATATCAGAAACTGGTGTTGCAGCCCGTGATGAACAACGGTGAAGTCGATGCCTACAATTTGATGACGAACGATACCTGGTACCAGAAGATCGTCAACTTATCGCCCGCTTTTGTGCAGTCGCGCCCAGAAGTTTTCTCCCGCTTTCCCGTGGACCGAAATTCATACACCATGCCTTACCACTTCTATCCCGCTCCGCCCTCGGTGCTGGTTTTGGGTTCAGGGATGGGAAATGACGTTGCCGCTGCGCTGCGCAATGGGGCCGGGCGAGTCGAAGCTGTCGAAATCGATCCCTTAATCCTTCAATTGGGTCGCGAACTTCACCCCGAGCATCCTTATCAATCCCAGCGAGTCCACGTCACTCTCAACGACGCTCGCAATTACATTCAGAACAGCCATGATCAATTCGATCTCATCGTATTTTCTCTGCTCGATTCACATACCACGACTTCCCATTTCACCAACATCCGTATCGACAATTACGTCTACACCCGCGAGTCCTTTCAGCGCGTAAAAGAATTACTGCGACCCGATGGCCTGTTGATCGTGAAGTTTCAGGTTGACAATCCCTGGATTGCGGGGCGCCTGTTCAACCTGATCCAGGATGCGTTTCATCAGGAGCCCGTGCAATTTCAGACCGAGGGTGGGGGGTTCGACAGCTCCGGTCGCTTTTTTGTGGCTGGCTCACGCGAGCGCCTGGCGAAAGCCATCTCCGAACCTTGGCTGGCGGCCTACTTACCGGCGCACCGCAACTTGCCGCTGCAGTCCGCCCGCCTTACCAGTGACGACTGGCCCTACTTGTATCAGCATGAACCTGGTCTCCCCATTAGCGTAATCTTGGTTTCGCTGGCGGTTCTGATTGTTTTTGGATGGTTTCTCCGCCAGGCCACCGGCGAGGGTGCCGGCGTCGACGCTCATTTTCTCTTCCTCGGGGCAGGATTCATGCTCTTGGAAGCTCAGATTGTCAGCAAGATGGCGCTCCTCTTCGGTACCACCTGGATGGTGAATGCGGTTGTAGTGTCGGGCCTGCTTTGCCTGATTGTGGCAGCCAATCTGGTGTACAGTCTTTTCCGCCAAATGCCGCTTGCAGTCCCTTATGCTGGGTTATTCCTCTCCCTGGCCGTGATGTTTACTGTTCCGATAAGAAGTTTGTTGTTTCCGTCGTTTTTATTTCGTGCGCTGGTCGCGACGTTGGTTCTCTGTACACCGGTGTTCTTTGCGGGCATTATTTTCGTCTCCAGCTTCGCTCGCGCAGGCTTCCGAGGAAGCGCTCTCGGCTCCAACCTTTTCGGATCACTGATCGGAGGCCTTCTGGAGTCCCTCTCCCTCTGGTTCGGCCTGAAGTCTCTAGCCATCATCGCGGCCCTCCTTTATCTAGGATCTGCGATTTTCTTGCGCCGCAGCAACGCCGCGAAGGCAATGCCGCTGGTAAGCTCGCCGGCTGTTACAGGCTCCGAATTGGTGTCACGCTAACACTGGCACTCCCGCCCGACTGTAACTAAACGCGCGCCCGGCGAAGTGCTATCCTGAGCTCATCCGGCGATGAGAACTCTTTACGAAAACCTTCCCGAGGTGGAGATCGGGGGGCGCAGACTTGTGGGGCGCGTGCTGTTCGGGCTGCTGGTGCTGGTCTCCGTTCTGGTGGGAACTACTGCCGGACTGCTGCTCGTCTACACGACCGACCTGCCGCAGGTGGATGCGCTCGAGGCCTACCGGCCCAGTTCGATCACCGAAATTTATGACGATCATGGGGTGGTGATCGGGTCCTTCGCGCTGCAGCGCCGGGTGGTGGCGAACTATGAAGATTTTCCGCAGGTGCTGCGGGATGCATTGGTCTCCACCGAAGATAAGGAGTTCTATACGCATCCGGGGATTAACTTCTTCCGTATTGCGGGGGCTGCGTTCCGGGACATCGAGTCGGGTGGAAAGGTACAAGGGGCGTCCACGCTGACCATGCAGTTGGCTCGAAACCTGTTCCTGTCGCCGGACCGGCGGTGGCAACGCAAAGTGCAGGAGGCGATGCTCGCGATCCAGATTGAGCGGCGGTTTACCAAACCGCAAATCTTCACGCTCTATGCGAACCAGATCGCGCTTGGACATGGAGTTTACGGATTCGAAGCGGCGTCGGAGTTCTATTTCAGCAAGACAGCGAAACAGCTGACATTGCCGGAAGCCGCGCTGCTGGCAGGATTGCCCAAGGGCCCTACCTACTATTCGCCGATCAACCATCCGGACCGTGCGGTGAA
>Ga0105240_10012925_pt1 | contig 11499 bp, 11 predicted proteins | sample KBSC54metaG_FD_80426 | JGI IMG/M metagenome (GOLD analysis project Ga0105240, IMG submission 80426) | Corn rhizosphere microbial communities from Kellogg Biological Station, Michigan, USA - KBS C5-4 metaG | ecosystem: Host-associated > Plants > Roots > Rhizosphere > Soil | place: Michigan, USA...
AGACTGGAACCTTGCCCCGCGTACGTCGCTGGCTATTAAAACCGGAGTACACAGCCAGGTATCGATGGCTTATGGCATCTTCTACCAGAACCCGGATGATACCTATCTGCTACAAAGCCACCAGCTAGGTTATGAGAAAGCCACGCATTACCTGTTTAATTATCAATATTTAACAAATGGTTTCACTTTCAGGGCGGAAGTGTTTTACAAACAGTATGCCGACCTTACCAAATATGATTACGATGGTTTCCCGAAAACTTATGCTGTAAATAACTTCAGCAATCTTTTTAACGGCGGCGACGGATATGCCAAAGGAATAGATATTTTTTGGCGCGATAAACAAAGCATCCCCGGCGGAGATTATTATATCTCCTACTCCTATCTCGACACCAAACGCGATTTCCGCAATTACCCTATACAGGCCACGCCGCCTTTTGCTGCAAAACATACGCTTAACGTGGTGTACAAACAATATATCCCGGCCATTAAATCGGAGTTAAGCACTGCCTACGCGTTTTCAAGTGGCAGGACTTATTACAACCCAAACAACCCGGACTTTTTATCCGACAAAACAAAAGCCTACAATAACCTGAGCATGAACCTGAGCTACCTTACCCGGTTGTTCAAGCAGTTCGCCGTGGTGTACGTATCGGTAAATAATATCCCGGGATTCAATAATATCTACGGGTACAACTACTCGTCCGACGGCAGTAACCGGCAGCCCGTTTACCCTGCCGCCAAACGCAACTACCTGTTCGGCCTGCTGGTAACCATCGGCGATAACACTTTTAATCACTAAAAATTATTCAACCATAAAAATCAAACAAACATGAAAACTCTAAAATTATGCATCGCCCTTTTAATCATCACATTTTCGGTTAAAGCACAAAGTGACAAGTACACCACAGCAATGCAAAAAGGCTTGGCGCTAATTGACAGTGCCAGCACGCCCGAGCAATTCACAACCGCCGCAAACTTTTTTGAGCGCGTTGCCGCTGCCGAACCTAAACAATGGCTGCCGCAATACTATGCCGGTTTTTGCAACCTGCATGTAGCCATATTAGGCAAACAGACAAGCGATACCAAAGACGCACTGTACGACAAAGCCATGAGCTATGCCGAAAAAGCCGACGCTTTAAAACCCGCCAACAGCGAAATATTAGTTTTAGAAGGATATATCACTTTTATGAAGATGTCGGTATTTTCGCAGCAACGTGCCATGACGATGATACCCAAAGCAAACGCATTACTTGACAAGGCATCAGCTATCGACCCCGAAAACCCACGCGCTTACCTGGTAAAAGGACAGGACACATTTTACACCCCGGAAGCATTTGGTGGCGGTAAAGCAGCCGCAAAAGGCCTGCTGACAACTGCAGCTGATAAATATAAAAACCAAAAGGTATCAGGGTTTGAACCATCATGGGGTGCACACCGTTGTCAGGTGTTATTACAGCAATGTAATTAAGTTGATTTCGGAATTCGGAAGTTCGATTTCGGATTGAAAGAAGGATGAGGCAAAATCAGCCTGAAGCGATTTCGAAACTTTCACTAGACCAATAGCTGCGTAAAATTTGTAATTTATGCCATGTTTATTTAAAAGAGCCGATGGATAACGAATTAGCATTTAAAGAAGATAATATATTGATGGCCAACATTAAGTATGGGGGCCTGGGTCTGGCTGTAGGCATTATATTAACTGTATTCCACGGCGTATATGATGCCCATGGGTTTTCCTGGCAAAATGCCTTTATCAATATCTTATTCAGCTGCACTATTACGCTCAGCATAACTAACAGTGTATTTGTTTATGAATGTTATTTAAGGCCCAAAACAATAAGCTTTTGGAAATTTGTTACCGGCTTTTATTGTTGCTGCCTGGTGGGTTTGTTTATTGGCACCGAGGTTTCGCACCTGGTTATCTGGTGGGTATTCAACAAGCACTTTTGTTTTAAAGATAGCATGGCCGACTATACATTTAATGCTTTTATAGTAATTGTAGTAAGCTCGCTGCTGCTGGTATACCAGGCACAAAAAATGAACATGCAGTCGTTACTAAAGGCTAAAGAACTCGACCTTGCAAAAGTAAACCAGCTAAAAACACAGGCCGAGCTGCAAACATTGCAATCAAAAATAAACCCGCATTTTTTATATAACGCGCTAAACTCCATCGCCAGCCTGATACATGAAGACCCGGACAAGGCCGAAGACATGACGCTAAAGCTTTCGAAGCTTTTCAGGTACAGCATTAACTCCATGCAGGAAAGCTTTACCACCGTTAAGGAAGAAATTGAAATACTAAACACCTACCTGGATATCGAAAAGATAAGATTTGGCAAGCGGATAGACTTTATGTTAAACATTGCCCCCGGCATAGATGACATGCTCCTCCCCCGTTTTCTGATACAGCCGTTAGTAGAGAATGCCCTTAAGCATGGCCTGAAAGACACCGCCCAGGGCGGACTATTAAAAGTGGATATAGCGACCGATGAAAAGAACCTTGTGATTACGGTCGCTGATAACGGCACTCCTTTCCCGGATGAGTTGAATATAGGTTACGGCCTGCAAAGCACTTATGATAAGCTGGAGCTGCTTTACGGCGAAGGCTACGAGATAAAGATTAGCAACCTGCCCGAAAAAAGCATTAAGATTATAATACCGAATAAAAATGAGCGCTAACTGGAAGACGATAATTATTGACGATGAAGAACTGGCGCGCCAGCGTTTGAAGCGCCTGTTAAAAGTTTATGATGAATTTGACATTATTGACGAGGCTGCTAACGGTGGAGAAGGGTTAGAACTAATTAACCGGTTAAAACCCGACCTGGTTTTCCTGGATATTGAGATGCCGGTGTTAAACGGATTTGAAATGCTGGCCAAATTGGCGCAGCCGCCAAGGGTTGTTTTCACGACAGCTTACGACCAATACGCAATAAAAGCCTTCGAGGAAGGGTCGATAGATTACCTGTTAAAGCCGGTAGAAAAGGAGCGCCTGGAAAAAACCGTAAAGAAACTTCATCAGTTTAGCGCCTCACCCGCCCCCCTCCCATTACAGGAGCTGATGCGGCAGCTGCAAATAAAAACTACCAGCAAAACCCTTACGGTTAAAATCGGCGATAAAATATTGCTGATTAAGCTTGCCGATGTTGTTTATATTGAAGCAGAAGATAAATATGTTTTTCTGCATACCATAGATGGTAAGAAACACCTGACCGAATATACTTTATCGGCCCTGGAAGAAAAATTGCCGGAACAGTTCCTGCGCATTCACAGGGGTGCTATTATCAACACTGAATGTATCAGGGAGATACGAAAAGGTTTTAACGGGGCTTTTGTGTTTGTAATGGCTAACGCCGCTGAGTCAAGAATTAGTTCGGGACGTTCATATGGCGATGAACTCAAAGAAAGACTGGGCTTATAGGTCTTTTAACAACTTTAACAGGCGTTGTTTATCAATGCTGCTCTCTTCGCTTGTCGTAGAGTGTAAGCATGTTAATTATTATATCATTATTGCTTTCTGTAACCAGATAAGTAATGATTCTATAACCACCACTTTTTCCTTTCCCTTTACTTTTTATAGCCAATCTGACTTTATAAAGGCCGCCGCCCAAGTTATCTCCTTGCTTCGGATTAATGAGTAAATCATTTTCAAGCGCCTCTAAATCGGATTTAAAAGACGAGTGCTTTTTCTTTAGGTCTTTTGCTTTGCGTACGAAATGGGATGAAAGAATAACCCTGTTAGCCATTATATATCGTCAATGGTTAAGGGTCTTATTTTACCTTCCCCCATTAATTTCACCTCCTTTATGGCGTCGATTATTTCCAGGGTCAGGTCACTATCTTTTGGAGTTTCAATAACTTTGGCCTTGAACTTTTTAAGAATGGTCAAGACCATTTCAGCGTCGCTATCCTTTACCTGTACCGTGAAAGTTGTCATACACAAATTTAACTAATATCATGCACTTACCAAATTGCCAAACAACTGTATATGCCAGCTATTTTTAAAGGGAACTTCCCACTTGGCGTTCAGTTCGGCTAAATTCTGAACAAGGTTATTAAATACAATAGTATCGGCGTTTATAGCGCCAGCCTTTAATTTGTCTTCAAAAGCATTTCGTGGCGCCGACAATACTTCGTTTCCCTCCCGGTAAGCTAAATTAAAACGGTCGAAAAGGTTGATACCGAATTTAGCTTCCAGCTGTTGCATAAAATGCACCGATTTATCGATAGAACAGCCGCTGGCGCCTGCCTGGCTTTCGTCAACAATTAAAATCAGGAAGCGGTTATACCTTATTTCAGCCTTTGCTTTTAACTGGTTATTGTGGGCTGTCCAGCCTGTGGTAAAGTTATCCAGCAGTACTTGTGCCTGGATAACTTCGTCATTAGTAAGCTCCCTGTCGGCCTGGTAAACCCAAACGCGTGAATTTTCTGAGAAATGCATGTACAAAATTAGTTAATTTATTAACTTCGAATTTATTTTGTTGTCATGTTAACATCAGTTCTTTTTAAGGGATGAAGAAAAAACTGGTACTCATTATAATATTATTTTCGGCTGCTACCGGCTTCAGCTTTAAACGCAGCATGACCGAGCAGGATTGGCTGCTGTGGACTAACAAATGCCTGGCGCAATCATATAACGCTGCCACCGATACCAAACTGAAGAAATTTGAATTTTCGGTAACACCGGATGCCTTTGTTCGCTTGCGAAAAACGTATGCCAAAGGCAAAGAGGAATATTATTCATTCAGTCTGCATAAGCTTGGCGACATGGATTATTACGGCAGTACCGCAACAGGCACGCTACAGCTAAAGACCCTTGCCGACGATATCATTGTACAAACCCGAAACGACCGCAAAGGCGACGTAGATTCGATGACCACTGTGCTGAATGTTCCCGTTAAAAATATGGAACCGGAGCGGCTGGATAGCTTGAGGGAAGCTTTTGATTTTTTAAAGGCGAAGGGGCTGTAGAAATCCATATGGAAAATTCTTCGCGTCATTGCGAGGTGAGCTGCTTGCAGCGAACTTCGAAGCAATCTCTGCACAGAACGGTACCAGACCTTAACACACATGGTTTCTTGTCTGCAGGCAAATAGGAAACCATTGAGCTTTAAACTAAAGTGCAGTATGGCGCAGAGATTGCTTCGAAGCTGATTACAAGTAATCAGCCTCGCAATGACGGGTTTATGTGGTTACAATCCGTTTGCCCTAACCGTTACCTCCGCAATATCCAACACCTGTATTTCCTGCTCTTTTTCTGAATGCTTAACGCCATCGCGAAGCATAGTCATACAGAAGGGGCACGCCGCAGCTACAATGGTTGCTTTGCTTTCAAGAATATCGTTCATGCGTTCGATATTAATGTCCTTGTTACCTTTTTCAGGTTCTTTAAACATTTGAGCGCCGCCTGCGCCGCAGCATAAGCCGTTGCTTTTGCAGCGTTTCAGCTCCACCAAATCGGCATCTAAAACTTCCAAAGCTTTGCGCGGGGCTTCGTAAACGTTATTACCGCGGCCAAGATAGCACGGGTCGTGATAAGTTATTTTTTTTCCTTTAAAGCTTTCGCCGCCTTCGGCTTTCAGCTTGCCCTCATCAATTAGCTGCTGTATCAGCTGGGAGTGGTGGATTACATCGTAGTTGCCCCCAAGACCCGGGTACTCATTCTTGATAGTATTAAAACAATGCGGACAGCCGGTAACTATCTTCTTAATTTCGTAAGCGTCGAGCACCTGTATATTGGCTATAGCCTGCATCTGGAACAAAAACTCATTGCCGGCGCGTTTGGCCGGGTCGCCGGTACAGCTTTCTTCGGTTCCCAAAACGGCGAAGCTTATACCGACATGGTTAAGTATTTTACAGATGTCGCGTGTTATCCGCTGGGCGCGTTCGTCAAAGCTGCCGGCACAACCTACCCAGAATAATATTTCAGGCGCTTGTCCTTTAGCGGCCATTTCGGCCATTGTCGCTACTTCTAAGTTCATCTTTAGTCTTTATCACTTTCAACAACATCCTGAATTTCCGTTATAAATTCATCCAGGCTGCCGTAATTCGAAAATTTAATTGCTGAATCAAGCGATTTCAGCCGGTTCAAAATATCAAGCGCCAATTGTAAGGCGTCCACTTCTTTGCCAAACATATTTGCATCCCAGTTAATGCCGGCCAAAACATTTTCATCAGCCATACCAATACACCAGCTTTCCAAAAATTCAGACAGCGGTATTTCTGTGGCAGCGTAATCACGCCAATCATCCTTCGCGCAAGCTTTGGCGTAGGCCCTGTCGGACCAAAAGGGTATTATTGCAATTTCTTCATCGTCGTTAGATTCAGAATTTGCCCACCCTTTTTTGTTTTTTAAGCCCCAAACCAATTTCGACGCCGCTACGCGTTCGATAAACGAGCTATATTTGGACTCAATGGTAGCGTTATCCTGCAACATCTTTCAAATTTCACCTTTAATCTTTCTCTGCCCAATTTAACCTGTCTGCCGGGCTATACTTCCATGGTGCGCCATTATTCTCCACATTGCCAAACATATTGTTCAGGCTGGCCGGCGCCTGCGATTCTTCCATCACAATGTAGCGGCGCATTTCGGTAATAATCTCCAGGGGATTAATATTTACCGGACAAGCTTCCACACAGGCATTGCAGCTGGTACAGGCCCAAAGTTCTTCGCGAGAGATATAATTATCCAGCAAAGCTTTATCATCACTATAATCCTTACCGTTTTTATTGATGTTTTTACCGATTTCTGTTATCCTGTCGCGGGTATCCATCATAATCTTGCGCGGCGAAAGTAACTTACCGGTAATATTTGCAGGGCAAACCGAAGTACACCTGCCGCATTCGGTACAGGTATAGGCCTCCATCAGGTTTTTCCAGGTGAGGTCTGTCGCATCCTTGGCACCAAAGCGCTGTGGCTCTCCGCTAGTTTCCGGAACGAATGATGGGTCGAGCATACTTTTAACCTTGCCTGTTATCGAAGCAATATTGGTAAACTCGCCTTTCGGGTGAAGGTTTGAATAATAGGTATTCGGAAAAGCCAGCAGGATATGGAAATGCTTGGAGTACGGCAGGTAATTTAAAAACGCCAATATGCCGATAATATGAAACCACCAGCATCCCCTCTCGACTATTTCAAGACTGCCGGCGTTATCAGGCAACAAGGGTGCAATTAATGAGCTCACCGGGAAGCTGCCTGCTTTTATATAGTGTCCAAAATTTAAAATCTGCAATTTGTAATCAGCGGCATTCATAGTTAGGAATGCCGTCATCAATAATATCTCTATAATAAGGATGTAGTTTGCGTCAGATTTTGGCCACTCAGTCATCTCTGTTCCGCTAAAACGCTTCAATCGCACAATATTACGCCTGCACAGGAACACAATACATGCCGTAAGCACCAGCACAGCTAATCCTTCAAATCCGCCGATAAGCAGGTTATATAAACCACCCAGCGGTTTAGAGAAAATGCGGTGCGAGCCAAATATACCATCAATCATTATTTCCATAACCTCGAGATTGATAATGATAAAGCCCACATAGATAAAGAAGTGCATCACCGCAGCCAGCGGGCGCTTTACCATTTTGGTTTGGCCAAGCGCTATCTTCGCCATTGTTTTCCAGCGCAATGCCGGGTTATCAGAACGGTCAGCAGGGCGGCCAAGCAGGATGTTACGCCTTATTTTAGCAACATTTTTGCTGAACAAATAGACGGCTGCAGCCAGGATGATGATAAACAGTAGTTGTGCAATCATTATGCGTGCATAGTAATTTTGTCAAAGTTATATTTATTGTTGTAAAGATAAAATGTTATTGGTTGATTGGGTTGGATTAAGTTGATTAGGTTTATTGAGTTGAGTAAGCTGGATTACGTTAATGGCATTGCTATAAATAATTACCCACTATTTCAGGCAGTTATATCTTTTTTGAAAAAAATATAGCCTGAAATAAAAAAAACGCTACATTTGCAATCCCAATCGGGACGGTATCATAGCTCAGTTGGTAGAGCAAAGGACTGAAAATCCTTGTGTCGCTGGTTCGATTCCAGCTGATACCACGCTAAAAATCAAAAGCCATCTAGTAAAAACTAGGTGGTTTTTTCTTTTCCGGACTTTTATCTTTTCGGATATAGTTTCAAACTCCACTACCTACCAACCCAATGCAGGTCTCACCATTAATAATATTTTAATGATTTATTAAGTCCCGTATCTTTATTTGTATTAACATCTGCTTAAAAATGAATACAAAAGACCTCTTATCTATTATCATCCTGTGTTTTTTCGCGCCATTTTCCACCGTCTTCGCGCAGCCTGTAAAAAAATCCGGGCAGCAGGCAATTCAAGATATGTCACCGGATAAATATGACGTAATATGGGACACCCCCGGCCCCGGCTCCGCACAATCTATGCCGTTGGGTAATGGCGATATCGGCCTGAATGTATGGGTAGAAAAAAACGGCGACCTGGTATTTTATATCAGCAAAACCGATGCCTGGGGTGGCGAACCCGATGCTCAAAAAGACCCGTGGATGAAGCAGGGCGGCATATTGATGAAGCTTGGCGCGGTAAGAATATCCGCTGATGATAACCCGTTAGCAAAAAGCACGGCTTTCAAACAAATTCTTAAGCTCAGCACCGGAGAAATACTGATCCATGAAGGCGACGGAAAAAATGCCTTGAACTACCGTGTTTGGGTTGATGCCAATAACCCGGTGATACATGTTGAAGCCGGCAGCACATCGGCGCAAAAAATAACGGTAAAGCTGGAGAACTGGCGTGCGGGTTTAACTGATACGATTATCAGCAACTCCCAAAACCGAATAGCCTGGTATCACCATAATTCAGCAACTGCCGACCCGCATTTGGCTAACCTTACATTCGGGGCGATTATAAAGGGTGATGGCCTGGTAAAACAAGATAATGCTACGCTACATTCTGCGAAACCGGGCCTTTCACAAGTCATTTCTATTTATCCATTAACATCAGTTGAAAGTAACGGCACACGATGGCTGAAAAAGCTTGAAACCTGTATCGATAAAATAAAAAAACTTAAACCTGCTCAAGCGCGGCTGGCTCATGAGCAATGGTGGCAGCGGTTCTGGCAGCGTAGCTGGGTTTATGTGCATGGCGATGGGCAGGCTGATAAAGTAACGCAAGGCTATATTTTGCAGCGCTTTGTTACAGCATGTGCTGGTCGCGGGGCTTATCCGATAAAATTTAACGGGTCTATTTTTGTGGTGGATAACCCGGAGAAAAAGGAAAATGCAGATTTCCGTGCCTGGGGCGGGCAATACTGGTTTCAAAATACCAGGGCAATGTATTGGCCGCGACTGATGGCCGGCGATTTTGATATGATGCTGCCTTTATTCAGTATGTACGCCAACATATTGCCGGCTAACCAAGCGCAGGTACAGGAATTTTACCACCACGACGGCGCTTACTTTGCCGAAACCGCACCATTTTGGGGCGGCCTGCAATTTATGGGGCCGGAGGTAAAAGCTAACTATACCAACCATTATTTTACGCCGATACTGGAGTTGAGCATGATGATGCTCGATTATTATGAATACACCGGTGACGCCAAATTCGCCAAACAAACCTTATTACCCGTAGCTTCTGCCGGACTGGAGTTTTTCGACAAGCATTTTGGCCGTGACGGTGAGGGCAAGCTATTATTAGACCCGGATAACTCCATCGAGATGTTCTGGAAGGTGCGCAACCCGGCGCCTGATATTGCCGGTCTGCATGCCGTGCTTAGCCGGGTGATAAACTTGCCGGCGGACCTGGTTGAGGATAAAACCCGTTCACAATGGAAAAGGCTTTACAGTGAACTGCCGCCATTACCTACCGCTGATGCCGATGGCAAAACCGTGCTCCTCCCCTACACCGGGCCGCAAACTGCAAAATCATTCAACAGCGAAAACCCGGAATTGTATGCTATTTATCCGTTCAGGCTTTATGGCCTGGGAAAGCCCGGCCTGGATGTAGCGGTTAATACCTTCAATGCGCGTAAACAGCGTTCCAAAGGCTGCTGGGTGCAAGACCCCATACAAGCCGCAATGGTGGGTGATGCAAATACGGCCAAAGATTACGTGGGCTATGCCCTCACCCGGAAAGACCCTAACCTTAAATTCCCTGCTTTTTGGGACAAGGGCAATGATTACGCGCCCGATGAAGACAACGGCGGCAATGGCGAAAACGGCCTGCAGCAGATGCTGATGCAGGTTGACGGAAAAAAAATCATGCTTTTACCGGCCTGGCCTGCGGATTGGAATGCTGATTTCAAGCTTAACGCTCCCTATAACACCACCGTACAGGGTAAGGTTGTAAATGGTAAGCTGTTAAATCTTAAAGTTATCCCCGCCGCCCGGACGAAGGATGTTATTGATATGACCAAAAACAAGCCAACCTTATGAAATTATTTTTAGGCCTGCTTTTAAGCCTCGCCGTATCAGCAAATGCTACCACCAGAATAACCTGCATAGGCGCAAGCATAACCTATGGGGCAACGCTAAATGACCCAAAGACGCAATCGTACCCGGCGCAATTACAGAAGTTGTTGGGAGCAAATTATGCTGTAAGCAATTTTGGTGTAAGCAGCGCTACTATGCTGCGTAAAGGCGATTTGTCGTATTGGAATACATCGGCTTATCAACAGGCATTAAAAAGCAACCCGGATGTAGTGTTTATCGATTTAGGCGGTAATGATAGTAAAGCCGTAAACCGTGTTCATTTAGCCGAATATGAGCAGGATTATAAGGACATGATTCAATCCTTCGCACAATTACCTACGCATCCAAGAATTGTACTACTATTGCCAATTCCGGCATTTCTTACGGATACCAACCAGATTTACGACAAAGTAATCGTGAATCAAATCATCCCCAAAATAAGAAACGTTGCTTTTGATGAGCACCTGGAAGTTATCGATATGTATTCGATGTTTGTTAACCACGAAGATTGGATGCCGGACAAGATACATCCCAATTTAACAGGAACAACAATGACCGCCAAACGACTGTATGATGTAATTATACAGCCCAGGGATCTTGGCTTTGACATATTCAGCAAAATTAAAGAGCCCTTTAAAGTAAACTCATTTTACGGCTATCCTTGTGCAGAGTTTATTTTTGAAGGCAGGGAAAGCAAAGTTGTAAAACCAAAATGGAGCGCCAAAGGCCATCCGTGGGTTTGGCGGGCGCGTTTTTGGGGCCATGAGCCACAAACCGATATCGCCCTGCTGGAACATGGCTTCCATATTGTTTACTGCGATGTTGCCGAATTACTGGGCAATAATGAGGCCATAGGCTACTGGAATGATTTTTATAAAATGCTTAATGCAGCGGGCTTAGGCAAAAAGGCGGCGCTTGAAGGCATGAGTCGCGGGGGTATTTACATCTATAACTGGGCGGCCATAAATCCAACCAAAGTATCATGCGTTTATGCTGACAATGCCCTGCTCGATTTAAAATACTGGCCGGATTCGGCAATATTGAAAACA
>Ga0105240_10012929_pt1 | contig 11497 bp, 10 predicted proteins | sample KBSC54metaG_FD_80426 | JGI IMG/M metagenome (GOLD analysis project Ga0105240, IMG submission 80426) | Corn rhizosphere microbial communities from Kellogg Biological Station, Michigan, USA - KBS C5-4 metaG | ecosystem: Host-associated > Plants > Roots > Rhizosphere > Soil | place: Michigan, USA...
ACTACGATCTGAGCCAGTTCGGTCTCGATCCCACGCAAAATCGCTTCGCGCCCAATTTACGGACCTCCCTGATTGTCGGAGCCGAGGGCCGCATTCCGCCCCTGACCGCGGAAGCGCGCCAGCGTCTGGCGGCCAATGCCGCCCAACGAAAAGGTCACGAATTCGACGGTGCTGAAACCCGTCCGCTGGGTGAGCGCTGCATCCTGTGGCCGAATGAAGGCCCGCCCATGCTGCCCTCCGGCTATAACAACAACATGCAGATCTTCGAAGGCCCCGGATACGTGGCGATCCTCCAGGAAATGATCCACGATGTGCGCATTATTCCAACCGATGGCCGCCCGCATCTGCCGCCGAACATTCGCCAGTGGCGTGGCGACTCCCGCGGCCATTGGGAAGGCGGCACCCTGGTGGTCGACACCACCAATTTCACGGAGAAGACCGCTTTCCGCGGATCCTCGGAATCCCTGCATGTGATCGAACGCTTCACCCGTACCGGCCCGGATGCCATCCTCTACGAATTCACCGTAGAAGACCCGGCTACCTGGGCGAGATCGTGGACCGCTCAGTTGCCGCTGGGTAAAGCTTCCGGACGTATCTTCGAATACGCCTGCCATGAGGGTAACTACGGGATGGCCAATACGCTGAGTGAAACCCGCGCGCTGGAAGCGGCCGCCAAAACCGCGACGGGAAAGTCCGGAAAGGCACGGGAGTAACCATGCGCTTCAGCGGAACCCTGCTATTAGTGACACTCGCCGCCGCGCCTCTGTGGGCGCATCATTCGTTTGCCGCGGAATTCGACGCGAACAAGCCGCTCAAGCTGCGCGGTAAAGTCACTAAGGTTGAGTTCATCAACCCGCATTCCTGGATCCACATTGACGTTACCGGCCCCGACGGCACAGTAATCAACTGGGGTGTCGAAGGCGGCAGCCCCAACGCCCTCCTGCGGCTGGGCTTCACCAAGGATGCGCTGCCGGTAGGGACCGAAATCGTGGTTGATGGCTATCAGGCCAAGGACAGTTCCAACCGCGCGGTCGGCAAGGACCTCACGTTCGCCGACGGCCGCCGCTTGTTTCTGGGCGGCTCCGCTCCGGGCGCGGAAGGCGAAGGCAGCGAAAAGAAGTAGAGCGGTTCTCGCCTTCCGCCGACAGCCGTTTTGTTTTATACTCCACCCATGAACTTGCGCTCCATTGCCGCCATCCTGTTAGTGCTGTCCCTCTCGGCTCTCGCCCAGGACCGCATGCCGCCCATTCCGGCCGCTAAGTTGACGCCCGCGCAGAAACATTCCATCGAATTGCTGGCCGCCACGCCGCGTGGCGCCGGTGGCGCAGGCGGACCCTTCGTTCCGCTGCTCCGCAGCCCCGAGCTGATGGACCGCTTGCAGGCGGTCGGCGAGTATCTGCGCTTCAAAAATTCCGTGCCTCAAAAGCTGGTCGAAATGTCCATCCTCATGACTGCCCGCCAGCTCATGCAGCAATACGAGTGGAACGCCCACTACCCCTTGGCCCTCAAAGCTGGCTTGGCGCAGGACACCGCGAACGCCATCGCGGTCGGCCGCCGTCCCGAGAGTCTGGCTGCCGACGAGGAAGTGGTCTATAACTTCACCAGCGAGCTGCTGCAGAACAAAAGTGTGAGCGATCCCACTTACGCCCGCATGCGGGCCAAATTCGGCGAGCAGGGAATCGTCGATACCAGCGGTCTGGTGGGCTATTACTCCACCCTCGCCATGATTCTGAACGTGGCCCGTTCGCCGGCGCAGCCCGATAGCAGCGCGCCCAAGCTCGCGCCCTTCCCGCGCTAGCCAAAAAACGCCCGCTGGATAAACCAGTACGCCGCCAGCAGCCCGATCGCAATCGACACCGCCGGCCGCAGCCTGGTCCACCCGGATTTGATCAGGTCCTCGATCGCCGGGAACAGCAGCACCACGAACACAATTTGCCCGATCTCGACGCCTGCGTTAAACGAGAACAATGACAGCGCGAGATTGGCGCGCGGCAGCTGCATCTCCCGCAGGACGTTAGAAAAACCGAAGCCGTGCACCAGTCCGAACAAGAACGTCAGTTTCCACCGGTCCATGGTTCGCTTGCGGATCAGGTTCTCCACCGCTACGTAAAGAATGCTCGCGGCAATCATGCTCTCGGTGAAGCGCGAGGGAAGAACCACCACGTTGAAGGTCGCCAGCGCCAGCGTGAGACTGTGCGCCACCGTGAACGATGTGATCACTTTCACCAGCGAGCGCAGCGACGCAGTCGCGATCAGCAGCCCCACCAGGAACGCCAGATGATCGTAACCGGTGGCGATGTGTTGGATTCCCAGCCACACGAACCGCCCCAGCGTCTGCCACCACACACCGCTCGACTGCGTGAAAAACGCCGTGCGGTTGCGGTTGTCCAGAATCTGTTCCTGCAGCCGGCCGTTCAAGCTGACGCTCGCCAGATGCACCTGTCCCGCGCCCAGAACGTCCGGCAGCGTCGAGGTCATCTGCAGCGCCAGCACCTGTTGTGGAAATACGTAGGTCAGATTCAGCAGCAGCACGTGCTCGTCGAAGAGTTCGTATTTGTCGCGGATGATGCGCACCGGCGCACCCGAACTGCTCAGCGTGTAGTGCTGCAGTATGGTCGCGTACACCCGCTCGAAGGCCTGCGCGAATTCTTCCTGCGATATAACCTTGTCGCCGTTCTGATCGACGCCCGGAAAATCCAGCAGATTAAAGGTAAGCTGCGCCGAGACCTCGCGCCCGCGCACCACCAGCCGCGATTCGCTGCGGTACAAATCATGAGCTGCGAGCGGTGCTAAAGCCACACTCGCCAGGGCCAGCCCCATCCAAACCAAACGCATATCTATGTATGGTCGCCCGAAAGGCGCGCGCTTCGGTAGTAGTCCCGGACAGCTTCGAGGAACACGACCTGCAGCCCCTCTCCGCCGTGCGCGTGGCGCAAACCATTGCGCCTGTCGCCATTTGCCATGTTATACTGAACCTCGTATCATTTTTCGGGAGGCACTACATGGATTATCCGGTTACCGGGATTCACCACATTACTCTGTGCGCCGATCGCGCGCAGGAGGATGTCGATTTTTGCACTAAGGTGATGGGCCAGCGCCTGATTAAGCAGACGGTTCTGTTTGATGGCCGCTATGCCCACTATCACCTGTATTACGCCAACGCCAACGCCGAGCCGGGCTCGGTGATGACCACCTTCCCCTTCGGCCGCGTCAAAGGACGCCCCGGTTCGGGACAAATCGAGGCTACCGTCTACGCGGTTCCCAAAGGGACGCTCAAGTTCTGGCACGATCAGCTCAATAAACATAAGGTACAAAACGGCGGCATGAAAGAGCGCTTCGGCCAAGGCTATATCCGCTTCAAGCATCCCTCCGGGTTGCAGATGGAAGTGATCGAAGATCCGGAGGACAAACGCAAAGGTTGGGTCACTCCCGAAGTCACCGCGGATGTCAGCATGCGCGGCTTTGAAGGTGCAGTGCTTTCGGTGCGCGAGATCCCGGAAACCGAGCGCTTTTTCGTCGAAGCCCTGGGCTTCCGAAAGGTCGGCGTCGATGGCGATTATCACCGCTACGTAGTCGGCAAGGGCGGCCCCGCGAAGACCGTCGACCTGCTGCTTGAACCGCAGCGCCCCGCCGGCAGTTGGACGTTCGGCTCCGGCACCGGCCATCACCTGGCGCTCGAAGTAGCTGACGACGATGCGCTCGCCCTGCAAAAGGGTTACTACGAAGAGCTGGGCTACACCGATTGCTCCGAGATCAAGGACCGCATGTATTTCCACTCCATCTACTGCCGCTGTCCCGGCGGGATTCTGGTGGAATGCGCGGCCACGGCGCCGGGTGGTTTTGCGAAAGACGAGCCGTACCTCGAACTCGGCACGCACATGCTGCTGCCGCCCTGGTTCGAACACCGGCGCGCCGAGATCATGGCCATGCTCGAGCCCATCACGGTTCCTGAATTCAATGGTCCGGCCAACGCTCCGGTGGCCTCTACGCAACCGGTCTCGCGCCGCACCTCCGCCGAATTTGTACCCACCGATAAAAAATGAGTTTGTTTGACTCCCCGGCGCCCGCCCGCGTGGTTGAGGCTGGCGCCCCCCGGGGAGCCGCGCAGCGGGCGGGCGTGCTGATACATGGCCGCGACCGAACGCCGGAAGAAATGATCGGCCTTGCCGCCGGTCTGGAATTGGATAGAGTTCGCTGGCTGGCCCCCACTGTGGAGGGGGGGAGCTGGTATCCGGGCCGCTTCTTTGACCCGATCGCGGCGAACGCGCCGCACATCTCGCGTGCGTTCGAGATATTTGATCAAGTGATCGACGATGCCAGCGAAGGGGGACGCCTTCCGCCGGGCCAGATCATCGTCATAGGGTTTTCGCAGGGCGCTTGCCTTGCATTGGAGTATACAGTGCGCAACCTGGGCCGTAGCCGGAACATCGTGGCGTTTACCGGAGGACTATTCGGTTCTCCCGGAGCGCTCTGGCCCGCCTATCCGCGCCCGCTCTCGCGCACCCGCGTTCTGCTGACCGGAAGCGACACCGACGATTGGGTCCCGGAAGAACACGTCCGCGAATCGGCCCGGGTTCTGTCCGGTCTCGGCGCGGAAGTGACGCTGCGCATTTATCCCGGCCGCCCGCACGTGATTACCGGCCAGGAAATCGAAGAGGCCCGCCGCTTCCTTCAACCCAATCCCTAAAGCGAGAGCCATGCCTACGCCGAAACCCCGCCAAACCGATCGTGACTTCGTGGCCTCGCTCGACCGCGGCCTCCGCATCCTCAGCGCTTTCGAGCGCGATGAGCCCGAGCTTACTTTAAGCGAGGTGGCCCAGAAGACCGGACTCACTCCCGCCACCGCTCGCCGCTTTCTGCTGACTCTCAAGTCGCTCGGCTACGTCGGCATGAACGGCCGCCGTTTTGTGCTCCGCCCCAAAGTGCTGGATCTGGCTTATTCTTATCTCGATTCGATGAACGTCGACGAAGCGCTTCAGCCCTACTTAAGAGAATTAGTCCAGCGCACCGGCGATTCCAGCTCCGTGACCGTGCTCGAAGGCACTGAGATCGTTTATATCGCCAATGCCTCGGTGCGGCGCGTGGTGCGTCTTGGCGCCGGCGTCGGCAGCCGTTTCCCGGCGTATCCCACTGCCATGGGAAGGGTTCTGCTGGCCCATCTGCCAAAGGACAAGCTGGATACTTTCTTCGCCGGGCAACATTTCGAGAAGATCACGGAATTTACCGAGACCAACCCCGACAAGATCCGCAAACATCTCGATAAAATTCGCGTCGACGGATACGGCGTGGTGCAGGACGAGCTCGAAGTCGGGCTGGTGTCGCTGGCGGTGCCCCTAAAGGACAACTCCGGCCATGTGTTCGCCGCCATGAACTGTTCCTCGGTGGCCCGCCGCACCGACGGCAAGGAGATGCTGCGCACGCGTCTCGATCTGCTGCGCGAATACTCGACGCAGGTTTCCTCCGCGCTGATGCGCTTTCCGGCGCTCGCGCATTCAGTGGCGAGCGAACACGTCGACGGCGTCCAGCGCGCCGCCGACCGCCTCCGCCGCCTCAGCCAGCGCCGCGGGTTACTGCGGTATTAGTCAATGCTCGTTCGGTCGACTTGAAGGACCGAGTGCCGTTTTTTCACCGTGGTTCCGGCACGGCAAGTGACTGGCCCGGCTTTAATTCGCCGCCGTCTTGCCCCACAACTTCTTGGACGCGATGGCCGCGCCTTCTGCCAGCGCCTTCATCTTCATCCAGCAGAACGCCGGATACACGGCGCCGAAGCCCGCAAAGGTGCCGAAGCCGCAATCCGTTCCGGCGATCACGCGTTCGCGCCCGACAACGTTGGCATAGTTGATCAGGCGCATGGCCACCACTTCGGGGTGCTCCACGTAATTGCTCGACGACGCAATCACGCCCGGCACCAGCACCTTGTCGTCGGGCAGCTTGATGTCTTTCCAGGCCTGATATTCATGCTCGTGGCGCGGGTTCGACCCTTCCACCAGCAGCGCCATGGGCTTCACCTTAATCGCGATCGGAAAGATCTTGTGGCAGTCCATGTCGTGCACGTGCGAGCCTTCGTAGTTACCCCAGCACACATGCAGGCGCACGCGGTCGGCCGGAACGTTGGCCAATGCATGATTGAGCGCCTCCACCTGCATCTCGGCGTTGCGCAGAAATTCTGCGTCGGTGAGCTTCTTGAAGCGGGTATGCCGGCCCATCGCAAGATCCGGACAGTCCAGTTGCAACAACAACCCGGAGTTAACGATCATCTCGTATTCTTCGCGCATCGCGTCCGCCAGCGCTCCCAGATAGGCCTCGTGCGTCGGATAGTATTCGTTGGGCTGGAACACCGCAATGGTTCCCGGTGACACCGCGTTCATGAAACCTTCGGCCACCTTCGCGGTGGCGAGCGCGGCCTTCATGTTGTCGATATCTTTTTGCAGCGCGCTCAGGTCCTTCACCTTGATGGGGCCTTTGCACACCGGCCGCTTATAGGTGGCCGAGTGGCCCGCCGCCACCAGGCGGTCGCGATACTCCGGGAAGTCGTCCAGATCCTGCGGCGTGGGCCGCGACGAATCGCCTTCAAAACCGGTCAGGCGATGGCGAATGTAAGTGGCGTAGCTGATCTTGCTGGTCTCGCCGTCGCTGACGATATCGACGCCGGATTCTTCCTGTTTGCGTATGGCATCGGCCACGCCGCGCTTCATGGTCGAATCGAACAGCGCCTGGTCGACCGGTTCGCCGCGATCCTGTGCAAACAGCAAATCCACTACATCCTGGGGCCGTGGCAGGCTGCCGACATGAGTTGTAAGAATGCGTTCGGTGCTGGTTTTCATGGTATCCAACCGAGGATATCATGGCCGCGCGATAGGCCACTCGCCCCGCCTGCGCTTGGCGCAATCCTGGCCGCTGGCTAAAAAAGGAGGCGAAAGCGGAGAGGGCGGCAAAGCTTTCCAACTGACGGCGGGTGCAATAAAAGCAGGGTGGGCAAAACCCACCCTGCTTTTTCCTCCGACAATTCTGCTTGGTAACGGCGCCGCCTGTCCAAGGGCAGCGCCGTGTATTACTTATCTCTCTCAGGTTCGGTCAGGGCTACTTCTTGTTGCTCATGCAGGAATCCGATTAATTCTTCCCCCGAATGAAACCGAAACGATTTCCCGGTATCGACCTCTTCAATGCGGCCTTCGAGCTCTTGATGGCTCTGTTTGTCGCGCGCTCCCAGGCGCACTACGTAAGCTCCCTGCATGACCATAATCAGCATACGGGACGCCCGAAAATATGGCGTGAAGAAACCGTTTCCTTTTCGTGAAGTCTCTGGTAACAGTGGTAAATCCGCTCTCATCTTTGGAGCAGGCTATAATCAAAGGACTCTGGGGTATGTAAGGCCAGCAAATGAAAGCATTTGGCCCATTCCGGCTGGATCCAGTGAACCAGTGTCTGTGGCGCGAGGAGACCCGTATCGCCTTAACTCCCAAGGTGTTCGCGGTGTTGCGCTACCTTGTCGCCCACCCCGGCCGCCTGATTACGCAAGAAGAGCTCCTTGAGGCAATCTGGCCGGAAACCTATGTGCAGCCCGAAATTCTGCGCAAGTACGTTCTGGAGCTGCGCAAGGTTCTGGGCGACGACCCCAAGACCCCCCGGTTCATCGAAACCCTGCCGAAGCGCGGCTACCGCTTTGTGGCGGCAATCGCGGAGGAATCGCTGGCCGCTTCAGAAGGCGGCCTGGCGGCTCCCGTGGGCCGGGAACGCGAGCTCGCTTCATTGGACGCGCATCTGCGCAAGGCTCTCCAGGACCGCCGTCAATTTGTGCTGGTGACCGGCGAGGCGGGCGTCGGCAAGAGCACTTTACTGGACGTCTTCGAGCAGCGTTTAGGCGGCCACGAAGGCATGCGCATCGCGCGCGGCCAGTGCGTCGAAGGCTTCGGCGGCAAGGAAGCGTACTACCCGATCTTCGATGCCTTCGGCCAACTGGTGCGCGGGCCGGGTGCCGAAGCCACCATCCAGATTCTGGCTTCGCAGGCGCCCACCTGGTTGATCCAGTTCCCCTCCCTATTGAAACCGGAGCAGCGCGAGGCCTTGCAGCGCGAAATTTTGGGCGCCACACGGGAGCGCATGGTGCGCGAAATCTGCGAGGCCCTGGAATCGCTGACGGCCCGCCATCCGCTGGCGATGATTCTCGAAGATCTGCATTGGGTGGACCCTTCCACGCTAGATTTGATTTCAGCGCTCGCGCGGCGCCGCGGTCCCGCGAAACTCTTGATGTTGGGGACGTACCGGCCAGTGGATGTGATTCTTCTGCAAAGCCCGCTGAAGGCGCTGCGGCAGGATCTGGTGATGCATAAGCTGTGCTCCGAAATTTCGCTGGAGCGATTGAACGAGGCGGATGTGGCCCGCTATCTCGCAGGCGAGTTTCCCGGATCCGAGCTTCCCCGGGGCCTGGCAGAGCTGGTGCATCGCCACTCCGAGGGCAACCCGCTATTCATGACCGCCATCGTGAGCGACCTGCTGAAGAGCGGGTTGCTGGCCGAACAGGGCGGCGTGTGTAAACTGACTGCGCCGCTCGAACAGATCGTGCCGGATGTTCCCGAAACCCTGCAGCAGATGCTGGAGATTCAAGTGGAGCGCCTCAGCGAGCCCGAGCAGCGCCTGCTCAGGAGCGCCAGCGTGGCCGGCCAGCGTTTTTCGGCGTGGTCGGTCGCGGCGATGCTCGGCGCGGGCGTGGCTGAAACCGAGGAGATCTGCGAAACGTTCGCGCAGCGCCAGCAATTCCTGCGGCCGGGCCGGGCGGCCGGAGTGCTGGGGGGAAACCAATCCGCGCACTACGAATTCCGGCATTCGCTCTACCGCGAAGCCTTGTACCGCCGCGTGCCCTCCGCGCAGCGTTCGCAGCTGCATCGCCTGCTCGCGGAAAAGGCCGAGGGACTGCTGGCGCTGTCGGCCGCGTCCGCGGGGACAACCACGTCTCTGACCGCGCCGGATACGGCCTCCGATAGCACATTGGAGCTGGCCTCCGAGCTGGCTTTGCATTTCGAGCAGGGGCGCGAGTTCGAGCGCGCGGCCCGCTACCTGATTCTGAGCGCGGAGAACGCCGCCCGCCGCTACGCGCATCGCGATGCCGCCGCGATCCTGGAACACGCCCGGGGATTGCTGTCGGGAATATCCGCCCATGCCGCGGCTACGCTCGAGATCGAGATTCTTGAGCGCATCAGCGACGCGCGTTACGCGGTGGGCGATCTGGACGGCTCGGCCGAAGCGGATGGCGCTCTGGTCGCTTTAGCGGAACAGCGCGGCGTGAAAACGGCCCAGGTCAACGCGCTGACCAGATTGGCGCGGGTGATGGCGTTCTCCGATCCCGACGCGTGCGTGACCGTATGCGAGCGCGCGGTGGGCGTGTGCGAAACCCACGATGATCCGCTGTTAAAGGCGCGCACTCAAATGCTCGCGGGCGCCTGGCATATCATCACCAACGGCTGGAGCAAGCCGCAAGCTGACCGCTGCGCAGCGGCACGGCGGAAGATCGGCGAACTGCTGGGTCCGGAAAAGCCGGCGTACTACGAAATTCTCTACGCCCACGTGCAGGCGCTGCACGGCGAATATCGCGATGCTTACGAGATCGCCCGCGCAGGCCTTGAAAAAGCCGCGGAGACCCACAGCCTGGTGGTGTATCTCTCGTGCCTGTCTTCGCTGGCGCTGGCTCTGATGCATCTGGGCTGGTGGGGCGAGTTGCGCGGGGCGGTGGAGAGCGGAATGGAACTCGCCGAGAAGAACGGCAACCAGCCGTGGCGCGGGATCTTTGCGGCCATGCTGGGATGGCTGCACATGCAAGCCTTCGATTTCAGCGGCGCCCGGCGAATCGCGGAAGGCCTGCTTGAAACCCACATCGAGGAGCCCGCCGGCCAGGTGCGCACCATGGCCCAGCTCACCCTGGCCTACTCCGATCTCGCCACCGGGCAGCCGGGAAATGCGCTCAAGCTATTCCTTAGAGTGCGCGACCGCCAGCCCGCGCCTAAGTTTTTCCTGCAGTGGTATTGGCGCATGATTTCGGAATTCGGATTGGTGGGCGCTTATCTGGATCTGGACGATGTGGACCACGCCAGCGCCGCGGCGGAGCAGTTTTTAGCAGACGCTTTGACCACGGAAGATCCCGCGTTACGCGCACCGGCCTGGGATGCGATGGCTCGAGTAGCAGTCCGCAAAGGCGATTTCAGCAGGGCGATCGAATGCCAAGAGCAGGCCTTTGCGAGCATCCAGAATCACGACTTGCCATCGGTCGCCTGGCGGCTGCACGCGTCGGCCGCGCGGCTGCATATGCACCTGCGCGATTTCCAGATCACCGAACGCCATTGCGCGCAAGCGTCGTCCAGTCTGAGCCGCGCTGCCGCTTCGTTCGGGGAGAGAGATCCCCTGCGCCGGTCCCTTTTGAACGCGGCCGAGACTTTAAAAACGGATTTCCACCGCGACCTCGAACGCGCGCGAGCTGCTGGGAGTTGAGTCTCGCTGGCCCTGACCGATAATGGGAGGCAGTGAGAGAAATCCATATCGTCGGCGGCGGGCTCGCCGGGTGTGAGGCGGCGTGGCAGGTGGCGCGCGCCGGCCGCCGTGTCGTGCTCCACGAAATGCGCCCGCTGCGGCAAACGCCGGCCCACAAGACCGGCGCTCTGGCCGAACTGGTATGCAGCAATTCGCTTAAAAGCGAACAGCAGAATAGCGCGCCCTGGCTGCTCAAGGAAGAGTTGCGGCGCCTGGGCTCGCTGTTGATCGGCGAGATCGCACCGCGTGCGCGCGTCCCGGCGGGACACGCCCTGACGGTCGATCGCGACATCTTCTCCGCCGAAATCACACGCGCTATCGAAATGGACCCGGCCATCGAAATTCGCCGCCAGGAAGTAACCACGCTCGATCCGGATTCTATTTGGATCGTCGCCAGCGGCCCGCTGACGTCAGATGCTTTGGCGCAGGAGATCGCGCGGGTCACCGGCTCCAGCCGCTTGTTTTTCTACGACAGTATCAGTCCGATCGTCGACGCCGAATCGATCGACACCTCCATTGCCTTTCGCGCTTCTCGCTATGACAAATCGCTCGACGGCACGGCCGATTATCTGAACTGCCCGTTCGATAAAGAACAGTACCAGGCGTTCCTCGACGCGCTCTTGTCCGCCGATAGCGTCCCGGCGCACATCGCGGAGGATCACCCCGGTCCCGATAACGTCCGCTATTTCGAAGCTTGTCTGCCCATCGAGGAAATCGCGCGTCGCGGGCGCGACACTCTACGCTTCGGTCCCATGAAACCCATGGGGCTCACCGATCCGCGTACCGGCAGGCGCCCGTGGGCCGTGCTCCAGCTGCGCCAGGAAGACGCCCGCGCCGGCAGCTACAACCTGGTTGGCTTTCAGAATCACATGCGCTTTGGCGACCAGCAGCGGGTGCTGCGAATGATCCCGGGCTTGGAGCAGGCCCAGTTCCTGCGCTTCGGCCAAGTGCATCGCAACACTTATATCAACGGGCCCGC
>Ga0105240_10012930_pt1 | contig 11497 bp, 9 predicted proteins | sample KBSC54metaG_FD_80426 | JGI IMG/M metagenome (GOLD analysis project Ga0105240, IMG submission 80426) | Corn rhizosphere microbial communities from Kellogg Biological Station, Michigan, USA - KBS C5-4 metaG | ecosystem: Host-associated > Plants > Roots > Rhizosphere > Soil | place: Michigan, USA...
CCCTTCCCGGGATCGTTCTCGGCCTGGCCGTCCTGCTGTCAGGGTGTTCCTCGACACCTGCGCCGAAGGCCGCTCCCCAGCCCCAGGCCTCGGCGGCCTCCACCGTCCTGGCCGAAATCGCCCTCAAACGAGGCGACTGCAAGGGCGCTTCGGAGAGCTACGCCAAGGCAGCCTCGGCCTCGACGGATCCGTCCCTGGCCCGGCGGGCGAGCGAGGTGTCCTTGAGCTGCGAGCATTTGCCGGCGGCCTGGCAGTCGGTCAATCGCTGGCGCACCGTGGCTCCGGGCGATCGCGAAGCGACTGCGTTGTACGCGGCAGTGGCGCTCAAGCTCTATAAAGTGCCGGAGGCACGCGCAGCTGTAGTGGAATTCGCCCGCGAGAAGCCCACGGCCGGCAGTACGCAGGAGGCCGGATTCGCCGCCCTGGCAGCTTTGCTGCTCCAGCATGCGGACGCTTCTGCGGTGCTGGCTGCGATGAGCGCTCTGGAGTCCGAGAACCCTTCCCCCGTGACACTCGCGCTGCTGGGTGAGCTGGCGCTGGACTCGTTCGATTCGAAGCGGGCCGAGCACTTCGCCGACGAGGCGCTGCAGCAGGATGCGAAGAGCTTCGAGGCGAAGCGCGTCCTCGCTCGTGCATATGTCCTGCGAGGCGATGCCCCCAAGGCCATTGCCACTGCGCGTGAGGCGAGGAGTCTCAATCCGACGCTCGGGGTGTTCGAGCTGGCGCAGATCCTGAGCGATCTGGATCGCGTGGAGGAGGCGCATCAGGAGCTGGAGAGCCTGCGCAACACGAGCGCGCCCAAGGCGGAGATCGATCGCCGCCTGGCGCTGCTCGCGTTCGACTCCGGCGATCTGACGGAAGCCGGGCAACGTTTCTCGGACCTGGCCTCGGATGACGGTGAAGCGGGCGATTCGTCGCTTCTGTATCTCGCCGACATCGCAGCTCGAGACGGCGAGTCCGATGTGGCGCTCGCGGGCTACCGCAAGCTGGCGGACTCCTCCGTGGCGCTGCAAGCCCGCTCGCGGGCAGCCGCGCTGCTGATGGCGCGCAATGATCGCGCCGGTGCCCTGGCGATACTCGATGACTACGCGGCCGCTCATCCGAGCAGCGAGTTCGACCTGACGCTCACCAAAGCGCGCTTGCTTGCCGATCACGGGGAAGCGGACACGGGGCTGAGCCTGCTGAGCGCGGCGTTGGATCGCCACCCGAACCATCCTTCCATCGAATATGACAAAGCGGTGATCCTCGAGCATGCCGGTCGCGTGCACGAATCTGTCGAGGTGCTGGAGAAGCTGTTGACGAAGCGACCGGACGACCCCGTTCTGACCAATGCGCTCGGCTACACCCTCGCGGATCACAACCTCGAGCTGCCGCGAGCGGAGCAGCTCATCCAGCGTGCGTTGGCGGTCTCGCCGGACAGCCCGGCCATTCTGGACAGCCTCGGTTGGGTGAAGTATCGCGAAGGAGATGCCAGGGGCGCCGTGCCGATGCTGGCGCGAGCCTACTCGATCCAACACGATTCGGAGATCGGGGCGCACTGGGGTGAAGCGGTGTGGATGAGCGGTGCACACCAGGAAGCGCGACGAATCTGGTCCGCGGCCCTGGCGCGTGATCCATCCTCGCAGCCGCTGCGGGCGACGCTGACACGCTTCATCCCTGAGACCAACGACTCGCATTCGACACCACCCACCACCCAACACCAGCCGGGAGCGTCACGGGGCCGACGGGAGACCCAGTGAGGGGAATCCTCCGGCTCGCCTGTGTCCTGATGGTCGGGACGCTGTGTGCATGCGCTACGGTTCGTGCACCACCTCCCGCTGCTGGGCAAGCGTGGGATGTGCGACGGCCGCAACTTCAGGCGCGCGAGCACTTCGATCTGAAGGGCAGGGTGGCTGTCGCTGCGGGTAACGAAGGCTTCAACGCACGACTGCTGTGGAGGCAGACCGGCACACGCTCCAACGTGGCGCTCGACAGTCCGCTGGGTGCGGGCGGGGTTCAGATTACCGCCGACGGTACGTCACTCTCGGTCGTCACCTCCAAGGGGGATCATCTGGACAACGAGGCGGCGCGCTCGGAGCTGGCAACGCGGTTGGGATTCGATCCGCCGATCGGCAGCCTGCGGTTCTGGGTCCTGGGCGTGCCCGACCCTGCGACACCGGCGCAGCAGACACTGGACAATCAGCAGCGGCTGGCAAGTCTGCAGCAGGATGGGTGGCAGGTGGTGTACGACGGATATATGTCCGTCAACGGCGAGTGGCTGCCGTCGCGAGTGACGCTGCAGCGCGCAGGAGTCCGTGTCCGGCTCGTCGTGGACGGCTGGACCTCGTGAGTCCCGAGATCCCCGCCACCGAGACCGGCGGCGGCGCACAGGAGACGCGCTGGCCCGCACCCGCCAAGCTCAATCTCTTTCTGCACGTCGTCGGCCGCAGACCCAATGGCTATCACGAGCTGCAGACCGTCTTTCAGCTCATCGACCTGTGCGACAGTCTCTCCGTACGCGTGCGGGAGGATGGGCTGATCGAGCGGCCCGTCGGACCCGCCGGCGTGGCGCCGGAAGATGACCTCGTCGTTCGGGCAGCGCGCGCGCTGCAGGCGCGGACCGCAGTCCGCCTGGGGGCCACGCTGCGGGTATTCAAGAAGATTCCGCAGGGCGGCGGCCTGGGTGGGGGGAGCTCCGATGCCGCGACCACGCTGTTGGCTCTCAACCGGCTGTGGGGCTGCGGACTGAGCCTCGATGAGCTGGCCGGAATCGGCCTGCCGCTGGGGGCCGATGTGCCGGTTTTCGTCCGCGGATCATCAGCTTGGGCGGAAGGGGTCGGGGACCGGCTCACCCCGCTGGAGTTGCCCGAGAGGTGGTTCGTGGTGGTGCACCCGGGGGTTGGAGTCGCCACCCGTGACGTGTTCCAGGCCCCTGAATTGACACGAAATTCCCCCGTCATCACAATACGCGCCTTTTTTGAGTCGGGCGGGCCCATCGGGGGCGGGCGGAACGATTGCGAGCCAGTGGTACGTGCGCGCTACGGTGAGGTGGCCGATGCGCTCGACTGGCTGTCGCGGTATGCCCCCGCGCGGCTCACCGGAACGGGTTCCTGCATTTTTGCGGCGTGCGCGAGCGCGATCGATGCCGAGCGTATTGCGGCGCGCGTCCCCGATCGTTGGAAGAGCTATGTTGCCCGAGGGCTCAATGTGTCGCCGGTGCACGAGCGGCTGTAGATTGGGCTGGGGCGCGCAGCCAGGGGCGCCTGGCCCGGGGCGCGCGGTCACGCGGTGTTGAGCCCGGGGTACGCGATGCGGAGCGCTTGCATATGTTGGGGTGTCGCCAAGTGGTAAGGCAGCGGGTTTTGATCCCGCCATACGGAGGTTCGAATCCTTCCACCCCAGCCACACAACGCGCAAAAACCCGCCGGCCAGGCGGGCTTTTGGCGTTGTGTGGCAAGGTGGAAGGACAACGCCCGGGGGGCGGCCCCGAGCCACATCACTTTCAGCGGTGATATCCCATTACATACTCCTGCTCAAGCTCGAGAATGGGGGCGAGATATCGGGGGACCGCTTTTGCGCTCGCCTCTGGCCCCCATGAACTCGATCCTGCGGCGCAGCGATGGACAAGTTCGACCGGATTTACCAGCTTCACAGCCTCCTGGATGGCCGCAAGACGCCTGTGCCGATCGAGGATCTCATGCTCCGTCTGGAGTGCTCCGAGGCCACTGTTTTTCCGCATCATCAAGGCGATGAAGGACTATCTCGGCGCGCCGATAGAGCACCTCGATAACCCCCCGGCTACCGCTACCAGATGTCATCCGAGGGGCGGCGGCGTGACGCCGCGGCCTCATTGAAGCTGGGACGAAAAAGCCGGGCTCTCTCGGCTCTGTCCGGTGATCCGCGGCGTGACGCCGCGGCCTCATTTTAGGATTGATTGACCGACCGAAGCCCCTCATCGCAATGAGTAGGAGAGACGTATGGCGATTCGTTGTAGCACTTCCAAGAGCAGGTCGTCATTGAGCGCACGGTGAAACTGAGGCCGATCAGGCATTACGTGCGACGCGCGTTCGTTCAAGACTAATGAGGGTGCGTGTCCGTTCATCGACGAGCCGTAGTGGATGCCTTGGATGTCAGGATAAGCCTCGTATAGCTCGCGTGCCCACGTGCGCGCGCGTGAGCGCGGACCGGAATGGATAGCAGTGGAGGCGTCGACGGCGGTAGCGAATGCGCCTCGGAGGTCGAGCAAGGTCAATCGTGCATCCAAGGCGAAGATAGCAAGCGCCGGTGTGTCACGTATCCGATCAATGCGGCGAGTAGCCTGGAATACCTCTGCCGCACAGGTGTCCACGTCTGGCGCGCAGTAGAGGACGGCGCGTTCTTGTTCTGATGGTCGGCCATCAGCGTCGGGCAGATGGTGGTCCCAACGTGCCGCCGTCGGTCCGAAACGACGAAACTGGTTCCAGCGTGACGGATGGGGCCCTGCGGCAAAGTAGATTCGCGCTAGAAGCGTTCCGGTCGGTAGCTCCACGGTCTCCGCTGTGATTCGGCGTAGCGCGTCGACGCCGGGGGGCTTCGGGAACTTACTCACCCGAGTCAGGTGCGCGTCAGGTCACTCGCCAGCTTCACGACGGCGTCGATGGGGCGACCCGATAGCAGCCACGTGCGGGGGCTCAAGGGAGCCGCGTCACTCTCGTGTTGCAGGTCCGGCTCCGGTTGCAGGAACCAATCGATCACATCCAGGGGGAATAGGTCAGGCGGAAGGGCCTTCAGAACCTGGGCGAGGCCAGGAATAACCAGGCGACGCTCAAACTGGAAGCGCGGCAGGCGCCAGGTCCCTTCGTACTCGAGCCCATACAAGGACCGCTCGCGCAGCCGTTGCCGAACTCGAGTTACGTCCACCCGAAGGAGCTTGGCGGCTTCTGCAGCCGATAAGCTCTCCTCGAGCAATGCCATGTACTGCGCCTGGCTGTGCAGGAGAGGGTCGCTGTCGGCACCGATTGGCAGATCGTCCTTAAAGGCGCCCACGCCCTGCAAAGCGGTCAGCTCGGCCGTCGAGAGTTCTGCGGCGCCGCGCCGGCTACCGTGTGGGCTAGTGGCGGTAGTCAGCGGCCGATTGTGCGCCAGCGCTGCTCGTGCGGCGGCGTACCAGCGAACCAGCGATCGCCTCTCAGCAGTGCTCGCGCCGGGGAGGTAGTCCCACCCCTCCGAAGAGGAAGACGCGGCATGATCGATCATCCTGATTCCTTCCGATATCGCCAAAGGAATTCTCGTGAGTATAATAGCAGGAGAAACCAGAAAAATCGACGACCTTCCTGTCTTGAACGTGAACTGGTGCGGCGGGGGGCCTGACGCCAATCTGGAGTGCTGGCTCAAGTGAACTCTGTTAAGCCCGCTCAACGGAGGAAACTGAGGAGCGGCAGAGGCTTGAAATCGAGCCTGCGGGAAGACCATCGTGTATTATCCGCGCCCCGCAGGGGCGCCCAAGGCCTCTGCGGAGTCCGAGGCCTCTGCTGAGCCTGTAGACAGCTTTGTACACGCCTCTGGGGAATGAGCGGGATTCGGGAGGATGCTCAACTCCGGAAAATCAGTAAGTTTCTGTTTATTTAGGAGTTCCTTCCGGGTTTTGATCCCGCCATACGGAGGTTCGAATCCTTCCACCCCAGCCATCGAGTTTATGAGAGAGCCTCATGCCTAGCGGTGACAGATCGACGACTTCCATCGAGACGATGGCGCTGTTTGCGGGAAACGCCAATCCCGCTCTGGCGTCGGACATCGCGCGGCATCTGCAGATGCCGCTGGGACGGGCGAATGTCGACCGCTTCAGCGACGGAGAAGTGAACGTCGAGATCAATGAGAACGTCCGCGGGCGCGACGTCTTCATCGTGCAGCCGACTTGTCCGCCGTCGAACGACACTCTCATGGAGTTGCTCGTGATGGTAGATGCCTGCAGGCGCGCCTCGGCTACACGCATCACCGCGGTCGTCCCATACATGGGCTACTCGCGGCAGGATCGGCGGCCGCGTGCCACCCGGTCGGCGATCACGGCCAAGCTCGTCGCGAACATGCTTTCGAGCGCCGGCGTGAACCGGCTGCTGACCATCGATCTGCACGCCGATCAGATCCAGGGTTTCTTCGACATCCCGGTGGACAACGTCTACGCCTCCCCGGTGTTGCTCGGCGACGCATGGAAGCAGTCGTATCGCAATATCGTCATCGTCTCGCCCGACGTCGGCGGTGTGGTGCGAGCCCGGGCCATTGCGAAGCGCCTGGACGATGCGGACCTGGCGATCATCGACAAGCGGCGCCCGCGGCCGAACGAGTCGAAGGTGATGAACATCATCGGCGAGGTCGAGGGCAAGACCTGCGTGCTGGTCGATGACATGGTGGATACGGCCGGGACGTTGTGTCAGGCCGCTCAGGCGTTGAAGGACGAGGGTGCGATAAAGGTCGTGGCCTATATCACGCACGCCGTGCTTTCCGGCAACGCCGTCGAGAAGATCAGCAATTCGGCGCTCGACGAGCTGGTGGTGACGGACACCATACCGCTGAGCAAGGCGGCGCGCGCCTGCGGGCGCATCCGCCAATTGTCGGTGGCCGCGCTGCTCGCCGAGACGATTCGCCGCATCCGCGACGAGGAGTCGGTGAGCTCGCTGTACGTGGATTGATGGGGTATTTTGGTAAGCCGGCCGGGTCGATCTGCAGCACACGATGTGATGCACCGCCCCGAGCGGCCTTTTTTGAGGTAAGCCGGCTGGTCGCGGCCGGCTTCGTGTAGGTACTAACCGGAGATCGTAATGCGTATTTCATTCACCTTCGGCGCGGATGTCCGCGAGATGCAAGGCAAAGGTGCGAGCCGCCGCCTGCGTCACGCGGGCAAAGTCCCCGCCGTGCTCTATGGCGGCCAGCAGGCCGCTCAAGCGCTGATCCTCGATCAGCAGAATCTGCTGACGATGATCGACAACGAGCGGTTCTTTTCCTCGATCGTGCAGCTGAAGATCGGCGAGAAGACCCAGGAAGCGATCGTCAAGGACATCCAGATGCACCCGGCGCGCAATGTCGTGGTACACGTGGACCTGCAGCGGGTCAGCGAGAACGAGAAGATCCGCATTCACCTGCCGATTCACTTCAAGGGGGAGACCATCGCCCCAGGCGTGAAGACACAGGGTGGCGTCGTATCGCACATGCGCGCTGACGTCGAAGTGAGCTGCCTGCCGAAGGACCTGCCCGAGTTCCTCGAGCTGGACCTCTCCGGCATGAACCTCAACGACACCAAGTTCCTGGCCGACATCCCGCTGCCTGCGGGCGTGGTGATTCCTGAGCTGACTCGTAAGAACGCTCCTGTGGTCTCGATCCACAGCCCGCGTGCCGAGGAGCCGGAGCCGACCGCGGAAGCCGCCGCTGCGACGCCCGCCGAGGGCGTGGCCGCAGCAGCCGGTGCGCCGGCCACTGCCGGTGCAGCACCTGCGGCTGGCGCCGCGGGCGATGCGAAGAAGGGCGAGGACAAGAAGGAAGCGGCTGCCCCTGCGAAGAAAGAGGGCGGCAAGAAGTAGCTCTTGCAGCGCATGGATGGAACGCCCGCACGGGATCGCTGATCCCGTGCGGGCCTGGTCGGTCATCTCACTATGTCAGCCCCGCCTTTGAAGCTGATCGTCGGGCTGGGCAATCCCGGGCCCGAGTACGCACAGACGCGCCACAACGCGGGCTTCGTATTCGTGGACGAGCTCGCCGCGCGCCACGGCGGAAAATTTCGCAACGAGTTGCGCCACAAGGGCGAGCTGGCGCGGATCCGCATCGGCGCGCAGGAGCTGTGGCTGCTGAAGCCGATGAGCTTCATGAACAACAGTGGCGGACCGGTGCGCAGCGTCGCCACGTTCTACAAGGTGCCGCCGGAGTCCATCCTCGTCGCGTACGATGAGCTGGATTTTCCGGCCGGTACGGTCAAGCTGCGCGAGGGCGGCGGGGCCGGCGGGCACAATGGCATGCGCGATGTGATCGCGCAGCTCGGAGATGCTTTCTGGCGGTTGCGTATCGGGATCGGCCACCCCGGGGATCGCGACGCCGTGTTGAGCTACGTGCTCGGGCGTCCGCGACCCGAGGATGCACGGCTGATCAACGAATCCATTGCGGCCGCGGCCGACGTGGTGCCCACGATCCTCGCCGAGGGGCCGCAGAAGGCCATGAATCGTCTACATACGCGCAACGGTGCGCCGGCTTAGCCAGTCGGCCGCGGCGCGACAAGTTTTCGGAGTCGTTACCATCCATGGCAATCCGGTGCGGCATCGTCGGTCTGCCGAACGTCGGCAAGTCGACCTTGTTCAATGCTCTGACTCGGGCGCAGATCGCGGCCGAGAACTATCCCTTCTGCACTATCGATCCCAATGTCGGCGTCGTGCCCGTGCCGGATCCGCGGCTGCAACAGCTTGCCGACATCGTGCACCCGAAGAAGATCGTGCCGGCGACAGTCGAGTTCGTGGACATCGCCGGACTGGTGGCCGGCGCGTCGCAGGGAGAGGGCCTGGGGAATCAGTTCCTGTCACACATTCGTGACGTCGATGCCATTGCGCATGTCGTGCGCTGCTTCGAGAGCACCGACATCGTGCATGTCGCCGGCAAGGTCGATCCGCTGGCGGATATCGAGACCATCGACACGGAGCTGGCGCTGGCGGACCTTGCGAGTGTCGAAAGGGCGCTCGAGCGGGCGGCGAAAGCCGTTAAGAGCGGGGATAAGGATGCTATTCGCCGACGCAGCTTGTTCGAGCGGGTGAAGGCTCAGTTGGATGCCGTCAAGCCCGTGCGCGCCTTGACGCTGTCCGATGAGGAGCAGCGCGACTTGCGCGACCTGCACCTGTTGACCGCCAAACCGGTGATGTACGTCGCGAACGTTTCCGAGAACGGTTTTGCCGGCAATCCGCTGCTGGCCGCCGTCGAACAGCGTGCCGCCGGCGAGGGTGCCGTCGTCGTGCCGATCTGCGCGGCGATCGAGGCCGAGATCGCGCAGCTCGATGAAGCCGACCGGCAGGAGTTTCTGGCCGAGCTCAAACTCGATGAGCCCGGACTGAATCGCGTCATCCGTGGCGCCTACCGGCTCCTCGGGCTGCAGACGTACTTCACCGCAGGTGAGACCGAAGTGCGTGCCTGGACGGTCCGCGTAGGAGCGACCGCGCCGCAGGCCGCGGGTGTGATCCATACCGACTTCGAGCATGGGTTCATACGCGCCGAAGTGATCGCCTTCTCCGACTACATAGCCGGTAGCGGCGAGGCTGGAGCGAAGGAAGCCGGTAAGCTGAGGTTGGAAGGGAAGGAGTACGTCGTGCGCGAGGGCGACGTCATGCACTTCCGGTTCAACGTTTGACCTCGGCGGCCTCGCACAGCATGGCGACCAGCTGGTCGCGATGTGAGGCGGGTTTCATGCCTCACACGATGTCAGCGTTTGGCGGATCCTGTCTCGTGGGGTCGCAGGCGCCACGGCCTGTGCGCGCTTCGCACTCGAACGCGTTCGAGCTCCGCACGCACATTCAGCTGGTCCGGTCGTGACAGACTTTCGTAGACGGCGCGGATGCGGCCCTTCGAGTCGCTGAACACCGCGCGCATCCGCAGCAGCGGTGCGCCGAGCGCTACGCCCAGCGCACGTGAAGCGATGTCGTCCGCCGCGACTGCGCTCATCGTGTGATCCGAGGACACCGTCTTCGGTCCGATTCGATCCAGCACGGTGATGATCGATGTGCTGCCCAGAGAATTGCGGCGCATCTGTCGGCCAACGGACTCCGGGACATAAGCGGTGCTGAGCTGATACGGGGTGCCGTGGAATTTGCGCAGGCGCTGAATGACGAAGGCGCGCTCTCCGAGCCGGGACTGCAGTTCGCGCACTCCTGCAGGGAGCACCTCCGGCTCGAATCTCAGCACGGACACGGAGGTCTGGGCGGCTATGGAGGGCAGGTCTTTATAGTAGGTGTGCAGGTTCAGGCACAACTTGCTCGCCGCCGGCGCCTGGCGCGCAAACGTGCCACTGCCGCGCAGGCGAACGATTCGGTTCTCATTCTCCAGGCGTTCCAGCGCCCGGCGCACCGTGGTGCGTGACAGGCGGTGTCGGTTGGACAGCTCGGGCTCGCTCGGCAAAGCGGTTCCGGGTGCGATCGTGCCGTCGTTGAGCGCATTGGAAAGTAACGAGTAGAGCTGATAGTAGCGCGCGACGCCGGTCTTCTGCCGCCGCCTGGGCGAGGGCCGAGGCCTGGAACGAGCTTTGCGTGCCGGCGATGATTTCGGTGCCATTGGAATCAGCGGGGGACGCGCGCGCGTCGCCCGTTGCCTCGTTCGATCTGGACGTGCAGCTCGTAGCAGTCGGGCCGGTACACGAAGTTCGTGAAATCCAGGATATGGCCCTTTGCGTCGCGCGCCAGTTGCCGCACGTTCAAAAGCGCGGCCCCCACCGGGCACTGCAGGTGCTGTGCGGAGAACGGGTCAGCCGCAACGGCGTTGGTTTGCTGATCCGCGGTGACCGCGCGGTGACCGAGCTTGTCGAGCGCCACGAGAACGGTGTCGACGCCCAGGCGCCGCGGGCTCAGCAGCGGCGCGAGATCTTCCGGCACATAGATCGTCGCGAGCACCACAGGGTCGTCGCCTATCGAGCGGAGCCTGCGGATGAGCAGCGCTCTCTCGCCGAACTCGGGCCACTCGCGCAACAGGAAGTCGGGGGTAGAGACACGCTCGAAGGCCAGCAGCTTCGAGCGCGTGTTGGAACCAACCCGGCGCAGATCGTCCAGCAGCCGCGTGACCTTGCGCGTCGCGCCGGATTTCTCCAGGCCACTCTTGGCGAAGGTTCCACTGCCGCGACGCCGCACGATGCTGCCTTCGGCGGCCAGGCGTGCAAGCGCCCTGCGGACCGTCGTTCTGGAGACTCCGTACTGCCGCACGAGTGTTGGCTCGCTCGGCAGAGCCTCACCTGCGGCAATGTTGCCTGTGGCGAGAGCCTGAGACAGCACCGTGTAGACCTGCTGATAGCGAGCGATCCCGGTGCGGGTGTTGGTTCTTGCTGTCATTGAAAGGAACCCCGTGGAGTCCAAGTCTACACGCGCGGAGTACACGCGCGCGCCTGCGGCGGATGGCGGAGCGATTCGAGCGTTCCCGGGGTTGGTTTCACTGCGTATTTAACGGATACAGGTGCGGGGAGTGTTCTCGTCGCGCCCTAAACCTTCGCTGTGTCGGCGCGGAGCCCGGGCCAAGGCGAGCACAAAGAACGGCCAACGAGCGTCTTTGCCGTCGCGTCCGAGGTGGTGGCTTGGATTTTTCGGTGCCCTCGCCGCCCGAGCTGGACAGGGTCTCGTGCCACGGCCCTGGAGATTGACACCCCCGGGGGTGCCCACCGACAATGCGCGCCCCTTTGGGGGAGCGTTCCTTGGACTCCCCAAAGTCCCGGTGCCGCCTGCGCTTTCAGGATGGGCTGTGGAAAGGTAGCTCAGCTGGTTAGAGCACGGCACTCATAATGCCGGGGTCGAGGGTTCGAGTCCCTCCCTTTCCACCA
>Ga0105240_10012933_pt1 | contig 11495 bp, 10 predicted proteins | sample KBSC54metaG_FD_80426 | JGI IMG/M metagenome (GOLD analysis project Ga0105240, IMG submission 80426) | Corn rhizosphere microbial communities from Kellogg Biological Station, Michigan, USA - KBS C5-4 metaG | ecosystem: Host-associated > Plants > Roots > Rhizosphere > Soil | place: Michigan, USA...
CGCCAGCAATATGCAGGTGAAGAACATGGCGGCCGTGTTTGTGGTGGCGACGCTGCCGCCGTTCAGCAGTCCAGGATTCCGGATGGATGTGACGGCATCCTCCGCGGGAGACGCACGGTCGCTCGAGGGAGGAATTCTGCTTATGACGCCTCTCTACGGTCCAGATGGGCAAATCTATGCTCAGGCCCAGGGTGCGCTGGTTCTTGGGGGATATATGAGCAGCGCTGGCGGAAGTACGCGCCAGTTGAACCATCCAACGACCGCAAGGATCCCAGGGGGCGCGCTTGTGGAGCGGCCGGTTCCGTTCGAAGTGAAGCAGATGCGTACCGTGAGCGTGATTCTGAACGATGCTGACTTTCACACGGCGGAGAGAATGGCGGGCGCAGTGAACCAGTTGATCGGTCCGAACCGCGCGCATGCGATCGACAGCAGGCGGGTCGAAATAATGCCCCTGGTCAACGAGGATGTCCCGTCGCTGATAGACAAAATTGAGCAGGTTGAGGTTGAAGTCTATCCGCGAGCGCGTGTTGTGGTGAACGAGCGGACGGGCACGGTGGTGATTGGGGGTACGGTCCGCCTGCAACCCGTATCGATTTTGCATGGAGGGCTGTCGGTGACGGTGCAATCGGAGATTCAGGTTTCGCAACCGACTTCGTTTTCTGCAGGAATAACGCAGCTTGTGCAGCAGACGAGCGTGCAGGCGCAGGACAAACCCGTTAATCGGATCGAGTTGAAACAGGGCGCAACGGTAGAGGACCTGGTGCAGGAATTGCAGCGAATCGGCGCAGGCGCACGGGATGTGACTGCCATCTTGCAGGCGATGAAAGAAGCGGGGGCTCTTGAGGCGGAACTGGAGGTGCTTTGATGCCGATGATGACGGCGGTTGTAGGGGTGGCGGAGCCGAAGTGCCTTGTGACCCCGCGCCTGGTACGAGCAGCGCATGAATTTGAGGCACAGATGATGAAGGAGTTATTGAAGCCCCTGGCTGAACACGGTGAGGACGGCGATGAGACAGGTTCTGGGGGAGCATTGTCAGAGTTTGCCGGCGAGGCGCTGGGACAGTCGTTGAGCGGAGCGGGAGGTTTTGGGATTGGCAATCGAATTTTGGCAAGTCTTTCCCAGACTGAAACCGACTGCAACTCCCGTTCCGTTGCAGGAAATGCAGCGAGCCGTGGTGGATCTGGTCTCAAGTAAAGCAGGCGATCGCCGATAAGCTGGGTAAGGAGGATTGCGCAATGGAGATCCGGAACAACGCCGAGGCCCTGAAGACATTTCTGGGTGTTTCGAACCTGTCAAGAAGTGGGCAGACGACGCGACGGCCCGAAATGGAGCGGGCGCAGACTGCATTTGGCGGGGACGAAGCGACTCTCAGTCAGGTGGGAACGGAATTTGCGGGTGCGGCGGGTCAGGAAGGCGTCCGCATGGACAAGGTTGTGGCTGTGCAGCAGGCATTGGCGGCAGGAACCTACAGCGTTCCGGCGTCGAAAGTGGCGGACAAGGTGATCGACGCGATGCTGGCATCGAGCAGTGGGACGGAAAGGTAAGGGAGCGCTTGTCTGGACGACCGGAAATATCGATGACTGACGCCGGGGAGCCTTCGGAACTGAGAGTCATTGTGGGAGAGGCTCTGGACGCCCTGGGCAGGTTTGATGCCGATCGACTGGAACGGCTGGCAATCAGCTGCGAAAGCTGGCGGTCTGAGCCCGGCCGCGTGGGTTTGGACAGGGGGCTGTCGGATACGGGGATCAGGGGAAGCGCGGATATTCGACTGTTTGGCCGTCTGCTTGAAACGACGAAGGCCAACCTAAGCCTCATCTGTCATCCGCGTCTCATGAGTACCGTTCAACTCGAGTATGTTCCCAGTGCGGGGCACCTGGGATGTGGAACGCGAGACTGAGATGGCGACCATCAACGCGGCTTTCTATCTGGTCACGGGGGCTCTACAGGCCGACCAGTCGGCGCTTGATATTGTCGCCAATAACGTAGCGAACGCCAACACGCCTGGCTATACACGGGAGGTTCCGAACTGGGAGGAGAATGCCCCGGTTCAGATGAGCGGGTTCTCGTATGGAACCGGTGTGAGCGAGACCGGTCCAACGTCGGTTCGGGATCGCGTGCTGGAGGAACGGTTGGCACAGCAGCAGCAAACTGCAGCGGGTTCGGCGGCCCGGCTTGACGCGCTTGATTCGATGCAGGCGCTGTTTGCTCCTGCATCGGGGTCGGCGGGATCGACTGCAGGAGACCTTGGAAGCGATATCACCGGGTTCTTCAACTCGTTCACATCCCTGGAAGGGAATCCAACGGACGCGTCGTTACGGAACCAGGTGCTGGCTACCGCGCGAACGCTTGCCGGGGATGTGTCAAATGCTGCGGCGAGTCTGAACGCGCAGCGGACTTCGCTTGACCAGCAGGCAGCGAGCATCGCGAGCCAGGTGAACTCGTTGACGGGTGCTATTGCTCAATTGAATCTTGAGATCCAGGCGAACTCCCCGAATGCTGACGCTGGGAGTCTGGAGGACGAGAGGCAGCTGGACATCGGCAAGCTGTCGCAGTTGGTCGGCATCAACCAGATCAGGACAGAGAACAACGGCATCTCGATTACCACGACGACCGGCGACCTGCTGACTTCAGAAGGGACGAGCTACCCTCTTACGAAGGGCACCGTGAATGGGGAGACCCACTTTTTCCTTGGCACAAAGGACATCACATCCGGGCTTGCTGCTGGAGACGGACAACTCGGCGGTTTGCTGACGGCGCGGGACGAGGATATTCCCGAGGTCTTGAATGCGCTGGATGAACTGGCCTACGGATTGTCGACACAGGTGAACGCTGTTAACAACGGCGGAGTGGACCAGAACGGAAATACTGGAACTGCCGCAACTCCTCTATACATCTTTCGGCAACCGACGACAGTAGCAGGCAGTGCGGCGAAGATGAGCGTTACGATGAGCGATCCATCCCAGATTGCCGCCGCGGCGCTGGGACAAGGAAGCGGGGACAATGCAAATGCACGTGCACTGGCAGCCCTGGCGAGCAGCGCGGTTTCCGGGGGATTGACCCCGTCGGGATTCTACTCACGCTTTGTGACAGCGCTGGGAGCAACGGTTGCACAAGTGCAGATCGAAAACACTGCTCAGAATATGTCTGTCGCGCAATTGCAAACGGCAAGAAATGCGCTTTCGAGCGTAAATCTGAATGATGAGGCGGCTTCGATGCAGCAGTTTGAACGCAGCTATCAGGCCGCTTCGCAGGTGTTCGCGATTTTAAACAAGATCATGGCGAGCGCGATCAACCTGGGTGTGCAGACCGCTGCGTCCTGAGGCGCGAATAGATCTGACGCGGTAAGAAGGCAGATTAAGGAGTATCTGAAATGCGCGTAGATCCCACGTATATCTCGAGTCTCGTGAGCGCTCTGGATGGTGCGCAGATCAGGGAGCAGCAGTTCAGCAATCAGCTGGCGAGTGGAGCGCGGATCAATTCGATAGGTGACGATCCGGTTTCTGCGGGGAGAAACGTGTTGCTGCTGAACCAGATCCAGCGCGACGATGCCTTTTCTCAAACGTCGAGCCTGGTGACGGGGCAATTGCAAGTGGCGGATTCAGCGCTGGGAGGCGTGGTTTCGCAGCTGAACCAGGCTATCTCGCTGGCGACGAGTGCCATCAATGGAACGAAGAATGCGAGCGACCTGAAGGCAATCGCGGACCAGCTTGCCGGGATTTTTGGCGAAGTGGAGTCCTTGGCAAACAGCAACTACCAGGGGCAGTACATCTTCGCGGGGGGACAGACAGGAACGCAGCCTTTCTCGACTTCGAGCGCGAGTTCTCCACAACTGACGTCGTACAGTGGGGACAGCGATGTGAATTATCTGGAGACTCCAAACGGGCAAAAGATTCAGTTGAATGTACCGGGGGACCAGATATTTTTAGGAACCAACAGCGTATTTGGAGTGTTGAACAAACTGATCGCGGATTTTTCCGCAGGTACGGTTGACTCGACGCAGGCCGGGCAGGATACGCAAGCTCTAACTTCGGCATTGAACTACGTTTCGCAGCAGCGGGTGCTGATTGATAACTCAATTACGCAACTCTCGAATGCGGACGGAGCCATCACGACGGAGAGAACGCAAATGGCGGCAGCGCAAACGGAACTGATGCAAGCGGATCTGGCAACAGTAGCTACTCAGCTTTCGCTGGCGAAGACTCAGCAGACTGCCTTGGAGTCGGTGATTGTGCAGCTTGGATCGGGGAGCTTGTTCGATAAGCTGCAGTGAGGGACCTGAGCACTCAGACTCGGGAGCTAGATCGAACATATTTGGAAAATCCGGTCCGAACAAAGCTGATAAATGGGCGGCCCCGGCTTTGCCATGTATTCTTGTCGAGCCGAGAGTTGCGCTCGCAGGCCCCGAATGTCCCTAACACGTATCCGACACACAGCAGTTCTGCTCTCTCTTTTTGTCTCGATGGTCGCGCCGCACTGTCTTGCCCAGGCACGCACAGACTGGCCGGTTTACAACGGCGGCCTCGATGGCGATCACTATTCGCAGCTCACCGCGATCACGCCGGAGAATGTTCACCGACTCCAGAAGGCCTGGACTTACGACACCGGGGAGCAGGGAAGCATTCAAACCAATCCTCTGGTGGTCGGGCGGACGCTGTACGGCTATACACCTAAGGACGAGGTCATCGCGGTTGATGCTGTCACGGGCAAGCTGAAATGGAAGTTTAATTCCGGGATTGTCGCCGGGCAGCCGGCCCGGGGCGTGGCTTACTGGAACGACGGCCAGCACGGCAGGATCTACGCCGGGGTGATGAACTTCCTCTACTGCATAGATGCGGACACTGGAAACCTGATCAACAGCTTTGGCGAGAGCGGCCACGTGGATCTCCGCAAAGGGCTGGGAATTCCCGGGGTGAAAAGCGATTTCAGCGCTTTATCCATTGCGCTGACCACGCCGGGAGTGATCTATAAAGACCTGATCGTGGTGGGTGGCCGCAATCCTGAGGCGAAGCCCTCGCCACCGGGCTATGTACAGGCTTTCGATCTGCGTAGCGGTCAACTCCGCTGGACATTTCACACGATTCCATTGCCCGGCGAGCCCGGTTATGAAACCTGGCCCAAGGACGCCTATAAAGATGCAGGCGCTGCGAATAACTGGTGCGGCATGGTCCTGGATGCAGAGCATGGAATTGTCTATGTGCCAACCGGCTCAGCTGTGATGGACTTTTACGGAGGCGATCGTGTTGGTGACGATCTGTATGCCAATACGCTGCTTGCGCTTGATGCCAACACGGGCAAGCGCATCTGGCATTTTCAAGGTGTACACCACGACATATGGGATCGCGATTTTCCCTCGCCGCCCGCTCTCTTCACGATGGAACGCGATGGCAAGCGGATCGATGCCCTTGCGCAAACCACGAAGCAGGGCTACCTGTATCTTTTCAATCGCCTGACCGGTGAACCGCTGTTTCCGATCCACGAGCATCCGTACCCGAAGAGCGATGTGCCGGGAGAAGTGACAGCACCGACGCAACCGAAGCCGGACCTGCCGGAACCGTATGCGCGCCAGGAGCTGAACGAGAATATGCTGACGACGCGCACAGCGGCCGCGCACGACTGGGCTCTCAAAACGCTTAAGACGTTTCGCAACGGCGGTCAGTTTTATCCGTTTGCTGTGGGTCAGCAGACAGTGATTTTTCCGGGCTTTGACGGCGGGGCGGAATGGGGCGGGCCGGCCATCGACCCGGTGCACAATGTGATCTACATCAACGAGACCGAAATGGTCTGGACCGGTGCGATCGCACGCAGCAGCGCTCACAGCCCCGGCGAGGCGATCTATCAGAGTCAGTGCGCGATGTGCCATGGTGTCGATCGCGCGGGGTCGCCGCCGGCGTTTCCATCGCTTGTGAATGTCACGAACCGTCTCTCGAATGAGAAGGTGGTATCCACCATTCAGCACGGTACGGGGCGCATGCCATCGTTTCCGAATATCCAGGGTGATCATCTGGAAGCGTTGCTCACCTATTTGCGCACGGCTGGAGCCGCGGCACCGCCTCGAGAACTCCAGGCTGCTCCGGCGCCGGAGCACACGCAGTCTGCCTCCGTGGATCCGGCAGGAGCAAAGGTCTACGCTGAACAGTGCGCTTCGTGCCATGGGGAAAAGCTGGAAGGCGTGCAGCCAGCGCCGGCTCTTGTGGGAATCAGCGCGCGCATGAACGCCGCGCAGGTGACGGAGGTGATCCAAAAGGGTAAAGGAGACATGCCGCCTGCGGACGCCAAGGGCGCAGAACTCGATGCGCTGCTGCGATTCCTGGAAGTGGGGACGACGGTGAAGAGGCAGGAAGCGAACCCTGACGAATTCTCCAATACGTATATCTTCAGCGGCTATCGCAAGTTTCTCGACCCTGACGGCTATCCGGCGATTACGCCGCCGTGGGGCACTCTGAATGCGATCGATCTGAAGACCGGCAAGTACCTGTGGAAGGTGCCCCTAGGCGAGTACCCTGCATTGGCAAAGCAGGGGATGACGAACACAGGAAGCGAGAATTATGGCGGACCGGTGGTTACCGCCAGTGGAGTGCTCTTTATCGGCGCTACCGTTTACGACCACAAGCTGCGCGCTTTCGATACCAGCACAGGCAAGACGCTTTGGGAGGCTGATCTTCCGTTCGCCGGAGTCGCGACACCTTCGACTTACATGGTGGATGGACGCCAGTATGTTGTGATCGCAGCGAGTAATGCGCGGACTCCGAACGACCCGCAAGGCGCAATGTACGTCGCGTTTGCATTGCCTGTTGATGGGGCCAAGAACCCCTAAATTTCAAGCTGACCATCGGCAACACTCGATGCTAGACTCCAAAACACTCCGATGATTCTGAAACAGTACTACCTCGGTTGTCTCGCCCACGCTTCCTATCTCCTTGGAGATGAACAGAGCGGCACCGCCGTCATCGTCGATCCGCAGCGCGACGTTCACCAATACATCGTGGACGCGGAGAAGTTTGGCCTCAAGATTCGCCACACGTTTCTGACACACTTCCATGCGGATTTTCTGGCTGGACACCTGGAGCTGCGCGATGCCTGCGGAGCAACAATCCATCTTGGGTCGCGGGCCGAGGCGGAGTACGGTTTCCTGCCGATGGAAGATGGCGATGTCCTTGAATTTCCAGGTATGCGCCTGCAGGTTCTGCACACGCCCGGTCACACGTTCGAGTCGATATCTATCCTGGTGTTCGATCTTGCCAAGGACAAAACGAAGGCTTATGCGGTTCTCACGGGCGACACTCTGTTTATCGGTGATGTTGGCCGGCCTGACCTGCGCGCCTCACTGGGATGGACCGCGAACGAACTTGGCGGATATCTTTACGACTCGCTGCATACCAAGCTGTTGAAGTTGCCGGATGAAGTTCTCGTGTATCCAGCGCACGGAGCAGGATCGCTGTGCGGGAAGAAGCTCTCGTCGGACACAGTCTCGAGCTTAGGCGATCAGCGTCGGTTCAACTATGCTCTGAAGCCGATGACGAAGGAAGAATTCATCCGCCTCGTCACCGCTGACCAGCCGGATGCGCCACCTTACTTCACGTACGACGCGATTCTTAACACGCGCGAGCGTGCCACCCTCGACAAGAGACTCGAAGAGGTGCTAAAGCCAGTCGAACTGGAAGAGGTTCTGTGTCTGGGTGACAAGGGCGCTCAGATTCTCGACGTCCGCGAGCCGGCCGAATATGCGAAGGGGCATCTCGCAGGAAGCATCAATATCGGGCTTGGCGGCCAGTACGCTACGTGGGCGGGAACGGTGTTGGATCGGGCGAAGCCGATCGTGATCATCTCCGAGCCGGGACGTGAGTATGAGGCCGCGATTCGCCTCGGGCGTATTGGTTTCGATCACATGATGGGGTATCTCAGGGGAGGCATGGCGGCTCTGGCTGACCGGCCGGACCTTGTGTGGCCGACGGAACGCTGCGGAGTGCTGATTGCCGCCGAGGAACTGGAATCTGCCGATCCGCTATATGTGCTTGATGTTCGTGGGCCGCTGGAATGGGAAGGGAAGCATATTCGGTCGAGCATCAATATTCCCCTGAACCATCTGCAGGAGCGCATTGCCGAGGTTCCGTGCGATCGGAAGATCGCTGTGCACTGTGCGGGCGGCTATCGCTCATCGATTGCGGTCAGCATCCTTCATCAGCACGGAATTACCAACCTTATTGAGATCGCAGGGGGGCTGGCTGCGTGGGAAGCTGCGGGCCTGCCGGTGGTGTCTGGGGCCCGCCAACCTGCCTGAGTGAGAGCAGCAATAAATTATCGCTTTTTCTTCGCCTCTTCTGCGCGGAAATCGGCTATGATTTCCATCGCAACATGGGAGGTTGCAAGATGGACATCCAAAACGAACTTATCGCTGAATACGACCGCGAAACCGCCAACACCCGGAAAATGCTGGAAGCTATCCCAGACGGAGCTGATTTCAAATGGCAGCCTCATGCGAAGTCGATGAATTTCGGGAAGCTTGCCGGGCATGTGTCTGACACAAATGGTGACTGGGCCTTGCATACGCTGACCCGGGACCGGCTCGAGTGGAATCCGGAAATGAATTCGGCTGATCCGACAAATAAGAAGGATCTGATTGCGCGTTTCGACAAGCAGGTGGCGGAGGTGAAGCCGGCGCTGGCCGCGATGACTCCGCAAAAGTGGGATTCCAATTGGAAGTTTGTCGCAGGCGAACAGACGTGGATTGATGACAGCAAGTACAACGTATGGCGGACCTGGGTGATGAACCATCTCGTGCATCACCGCGCCCAGTTGGGTGTGTATCTAAGACTGCTGAACCAGAAGGTCCCCGGAAGCTACGGTCCTTCGGCGGATGAAATGTGAAGAAATCGCGTGAAGGAACCGGAGACTGAGGACCGGCTGCACTGCTTTGGTCGGTCGCTCGTTTCTGGTTCCTCCATCGGCGTTACGGTGCTCCCGTTTTCATTCGTCTATCTTTGATCCATGGGGTTTGCGTTTCCAAAGGTCTATCCGATTCTGGATGCGTCGAGGATTCCGGCGGCACGGAGAACAGAATTTCTGCATAAGCTTGGAGCGTCACTTGCTGACGCGGGCGTAACCCTGATGGAGTATCGGAACAAGACGGGGTCGGATTCTGAGATCCTTGCTGACGCGGCTGCTCTTCGCCGGTCGATGCCTGCTGGAAAGGTGAAGTTGATTCTTGATGATAAGGCAGATCTGGTTGACGCTGCGGGATTTGATGGGGTTCATGTGGATGCGGGAGACCTGACGCCTGCGCAGGCTCGGGGGCTGGTGGGTCCGGAGCGGATTGTGGGCACTTTTGGCGGAAGCAATGCGCTGCTGGCAGAAATTCTCCATGCACCGGCGGACTACCTGGCGATCGGTCCGGTATTTGAAACTCGAACGAAGCAGACCGACAAGAGACCGATTGGCGTTGAGGGGGTTCGGCGGTTACGCGAGGGGGCGGGGCCGAATGTGATTCTCAGCGCTGCAGCCGGAATCACATTCGAAACGGCGCAACAGGTTCTGGATGCGGGAGCGACGATGGTGGCAGTGTCGGAAGCGATCTTCCGAACAGCTGATCCGGCTGCCGAGGTGAGGCGGTGGTTGAAGGAACTGCACTAATGGCTGAAGCTGTCGCGCTCCATGACTCCCAGTAAACCCTCAAAATTTGGCGAGACAATCGGTTTGAATTCAGATAAAACAAGCGCAGTGTCGACACCCGAACTTACCACTTCCAAAACTGCCAGCTCCACTACGCACCAGGCGCCTGCGATGGTGCAGACGCTTGGGTTGTTCAGTTCAACTGCGCTTGTTGCCGGGTCCATGATTGGATCGGGGATCTTCCTGGTTGATGCTGACATTGCGCGCACAGCCAACTCGCCGGCGCTGGTGGTGGGCGCATGGATCGTGACGGGAATTCTGACCATGATCGGCGCGCTCAGTTATGGCGAACTTGCTGCGATGATGCCGAGGGCTGGCGGGCAGTACGTTTATCTGCGCGAATCGCTGGGGCCGCTGTGGGGATTTCTGTACGGCTGGACGTTGTTCATGGTGATCCAGACGGGGACGATTGCCGCGGTGTGCGTGGCGTTCGGCAAGTTTCTGGGAGTCTTTTTTCCGGCGATTTCGACCAAGCACTGGCTCTGGCATATCGCGCATGTACCGCCGATCAAAATTGGGCCGATGGTACTGGGCAACATGGACATTGGTGTGAACACGGCCAACCTGACCGGCATCATCATCGTGTTTCTGCTTGCCTTCCTGAATATGTTCGGCATCAAGCTTGGCGCGCTGATCCAAAATATTTTCACTTCGGTTAAAGCGCTTTCGCTTGCGGGGCTGGTGCTGCTGACGCTGACGATTGGACGGAACGCAACGGCGATGGCTGCGAACTTCGGCTCGAACATGAGTGAGTTCTGGAGAAATGCCGGGTGGCATGCGATGCATCCGGTTCAGGTGGGGATCGGCGGGCCTATTGTTCTGGTCAACCTGGTTGTGATCCTTGCGGTGGTGCAGGTGGGGTCGCTGTTTTCCGCTGACGCGTGGAACAACATCACGTTTACGGCTGGCGAGGTGAAGAACCCGAAGCGAAACATTCCGTTGTCGCTGGTGCTGGGGACGGGATTTGTGCTGACGGTCTATGTTCTCGCGACGCTGGGATACCTGATGGTGCTGCCGATGCATGGCGATCCGAACGGCGCCACGGCGCTGGCGCGGGGAATCCAGTATGCGGCGGAGGATCGCGTGGGCACGGCGGTGCTGGAGGTTGTGTTTCACTCGGGCGGGGCGTACCTGATGGCGGCGGCGATTATGATCTCGACGTTCGGGTGTGCGAATGGGCTGTCGCTGGCGGGCGCGCGCGTGTATTACGCGATGAGCCAGGATGGGCTGTTCTTCAAGTCTGTCGGCAATCTTAGCGAGAAATACAAGACGCCGTCGATTGGGCTTTTTGTACAGGCATGCTGGACGGCGGTGCTCTGCATCTCCGGATCGTATGGGCAGCTGCTCGACTACATCATCTTTGCAGCGCTGGTGTTTTATATGCTCACGATTCTGGGGCTGTTCGTGCTTCGGGTGAAGCGGCCGGATGCGAACCGTCCTTATAAGGCTCTGGGGTACCCGGTGCTGCCGGCGCTCTATATTGTGATGGCCACGTGGATTTGCATTGTGCTGTTGCGGTACAAGCCGCAGTACACGTGGCCGGGGCTTGCGATTGTTGTGCTGGGGATTCCGGTTTATCTGTTCTGGTCGCGGCGGTCGGCTGCTTGATGGAAAATTGAGATCACCATGGCGAAGTGACGAGGAGCAACTGCGGGTCCTTCGACTGCGTTCACTTCGTGAACTCCGCTCAGGATGACAGTCGATAATCGCCGCTCAGGATGACAGATAAGAAGACAGGCAGAGAGAAGAGCAGGCCAAGACTTCATCTCTCATTCAAACCAGACGTTGCTTCTTCATTCCAAGCTTAGAGAATGGTCGGATGAGTGACA
>Ga0105240_10012935_pt1 | contig 11494 bp, 8 predicted proteins | sample KBSC54metaG_FD_80426 | JGI IMG/M metagenome (GOLD analysis project Ga0105240, IMG submission 80426) | Corn rhizosphere microbial communities from Kellogg Biological Station, Michigan, USA - KBS C5-4 metaG | ecosystem: Host-associated > Plants > Roots > Rhizosphere > Soil | place: Michigan, USA...
GACTACGTCACCGACGAGTCCTTTACGGACGTGGACAGCGTGCAGATAGCAGTACCTGCCGGATATCAGCCCGAAGCCGTTCCGAAGGACGTCGCGATCGATAGTAAATTTGGCAGCTACCGGTGCACAGTAAGGGTAGACAATGACAAGCTGGTCTACTACCGCTATTTGCAGCAGGACGCACGGCGTTTTCCGCCGGCCGACTATGCAGCACTGGTGAATTTTTATGAGCAGCTGTATAAGGCCGACAACAGCCGCATCGTGCTCGTTAAAAAGGAATAGTCCGCCGCGGGGCGCGGCGCAGAAACCATCCGGCTTTCGCGCCGCCGATTAGTTCGCGCACGCCCCCATCTGCTCTCCGATAAGGCTCATCAGACTCTGCAGCAGGGGCTTCTTTTCTTCCTCCGGCTTTTCCACGATAAGAATGGCGGCATACTTGCGGCATTTATCGAAGAAGGGCACTACCCCATATCCGTCGGGGCAGGCAAAGGAGTTGTTGTCCATGATAAAAGAACCGAGCCCGAACTTTGCACCCGACAGACCCGGGCCCGCGTATTTTACCGGCAGGGCTGCAAACTGTCCCGTCTCCATCTCTTCCACGGCCTTTTCGCTCAGCACGCGCTTGCCTTCGAACTGGCCCTTGTTGATCAGCATTTGCAGGAAATTGAGATAGTCGTTGGCGGTAGACTTTCCGCCGCCGGAGGCATTGATGGCGCCGCCGTCGTCGCTGGTGAAAGTGGTCGCCTTCATCTTGCAGGGACGAATGATCCGCTCCATCATCAGCCGGTCGAACGGCTTCTTACCGACGACTTCCAGCACCCGGGCAACGATATTCGGCCCGATCTCGCTATAGAAGAATTCCGTTCCCGGATTGGTGACGATATCGTGTTTGGAGGCATAGTTGTTGACCATATCCTCCGTGCTCTCGAACTTGCTCTTCGTCTCGATCCTTACGCCTGCTTCGCCCCTGACGCCCGTCGTATGGGTAAGACAGTTGCGGACCGTTATATAGCCCTTCATATACTTCCCGAATAGCGGGACGAACTTCGTTACCTTGTCGTCCAGGGACAGCTTGCCCTCGTCCACAAAGGTCATGACCAGCGCCGCGGTCATCCAGTTGCCGGCGGCCCCGATAGGGGCCTGGGCCTTCGCTGTAAAATCGGGGTTCGACTGTTTCTGATAGACGATCTTCCCGTCCTTCCAGGCGAGGGCCACAAAATTGCCCAAAGACTTTTGATTCGTCTTAAGTAGTTGATCTACAGCATCAAAATTGGATTGAGCCCGAAGGTTCAGACAGAATAGCAGAGAAAGAATGAACCAACTGAACCGGAGGCAGGTTTTAAGGTCTTTGTATGACATAATAGCTGAATTGAAAGCGAATTTGAAGCCCTGGTTTAGATTTTGCGACACAATTTAACTATAAAAGGAAAACTATAATTGTATGAATCTGAATAATTTTACCATAAAAGCACAAGAGGCGATCGCCAAATCGCAGCAGCTGGCTTTCAATGGTTCGAATCCGGCAATAGATACGGACCATCTGCTGAAAGCGTTGCTCGAAGGGGACGATTCGCTGGTGGAGTTTCTGCTCAAGAAGAACAACGTGAACGTGGCCTTTATCGGGAGCAAACTGGATGAAGCCCTGCAGCACCTGCCGAAGATCAGCTCGGGCGAACCTGCTCAGACGATCAGCCGCGATCTGAACACCGTGGTCCTGCGCGCGGGCGCCGACCTCAAACAGTTCGGCGACGAATTCGTCAGCGTGGAGCACCTGCTCCTGGCCCTGTTGCAGAGCAACAACAATACGGCCAAGCTGCTGAAGGACGCCGGACTCACCGAAAAAGGACTGATAGCCGCGATCAAAGACCTCCGGAAGGGATCGACCGTAAACTCGCAGACCCAGGAGACCAGCTTTAACGCGCTGAACAAATATGCAAAAAATCTGAATGAACTTGCCCGTCAGGGCAAGCTGGACCCGGTTATCGGCCGTGATGAAGAGATCCGCAGGACCCTGCATATCCTTTCCCGCCGCAGCAAGAATAACCCCATCCTTGTCGGGGAACCCGGTGTCGGTAAGACGGCCATCGCCGAAGGGCTGGCCCACCGTATCGTCAACGGCGACGTGCCGGAGAATCTCCGGTCCAAGGTCATCTATGCTCTGGACATGGGACAACTGATCGCCGGGGCCAAGTACAAGGGCGAATTTGAAGAAAGGCTGAAAAGCGTCGTAAAGGAAGTGGCCGGCAGCGAAGGAGAGATCGTGCTCTTTATCGACGAGATACATACGCTGGTCGGTGCGGGTGGGGGAGAAGGAGCTATGGATGCAGCCAATATCCTGAAGCCCGCGCTGGCAAGGGGCGAACTCCGGGCCATCGGCGCTACTACGCTCAACGAATACCAAAAATTCTTTGAAAAGGATAAGGCGCTCGAAAGACGCTTCCAGAAAGTGCTGATCGATGAACCCAGCGTGGACGATGCTATCTCCATTCTGCGGGGACTGAAAGACCGGTATGAGATGCACCACCACGTCCAGATCAAGGACGAGGCGATCATCTCGGCTGTGGAGCTGTCACACCGGTATATCACCGACCGTTTTCTGCCGGACAAGGCTATCGACCTTATCGATGAGGCCGCTGCCAAGCTCAGGCTGGAGATCAACTCGCAGCCCGAAGAGCTGGATCGCCTGGAAAGGCAGATCAGACAACTGGAGATCGAACGCGAGGCGATCAAACGGGAGAAGGACGAAGAAAAGCTCCGCGAGCTCAGCGCCGAGATCGGCAATCTCAGCGTCAGCCGCGACACCCTCAGGGCTAAATGGCGGCAGGAGAAAGAGCTGGTTGAAAAAGTACAGAACGCCAAGGCCTCGATCGAAAGCCTGAAGCTGGCCGCTGAAAGGGCCGAACGCGAGGGACAGTACGGACAGGTAGCGGAGATACGCTACGGCAAAATAAAGGAAGAGGAAAAGGTCATCGAAGACAATTCCAGACAGCTGGCCGCGCTGAGCGCCGGTACCAGGCTGATGAAGGAAGAGGTCGACGCGGAAGATATCGCGGAGGCAGTCGCAAAGGCAACGGGTATCCCTGTCAGTAAGATGCTGCAGAGCGAAAAAGAGAAGCTGCTGAACCTGGAGGACGAGCTGCACAAGAGAGTCGTCGGCCAGGAAGAGGCGATCACCGCCGTGGCTGACGCCATACGCAGAAGCCGCGCGGGCCTTCAGGATCCCAAACGGCCGATAGGCTCATTTATATTCCTCGGCACTACCGGTGTCGGTAAGACCGAACTGGCCAAGGCCCTTGCGGAATACCTCTTCGACGACGAAGGCATGATCACCCGCATCGATATGAGCGAATACCAGGAGAAACACTCTGTCAGCAGGCTGGTAGGTGCGCCTCCCGGATACGTAGGATACGATGAAGGTGGTCAGCTGACCGAGGCCGTGCGGCGCAAACCTTATAGCGTGATCCTTCTGGATGAAATTGAAAAAGCGCATCCTGACGTATTCAATATCCTGCTGCAGGTACTCGACGATGGCCGGCTGACGGACAATAAAGGCCGGGTGGTCAACTTCAAGAACACCATCATCATCATGACCAGCAATATGGGCAGCCAGATCATCCAGGCCAATTTCGAGGACGTAACGGAGAAGAACAGGGAAGACGTTATGGAGCGGACGAGGCTGGAAGTGGTCGACCTGCTCCGGCAGACCATCCGGCCGGAGTTTCTCAACCGGATCGACGAGATCATCCTGTTCCAGCCACTGCTGAAGAGCGAAATAAAGGGCATCATCCGCATCCAGCTGCAAAATCTGCAGAACATGGTCGCCAAAAATGGTATTACTTTGGAATTCAGCGACTATGCGCTGGACTACCTTGCCGAGAACGGGTTCGACCCGCAGTTCGGCGCCCGTCCCCTGAAGCGGCTGATACAGAAGGAGATCGTCAACCAGCTGAGCAAGAAGATACTGGCAGGCGCCGTCGACCGGACCGCGCCGGTTCTTGTAGACGTCTTCGACGGGGTAGTGGTCTTCCGTAATGAACACCCGCAGCTGGAAAAGAGATAATTTTTGCATATTAATGAACCAAACGGTTCAAATGATGTTATATAAAAGATGAAAACGAAAGAAATCGAGATCATACCGACGAAAGACGTTTTCGTCGGAGACCCAAAAGCTCCGGTAACGCTGATGGAGTATGGCGATTATGAGAGTGAGGCATGTGCCAGAGTGAACGAGATCGTCGACAAGCTGCTGAAACAGTTCCAGGGGAAGATGCGGTTCAATTTCCGGCATTTTCCGCTGACTAAGGTTCACCAGCACGCGATGAAGGCGGCGGAAGCGTCCCTCGGCGCAGCCCAGGAAGGCAAGTTCTGGGAAATGCACATTGCGTTGTTCGCCAACAGGCGGAGACTGGGGGCCATCAGCCTTCGGGAATATGCCAAGGAATGCGGGGTCATCAACAAGAAATTCCTCGAGAACCTTGTGGATTCCACCTATGGCTGGCAAGTCCGCAGCGACCTGCTCGAAGGCCTCGACAAGGGGGTACGGGATGTCCCGGCTTTCTTTATCAATGGCGAGCTTTTCACGGGTAAGCCCACCTTCGAAAACCTTAAAAAGGGTATCGAAGAAGCGCTCAAAAAGAAAAAACGTGCTTAAATCAAATTTTACCGCTGGCTGCCGCCGGCGGTTTTTTTTGGCCCGAACCCGGCCGGCAAAAGGACCGGCCGCCTAACGGTCAAATTTGTATCTTAGGCCGATGATCCGCTTCAACACCAAAATTCAGCAGTTCCAGGAGATGGGCGAAAAGACCGGCTGGTCCTATATCCGCATCCCCGCGGCCCTGGCCCGCCAGCTGAAACCCGATAACAAGAAATCCTTCCGGGTAAAAGGAAGGCTGGACGATCTTCCCATTTCCGGCATGGCCCTCCTGCCCATGGGCGAAGGCGATTTCATCATGGCCCTGAAGGCAGAGATCCGTAAGAAATTGCGCAAGCAGAAAGGGGACGGCCTGGCAGTCCAGCTGGAGGTCGATACCAAAAAGATCGAGCCCCCGAAAGACCTGCTGGAATGTCTCGCAGACGAGCCCAAAGCCATCGAATACTTTAAAACCCTCCCGAAATCACACCAGAATTATTTTGGCAATTGGATCAAATCGGCCCGGACGGAGGAGACCAGGGCCCGCCGGATCGTCCGCGTCGTCGATGCCATGCTGAAGAAATTCAGCTATGCAGAAATGATCCGGGCGGCCAGGGACGAGAAGGATTTCTTTTCAAAATGAAAATATCTTTTCCATTTTGGGAAGGTCGGCGCCGCCCTGATTTTTGTTAAGGCCGCGCCCACAGCGACTTTTGGTGGTCAGGCCCATTTTTTGACCTCTCCGTGGCACCATGGACTCTCATCACGCAAAAAGGATCTCCTCGGCGGGACTCCTCATCACTCTGGGCATCATTTTCGGCGACATTGGAACATCCCCCCTTTACACTTTTCAGACAATCCTCAATGAAGGCGGCAAAGTATCGGAAGAACTGGTGCTTGGCGCCATCTCCTGCGTTTTCTGGACGCTGACCCTGCAGACCACCTTCAAATACGTCTTTATCACGCTGCAGGCCGACAACCGGGGGGAAGGCGGCGTCTTCTCCCTTTATGCGCTGGTGCGCAGGTACGGTAAGAAGCTGGTCTATCCGGCCATCATCGGCGCCGGCACCCTGCTCGCCGACGGCATCATCACCCCGCCCATCTCCGTCACTTCCGCGATCGAAGGTCTCAACAGCGTCCACGGGATGGAGAATATCATCGTGCCCGGAAACAACCTGGTGGTCGAACTGGTGCTGGTGATACTCCTGCTGCTGTTCGTCTTCCAGCGCTTCGGGACGAAGGTCGTGGGAGGCGCGTTCGGGCCGATCATGTTCATCTGGTTTACCATGCTGGCTGTACTGGGCCTCAACCAGATCGTCCACTACCCGGTGGTACTGAAAGCCCTTAGCCCGCACTACGGACTCGAGCTGCTGACCCGCCACCCCAAAGGCTTCTGGCTGCTGGGTGCGGTCTTCCTCTGCACAACCGGTGCCGAAGCCCTGTATTCCGACCTGGGACACTGCGGAAGAAAGAATATACAGGTGAGCTGGATCTTTGTCAAGACCACCCTGGTACTGAACTATTTGGGCCAGGGCGCCTGGGTCCTGTTGCAGCATAAGGAAAGCCTTGGCAACGCCAATCCTTTTTTCGCGATCGTGCCACACTGGTTCCTCGTGCCCAGCGTCTTTATCGCAACGGCGGCCTCCATCATCGCCAGCCAGGCGCTTATCAGCGGCAGCTTTACCCTGATCAATGAAGCCATCAGTCTCAACTTCTGGCCCAAGGTTACGGTGAAATTCCCGACCGACGTGCGCGGACAGATATATATCCCCAGCATCAACTGGATCCTGTGTACGGGCTGTTTTCTGGTGGTATTGTATTTCCGGACCTCCGAGAGCATGACGGCCGCCTATGGCTTTTCCATCACCGTAGCCATGCTCATGACGACGATACTGATGTACCAGTTCCTGCGACGGGTCAGGCAGTGGCCGATGACCGTCGTCGTCCCCGTCCTCATCGTCTTTGTCTGCGTCGAGACCTCCTTCTTCGTCGCCAACGCGGTCAAGATCGTCAAGCGGCTCTTCTTCCTGGTCTTTGAATTCGGCCTCATCTTTACGATGTATATCTGGTACAACGCCAGAAAGATCAACAACCGGTTCCTCAATTTCATCGACCTCAACGAACACCTGCCCCTGCTGGAGCATCTCAGCAGAGACGAGTCGGTGCATAAATTCTCGACCCATCTCATCTATCTCACCAAGGCCAACCGGCCGAATCAGATCGAGCAGAAAGTACTCTATTCGATATTCAGCCACAACCCGAAAAGGGCCGACGTCTACTGGTTCGTCCATATCGAACGTACCGACGAGCCCTATACGATGGAATACGGGGTGGAAGAGCTGATGAACGACAAGGTCATCCGGGTCGAGTTCAGGCTGGGCTTCCGTGTCCAGCCCAGGATCGGCATGCTGTTCCGGAAGGTCGTGACGGAGATGATCGAGAACCGCGAGCTGGACGTGGTCAGCCGGTTCCCTTCGCTGAAGAAGCATAATATCGCCGAAGACTTCCGCTTTGTCATTCTGGAAAAATTCCTCTCCTACGACAACGAGTTCTCCGTGCGCGACGGATTTATCCTGAACACCTATTTCAGCATCAAGAAGCTCGCCCTTGCCGAAGAGAAGGCATTCGGACTGGATTCCAGCGAAACCATCGTCGAGAAGCTTCCCCTGGTGGTCGCGCCCGTCACAAAACTCAATTTGCAGCGGGCCTGGTACCGGATACATTCTTCAGTCACCAGCGGCGCTTAACCGCATTTTAATTTGTTATAATCGGTTAATTTCGGTAGCTTTTCACTAGAAATAGCTCCTATACTTATCTGACCTGTTTTTTCTCCATACCCACATGCGTATCCATCCGTACCGTGAGGCCCGTTTCTGATCTGTTTACCTGCTGTGACCCCTGACAACATCAAAAGCCAGTGCCGTTTTTATACGCATTGGCTGTTGCTTTTATACCCTCTTCGTAAGAAGTGGGCTGGAAGCGATAGGCGCTTTCGAATTTCGACGAGTCGAAATGATAGTCGAATTCGTATTGATACAACATTTCATTCAGCTCTTTCGTAGTACCGTCAAAGAGGCCGCCCAGCCGGATCATCCATTTGGAAAGTATGCTATAGTCCGGCGTTTTGCCCAGGGCCGCGGCAGCCCTTTCGATGAACCCGGCGCCGGTGAGAGGTGAGGCGGCAGTGGGCAGATGCCAGACCTGGTTGTAGGCGCTGTCATCGGTCGCCAGTATGTACATGGCCCTGGCGGCATCGGGGGTATAGGTAAAGGAATGTGGGACACGTGGGTTCACCAGCCACTGCGCCTTCCTTCCCTGCTGCAACTTTTGAAAGACGAGGATGTCCGGTATGCTGGTTTTCCCCGCCCCCGGACCGTAGAAATCGGCTGAGCGGGCGATCATGGCCGTGACATTTCCCTTGCGGACCTCGCTCATCAGCTGAGTCGCCAGTCTGGCCCGAAGATCGCCTTTGCGGCTGGACGGGTCATAAGGCGTCTCTTCCGTCATAGGTCCGTCTGTTTTCCCATACATGTAGACATTGTCGAAGAATATCAGTTTTGAGCCGGTCTTTTTGCAGGCTTCAATAGTATTGTCGATTATACGGGGCCACTGCTGACGCCAGATGGCGTAGCGATAGGGAAGTCCGACGCAAAGATGGGTCACCGCAGAACCTTCGATGGCCCTGAGCGTCTGCACCGGGTCCGTAAGGTCGGCAGCGAGCGTGGCAGCGCCTTCGCGGGCAGCCGGCTTCCGGGAGACCAGGCGAACAGGCAGTTGGTGGGCAAGCAGCTCGGAGGCCAGCGTATCGGCGATCACGCCACCGGCTCCGAGGATGGTATGGACTGTCATAGTTATAGAATTACCCGATAAAGATAATTAAGGTTTGATTAAACGTTTGTTTAATTCAAACGTTTGTTTAATTTTGTGCCCTCCTAATTGCTTTGGAAAGCGCATTTCCGGCAACATTTCGCCATGATATTTCGCCAAAGACTAACCCGGCGGGGTTCATTGGGTCGATCCGTAGGTAGACAAACCGGACTGTCTGTTGTATAATTCTCCTTTTTTTATGTTCAAAAACGGGGATTTGGACCGGCGGTTGGGTTGATTGATACAATTGTAACGATTTTTGCGGGCCAGAAGTAGGTGAGAAAGATGAACCAGTAATAAGAATCTAACATCCATATAATTATGAGGAAAATATTCCGATTCGTAATCATCAGCAGTGGATTGAGCCTGACCTGTTTTTTGGCCGGTGCGCAGACAAGGGATACCCTGATCAGCCCCCAAAAGGCGCCGGATACCCTGACAAGCGCCAACCTGCAGACCTGCGTTCAATACGCGCTGAAACACTATCCCCTTATCCAGCAGGCTCTTCTGGACGAACAGATCACCGACCGGCAGATCAAAAGCAAGCTGGCCGACTGGTATCCGCAGCTGAACCTCACCGCCAACTACCAGAATAACTTCACCCTGCAGCAATCCGTCCTCGGAGGCGGTGGTTACATTAAGACGGGTGCTTACAACAACTCCTATGTAGACCTGGGCCTTAGCCAGACGCTGTTCAACAGGGACGTATTGCTGGCCGCCCGAACCAAAGGCGAGGTGATGAAAAATATCCGCCAGACGACCATCTCGGACAGGATCGACATCGCGGTCAACGTGACCAAGGCTTTCTACAACGTACTCCTGACCGCCAAGCAGATCGAAGTGCTCGACGACGATATCCGCCGTCTCGAACGCAACCTAAAAGATACCTACAATCAGTATCAGGGCGGGCTCGTTGACAAAACCGACTATAAACGCGCCACCATTACGCTGAATAATTCGAGAGCCGAAAGAAAATCCAATGAGGAAGGGCTGAAGGCCAACTACGCCGTTCTCAAACAGCTGATGGGCTATACCGGCAAGGACTCCATCCACCTGATCTACGACAGCGCGACGATGGAATCCGAGGTCCTGATCGACACGCTTGCCCAGATCGACTATACCAAACGCATCGAATTCCAGCAGCTGATGACACAGAAACACCTGCAGGAGGCCGACGTAAAATATACCAAATGGGCCTATATCCCGAGCGTCACGGCAGGCGCAGGATATAACTTCAACTATATCAACAACCGGTTCTCAAAGCTCTACAACGACAACCTGCCCTTCTCCTATGCGGGTTTGACGGTCAACTTCCCGATCTTTCAGGGGACCAAACGGACACAGAACATCCGCGCCGCCGAGCTGCAGCTGACCCGTATCGACTGGGACATCGTCAACCTTCAGAATACGATCACTACCCAGTATGCGCAGGCGCTGGCAGCCTATAAGAGCAACCTCAACAATTACTATGTCCTCCGCGAGAACCTCGCCCTGGCCAGGGACGTATTCAATACGATCGAGCTTCAGTACCGGTCGGGCGTAAAAGCCTATCTGGAACTGATCACGGCCGAGACAGACCTGCGGAACGCGCAGTCCAACTATAGCGACGCCCTTTACCAGGTGCTGAGCAGCAGGATCGACGTCCAGAAATCACTGGGCACGGTTCAATACTAAAATACATTCAATCAAATCCGGATAAATCATCTTTTTATATGAGAAATAGCTTACAATGGATTGGTCTTACGTCGGTCGTTATTAGCCTGGGCCTGACCTCCTGTGGAGACAAGCCGGCGGGACCCGCAGCCCCGCCTGCCGTTGCGGTCAACGTCACCAAAGTGACTACCGGCAACGCCACCTATTATGACTCTTATCCCGCAACCGCGACTCCGCTGAATCAGGTGGACATCAAACCCCAGGTGTCGGGTAATATCGTCGGCATCTACTTCAGGGACGGGCAGCAGGTGCGCAAAGGACAAAAGCTATACGAGATCGACCAGCAGCAGTACTCAGCCGCGGTCGAACAGGCGAAGGCGAACCTCGCGGTAGCGCAGGCCAACCTGGCGAAATCGCAGCAGGACGCCGACCGCTATCAGGAGCTGTCCAAACAGGACGCCATCGCCCGCCAGACACTCGACCACGCGCTCGCCGACCTGGAAGCCAGCAAGCGACAGGTGGAAGCAGCGAAGGCCAACGTCAATGCCGTTCAGACTAACCTCAACTATTCTATCATCTTTGCGCCCTTCAACGGAACGATCGGCATCTCGCAGGTAAAGGTCGGCACCGCGGTCTATCCCCAGAGCCTGCTCAACTCGGTCAGCACCGACGACCCGATGGCCGTCGATATCGCGATCGACCAGGCAGAGATACCGATGTTCACCAGATACTTCGAGAAAGGGACCAAAGCGCAGGACTCGCTGTTCTCCGCGGTGCTGCCTGACGGTTCCGTCTATCCCCGCCCGGGAACGCTGTATACGCTCGACCGCTCAGTCGACCCCACGACCGGTACGCTCAGGGCCCGTATCACTTTTCCCAATCCGAAGAACGAGCTGAGGGCCGGCCTCACGACCAATATCCGCGTCAAACACGAGGCAGGCGACAGCAGCATGCTCATTCCCTATAAGGCGGTCGTCGAACAACTGGGCGAATACTTCGTCTATCTGGCAGACAACGGTAGGGCCTTTCAGAAGAAGGTCACGCTCGGCACAAAGATCAATGACAAGATCGTTATCAGAGGCGGGCTCAAGCCCGGCGACGAAGTCGTCACCGACGGCGTGCAAAAGCTCAGGGACAGCATCGCCATCCAGGTGGGACCGCCAAAGGCGCCGGCCGCAGCAGCAGCTAAGTAAAGAGAGTTGAGAACTACTAAAGACACAAGATGACAAGAGCATTCCCGAGCAACGCGAAGGGAACGACCGAGGAAAAACAAGGGACGCAGTTTTGACGAAGGTCTACTGCATCACTCCGATAAAAAATCAAATAATTCGTGATGAAAGGTAA
>Ga0105240_10012937_pt1 | contig 11493 bp, 12 predicted proteins | sample KBSC54metaG_FD_80426 | JGI IMG/M metagenome (GOLD analysis project Ga0105240, IMG submission 80426) | Corn rhizosphere microbial communities from Kellogg Biological Station, Michigan, USA - KBS C5-4 metaG | ecosystem: Host-associated > Plants > Roots > Rhizosphere > Soil | place: Michigan, USA...
CCGCGCTCGTCGAACACGAAACATGCGCCTGTGTAGTGCGCGCGACCGACCCGCTCGAAGTAACGCTGGATCCCGCCCGATAGCTGGAAAACGTTGCGGTGGCCGAGCTGCCGCAACAGCGGCGCCGCCTTCTCGCAGCGAATGCCCCCGGTACAGAAGGTGACGATCGGCACGCCGGGAGCAGGCGGTCGCAGACGGGCGGCGGCGCCGGCGAACGAGCGGAACGAACCGTTGCCCAGATGCACGGCGCCAATGAAGGTGCCATCCTCGACTTCGACCGCGTTGCGCGTATCGAGCAGCAGCACCTCGCGTCCGTCGTCGAGCCACGATTTCAATGTTTCCGGATCGAGCGACGGGGCCGGATCGCGCGCCGGATCGATGCCATCCCGGCCGAGCGTGATGATCTCGCGCCTGATCCTGACTTTCAGCCGCTGAAACGGAATCTCGCGGGACCGGCTTTTTTTCAGGTCGATTCCCGATAGCCTCGGATCGGCATCGAGCGCATCCAGGAACGTTTCGATCGATTCATCGTCCCCCGCCAGGAACAGATTGATTCCTTCGGGCGCCAGCAGGATGGTCCCGCGCAATGACTGTGACCGGCACGTCTCGAGCAGGCGATCGCGAAGTACCACGAGCTCGCCGAGCGCCACGAAGCGGTAACCGGCGATGTTGAGGATCCGCTGTCCGGTCCGGCATGCGGAAGGAGAAGATTCCGGCGCACCGGTTTCCGATCGGATTCGTTCAGCCATCGCCTGGTCGCTCAATGCCAGGAAACCGCATCGCCCGCCCCGATCGCATCGGCGCGAAACAACAGCGGCGCGCCGGTCGTTGCGACGCGGTCCGGATGCACGCCCTGCATGATGCGGATATCGGCGATCCGGCATTCACGCAGCAGGTCGACGATCATCGCGAGCACGTCCTCGATCCGGTCATACGGAAAAAGCGGGCAGCGAAAGCCTTCTGCATCGCGCTCGCCGAACACGCTCGACAGGCTCAATCGCAGCTCGCCGTTCGTCGCGCCGTGACTCTCGATCCGATGCGCGCTGACCACCGCCGTGGGCTCGCCGAAATTGGCGCGCAGCGTCCTGATCGCGCTGGCGGCGAAAAGCTGGAGAGCGATCTCGCGGTGCGCGACCTGCCCGCGCTGCGCCGCGACAAGAGGGTCGGCCGGCGCGCGGGGCAACGCCAGGATCTGCAGCCCCGGTGCCGCAAGCTGCCGGATCAGCAATTGCGCAAGCGGCGTCGCCCATGCCCCGACCGAATCGTTGACGAACAGCGAAGCGCCGCGCGCGGCCCAGGCTGCGCCGACGAGAAAGCGCAGGTGCGCGCCTTCCTGCGCAACGCTCACGCGCAGCGCCGCCGGCTCGACATCGCGCAGCAGGGAGCGATCCGGATCCGCGCCGGTTCGCCATTCGAGCCAGCGGGCCAGCGCCGGGAGACCGACTGCCTCGTTTCCGGCCAGCACGTTCGCCAGCGCGAAGTTCTCGTTCGCCGCGAGGCAGCGATGCTCGCGCAGCAGGGCGACGATCGGCTGCGCATCGTCGAGGACCATCGGCACTTCGATCGCCGACTCGGCGGCCGCCACGATCACCACCGGAATCGCGAAGCCGTGCGCGACGACCGCCGCATCGCGATCGAGGGCAGGATCCAGCCACGCGCCGTGCAGCGCGCGCAACAGGTGCCGGTAGGCGACGGCGGTGGGCGCCGCATCGAGCGCCGCGCGCACTACCCCGGCCTCGCGCGAGGCCAGTGCATCGACCATCGCCTGATGAAGGCGCGCATTGGCTGCCGCGCTCTCCAGCCCCGTCGCCGCGGCGAAGCTCGACTCCACCCATTCGTGCCAGTGGGCGCCGGCGACATCGGCTGGTGCCGGCGCGATGGGGAACGAACGCGGGTCGGAGATGGTCTGCACAGCTTGCTCGGGATTCTGATTGCGGATGAGGCCGCGAGTTTATCAGCGCACTGGCGAAGCCGGAGCGCAACCCGTACTTGAGGACCGCTGCACGCGCACCCCTGCCGGCGCGCATTGGATGAATCCGCACCAAAGGCAAACGGACAGCGTAAGATTCAAGGTGATGTGCCGCGGTGGGGATCGCATTGGCAGTGCGCCCGCGGCTGTCACCGGACTGGCGCCGGGCGCCAGAGGACTGCAACCAGCGGCTAAAGGAGTTGACCATGTATCGACACCTGCTTGCGGCAACTGACGGTTCCGAACTTTCCAACCACGCGGTGGACCACGCGATCGAGCTGGCGAAGCAGCTTGGCGCGCGGCTGACGCTGCTGCACGTGGCCGGGCAATATCCGCCGCCGATGCTGGTCGACGGCACGGTGTTCCCGACGCTGCCCCAGGACGAGCACGACGCGGCGGCGGCGGAGCAGTCGACCGAGATCCTCACTCCCTGTGTCGAGCGCGCGAAGGCGGCCGGCGTCGATTGCGATTCGATCCACGAATCCGACAGCGCTGCGTGGCACGCGATCATGGAAGTCGCCGCGCGCGCCGATTGCGACCTGATCGTCATGGGCTCGCACGGCCGTGGCGGACTCGCCTCGCTGATCATGGGCAGCCAGACGCAAAAGGTGCTGCACCATACGAACCTGCCGGTGCTCGTGGTGAGACAGCAGCACGCCTAGCCAAGCACAAGAGCCGCGCGCTGCCGGTCCGGGACATCATTCACGCTAAAATGCGCGGTTTCCCGAACCGGTTCCGCTCATGCGCGCGTCGCAATTCTTCATCTCCACGCTCAAGGAAGCTCCCGCCGAAGCAGAGCTGGCCAGCCACCGGCTGATGCTGCGCGCCGGGCTGATCCGCAAGCTCGGCACCGGCCTCTACACCTGGATGCCGATGGGACTGCGGGTGCTGCGCAAGGTGGAGAACATCGTCCGCGAGGAGATGAACCGGGCAGGCGCGATCGAATTGCTGATGCCGCTCATCAACCCCGCCGAGCTGTGGCAGGAGACCGGCCGCTGGGAAAAGTACGGGCCGAACATGCTGCGGATCAAGGACCGCCACGACCGCGACTTCCTGTTCGCGCCGACGCACGAGGAAGTCATCACCGACATCGTCCGCCGCGACATCGGCAGCTATCGGCAGCTGCCGAAGAATTTCTATCACATCGGCGACAAGTTCCGCGACGAGATCCGGCCCCGCTTCGGCGTGATGCGCGCGCGCGAATTCATGATGAAGGACGCGTATTCGTTCGATCGCGACAAGGATGGCCTGATGTCGAGCTATCGCGCGATGTACGACGCGTACGGAAAGATCTTCACGCGGCTGGGGCTCACCTTCCGGCCGGTCGAGGCGGATAACGGCGACATCGGCGGCGCGTCGTCGCATGAGTTCCAGGTTCTGGCCGACTCGGGCGAGGACCTGATCGCGTACTCCACCGGATCGGGCTACGCGGCGAACGTCGAGAAGGCCGAAGCGGTGGCGCCCGCGTCGCCGCGGGCCGCGCCGACCGCCGCAATGAAGAAGGTGGCGACGCCCGGCAAGAAGACCTGCGAGGATGTCGCGGACTTCCTGAAGGTGCCGCTGCTATCCAACGTGAAGTCGGTGATGATGGTGGGCGACGGCGGCTTCTGCCTGCTGCTGGTGCGCGCCGACCACAACGTCAACGAGATCAAGATCGGGAAGCTCGCCCCGCTGAAGAATTTCCGGTCGGCGACGCCGGAAGAGATCGAGGCGAATCTCGGCGTCGACCCCGGCTACTGCGGACCGGTGCCGCGGGCCGGCGGACACCCCGGCAAGGTGATGGTCATCGCCGACCGGACGGTCGCCGCGATGAGCGACTTCGTCTGCGGCGCCAACGAATCCGGCTACCACCTGACCGGCGTCAACTGGGGCCGCGACCTGCCGGAGCCGGATCTGGTCGCCGACCTGCGCAATGTGGTCGCCGGCGACCCGTCTCCCGACGGCCAGGGCACGCTGGAGCTGACCCGGGGCATCGAGGTCGGCCACGTCTTCGCGCTGGGCTCGGTCTACTCGGAAAAGATGGGCGCCACGGTTCTCGACGAGCAGGGACAGGCGCAGGTAGTCCAGATGGGCTGCTATGGAATCGGTGTCACCCGCGTCGTCGCGGCGGCAATCGAGCAGCACCATGACGACCGGGGCATCGTCTGGCCGGCCCCGATGGCGCCGTTTGCGGTTGCGATCGCGCCGATCGGCTATGGCCGGAGCGCCGCGGTCCGCGAGCTTGCCGACCGGCTGCACGACGAGTTGTCGGCGCAGGGGGTCGAAGTCCTGCTCGACGATCGCGACGAGCGGCCCGGGGTGATGTTCGCGGACCTGGAATTGATCGGAATCCCGCACCGGCTGACGATCGGCGACCGCGGGCTGAAGGACGGGAAGGTCGAATACCAGGCGCGGACGGACACTACAGCCACGCCGGTGCCGGTCGATCAGGCGCTCGGGTTCCTGAAGGCGCGGATCGACGGGTGAAGGCGGAAGTGAAGGCAACGTATCCCGGGCTCGATGCGCTGGCATCGGGACTCAGCCTCGAGACGCCGCGGCTGCTGCTGCGGCAGTTCGAGGAACGCGATGTCGATGCGCTGGCCGCGATGTACGCGGACCCCGGGATGATGCAGTTCCTGGGCACGGGCAGCACGTTTTCCCGTGACGAGACATGGCGGGCCATTAGCGGTATGCTGGGACACTGGCTGATGCGCGGTTACGGAATGTGGGCCGTCGAGGAACGCGAGACCGGATTTATGGTCGGACGTGTCGGCTTCATCAATCCCGCCGGTTGGCCGGGATTCGAGCTGGGTTGGGTGATCGACAGGAAGAGATGGGGACGCGGCTACGCGCCTGAGGCAGCCGCGGTGGCGCTTACGTATGCAAAGGATGTGCTGAGGCAGCAACGCGTGATCAGCCTGATCCGCCCCGGGAATGCCGCGTCGATCCGCGTCGCCGAGAAGATCGGCGAAAGGCGGGAGGGTTCGGTGCAGTTGTTCGACAGGGAATCTCTGATTTATGCAAGCTCGTAGTCGAAATCAAGGCAGTTTCGCGGCAATGGCCGCCGCATTCGTGGCGCCGGCGATCATCGCAACGGCCAACCTGGCCCACGCCGGCGCGCAGGCCGAAGAAGCACTGTCCGCCTCGGTGCAGGCTTCGATGCAGGCCGCCATCAGCGATCGCGCCGCGCCGCACCTCGTGTTCGATTCCGAAGCCGACGGCGTCGCCTGGCTGAACGAAATGTCGGCCCGGCTCGCCACCAAGATTCCCGACTCGACGACGCGAACCGACTTCCTGAAGACCGTCCACTACGAGGCATCGCGCGCCGGTCTCGACCCGCAGCTCGTCCTCGGGCTGATCCAGGTGGAGAGCAATTTCCGCAAGTACGCGGTGTCGACGGCCGGGGCGCGCGGATTCATGCAGGTGATGCCGTTCTGGGTCAAGATGATCGGCACCCCGGACCACAACCTGTTCCATCTGCGCACCAGCCTGCGGTACGGCTGCACGATCCTGCGCCATTATCTGGACATCGAAAACGGCGACTACTACCGCGCGCTCGGACGCTACAACGGCAGCCTTGGCAAGCCGGACTACCCGAACCTGGTCCTGACGAGCTGGCAGAGCCACTGGAAGTACGACCGGCCGCGGTTTGCCGCGGTGGCCAACGCAGGCAATCAAGGCACGCCAGGCGTCTCCAACCAGGTCAAGTGATTGTTGCGGACCCGCAACAGTACATCGGGCGGTTCGCGCCCTCACCCACCGGTCCCCTCCACTTCGGCTCGCTGATCGCCGCGCTGGCGAGCCATGCCGATGCGAAAGCGGCCGGCGGGCGCTGGCTGTTGCGCATCGAGGACATCGATCCGCCACGCGAGCAGCCCGGGGCCGCCGCGGAAATCGTCCGGACGCTCGAGCGCTACGGGTTTGAGTGGGACGGCCCGATCCTGCTGCAAAGCACGCGCGAAGGCGCATATCTTGCCGCGCTCGAACAGCTTCGGGTCGAAGGCAAGGTCTTTCCCTGCGGCTGCACACGCCTCGAGCTTGCCGCTGCGCCGCTTGGTGTAGGTGGCGAGCGCGTCTATCCGGGCACCTGCCGCGACGGGCTGCCGCCCGGCCGCCGTCCGCGATCGTGGCGGCTGAAGGTGGGCGTCGCGGCCGGCGACGATAGGCCGATCGCGTTCACCGATCGCATCCAGGGACCGCAATCGCAATGGCTGGCCCGTGATGTCGGAGACTTCGTCGTGCGCCGCGCCGACCGCCGCTTCGCGTATCAGCTCGCTGTGGTCGTCGACGATGCGGACCAGCGCATCACCGACGTCGTCCGCGGCGCCGATCTGCTCGCGTCGACACCGCGCCAGATCTGGCTGCAGCGGCAGCTCGGGTTGCCCACGCCGCGCTATGCGCACGTTCCGGTGGTAGTCAATGCGCGCGGCGAGAAGCTCTCGAAGCAGACAAGAGCCGAGGCGCTGCCGGCGACGCGGCCTGAGCGCGCGCTGCTCGACGCATGGGAGTTCCTGGACCAGCAGGCGCCGGATACGCCGCTCGGCACGCCGCGCGAATTCTGGAGCTGGGCGATTCCGCGCTGGAATCCGCGGCGGATTCCGCCGGTGCCGATGCTGCCCAGCCGCCGATCCGGACCGGCCTGAGTGATCCGCTATAATTCACGGCTCCCCGCAGTATTCTTTCTGCTGTAAACCAAAGCCCACGCATGACCACTCTCGTCGTAGTACGCAAAGGGAATCTCGCCGTCATCGCCGCCGACTCGCTGACTACATTCGGCGATACGCGGCTGTCCGCGCAGTTCGACAAGTCGCCTGAAAAAATCCTGAGGCACCGCGACACATATCTCGGGTTCTGCGGCAGCGCCGCGCACCAGCTCGTGTTCGAAAGCCTGCTCGCCAGCCATACCGATCTGGATTTCGCCGGCAAGACCGCGGTATTCGAGGCGTTCCGGAAGCTGCATCCGATCCTCAAGGAGCAGCACTTCCTGAATCCGAAAGAGGAAGAGGACGATCCGTACGAATCGACGCAGATCACCGCGCTGATCGCCAACAAGTACGGGATCTTCGGCATCTATTCGATGCGCGAAGTGTTCGAGTACAACCGGTTCTGGGCCGCAGGCTCCGGCCGCGAGTTCGCGCTCGGCGCGATGCAGTCGATCTACGACAAGACCGACTCGGCCGAAGCGATCGCGCGCCTGGGCGTCGAGGTCGGCTCGGTCTTCGACAAGAATTCGTCGCTGCCGATGTCGCTGTATTCGGTCGCTTTGAACGGCTCGGCCAAATAGCCGCGCCGGCCTCGCGGATGAGCGATTCGCATCGCCGATTCCTGATCGAGGGCACGCCGGTCCGCGGCGGCTGGGTGCGGCTCGACCAAACGTATCGCGAAGTGCTGGCGCGCCACGACTATCCGCCGATCCTGCGCCGGATGCTGGGCGAGCTGCTCGCGGCGACCGCGCTGCTCGCGAGCAACCTGAAGTTCAGGGGCAGCATCGTCGTGCAGCTGCAATCGACGGGCCCGCTGCAGCTGCTGGTCGTCGAATGCACCGACGACCGGGGCATGCGCGCGATCGCCAAATGGAACGGCGGCCTGGACGATGCCGGCGAGGACATCGATCTCCAGCAACTGGCGCCGGGCGGACGTTGCGTGATCACGCTGGACCCGCGCGATTCGTCGCAGATGTACCAGGGAATCGTCGCGCTCGAGAAGGGATCGATCGCCGAGCTGCTCGAGCACCACATGCAGAATTCGGAACAGCTCGCGACAAGGCTATGGCTGGCGGCCGACGGCGAACGGGCAGCCGGGATGCTGCTGCAGAAGCTGCCGACGGACGACGACGCGGCCGATGCGCTGGACGACGACTGGGCGCGCGTGACGCTGCTCGGTTCGACCGTTCGCCCCGTGGAGCTGCTCAGTCTCGATGCGCAATCGCTGCTGCAGAAACTGTTCGCCGGCGAGGACGTGCGCCTCTTCAAGCCGCATCCGGTGCGCTTTTCCTGCGCGTGCTCCGAAGCCCGCGTCGCCAACGCGCTGCTCTTGATCGGCCAGGAAGAAGTCGAGGCGGTGCTGGCCGAGCAGGGACAGATCGAGGTCGCCTGCGAATTCTGCAACCGGAAATATTCGTTCGACCGCGCCGGAGCGCTCGGCCTCTTCGCGCAGCCCGAGCCGGCGCCGACGGTGCACTGATGTCAGTCTACATTCCACGGCATTTTTCGGAAGCCGACCGGGCGGCGGTCCGCCATGTGCTCGACGAGCATGGCTTCGCGACGCTGATCACCGCTTCCGGCGCCGAGCCGATGCTCAGTCACGTACCGGTGCTGGTGGACTACGGCGCCGAAGGTCCCGTTTCCGTGATCGGCCACGTCGCCGCGGCGAACCCGCACGCAGCGCTGCTGGGCAACGGTGCGGGATTGCTGGTATTCCAGGGCCCGCACGGCTATGTCTCGCCGAACTGGTACACGACGCCCAAGCAGTCGGTGCCGACGTGGAACTACGTCGCGGTCCACGTCCATGGCGAACTCGAGCGGCTGGACGCCCTTGGCGACAAGCGCGCGATCGTCGACGCGCTGTCGGCGCGGCACGAGGCCGCGTTCGCGCAGCCGTGGACCAGCGCGAAGATGGATCCCGCGCTGCTCGATAAAATGCTCGGCGCGATCGTCGGTTTCCGGATGACCGTGCGGCGTGTCGACGCGAAGTTCAAGCTGTCGCAGAACCGGAGCGCCGCGGATCGCACCGGCGTGGTCGCCGGACTCGATGCGCGTCACAACGCCGGCGACGATGCGCTGGCCGAGTGGATGCGACGCTACGCGGCGCCGGACCGCTAGCAAAGCTCTGCAGCCAGGAGCGCTTCACAAGCATGCCCACGCATCGCCAGCGCCACGCGAAGCGGGCCGCCGAGGCATCGGCCGCGGCAGCCGAAGACGATGGCTCGAGCGAATCGATGCGCCTGGACAAATGGCTGTGGGCCGCGCGCTTCTTCAAGACCCGGATGCTGGCCCAGCAGGCAATCGAATCGGGCCGGGTCAAGCTCGATAACGACCGCCTCAAGCCGGCGCACCTGGTGCGCGTCGGACAGGTCTATTCGATCACGCGTGAAGGGCTGACATGGACAGTCGAAGTGCGCGGGCTGTCCGACACGCGCGGCTCGGCGAGCATCGCGCAGGCGCTGTATCGCGAAGATGAAGCGAGCGCCGCGGAGCGGCAGCGGATCATCGACCTCAACCGCGCCGCAGGCCCCGCGTCATTCAAGGGCCGCCCGACCAAGCGCCAGCGGCGCAAGATCGAGGATTTCCTGGCGGAGCCGTGATCAGGGATCAGGTATCAGAGGTCAGGGATCAGATCGTTCACTGGGTCAGCGATCGTCGTTACTGATACCTGATACCTGACCTCTGATACCTGATCCCTAGTGAGCGAGAATCTTCGACAAAAAGTCGCGCGTGCGTTCGCTCTTCGGGTTGTTGAAGAACTCGGTCGGCGTGTTCTGCTCGATGATCTGGCCCTGGTCCATGAAGATCACGCGGTCGGCGACCGACTTTGCGAATCCCATCTCGTGGGTGACGCAAAGCATCGTGATGCCCATCTGCGCAAGCTCGATCATCACGTCGAGCACTTCCTTGATCATTTCCGGATCGAGCGCCGAGGTCGGCTCGTCGAACAGCATGATCTTCGGCGTCAGGCACAGCGCGCGGGCGATCGCGACGCGCTGCTGCTGACCGCCGGACAACTGCAATGGATATTTCTTCGCCTGCTCGGCGATGCGCACGCGCTTCAATTGCGTCATCGCGCGCTCTTCCGCCTCGGCCTTCGGGATCTTGCCGACCCACATCGGCGCCAGCGTCAGGTTCTCGAGCACCGTCAGATGCGGGAACAGGTTGAACTGCTGAAACACCATGCCGACTTCGCGTCGGATCGCCTCGATGTTCTTCAAGTCGGCGGTCAATTCAATGCCGGCGACGACGATCTGGCCCTGCTGGTGCTCCTCGAGCCGGTTGATGCAGCGGATCATCGTCGACTTGCCCGAACCGGACGGGCCGCAGATGACGATCCGCTCGCCTTTCTTCACCTGGAGATCGATGTCGCGCAGCACGTGGAATTCGCCGTACCACTTGTTGACTTTCTCGAAGCTGATGATGTTTTCGCTCATGATGGTCTCAACGCACGTTGCTCCGGTTCAACTGCCGTTCGATCCATTGGCTGTACCGCGACATCGCAAAGCAGCCGGTCCAGTAGATTGCCGCGATGAAGAAATAGCCCTCGAGGTAGAACTGGCGCCAGTTCGCGTCGCCGCCCAGGGCGAGCGCCAGCGCGCCGGTCAGGTCGTACAGGCTCACGATGGTCACCAGCGAGGTGTCCTTGAACGTGCTGATGAAGCTGTTCATGATCGAGGGCACGACGAGCTTCAACGCCTGCGGCAGCACGATCTTCCGCTGCGTCTGCCAGTACGACAGCCCCAGCGATGCGGCGGCCTCGACCTGTCCCTTCGGAATCGCCTGCAATCCACCGCGCACGACCTCGGCCAGGTAGGCGGCGGCGAACAATGTGATTCCCACGAACACGCGCAGCAGCACGTCGACCTGCGTGCCCGCCGGCATGAACAGCGGGAACATGAACGACGCCATGAACAGCACCGAGATCAATGGCACGCCCCGGATCAGCTCGACATAAACGATGCACAGCGACCGGATCGCCGGCAGATGCGAGCGGCGGCCGAGCGCCACCAGCACCGACAGCGGAAACGCGCACGCGATGCCCAGCACCGACAACAGCATCGTCAGCGGCAACCCGCCCCACCGCGACGTTTCGACCGGCACGAGGCCCAGCACGCCGCCCTTCATCAGCGTGAAGAACGCGGCGATCACGACGACCCACGCGACGACCAGCCACTTGCTCCACAGCGGGCGCGTGCAACTGGCGACCAGCGGCACCACCATCAGCAGCGTCGCGATCAGCGGACGCCATTGCTGGTCGAACGGATAACGGCCGAAGATGATCAGCCGGTATTGCTCGACGATGACGCCCCAGCACGCGCCGACACCCGCGGCCTCGCGGCAGGCATCGTTGTCGGGCTTCCACACCGCGTGGACCACCGCCCAGTCGATGACCTCCGGCAGCACGTAGAGAAAGACGCCGACGATGATCACCGTCGCGATCGAGCTCATCCAGTCGCCGAACAGGTTCCGGCGCAGCCACGCGACGGTGCCGCGCATCTTGACCGGCGCGGCGCGCGACGGGACTGGCTGGAAAGTGTCTGCAGTCATGTCGGCCTCCTCACCTTTCCTTGATCGCGGAGCGCGAGTTGTACCAGTTCATCAATGCCGCGGTCGTCAGCGACAGCGTCAGGTACACGGCCATGATGATCGCAATGCACTCGACTGCGCGGCCGGTCTGGTTCAGCGTCGTGTTCGAAATCGATACGAGGTCCGGATAGCCGATCGCCACTGCGAGCGACGAGTTCTTGGTCAGGTTCAGGTACTGGTTGGTCATCGGCGGGATGATCACGCGCATCGCCTGCGGCAACAGCACCAGCTTCAGCTGCTGTCCGCGCGTCA
>Ga0105240_10012939_pt1 | contig 11492 bp, 13 predicted proteins | sample KBSC54metaG_FD_80426 | JGI IMG/M metagenome (GOLD analysis project Ga0105240, IMG submission 80426) | Corn rhizosphere microbial communities from Kellogg Biological Station, Michigan, USA - KBS C5-4 metaG | ecosystem: Host-associated > Plants > Roots > Rhizosphere > Soil | place: Michigan, USA...
ACCTCATCCCGCACTACCGCTACCTCGGCAACGCGCTGCTCTCGCTCCTGACGAAGATCGCATCGGGCTACTGGCACGTCGCCGACTCCCAGGCGGGCTACACCGCGATCAACCGGCGCATGCTCGAGCTCGTCGACCTCGACAACGTGTATCCGCGCTACGGCTACCCGAATGACATGCTCGTCCACCTCAACGTGTGGTCGGCCCGGGTGCGCGACATCCCGTCGCGGCCGATCTACGGCGTCGGCGAGCAGTCGGGAATCAAGCTGCGATCGGTCGTCCCGCGGATCTCCTGGCTGCTGATGAAGGGGTTCTTCTGGCGGATGGGCCATCGGTACGTGATCCGCGACTTCCATCCTCTGGTGTTCTTCTACATGGCGGGCTTCTTCAGCTTCCTGATCGGGCTCGCGCTCGGCAGCTACACGATCGCCCGCCACTTCTCGGGCAACCCGCCGACGCCGGGGTTGGCCACGATCGTCGCGCTGATGATGACCTTCTCGCTCCTGTTCACGCTGTTCGCGATGTGGTTCGACATGGAGACGAACAAGGATCTGAAATGACGCGTGTCGTGGTCGCGGGCACCTTCGCCGCCGACTACAGCCGGAACCAGATCGTGCTCGGCCTCCTGCGAGACATCGGCTTCGAGGTCGACGTCATCCGGTTCGAGCTCTGGGGAAGCGACCGGCCCGCGCTGCTCTCCGGGCGCAAGCTGCCCCTCGTCACGCGCGCGGTCGGGGTCTGCGCGCGGCTCGCGTGGCGTGTGCTGCGGACCCCGAAGCCCACGCTCTTCGTCGTTCTCTACCCGGGCCAGCTCGATGTCCGGCTCGTCTCTCTGATCGGCCGGCTGCGACGGGTTCCCACCGTCTACGACCACTTCATCTCGCTCGAAGAGACCGTCGTCGGCGATCGAGCCCTGCGCGAAGAGAAGTCGACGCTCGCGCGCCTGCTCAGGCGGATCGATCGCGGCGCGTGCCGAGCTGCAAGCGTCATCCTCGCCGACACGCCCGCCGACGCCGACTACTTCGCGGCACGCGCGGGCATCGACCCCGCCCGGGTACGCGTTCTTTGGGTAGGCGCGCAGGATGTGTTCCGGCCTTCTGATGTGACGCCCGAGCGGCGCCTCGTCTTCTTCCACGGCACGTACATCCCGCTTCACGGCATCGACACGATCGTCCGTGCGGCGAAGCTGCTCGAGGACGACGACATCCGGTTCCGCCTGCTCGGACGCGGGCAGGAACGACCGGCGATCGAGCAGCTCGCAGCGCGCCTCGACGTCCGAAACGTCGAGTTCGCCGAGCCCGTCCCGCTCGCGGAGCTCCCGGGGCAGATCGCTCAGGGGGAGCTCTGCCTGGGCATCTTCGGCACCACCGCAAAGGCGCTCCGAGTCGTCCCGAACAAGGTGTTCGAATACCTGGCCGTCGGACGCCCCGTCCTCACCGCGGACACGCCGGGCATTCGCTCCGCCTTCTCGACTGAGCTTGCACTCGTCGAGCCGGGCAACCCGGAAGCGCTCGCGACTGCCGTGCACCGGCTTCTCGGCGACCCGGCCGAGCTGGAGCGGCTCGCGGCGGCCGGGCGCGCGCGCTTCGTGCGCGACTACAGCAGGCCCGCGCTCGGCCGGATGCTGCGTGGCTACGTCGACGAGCTCACGGGCGCGGGCTCATAGGCTTGCGCCCGAGCCCGAGCAGATTGGTTCCGTGCGTCGTCGTGCAGTGCTGGAGCAGCGCGAACGGCCGCAGCGCCGCCTGAACGGATGCCGACCGCAGGCCGCCTCGCGGCTGCTGGAACAGCCGGCCGCTCGCCTCCGTGCGCATCTGAAAGGACTCGCCGGCCGAGTCGACGCCACGGCGGCGCGCAACAGCGTCTCTCACGACTTCGAGGAGATAGCCCAGCGGCCACCCGTACGCGATCGAACGCGCATCGAGCCCTGCTTCGGTCAATCGCTCGGCGAGCACGTCCGGGTCGTACCGCCGGAAGTGCCCGGCGAGCTCGTCCCAGATCGAGTACCGACGCTGCCAGGCGGGGACCGAGACGAGAAGCATGCCTCCGGGACGGAGGCGTGCCGACCATTGCCGAAGCGCTCCCAGGTCGTCCTCGAGATGCTCGAGCACCTCGAACGCACAGACCAGATCGAACGTCACGGGCTCCGCCAAGAGCTCGGCAGGGTCACCGAGAATCACGTCGCCCTGAAGCCCGGCAGCCGCGAGACGTCTGCGAGTCGCCTCCACCGCCTGCTCGTCGAGATCGGCGCCGGTATAGCGATACCGGCGCGCCAGGCGGACCGCGAAGGCGCCCTGGCCGCACCCGATCTCAAGCACGTCCGTCGCGCTGCGGGGGAGAAGACGCGAGACCCGATCCCAGCGCAGAAAAGCGTTCGGCGGCAGCGGAGGATCGGTCATCCAGGCACGGTTCTCGGTTAGCGGAGCGCGTCCTCCCACTCTCCCGCGAGCAACCGCGGCACGAGATCGTCGAGCAGCCGCAGCGTCATCCCCCAGAGCACGCGATCGCCGACCGGGATGCCGTCGACCAGCAGGCCCTCCCGCCACAACGCACTCGTGAACAGATGCTCGCGGCGGATCGCCGGGTCCCAGAGCTCGGCGACGGTCGGAGTCAGCACCTCGACGACCTCTTCACGGTTCGGCCGCCACTCGACGCCGTCCGGGATGCGGCCGAGGAACGCAAAGACCTCCATGTTCGTCGGGCCGCTCCGGACCGGCGACAGCTCCGCGATCACGGAGACGCAGGATGGATCGAGGCCGATCTCCTCCTCGGCCTCGCGGAGCGCGGTCGCGACGAGGCTCTCGTCCTCGTCATCGACGCGTCCTCCCGGGAACGCCAGCTGGCCGCCGTGGTGGCCGCGGTCGGTGCGGACGATCAACACGATGCGCAATGCACCGCCAACGTCACGGTAGACGGGCGCGAGCACGGCGGCGCGTGCGTCAGTGCTGGACGTCGTCACCGGGCCAGGTGTCGCCCACGAGGTAGCCCTCGGGGTACGGATCGCGATCGTCGACGTAGAGCTCGGCGCGGCCGGTAATGAACGCGCTGCCGCGAATCGCCGGGACGATCCCGTCTCCCGCCTCGGCGACGATGCGCCCGTCGAACGTCGAGCCGATCACGGACGCATGGGTCATCGCGTCGCCGACGCGCATCATCCCGCGCGCGTGCAGCGTCGCCATCCGGGCCGAGAGGCCGGTTCCGGTCGCGGATCGGTCGAGACGCCCCGGCGCGACGACGACGGCGTTGCGAGACACCGCCCCCACTCCCTGCCACGGCCCTGCGAGCTGGACGATCGACACGTCGCCGGAGAGCCGCTCGCGCGCCGCGACCCTGATCGCCTCGCCTGCGGCGCACAGGTCGCGCGCCTCGAGCGGCACCAGCTCGAACCCGAGCGCCGACGCGTCGGCGATCGCGTACCACATGCCTCCGAACGCGACGTCGACGGTGAGCGAACCAAAGCCGTCGACGTCGAGAACGGCGTCGAGGTGCGTCGCATACGACGTGACGTTCGTCAGCTCCACGCTTTCAACGCGCCCGTTGCGACACGCGCAGCGAGCCTCGACGACACCGGCGGGCGCTTCGAGCCGCAGGATCGTCTCCGGCTCATGCAGCTCGACCATGCCGGTCTCCAACAAGACCGTCGCGACGCAAATGGTGTTCGAGCCCGACATGAGCGGATACTCGGTCGGCTCCATGATCACGTACCCGTAGTCGCAATCGGCGCGCGCCGACGGGACGATCAGGTTCGCGTGCGTCGCAACGGAGCCGCGCGGCTCACGCAACAGGAAGCGACGCAACCGGTCGTCCGCCCGAAGCGTCTCCATCTGCTCGCGCACGGTCGCACCGGCCGGCGCATCGACGCCGGCGACGACGACGTTCCCGACCTCGCCGCCCGCGTGACACCCGACGACGGTGATCGAGCGTGCGGCACCCACGCGTCGACACTATCGATTGAAAGTGTGCGCGCAGGCCTCCCGTAACCGCAGAGTGGAGGTCAAGGGAGCGGCCTGCGGCGTGCCTGCTCCGACCAGCCTCGGTCAACCTGCGCGCGCGGACCCAGTCTGCCGCCCGGCCCCTCGAGATGCACTAGCCCGTTGGCTGGTCGCTCCCAGCCGCCCGGATCGAGTAGGAGTGAAGTCGGGGATCGCGGGGAACAGGCCGCCACGATGAGCGAGGTCGAACGGCGGAAAGCCGCCAACGAGGCGGTGTTCAGGAACGTGAACGAGCGGATCCAGCAGCTCCAGCATTCGTTCGCGGTGGCCGAGCACGAGCCGCTGCAGATGATCTGCGAGTGCGACCGCCTGGACTGCATGGAGCGAGTGGCGGTGAGCGTCGACGCATATGAGCTCATCAGATCACGGCCCGATCAATTCATCGTCAGCTCGGGACATGAGGACACCGCCGTCGAGGAAGTCGTGAGCGTCACCTCGGAGTTCACCGTCGTGCGCAAGAAGCAGGGCGACCCGCGGGAGGTCGCGGTCGAGACCGACCCGCGCTGAGACGCGTCAGTGCACGTGCAGCACGAACCGCCGCGGGTGATGATCCGGCGGCTCGACGCGGAGCGTGAGGTTCCCGCGGCGCTGCGGCCTGATCAGGAAGCGGTAGTTCCCCCGGCTGTCGGTCCGCGTCGAGCTGATCGTGTGCCACGGGCCGATCCCCCAACGACCCTCGACGACCACCTTGCCAACGGCCCGAGTCTGCTCGCCCGGAACGGATCCGGTTCGTCCCGACACCGTGAACGTCGATCCGAGCTGCATCGAATAGCCCTCGCCCGCGGCCGCCAGGGCCGGCACGGCGAACGAAGCTGCGAGCACCGCCAGGACGACGACGAAGAAAGGACGGCGGCGCATGTCGTCGCCGCCCATCCTAGAGGCCCGACCGTCGTCCCTCGGCACCCGGCAGGCGCTTGTGGACATGGGTGCCACCTGCGACCGCCGCCACGGCACGCACGCGTCCGCGGTCGGGACGGTGCGCCGGCGGCTGCTCGTGCTCGATGCACAGCTCGCCGAGCGTGAACGTCCCACACCCAGGATGGCCGCAGACCCTCAACATGGCCATTTCCGGAACCTACGACAGGGACGGCCCGCCGGGAACACCCGGATCAGGGTCGGACGGTGAGACGTGCGGAACCTCCGAGATTTCCGCCCCCGCAGCGCGCCGTCAAGACGTACGTCCCAGGCGCCCGTGTCGCGGGGATCCGGGTCGTCGCCGAGAACCGCCCAGCCGCGCCGACCTGTGCGAACACGGCCGGCACGCCGGCGAAGCTGTGGGTCGCGGCGAACGCGTGCGAGATGACCGTCACCTGATCGCCTGCTGTGCAGCCGCCCGCGACGCCGCTCACGAGCACGGTGGCACCGCGACGAACGGCGCTCGGCGTGACCGTCAGGGCGGTGGTCACAGCCGAGGAGCGCCGGCTCACGTCCAGGCCGCTCGCGACCGCGGTGGCCACTCCTTCGCCCAACCCGGTCGCGCTCGAGGCGCTCAGCACGTAGGAGCGGCCGCGCGTGTCCTTCACGCAACGCCACGCGACCCCCGTGCCGCCCGACCAGTACACCTTGTTGCCGGAGAGCTGAAGCGTCTTGTCGGGTGTCGCGAACGTGGTGCAGTCACCCGAGTACCGCTGCGCATGCCAGACGAACGTCTTCTTCGTCCACTGCCACACGCCCGCCCTGATGCGAACGCGATTCGTGAAGGTGACCGTCAGCTTTCCGTTCGCGACGGCGGCGCCCGAGCGGTATCGGTAGAAGTCCGGCGTGCGCGCCGGCAGGAACAGCACGCCGCCGCTCTCGGTCGCAAGCTGCGCGCGCAACGTCGACGGCACGTAGCTCCACGCGGGGGTGAATCCCGCGTGCGCCGTGCCGCCCGCGACGGCGAGACCGGTGACGACGACCGCAGCGAGAACGCGCCGGTTGCTCACGGCCGGAACGTACGCCCGATCTGTGTCGCCGTTGTCAGGAAACGGTTCGCATCTCGGGCGGCCGTTGGCCGCCGCGACGCAGGCCGCGAAGGTCGATCACGATCGCGCGGCGACGGCGGAAGAACGATCGGCGTGAGCGCCGTCTCGCGACCGGCTGGAGGACGCCGACATACATGCCAGAGCGTTTCGCGCTGAGTCCCGGCAGTCCTGCTGGGTCAGGCGAGGCGGAGCGACGTGTCGCTCACCTCGTCGCCGGTGCGCATGAAGAGCTCGATCGCCTCGGTGCGGCTCTCGACGCCGAGCTTGCGAACGACGGCGGCGATGTGCACACGAATCGCGGTCGGCGAGAGGGTGAGCTTGTCTGCGACCTGCCTGGTCGAGAGGCCGCTCGCGATCAGGTTGAGCACCTCCCACTCGCGGCTCGTCAACCGTGCGTTCGCGCCGAGGATCGTCCGGCGCCGCGGCTCGGTCGTGCGGAGTCGCTGGACGACGCTGCCGGTGAGGCGCCGCGGCATCGCGAACGTACCGCGGTAGACGTCCATCAACGCGTTTGGCAGCCAGCTGAGCACGGCGGACTTGAGCAGGTACCCGGAGACCCCGAGCTCGAGCGCCTCGAGGAGCTCCTCCTCGCCTTCGCGGATCGTGAACATGACGACGTCCGCGCCGGGCAGCCGGGCCTTGATCTCCCACGCAGCGGCCAATCCGCCGCCCGGCATGGCGACTTCGAGCAGGCACAGGTCGGGGACCGAGTCGATCACGGCGGCGATCGTCTCTGCGGCGTCGCGCGCGGTGCCGCAGACTTCGAACCGGCCGTCCTGCTCGAGCACACGCGTCACCGCGCGCTGCGAGAACACATCCGGGTCGCCGATCAGAACCCGAATCTTGGGCGGCCGCATGCTCTCGTGGTCGTCGTACCGCAGTTCGTTGTCGTCCGCCAATGCCCGCCCCGTCGAGTCGCCGCTACTCCTCGGATCCTCATCGAAAATGAGGGAATCTGCCCAGAGCCGAACGTCTAGGAGCCGCCAGCCGAACCGCGCGGATCCCCCGGACGGGTGACCCTTCCACCCCTCCGCCGTCCGATGCAAGCAAGCGAAGTCGCATGTCGAGCGGCCGGCGATATCAAGATCGTCGACCGGTCGCGACGCCGGCCGCCGTCGTGCGCCCTCGCCGTTCCCCACGCCCCGAAGGGGGCTTTCCGAAGCGCCACGTAGGATTCGCCGCGTGCTCAAGGTCGTAATCGCCGATGACCATCGCCTGATCCTCGACGGGATCAAGAACGCCCTCGTCGAAGACGGCGGCTTCGAGATCGTCGGCGAGGCCACGAGCGGCGAACGCGTCCTGCCGCTGGTCGCACAGCACAACCCCGACCTCGTCGTGCTCGACCTCCGAATGCCGGGCATGGACGGGCTCGCGTGTCTCGAGCAGATCAAGAAGCGGCACGACCACGTCAAGGTCGTCGTGCTGTCGGTATCGACCGACGAGCGCGTGATCGAGTCGGTGCTGACGCGGGGCGCCAGTGCCTACATCGTCAAGAGCGTCAACCCGGTCGACCTACCGGCGGCGCTCCGTCAGGCGGTCGCCGGAACGGTCTTCACCGCGATCGGGCTGCCCGATGCGTCCGCACCCGGCGCCGCGAAGGAAGCCGGCCTGACCGACCGCGAGCTGGCGATCCTGTCCGCGCTCGCGCGCGGGCTGTCGAACGGCCAGATCGGCAAGGAGCTCTGGATCGCCGAGCAGACGGTGAAGTTCCACCTGACGAACATCTACCGAAAGCTCGGCGTCGCGAACCGCACCGAGGCTGCGCGCTTCGCCTATCAGGAAGGGCTCGTCACGAGCCCCATGCTCGACCGCGACGAGACCTAACCGACGGTCCCGAGCGGACGCCACGCGGGGATCGACACGAAGACGGTCGTCCCGAGGCTCGGCATGCTGTCGATCGAGAAGACGCCCCCGAGCAGGCGCACCCGCTCGTTCATCCCGACGATCCCCAGCCGTCCGCGCCGGGCGGCGGCCGACGCGGTGGCGCGCAGATCGAACCCGCGACCGTTGTCGGCGATCCGAAGATCGATCCCGTCGTCCGTCGCTCGAAGGTCGACGTGCACCTCGGTCGCCTCGCTGTGGCAGCGGACGTTGCTGAGCGCCTCCTGCACGATGCGCACGACGGCGATCCGTTGCGACATCGTCAGCGCATCGAGGTCGCCCGCGACGTTCACGTCGACCGCGATCGACGTGCGGCGGCCGAACGCCTCCGCCTCGCGGCGCAGCGCGTCGCCGAGCGGGATGTCCGCGAGCGTCGACGTCTCGAGCGACCGTGCGATCGTGCGCAGAGAATGGTCGAGCTCGCCCAGCCGGGCCGAGACGTCGTCGACCCGACCGACGAGAATATCGGCGCGCAAGGCTTCCGCCTCCTCGATCTGCGTGCGGAGCAGCCGCAGCTCGACGCCGAGCGCAGCGAGATCCTGCAGCGGCCCGTCGTGGAGGTCGAACGCCGTGCGCACGAGCTTGCGCTCGTAGGTCTGCCCGAGACGCTCGCCGTCGCTCGAGCTCGCGTGGAGGAGCAGCTCACGCTCCCGGATCGACGAGAACACGAGCGCGAACTCCTCGAGGAACGGCAGCACGTCCGGATACGACTCGCCGCCGAGCCTGATCACGAGCGCGCCCGCGCGGCGCTCACGGTGCCGCAGCGGGTACGCGTGGATGCGCACGCGTGACGCGTACGCCTGAACCGTGACGTCGGCGCCGTCGAGCGCGAGCTCCGCGGCGCGCTTGCACCGCCGAGTCGTCGCCAGGCGCCCGGCGGCGCCCGCCGGCTCGACCGCGGTGCCGAGCCGCAACCAGACCGACGCGCCCGAAACGGGGGCGAGCATGACGAAGAGGCGAAGCTGCGCGGCCAGCGACGCCGACGGATCCCCGCCGAGGAGTGCGAGGCGCCGTGCCGCATGCCGGAAGAGCGCGCGCCGCGCCGCCGGCTCGGCCATGCCGACGATGTCGGAGACGACCTGCGCGACCTCGGCTGCGTCGTCGGCGAGCGCGCGGCTGTGGTCGTCCATCGCGGAGCGCTGCAACGCGGCGCCGGCAAACGCGAGGACCGCGTCGACTCCGGCGCCCGGCCCGTCCGACGCGCTGATCGCCCAGACCGCCTCGAGATCCTCGCGCAGCCCGGGCTGCGCCGCCTCGCCGGGGGCGACGGTCGCGTCGTCTTGCCGCTCGGTAGCGGTCCGTGGCTCGTTGTTCGCGCTCATCGGGACCAGGAAGTGTGCGTGGCCGCAGTCCTGGATTCAAATCTTTTTCCAGGCCGGGCCGGCCGCAATCGGCAAAACGGGGGATATCTGGCCGAAATGTGGCTCTAACAGGCGATTGGGCGCTCTTCGAGCACCACCAGCTGGCGGGCGGCCGCCACGCCGGCCCAGGCCCGCAGGAAGAAGCGGAGCTCGGGAAACTCGTGCTCGTCCCAGAGTTCCGGGTGGTCGGCCTCGGACGCGCGCCACACGGTCGTGACCACCTCGCCCTTCCGCTCGACCAGTGCGCCGCGCAGCTCGAGCTCCTGCGCGAGTGTCGCTGCCTCGTCGGCGGCCGAGACGCGGAGCGTCATCTTGTAGGCGCGCGGAGGCGCCGCGGCTTCCGCAGGCATCCCCACCACCCTTCCTGGTCGGTCACCACCCGTCAACCAACCGACCGTTCGGGTTCGTGAACGCCTTTAGTCGTGGCCGTGACGGCCGTGGTCGCCGTCGTGACCGGGCGGGCCGGTGTGGTCGTGGTTCTGATCGCCCCACCCGTTTCCGGGACGGGTGTCTCCGGTGTCGTCGCCCTGGTCGTCGCCGTCCCCGCCGCCTTGCGTCGGCGTCGGAGGAGGCGGGGTCGGCGCCGGAGTCGGGGGTGCGGCAGGTGTCGGTGTCGGCTGTTCCGGCGGCTGCGGCGGCGGCGTCGGCTCGGGCGTCGTCGTGGTCGGCGGCGGCGTTGGTGCCGGGTTGGGCTTCGGCGCGGGCTTCGGCGCCGGCGCCGGCGCCGGCGTAAGAGTCGCGTGCGGAGTGGTCACGGTCTGTGTGACGTGCGCGACCGCCGGCTTCGGGATGACGTAGACGGGACGCGGCGGGCTGACGATTCGCTTCGGCGGGCCGGCCGTCCGGCGGGGCGCCGGGCGGTGCGTGTGCACACGAACGGTGATGTGCTGCTCCGGCGTCGTGATGCCGATCGCGGCGGTCGGAAGCGCGATGCTCGCAGGGAGATGCGGCAGCACGTCGATCCGCTCTGCCCCTGCGATCGGGTCGACTGTCGTCCTCGTGGCGACGAAGACGACCCCGGCCGGCGCGAGGAGGAGCGGAACCCACAGCAAACGCACGTCGGCCACGATAACCGCGATCCCGGATGCCTACGCCGAGGACACGACGATGCGGTTCTTGCCGGCTCGTTTCGCCTCGTAGAGGCTTCGATCGGCGTCGTTCAGGAGGTCTGTGAGGGCCGCGAGATCGGGGAACGACGAGATGCCGAAGCTCGCGGTGGCGCCCACCGTCGTATCGCCGGCAGGCACCGCGATGTGCTTGAGGTCGCGCTGAATCCGCTCGGCGACGCCCTGCGCGCCTTCGGCGTCGGTGTTCGGCAGCAGGATCGCGAACTCTTCGCCGCCGAGGCGCGCGGCGAGGTCGACGTTCCGCGTCGCGGCGGCGAGAGCCTCGGCGAGGCCACGCAGCACGAGATCGCCGGTCTCGTGGCCCCACGTGTCGTTGACCTGCTTGAAGTCGTCGATGTCGAGGACGATCACGCTCAACGGCGTCCCGGCCCGGTCGGCGCGCTGGGACTCACGGCGGAACTCCGTCATGAACCGGCGTCGGTTCGGGAGCGACGTGAGGTCGTCGGTGAGCGCCTGCTGCTGCACGAGGCGGTGCAGATGCGCGTTCTCGAGCGCGATCTCCGCCTGGGTGGCGATCCACTTCGCCGCGTCGCGGGCGTCCTGGTCGAACGGCTCCGTCCCGCTGTACAGACGGAGCACCGACGTCGTTCCACTCTCGGTGCGGAGCGGCACGTCGAGCTGTTCGGCCCGGTTGCCGTTCGTCGCGCCGCGGCTGACCCGCGGAATGTCATCGGTGAGGATCACGCCGCCCGTCGCTCCCGTCGCCTCGGTCGCCGCCTTCAGCACGACCGGGAGCAGCGCCTGCGGGTCATGGGTGGCGGCCAGCGTCTCGCCGACGATGTCGAGGCTGCGCGCGACGTCGAGGTTGTGCACGCGGCGGTATCGGCCGGCGCCGATCGCCTGTGCGGCGGCGATCGCCGCGAGCAGCGCTGCGAGGGCCGGCCACAACGAGCGGGCGGGGATCCCCGAGACCGACGTCGCGAGCCGGAGCGAGCTCGGGCCCTCCGACGGGAACGGGACGGAGGCGGTCACGTCGCCGGACGGGATCTGTGCCAGGTCGTGCTCCGTCGACCACTTCGGTACCCCGTCGACGATGTAGGCGAGACGAACGCCGGACGATGCTGCGCTGAGGGCGTTCAGCTGTGCGTCGCTCGGCACGATCCCGGCGATCACCGCCCCGAGGCGCCCCGCGGTCGATACGACTGCGAGTCGCTGCACGACGGCACG
>Ga0105240_10012941_pt1 | contig 11491 bp, 9 predicted proteins | sample KBSC54metaG_FD_80426 | JGI IMG/M metagenome (GOLD analysis project Ga0105240, IMG submission 80426) | Corn rhizosphere microbial communities from Kellogg Biological Station, Michigan, USA - KBS C5-4 metaG | ecosystem: Host-associated > Plants > Roots > Rhizosphere > Soil | place: Michigan, USA...
AATGGTGGGATGTACGTTGACGTGGCCACTGCGAGCAACTCCTGCCAGCTTCAGAATCGGCAGCCGCACTCTCCTGGAGCCAAGCCGTGCACCGAACTCGAGACTCGCGGCGGCATCTGGCGCTTCGATGCCAACAAGACGGACCAGAAGTTTTCTCCCGCCGAGCGCTACGCCACCGGCATCCGCAACGCCGAGGGCATCGCGATCGCCGCGAACGGTCATGACGTGTATGCGACTCAACACGGCCGGGACCAGCTCGCGGAGAACTGGCCGGATCTGTACAAGCCCGAGCAGAGTGCGATATTGCCGGCCGAGGAGTTGCTGAAGGTCGAGAAGGGCGGTGACTACGGATGGCCGGAGTGTTACTACGATGCGGCGCAGAAGAAGCTCGTCCTCGCTCCCGAGTATGGCGGCGATGGCGGCCGGAAGGTCGGCGAGTGCGCCAACAAGATCGCGCCGATCGCGGCTTTCCAGGCCCATTGGGCGCCGGATGACCTGGTGTTGTATGAGGGGAAGGAGTTTCCTGAGCGTTTTCGTGGCGGTGCGTTCATTGCGTTTCACGGTTCCTGGAATCGCGCGCCGTTTCCTCAGGCCGGCTACAACGTCACCTTCCAGCCTCTGAAGGACGGCAAGGAGAACGGCCGCTGCGAGATCTTTGCGGACGGCTTCGCGGGCCCCGGCAAGAGCACCGGCAAGGCATTGCACCGACCGACGGGCCTCGCGGTGGGTCCGGAGGGAGCGCTGTACGTTTCCGATGACGCTCGCGGCCGCATCTATCGCATCACCTACATCGGCAGCCCGAACGGAGATGCACACGGCGCGCCCTGTCCTGCGCCGGATGCTTCTCCCGGCAAGAAGCTCGCCGCGGCCGCCGCTCCGCCGGAGGGGCTGAAGAAGGATGCGGGAACGGCCGATCTTCCCGTCCCTCCCGGTGCCACGCATGAATCTGTCGCATTGGGCAGCCGCATCTATCACGCTCAAGCGGGCTCGGCCACCTGTACGGCCTGTCATGGCGCAGACGGAGGCGGCACGGCAGTGGGCCCGAATCTGACGGCTGGCAAGTGGGCGTGGAGCGACGGCAGCGTCGACGGCATCAAAAAGACGATCGCCGACGGTGTCGCGAAGCCGAAGAACTATCGCTCGCCGATGCCGCCGATGGGCGGTGCGAAGCTCAGTTCCGAGCAGCTCTCAGCGGTTGCCGACTACGTGTGGGCGATCGGCCATGCCAGGTGAGGTCATGCGGAGCGCCGCCAGCGTGCGGCGCGCCGTCATACGTCAGCTGTAGTCGTGCGGCGCAGCTCCCGCGGCTCGTCCATATCCCACCGCCGCCCGCGATGCAGCGTAGCGCGGTTGTCCCAGATCACGAGATCGCCGGGCTTCCAGCTGTGCCGGTAGACGTATTGGCGCTGCGTAGCGTGCTCCAACAGGTCCATGAGCATCATGCGCCCCTCGGCGACGGTCATCCCAACGATGCTGCGCGCATGGGCGCCGATGTAGAGAAGCTTGCGCCCCGAGCCGGCGTGCGTACGCACTATCGGCCAGTTGACGGGCGGAAAGATCGAGCGCGTTCCTTCGGTGTAGGAATCGTCCCCCAGCAGAATGCGTGAGTGGAGCGCGAAGTGCTCTGCCTCCAGCCCCTGCAATTGCGCTTTCGTACGCTCATCCAAGCCGTCGTAGGCGGCACGCAGATCGCAGAACTCCGTCTCGCCTCCCCAAGAAGGCAACTGTACGGCGTACAGGAGCGAGTAGCGCGCCGCCGGCTGCTGGAACGAGCTGTCGCTGTGCCATAGCTGGTTGGCGATATTGCCGACGATCTTGCTGTGTGAGCGCGCAACGAGCTGTCCTTCGGCGTCCAGATTCGACATGTCGGCCACTTCCGCATAGCCGGTGCGAATCGCCGCGCCGTCCTTGCGATGCCGCGCCACCACTCTTGCGAAACCCAGCTCGAGCTGTCCGAACTGCATCGTCATGGTGCGCTGCTGCTCGGGCGTCAGGCACTGGCCGTGGAAAATGAGCACGGCATGCCGGTTCATGCCGGCGTGTATCGCAGCGATGTCGGCCGGCGCGAGCGGCTCGCGGAGGTCGGCGCCGCTCACGTCCGCACAGAACGGCTGCAAAGGGCGGATGGACAGTGCCATTCCTACATTGTATCGAAGAACCGCTTGACGGCGCTCAGGCAGAACGGCGGGACGAGGCCGGCATGGTAGTTGTCAAAAACCGCCTGGGCGCCGCCATCTTTCGCACCTCCGGCCACGGCGCCGGCAGCGACCGCCGCCTTGGCGGCCGCGAAAGCGATCTGGAGGTCCGCATCCGTGCCGCCGCTGCTCGAGTCGATGTCGAGGACCGTCACAGGCGCGCTAGGCGCGGCCCCTATCCAGTACTTCTGGATGAGCTGGGTGTTGAGGAACAGCACCTCGGGGTCAGCGTTACCGCCGCACAGGAACTCCGGCGCCGTCGGGGTCCAGTTGCGCAAGTCGTTGGTCTTCAGGTCCTGCCGCAAGCCGTTCATCGGCGCCGTGGGAGGCATTCCGGTGGTGTAGTTCGGAAAGCCACCATCGGGTTGCGCCGCCTCATCCGTGAGGTAGTTGAGTCGGTAGGCGTTGGTGACGAGGAAAGTCGTCCCGAACCCGTCTGCGAACACCGGGGCCAGGTTGGCGGGGCTTTTCGCCGGTGTCATCGCAGCGTAGGCGGCGCTCGGCGGAGCGCTGCTGAACAACGCGTTCTGCGGCAACACTCCTTGCGTGTAGAGCGCGCTTGCGGTCGAGCTGGCCGGCAGCAAAGTGCCGATGCCGTTGGCGAAGGTCGATGAGAAAACGTCGGTCGCGGCCGTGTAGACATTGCCGTAGGTCTGCTGATAAGCGTCCACCAGGAACGTGATGTTCAGCGGCGAGCTCTGCGTGACCTGGCCCATGAAGATCGCGTCCCCGAACGCTGCCAGCGCATAGGGTCCTGACATGGGGCCGGCCGCCGTCGGCGGGGTATTCGCAGCCTGCATGGCCCGGGCAGTCGCCATGGCGACGAACCCGCCCTGCGAGTAGCCGGTGACGAAGACTTTTCCGTTGGCGGTAATGCCGGTGGCCGAAGCGACCGGCAGCGCGCTCTTCGCTGCCGACAGTGCGTCCATCATGTCGTGCGCTTGCTGAGCAGCGACGAGATAGGGGTGATACGTCAGAGTCGAGGTGTCATACCCGGCGTAGTTGGGAGCGACGACGATATAACCCTGGGCGGCGAACACCGCAGCGAGGATCAGGCCTTCGCCGTTCTGATTCGGACTGATCTGCGCGATGTTGAAAGCTTTGTCGGGATTGGTGCCGTGAGCGTAGAGCACGATGGGGCGCGCGCCTTGGCAGTTCGATGTACCGCTGGTGGGGACCATCAGCGCGCCGGAAGCCGTGGTGGCCTCGCCTTTCCCGCCGACGGTCTGGTACTGGACCTGGTAGACGTCGATCGCACATGCGGGGCTGGCGATCGTGACGAGCAGCTTACCGACACTGTCCACCCCCAGCATGCTCAGCAGATCTGAGGTGCTGTAGGAGGCCACCTTGGTTGCCGGACCGGTCAGCTGTCCTTCGGTGGGGGGAGGCGGGCTGCCACCGCCCATGGCTGAAGAGGTACCGTTGCCGGAGGAACCGCCGCAGGCGCTCACCAACGACAGCAGGCCGGCAAGCGCGACGGCAACAGCAGGCCGCGGGTGGATCGTACGCATCGTCGTGTACCTGGCCCTTCAAGCCGTGCCCTGAACGTCAGGGTGCGCGGGTGGGGCAGTATAGGAAACTCACGAGGGCGCCCAAGGTTCATTGGGCGGCGCGCGACGACGGTCTAGTTTGCCCGGGCTCCGTAGGATTCCATCATGAGGCCGGTGCCGCCGCGGGAGACGTGGGCGACCACCGCCGTGCGTCTATGCAGCTTGGTCACTGTTCCGAGATTGATTGCGAATGCCAGGACGACCTGCTGGCCCTTGCGCAACCCCAGATTGGTGGTCTCGATAAAAACGCCCGTGGCACTCAGGTTGACCGCCTTGCACAGCTTTCTGCGACCACCCGGAACGGTGATATAGACGACGGTACGGGCGCGATGCCTCGTATGAAGGCGGCGTTCCACGGATATTGAGCCTCGTGTTCGATTAATTCTAAGTGTAAATCTCGAACAGCTGCAATTATGCCCACCTCCGACGATGATGCACACGCCCCTTAGACTTAATTAATAGCGGAATTTACCTACCCCTAGCGGCGCGACCACGGCGCGCACATGCAATGTCATGGCGGACTCGGTCGTTGCTTTCTTTTATATAGAGTACGGCCGGCCGCACCGGGGGTTCCGTCCAACCGGTAAGCGCCTGCCGCCATTGACATAATCGGCATTCCCGGTAGCTTTGCATGGGGGGTCGACATGTGGTCGAGCAAGTCCGCTCCCCACCTCCTCGAGGCCGGAGTTGAGCGCTCGTTGAGGGGTCGCATCCAAGGACGTCCACCACTCGTCGGGGGTCTCATGGGCTGGATAGTTCTGCTGATCATCATCGCAGCCGTCGTCGTCTTCATTTCTGCCTACAACCGCCTGGTCACGGCGCGCAACGCGTTCAAGAACGCGTTTGCGCAGATCGACGTGCAGCTCACCCGTCGTTACGACCTGATCCCGAATCTGGTGGAGACGGCCAAGGGATACATAAAGCACGAACGCGAGACGCTCGAGGCGGTCATCAAGGCGCGCAACGTCGCGTATGAAGGGCTGAAGACCGCCGCCGCGGACCCCGGAAATACCTCCGCAGTCCAGCACCTCTCCGGCGCCGACCAGCAGCTCGGTGGGGCACTCAGTCGGCTGATGGCCGTGGCCGAGGCTTATCCCGATCTCAAGGCCAACCAGAACATGATGCAGCTCTCCGAAGAGCTCACCTCGACGGAGAACAAGGTGGCCTTTGCCCGCCAGGCCTACAACGATTCGGTAATGACCTACAACAATACCCGTGAGGTCTTCCCCAGCAGCATCGTCGCCGGGATGTTCGGTTTCCAGCCGGCGCAGATGCTGGACATCGCCAAACCCGAGGCGCGCGAGGCCCCCAAGGTCAGCTTCTCCTGATCTGAAGGCGCTGTCGGGAAGGCAGTGGATTTCTATTCACGTCAGGCCGCCGCGCGCAGCCACACGCGCTGGCTGGTGGTCGGCTTTCTTCTGTCGCTGATCGCCGTGACCGTCGCTCTCGACCTGGTGCTGTTCACCGCCATGGGCGCGGGGAGTCGCAATGAGCTGGGGTTCCGCGCCCCGGTCGGCCCGCTGGTGTTCGCGGCCCTCAATCCCGGCAGTGCTTTGTTCTGCACGCTCGTCATTCTCGGCACTCTCGGCCTGTCGAGCGCCTACAAGTCACTGGAATTGCGGGGTGGCGGCGGTGTCGTGGCCCGCTCGCTCGGGGGCGTGCGCGTCGGGCGTGAGATGAGCGATCTGAAGCTCAAACGACTGATCAACGTCGTCGAGGAAATGGCCATCGCCTCCGGCGTGCCGGCGCCCGAGATCTACGTCCTGGAGCAGGAACCCGGCATCAACGCATTCGCGGCCGGACATACCCCCGCCAATGCGGCAATCACCGTCACACAGGGCGCGCTCGACAACCTCAATCGCGAGCAGCTCCAGGGAGTGATCGCGCACGAGTTCAGTCACATTCTGAATGGGGACATGCGGCTGAACATCCAGCTCATGGGGTGGGTGTTCGGGCTGTTCATCGTGGCGCTGATCGGCAGGTTCATTCTCAGCTTCTCCCCGCGGGATCGGCGGGGCTCGAATGGTGCAGTCGCCGTGGGATTCGCGGTGATGGTGCTGGGATATGTCGGCCTGTTCTTGGGCCGCCTGCTGCAGGCGGCGGTGTCCCGCCAGCGCGAGCGGCTCGCGGATGCCTCCGGCGTGCAGTTCACTCGCAATCCGGATGGGCTGAAGGACGCACTCATCAAGATAGCCGCACTGCCGGAAGGGTCGGCGATCGCCGCGCCCAACGCCGAACAGGCCGCGCACATGTTTTTCGCGGAGGGGCTGTCGCGCATGTTCGCGACGCATCCGCCGCTGCTGGAGCGGATCAAGGAGCTCGACCCGCACTTCGACCCGCGCAACCTTCCGCAGATTGCGGCTGAATTGGAGCGGCAGGGCGCGCTGGCTGCCATGGCGGATGCCCCCGGCATGCCTGCGCCGGCAAACCTGGCCACCCAGCTCTCGGGCCTGGGCCGCTCCATGACTCAGGGCGGCCCCAACGCCGCCGTCCCTGCTGCCGTGCTCGCGGCGGCCGGGGCTGCGGGACTGGCCGCTGCAGGGGTTGCTGCACAGGTCGGCAAGCCCGAGACGCTCCACATCGAGCAGGCGCAGGCCATGCGCCTGGCGCTGCCCGAAAGCTTCCGTGAGTTCGGAGAGTCCACGGGGCACGCACAGGCCCTGGTGCTGGCACTGCTTCTGAGTCGCGACCCCGCCGTTCGTGATCGTCAGATGGCGATCCTCTCGAAGGCTTTGGGACCCAACAACCTCACAGTCATTCAACAGGCGGCCCCGCTGGCTGACGATCTCGATCCCATGCTGCGACTGCCGGCCCTGCAGCAGATCTTCCCGGCGCTACGGCGTGCGACAGCGCCTCAACGTCGCGCCCTGGCGCAGATCGCCAACGACTTGATCCACGCCGATTCGCGCCTGGACGTGTTTGAGTTCTGCCTGGCGAAGCTGCTCGAGACGCTGTTGAACGACGAGCTGCAGGCGCGCACGCCTCACGGCATCGTGTCGTTGGAGGATGCGCAGAGCGAGCTCTCCGTCCTGTTCGTGACGCTCGCCCAATTGGGTGCGCACGACGACAATTCAGCGCGCATGGCCTATGAGGCCGGAATGTCCTCGGTGTTTCCGATGCGGCGGCCGCCGTACCGGCACTTGTATGATTGGCCGAAGCGTTTGAGCGATGCGCTGCCACGCCTGGAGGACCTGCATCCCTTTGCCAAGAAGGCGGCCATCGAAGGGATGGTCAAGACCATCGTCAGCGACGACGTCATGACGGTGGAGGAAGCTGAGCTGCTGCGCGCGGTGTGTGCGTTGTTGCATTGCCCACTGCCCCCGCTCCTGAGCTTCGGGCTCAGCGTCGAGCAACCCGAGACTTCCGGCTGAACTCGTTCATTGGCAAAAGCCGCCTGCGGCGCTTTTGCGGACAGTGGTTCCGTTGCCGCCGCCCGAAATGGGCCAGGCAAAAAGCGTGGTTTTTGCCGGCTGCTCAGTGTCGAGCTCGGGGCTCATCGCAAGTCCGACAGGCCGCTGGCGCCGACTGAGACTGTCTGTCGGCTGAGCGTTGGAGCGTGCTCAGCTCCGGTTGAGGAATCCCCGGATCTCGCGTCCGAAGCGCTCGATGTCGATCAGGAACGAGTCGTGCCCCTCGATGCACTGCAGGGGCGCGAAGCGTGTGGCGATGCCCGCCGCTTCCATCGACTTCGCCAGCGAACGCTGCTCCACGATGGCAAACAGCAGGTCGCTTTCCACCCCGATGACGAGCGCCTGCTCGAGCTTCGAGCGGGCCAGCACGGCCTCGTGCCTGCCGTGCACGCTCAGATCCCATCGATCCATGGCACGTGACAGGTACAAATAGCAGTTCGCATCGAAGGCGGAGACAAAGCGGGCAGCCTGCGCCTCGAGGTACCCCTGCACGGCGAACTCGGAAGCAAACGGATCATCCCGCTTCATGTCAGGCCGGATGGGCTCGCGGTCGAACCGTTGTTGCCACTCGGCGGCGGAGCGATAGGTGACGGTCCCGAGCTTGCGAGCGAGTCGCTGGCCGGTGCGCGGCGGGCGGTCAGCGGTGTAGTTGCCGTTGCGCCAGTCCGGATCGCTCGTGATCGCTTCGCGCTGGATGGAGCGCAGGGCGATCGCGAACGGTGAGGCGGCCGGCGTGCCTGAGATGCTGATCAGCCGCCGGGTGGCACCTGGAAACTGCGCGACGAAAGCGAGCACGACCATGCCGCCGAGCGACGGCCCGGCGACTGCGCTCAACCGCTCGATGCCGAGGGAGCGCACGGTGTCGTAGCCTGCGCGAGCAATATCCTCGACCGACAGGTCAGGAAATCTCAGCCGATAAGGTTTGCCAGTGGCCGGATCGTCCGAGCTGGGCCCCGTGGAGCCGAAGCAGCTCCCCAGAGAATTGACGCAGATGACGAAGTACTGGTCGGTATCGATGGCCAGCCCCGGACCGAGCATGCGCTGCCACCAGCCATCGCTGGGGTCGGCATTCGAGGAGGCCGCGTGGGCGCTGGGGGACAAACCGGTGAAGAGCAGCAGCGCGTTGTCGCGCGCCGCGTTCAGCTCTCCCCAGGTCTCGTAGGCGATGCGGGCGCCGTGCAGCTCGCCGCCGCGCCACATCGGGAACGGGTCGGACAAAGCGGCATACCGGCGGGCATCCATCGGCTGGCGGTTCACGGTTTTCTTGACGACTGCGCTCAAGGTTCTGGGTCGCCGCCTTCGGCGATACCTTCGAAGAGAGGCGTGGAGAGATAGCGTTCACCGGTGTCCGGCAGGATCGCCAGGAGCACCGCTCCATTATCGGCTTCTGCAGCGACTTTCAGCGCTGCGGCAAAGGTTGCGCCCGAGGAAATGCCACAGAAGATGCCTTCCTTGCGGGCGAGCGCGCGGGAGTTCTCGAGCGCTTCCGCGTCCGTGACCGTGACGATCCGGTGAGAGACCTCTCGACTCAAGACTTCCGGGAGGAAGTCCGGGGTCCAGCCCTGGATCTTGTGCGGGGTAAAGGGTTTGCCGGAGAGCAGCGGCGCAGCCGCCGGCTCTGCGGCGATGACCTGAGTATCCGGGCGGGCGAGCCGGATCATCTGCCCGGCCCCCGTCAGGGTGCCGCCCGTCCCCCAGCCGGAGACGAAGTAGTCCAGTCGCTTGCCGGCGAAGTCCTGCAGGATCTCCGGTCCCGTCGTGTTGCGGTGGTAGGCCGGATTGGCCTCGTTGTCGAATTGGCGAGCCAGAAACCAGCCGTGCTTCTCAGCCAGCTCCCGTGCCTTGACCACCATGGCCTGGCCCCGCCCCGCCGCCGGGGTGAGGATGACCTTGGCCCCGAGCATGCGCATGACCTTGCGGCGCTCGACCGAGAACGAGTCGGCCATGACGGCGACGAAGGGATAGCCCTTGGCGGCGCAGACCATCGCCAGCGCGATGCCCGTGTTGCCGGAGGTTGCCTCGATGACCGTCTGTCCGGGCTCGAGCGTGCCGCGTCGCTCGGCGTCCTCGATGATCGCGATCGCAAGGCGGTCCTTCACCGAGCTCAGCGGGTTGAAGAATTCGCACTTCACGTACATCGTGACGTGCCTGGGCGCCAGCCGATTGACTCGGACGACGGGCGTCCTGCCGATGGTACCCAGGATGTTTTCGTAGATCATACGACCCCCTTATTACGCTTCCCGGGCCGGCCGTCACAAGGAACAGCCGGTCATCTGTTGAGACCCGCCCGTTATAATAGCTGCCCGCGCCGCACGAACATGATCAGGATTCAGAAGCTACTTGCCGATGCCGGTCTGGGCTCGCGGCGGAACATCGAAGAGTGGATCCGGGCCGGCCGCATCACCGTCGGCGGTCGCCTCGCGCAGCTCGGGGACCGAGCCACCCTGGCAGATGAGCTATGTCTGGACGGCCGCCGTCTCGAGCTCGGTTCCTCGGTGCAGCGCGGCGCGGAGGCCGGGCTGCTGCTGTACCACAAGCCGGTCGGCGAGGTGACCACCCGGCAGGATCCGCAGGGCCGTCCGACGGTGTTCGAGAGACTCCCCGGACTGACCCACGGTCGCTGGATCAACGTGGGGCGCCTGGACGTCAATACGTCAGGGCTATTGCTTTTCACCACGGACGGGGGGCTGGCTCATCGCCTCATGCACCCCTCCAGCGAGATCGAGCGGGAGTACCTGGTCCGGATCCGCGGCCGACCCCCCTCATCCGTGCTCCGGGAGCTGCAGGCCGGGGTGGAGCTGGAGGACGGCCCGGCCCGTTTCGACCGGATCTCCCAGGACCCCAATGCACGGGGCGACGAGGACCCCAGCCATTCGACCTTCCGGGTGGTGCTCCACGAGGGCCGTAACCGGGAGGTGCGCCGGCTCTGGAACGCAGTGGGGTTCGATGTGAGCCGGCTGCTTCGGGTGCGCTACGGCCCCATCGAGCTGCCGCGAGACCTGCGGCCCGGGAGGTCTCGCCGAGCTGAAGCCTCGGCGCTCAGGCGCCTGGAAGAGGCCGTTCGGGGGCCGGCCGCCCGGCAGGGTGGGCGGGCCGACGGCCCTGCGGGCTCACCCGGCTAGCAAATACCGCGCCACACGCATTGACACCCGGGGAGCTGAAAATCAAAATACGCGGCTCGTTTACGCGGAGGGGTACCCAAGCGGCCAACGGGAGCAGACTGTAAATCTGCCGGCTTACGCCTTCGAAGGTTCGAATCCTTCCCCCTCCACCACTTGCCATGATGTGGAGGAGTGCGCGGCGCAAGGCGGCAGATTTCGCGCCATCGGCGGGTGTAGTTCAATGGTAGAACCTCAGCCTTCCAAGCTGATGACGTGGGTTCGATTCCCATCACCCGCTCCAGGGCCGAAGAGACCAGGAGTTCTTCGGTCGGTGATGTCCGAAGGCAGCTTCGGCAGACAGGTGATAGTCGGCCCACGTAGCTCAGTTGGTAGAGCACGTCCTTGGTAAGGACGAGGTCAGCGGTTCAATCCCGCTCGTGGGCTCCAGGTTTGATGAGTCAGGTCCAGACAGCTTTAAGGATTGCACTCCATGTCCAAAGAGAAGTTTGAGCGCAGCAAGCCGCACGTGAACGTGGGGACGATTGGTCACGTTGACCATGGGAAGACGACCTTGACGGCGGCGCTGACGAAGGTGATGGCCGAGACCTACGGCGGTCAGTTCATGGCGTACGACCAGATTGACAAGGCGCCCGAGGAGAAGGCTCGGGGGATCACGATTTCCACCGCTCACGTGGAATACCAGAGCAAGAACCGTCACTACGCGCACGTGGACTGTCCCGGGCATGCGGACTATGTGAAGAACATGATCACGGGAGCGGCTCAGATGGACGGAGCGATCCTGGTGGTGTCGGCGGCGGATGGCCCGATGCCGCAGACGCGCGAGCACATACTGTTGGCGCGCCAGGTGGGAGTGCCGTACATCGTGGTGTTCATGAACAAGGCGGACATGGTGGACGACAAGGAGCTGCTGGAGCTGGTGGAGATGGAGGTGCGGGAGCTGCTGTCCACGTACAAGTTCCCCGGGGACAAGACCCCGATCGTGATTGGCTCTGCGCTGAAGGCGCTGGAGGGGGACAAGAGCGAGATTGGGGTACCGGCGGTGGTGAAGCTGGTGGAGGAGATGGACAAGTACATCCCGATTCCCAAGCGCGAGGTGGAGAAGCCGTTTTTGATGCCGGTGGAAGATGTGTTTTCGATTTCCGGTCGAGGCACGGTGGTGACGGGGCGCATTGAGCGCGGGATCATCAAGGTGAACGATGAGGTGGAGATCGTAG
>Ga0105240_10012942_pt1 | contig 11491 bp, 7 predicted proteins | sample KBSC54metaG_FD_80426 | JGI IMG/M metagenome (GOLD analysis project Ga0105240, IMG submission 80426) | Corn rhizosphere microbial communities from Kellogg Biological Station, Michigan, USA - KBS C5-4 metaG | ecosystem: Host-associated > Plants > Roots > Rhizosphere > Soil | place: Michigan, USA...
ACTACGTGCACGTCGGCACCGGCAACTACCACTCGGCGACCGCGCGTCTGTACACGGACTTCGGGCTGTTCACGACCGACGAGGACATCGGCGGCGACGTGGCCGAGATGTTCAACAATCTCACCGGCTACGGGCATCCGCTGCGCTATCGCAAGACGCTGGTGGCGCCCGCGCACCTGCGCGAGGGCCTGATCGCCGAGATCGATGCGACGATCGCCGCTCATAGCCCCGAGTCCCCGGGACGCATCGCGATGAAGATGAACGCGCTCGTCGACGGTCACTGCATCCGGGCTCTCTATCGAGCTTCGATGGCAGGGGTGAAGGTCGATCTCAACGTGCGCGGGATCTGTTGCCTGCGTCCGGGCCTGCGGGGAATCTCCGAGAACATCACCGTCGTCTCGGTCGTCGGCAGGCTGCTCGAGCATTCGCGCATCTACACCTTCCAGCGCGGCGGCGAGCACACGGTGTACATCGCCTCAGCCGACCTGATGCCGCGCAACCTCGACCACCGCGTCGAGCTGGCGGCCTCGATCGACTCCCCCGAGCTGCAAGCAGAGCTGATGGACACGATCGAGCGCGCATTCGCCGACAACCAGAGCTCATGGCAACTCGGCCCAGATGATGTGTGGCGCCGCCGCTCTCCCGCGCCGGGAGAGCGCAAGCGCAACATGCAGGTCGAGTTGATGGAGCTGCATGCCCGACGTGCAGCCGAAGCGCGCCCAGTCGAGCGAGACGCGCCCTGAGGACATCGCCCGCGCTGGAGAATCGTCCGCAACCGCGAGGAAGATCGGCGCATGTCCGTTACAACTTCTTCCGTCCGCCCCTTCGCGTACGGTATCACCCAGGGTGCTACCATGAGCGAGTTGGCAAAGATCAGCATCAGCCTCGACGACGACCTCTACCGCCAGGTGCGCGACGCGGCCGGCAAGCAGGGCGTCTCCGCCTGGCTGGCAGCGGCCGCCTCGGCGCGCCTGCGAGCCGACACGTTGCTGTCCGTGGCTGAGGAGATCGCGGTGGAGACGGGAGGCCCGCTCACCGAGCGGGAGCTCGAGGAGGCGCGCAAATGGCTGCACTCGTCTTCGACAGCGGCGCCCTGATCGCGCTGGAGCGCGGCGACCGCAAGGTTGCGGCGCTCCTGGTCGCCGCGATCGCCGGCGGCGCCGAGGCCGTCACCTCGTGCGCCTGCGTCGCCGAGGTGTGGCGCGACCCCGCACGCCAGGCGCGCCTCACGCGCGCGCTGCCCGGCTTTCGCGAACGCAGCCTCGACCCACTGCAGGCGCGCGCCTGCGGCACGCTGATGGCGCGGAGCGCGACCACCGACATTGCCGACGCCGCCCTCTGCCGGCTCGCGCGGGACGGCGACACGGTCCTGACCAGCGACCCTCACGACATCGCTCGGCTGCTCGAGACAGCCGGCGTCCGCGCCTGCGTGCGAGCGGTTTGAGCGGTTTCGGATGGGCATCCGAGCCGAGAGCGAGATCCTCGAGCGAGTGCGGGCGATACCGCCGGGTTATGTACGCACTTACGGCGATATCTCACCGGGCGCCCCCCGCCTGGCCGGCTATGTCCTGAGTCGCGCAACGGCGGGAGAGGCGCCTTGGCATCGGGTCGTCCGCGCCGATGGTTCGCTCGCGAAGGGGGCGAGGCAGCGGCGTCTACTGGAAGCCGAGTCCGTCCCGTTCCGAGGTGAGCGCGTGGTGCTCTCCAGCGCGCGCCTGGACGATCTGGACGTCGGCTGAGAGTCTCCCTCGCCGGTCGGGCCTATAGCTCGTCGAGGCTCCTCGTCGGCCAACAACAGCACGTTGAGCTTGTTCTTGGCGACGAAACACCGAGACTATGCCTCGCGTGAGCCGGACGATACTCTCGCCCTCGCCGTTGGACAGCGTTCATCCAAGCGGGTAGCGACGACGCATGCACATGGGACTCTAATCACGAAATATAAGGACTTATCAGGTTAACTTGATAAAGCCATATACCACTTGATAAGTGCAACCCAGCCAACACCGAAGCTGCCCAGGCGGCCACCGCTGCCTCAGAACGTGTCTCAGAAACCTGCGGCGCCCCGGATGCGGACGCACCACAGGTTCTGAGACACGTTCTTACGCCGCTGACGCACCTGACAGCTCGTCGAGCGCTGCCTTCAGCTCGTCCACAGACTGAAAGTCCAGTCCGAGCCGGTGGTCGTGGCGGTGGCGCACGATCCCCTGCTCGTCAACCACGATCACCGCGCGAGCGGTTGAGCCGACGCCGGGCATCGTCGCGCTATAAGCCTTGGCGACCTGCTTGTCCTCGTCAGCCAGCAACGGCACGTTGAGGTTGTTCTTGGCCGATCGAGAGCAAAGCAGACATCACGCAGCCGGTTCGACGGCCAGAGACGTGCTACGAAGATCGCGTCTCGGTGCGCTTGCGCTGATGTCAGACATTCCTCGCAGAACGGCAACCAGAGCCCTCCTTCGCGAAAACTAGACCGTCCGGGCCGGCGTATAGTCAGCTCACCGGCCAGCCAGCTCCCGCGGCGGCGAGGTCACTGTTCACCGCCTGCAGTCCGTGCCCCTCGCAGCCACTCGACCGCGCAGTCACGCACACGTCTCGACCGTCAGTTTGATGGCCCAGACCACCCCACGGGGGTCACGCCACCCTCGGGCACACAGCCAGGGTGCGCTACCAGTTCCGCGTCTTACCACACACGTGTGCGTCACGTTTAATCGAACCGCTGCTCTTGCGGGAGAGCGTGTACGTGTCACCGTTCTGCGAACGCGTGGTCAGAACGTAGGAGCTTGTTGTGCCCGACGCCGAGAACAAGTATGCGCCCCAATGTCCGCGATGCGCCTGCTCAGGTGTAATAGGTATAACAGGCATGACCGCATGGATGGTCCGTGGTGAGACGCTCGTGTAAGTGCCCTGGTGATCGGTCGCTATCGTCTCGGCCGTAGTCTCCGCTGTACGCGCCAGCATTCTGGCTTCGAGGTCGCCAGTGGACCGATAGCGCTGGCAGGTCCTCCCGGACGTACGCGCCTGCAAAACGGACGACGGCAGCGCCCATACGAACGCGGCCGCCAGGAGCCCGGCTGCAATCATCAACGTATGCCTCGGGAGTTCATGTCCACGCATCCGCAAGCGCGGAGCGCAGCTTGAGACTTGCTTCGACGGTTTGGAGCGTGTCAACCGCGCTCAAATCGCTAAAGGTTTGGTCTGTCATTGCCGAGGAAGGTCCTAGCTCCGCTCTTCTAGTTCTCTTCTGTCCATGCAGCCCGCGCGACAACCCACGTTTCCGCTTCGGCCGCTTCTCGTGGCGGCCCTGCTTATGGCTGTTGCCCTGGCTGGCTGCGGCGCAACCTCGCCAAGCGGACAGAAGTCTGCATTGGAACCGCCGATCGCGAACGCGGGTCTCGCCAAATCTGCTCTTCAGCATCTCAAGGCACCGATCGACTTTCACAGTGCCGCCTGCGAGTTCCTCACGAAACGTGCGTACACCCGCTGTTACAGACGAAACACATACGTTCCACTCAACGCCGCCATGTTTGCAGCGCTCATAACCGCCACTGGGCTCAAGCCCAATTCTGGAACCCTTACCTGCCCTCACATTCGCCGGTCTCGTAACGTCAACTCTGTCAGGTGGGGTAACTGCCAAGCTCGTGCCAACGCCGCTTCGATTGAATTCGATGTATTCGCGCACTCGATCAAGATACTACACCCAAACGCAATCAAGCAATCGGATCGCACACTTGCGGCAAAGCTGCGTGGCACCGTCTTTGAACTCGCCGTCGTCACGAGCGACTAGCCGGGAAGTTGTGCAAGATCACATGAATTCTGTAGATATGCTTGACGAGCGCCACGAGTTCCATGATAACGCCGGTCCAACCCTTCGTGTTCTCGGCCTTTATGAGCGGTCCGAAGTCGTGTAGCAGTCGTGCGGCCACGTGGGCGTAAAATTCCTGCATGGTCTTCTGGTCAAAGGCGGCATAAGTCAGGTTATTGTTGTTCATCGCAATTTCCGTCTTGATTGCGAAGTAGTAGTAGTTCGCGACGGCCTCGAACTCTTCCTTTGTTTCACCCCGGAGATGACTACCCACCCTGTTTCTTACGCTCCGGAACCAGTCAGAAAACGCGATTTCTTCAGGAGCTGGTGAGTCCTTACCCGTAGGGTCACCATTGCTCAGTGGGCTATCAAGCGCATAGCTATATGGCGCGTGCGTCGATTCGACGGCTGGGTCTACGCTCAAGAACTGCGCCGTCGCCGGGTCGTAGACGCGGGCGCGCAGGTAGATCAGGCCGGTGTCGCTGCTCGTGTACTGCCCATCGTAGCCGAGCGCTGTTGTGGCCGTCCCGGTGTGGCTTTCGACGCCGCCATATGGCGTGTACGTGTAGCTGCCTTCGACTGTGCCCGTGGCGCCGGTGATCAGGCGCGTCGAGCCCCGTTGGTCATGGTGCAGGTATTGTGGTTTTTCTTCGCTGTTGACCTGCTCGACCGGCACGTTGCCTGGGCCGTAGATGTAGCTGTCCGTTCCGTCGTTTAGGATCAACGGCAGCTGCTCGGCAGTGTCCCAGGCGAGGTAGAGAGTCGTCGCGCCGATCGTTTCTGAGGCACGCAGCCCGTCGCCGTTGTAGGCGTAGCCGTCTTCGACCTTGGGGATCGAGCCTTCTTCCGGGCGGTTGACGCTCGTCAGGTTTCCGGCCTGGTCGTAGCCGTATGTGGTCGCTGGCCCCGTCGTCGGGATGGTTTTCGTGCGCTCTCCCACTTCGTTGTACGTGTATTTCAGGCTCGGTCCCGTTTCCAGCTGGCTGGCGCTGTCGTATTTGTACGTGCCGCTGCCGGCGATTGTCGTCGGGTCGTTCGCCGCGTCGTACCCGTACGTGGCGCCTGCGCCTTTGGCCATACGATTGTTTTCGTCATAGGCGTATTCCAAGGTTTCTTTGCCGGGCAGCCCTTTGCCGACGCTGCGCTGCACCTGGCCGTTGTTGTCGCGCGCGTACACGAGCGACGCCAGCGTTTCGGTGCCTTTGCCGATCTTCGCTTCGGTCATCTGGTCGGCGTTGTTGTAGACGTACGTGTCTTCCTCGTTCGTGCCCGTCGGGAACACCGCCGCGGTCAGCCCGGAGTCGGCGTTATAGGAGAATTTCGTCGTGTGTTCGAGCCAGTCCGTGACCTTTTCCAGGCGTCCCGCTTTGTCGTACACGCGTTCGACCGTCTTGCCGTTCGGATACGTTATTTTGGTCTGCTCGTTGGCAAGATCGTACGCATATTTGACCACATTGCCGCGACCGTCTTTGCCTTCGGTCAAGCGGTCCAGCTGGTCGTACACGTACGTCGTGGTGCCCGTGCCGTCTGTCATTTTCGTCCTGTTGCCGTCGGCATCGTATTCGTATTTGACGGTCGGCGTTTTCCCGTCCGAATAGCCGATTTCCGTGAGCCGGTTCGCCGGATCGTAGGTGTATGTCGTCGTCCGCCCGGCAGCGTCGGTCATGCTCTTGGTGTTGCCCGCCGCGTCGTATTCCTTCGTCGTTTTGCGCAGCAGCGGATCGACGACTTCTGTGACCTGCTCGAGCACGTTGCGCACATATTTCGTCGTGTGTTTGTTCCCGTCGGTCTGGCTCGTTACCTGTCCGGCGCCGTCGTAGCCGGTTTCGGTGATGATGCCGTTTGATTCTTCGACCTTCGTGCGCTCGTTGTCGGCATCGTAGACGTAGTGAATGGTATGCCCGTTTGGGTCGGTGACCTTTTCGACGTTGCCGTCGCCATCGTAGGCGTATTCGGTCGTGTGCGGTCCCGCCGTCCGTTCCGCCGCGGGCGACGCAGTTTCCGTCGAGCCGGCCGTGTTGGTCGCCTTAACCATCACGCGCAGCCGGTAGCCCGCGTCGCCGCTGCCAAGCGTATAGGTCGAGCCGGTGGCGCCCGTCACGTTGGCGCAGCTCCCGCCCGCGGAGTTGCAGCGCTGCCACTGGTACGTGTACGTCGCTGCCGGCGAAGCAGCCCAGATCCCCGTCCCGGCCGTCAGCGTCTGCCCCGTCACGATCTCCCCCGCCGCGCTCGGCGCCACAATGTTTGTCGGCGTGCTCACCGGCTTCCATTCCTCGACGCGACCGTTGTTCTCGTCCACGACATAGAGATTGCCGGTCGACGTGACCGCGACGCCCTGCGGCCCGTTGAACTGCCCGTTGCCGACACCGGTCGCACCAAACTGGCCGAGATAGCCGCCGGACGAGCTGAACTCCTCCACCCTGTTATCTGCCCAATCGCCGACAAACAGATGCCCGGTCGAAGATTCGACGACGATCATGCTCGGTTCCTGAAACTGGCCCGCACCGGTCCCTTTCGACCCGAATTTCGCCACGTATTTGCTTTCTTCGTTGAACTCCTGCACACGACTGTTCACATCGTCGACAACGTACATTGTGCCGCTATAGAACGCTATGCCTATCGGAATGCTGAACTGTCCTTCGCCCGAGCCGGCGATGCCCGCGCGACAGCCGCTCGTGCACACCTCATATTTCGCGGCCCCATCGCTGACGCCCCAACCGATCGTCTCGACAAACGTTCCCGTGCTCGTGAGCTCGTCCACACGATCGTTTTCGGCGTCCGACACCCACACGTTCCCACCCGTCCCGATCGCGACGAACACCGGGCTCATGAACTGGTCCGCGCCCGTCCCTTTTTCGCCAAACGCGCGTACGAATTCCGTTTTTTCGTTGAGCTCCTGCACACGATCGTTCCCGAGATCGGCGACATAAAGATTCCCACCGCTGAACACGACACTCGACGGTTCACGAAACTGCCCTTCCCCCGAACCCGCTATCCCAGCACGACAGCCAGCCGTGCAGACCTCCAGTTTCGCTTCACCGTTGCTCACTCCCCAACCAACCGCCTCCACGAACGCTCCGGCGCTGGTGAACTCATCCACGCGATTGTTGCTGAGATCCGCCACCCAAACGTTCCCGTGCAAATCGAGCGCCACCCCATACGGCAGCAACAGCTGGCCCGCGCCCGCGCCTTTGCTCCCGAACTGCAACCCGTACTTCGGCATCGTCACGGTCGACACCACCGCCGTCACCGCCGACGTGCTCGACGCCGACCCCGACGAGTTCGTCGCGGTCACCGCCACACGAACTGTGTGCCCCACATCCGCGCTCGCAAGCACATACGTCGAAGCGGTCGCGCCCGTAATCGCTGCACAGCTGCCACCAGTCGAATTGCACCGTTCCCACCGATACGTGTACGTGAGCGTCGGCGCGCCCTCCCATAGACCAGGCGCAGCACTCAACGTCTGACCTTCGAGTGTCACACCCGAAATCGACGCGCGCACCCGGTTCACCGGCTTGCCCACGCTCGCCTGCGGTTCGCTCACCACAACCGGCCGGCCCTGCGCATCGCGTTCCGTCGTCGTCGTAAATTCCGACGCCACAGCGCCCGTCACATTCCCGCGCGGACCGACCATCGAAGTCTGCTGCGAATCTTCGTTATACGCCCACGTCCGCTTATCGCCCACCGGATCGACTTCTTCGTTCTTATCGCCGTAGCTGTCGTACCCGTATGTCGAAACGCGTCCCAAGGGATCAGTCATCTTTGCGACCTGGCCGTTGGCGTTGTATTCGTATGTTGTTTCCTGAGTTTTGCTTTCAGGAGCCGGACGGCTGACGCGAGTCGGATTATAGTTGCTCGGTTCGAAGGTTGTCGTCTCTTTAGTCGGCTTGGTTTCTGTCAACACGTCATGCGTGCTGTTATAGGTCCATTCAGTCTTGTTGCCGCTGGGGTCGGTCTGACTCGTGCGGTTCGCATGGCCGTCATACGTGTATTTGGTGATATGACCATTGCCGTCAGTCGTCGTCAGCAGGTTTTGCGACGCGTCGTATGTCATCGATTCGGTGATAGCGCTGGACGTGCCGTAGCCCTTGGTGACAGCGCTGGCCAGCCCAGCACTCGAGATCATGTCGGAAGTCACCGCTCCGGTAGCTTCATTAGTCGTCAACGTCTGAAACGTCTTATATTCAAATTTCGTGGTCCGCAACAGGGGATCGGTCTCCTTGATCGCCTGATGAGTTGCGTTGTATTCGAACGTTGATTTGCCCGAACGTCCATCCACCAGTTCGGTGAGCTGGTGCGCCATGTCGTATTTGAACTGCCAGCGCAGGCTCGCTTCACCCGGTTGCGTGACGCTCTTGAGGTTCCCGCCTTCGTACGTGTATTTGACGACGTGTTTCATCGGGTCTTCGGCGGATTCGATCAGACCTTCGGCGTTGTAGGCCAGCTTGAGCTTGCGTCCCGCCGGATCCGTGATCGTTTCGGGATTACCGCTGGCGTTGTAGGCGATCGTCGTGGCGTTACCGGCGCGGTCGGTGACGCTTTCAAGACGACCCGTCGTCCCGCCGAATTTGTAGACCGTCTGGTCAGCGAGCGTGACTGTATACCCGGAAGCTTCGCTGCCCGCTAGCGCGTCCTGCGACCACGCCGGCGGGGTGTAGGCACCGCCCGTACCTTCGCCAAAAGTCACCTTGCTGCCATCTGCTTGAGTCAGCGTGGCGCGTTTTTCGGTTTTTTCGATCGCCAGGTGGTCTCCAAACGAGCTCGACCAGCCATAGCCAAAGATCCCATGGATACCATTTGCGGCTGCTTGCGAGTTATACGTACGGGTCAGAGCGAGCCCTACCCCACGGCCACCAACAGTGAAATCCGTCTGGGACTTCGAGAGGTTACCAGTCCCACAGTTCACATCTTCGGCGTCACCGCAGAGCGCAGGTTCACGGTTAGGCGCCGACGGATTTACTTCGCTGCCCCATTCTACTTCTGGTTCCTGGAGGATAGCAAGAGGGAGATTGAGTTTACCTTCTCGGACGACCACTTCACCGAAGTTCTCCATCCTAACGGATATTTCCACCGTACCAGGTTCTATCTTTTCCAGTACGCCAATAGTCACAAAAAGGGGCGCTATTTTGCTGCCCGTGGCTTCTGCGATAACGTCCAGACCTATACCAAGCACCTTCAATGTGCCCGTGTTTTCAAACACCGCACCTTCGGACATTGAGAGTGTCGCATTACCCAGCCGCGTATTGCCTTCGTTAACCAGTGACCGCTGGGTGAGTGTCAGAGGCGTGTTCGAGATTTCGCCCGACGCACCAGGACCGATCACCGTCTCACCCGACCCCGACATCGTGCCTTCGTTCCTCCAAACAAGTGACCCGGTCACACTAAGAACACCAGCGCCTGTCAACGTGCCGCCTTTTTCAAGACTGAAGCCAGCCACCGTCATGGTGCCGCTCGAGACGGTGAGCGAACCTGCCGTGACTTCCAGTTTAGCGGTCTGGCTCTGTACGCCTTCGGCCGTTACAGACGCACCAGACATCTTCAACAGACCAGCCCATTTGCCACCGCTAGCCGTGATCGAGCCGGAAGAAAAATTTACTGATGTACCTGCAGACGCAGACCATTCGCTCGCCGCATTCGACGAGCCGCCGCCACTGAAAGTCAACGGCCCCGCCAGTGCGGTCACAACCCCATGATTTTCGATCGGCACGGAGATCATGGTTTCACCCGTTTCTGTTTTCTTGAGCGTGCCCGAGTTCACGATCAGCGGTGAAACTTTGCTACCAGCAGCCACCACGATACCTTCAGGAGATTTGACCATGTCTACGTCTAGCGTGCCCCTGTTTTCAAACCGGGCGCCTTCAGACATCGAAAACGTGGTAATGCCAACCTTTACCGTGCCTTCGTTGACCAGCGCCCGTTCGCTCAGCAAAGGCTGACCAGTTATCTGATTCCCGGACAGATTCGACGTGACATCGGTCCTGCCAGAACCAGACATCGTCCCATTAGTCCATTTAAACAGACCCGACACACTAAGCGTGGCGGCACCCGTCAGCGTCCCACCATTCTGAGTGAGCGCCCCAATACTAGACGCTTCCAAAGTATTCGCTACTTCCAGCGATCCCCCCGTGATCGTCAATCCCCCAGCCCCTTGCACCACGCCCGCCGAGTTCGTCCCTTCCGAGACTACTACGACCTTGCCACTCCCAATACACGCAACGTCGCTGGACCCAGGGACTTTGTTCGCCGACCAGTCGGAAGCCGTCAGCCATGGACCTTCCGCCGGTCCAGTCCACGAATCCGTACACAACGATTCGGCGGAGGCGACTGCGGGTGACGCAAGCCAAACGAGCAAGACAAGCAGCAGGGCAGCGAATGGGATAGGACGGACGAGGCCAGCTCGTTGTGCCGATTTAGCCTTTGCGCTCTCAACCTTAACCGCTGGTGGACGACGCATTACCGCAGGAATACACATTGCGCCAGACAAACGCGGGCTCCATCTAGACATCAACACTCCCCTATCTCGCGGCGATGGTCAGCGGTCCGTCCCGGGTAGGCCGGCACTCCTTGTCGGGACTAACCTAATCGTCGCAATGACTAAATGCCAAGAGTCGGGATGATCTTTCCCGCATTTTGCGAGGTTTTCGGTTTTGTACGTACAGGCATTTTTATTGCCGTTTCACTCGTCCTCACGGTTTGGACTTACTTGTGTCACTGAGCGTTACAGTTTCGGTCCTGATATATGGCGACTAAACCGTCTTGCCAAGAAATCATTACGCAGGCACGCGCTCATGCTTGCCCGAGGAGCTGGCGATAGACGGTGCGTGTCTCCTGGCTTGGCTGCAACCCCAACTGCTCATCGAGGGTCCGCGTCAGCTCTCGGTAGCAGCGGGTCACGGTCACGGACTCGCGCGTTCCGAGCGCGTGCTCGGCTTGCAGCGCGAACTCGTCCAGCGCGAGGCCACGCTCGGCCGCCAGCAACGCTCCGTGAGGATCGTCGTGCGTCAGCCGTGCTTGACCGGTGCACCCGAGCAGACCGCGAGCGGGTCTTCGAGTCGGTGCGCTCTTCGACCGTACCGTGTTCCTCGCCTCAGCGAGTAGGCGCCCCTGCCTCTGCGTTGTCGAGCGCCGGTGATGCGCAACGGCCGGAGAATGGAGATCGACGGCGTGCGTTCGTTCTTGGACCCCGCGCCAGCGCGCGAGACCACATTTTGGTGAGCCGCGTGCCCGGGTCTAGCTGGCGGCTGGGAGCGTATCCAGCGTCGCCTTCAGCTCGTCCACCGACTGGTAGTCGAGCCCAAGCAGATGGTCGTGGCGATGGCGCACGATCCCCTGCTCGTCGATGACGACCACGGCGCGCTTCGTGCCGAGTCGGCCATGAGCGCTATAGGCGCGCGCGACCGCCCCATCCAAGTCCGCGAGCAGAGGCACCGTGAGGCCGTTCTTCTCGATGAAACCACGGTGCGAGTCGAGATCCTGAGCCGAGATGCCGACCACAGTCGCCCCGAGGGCAGCGAACTCGTCGGGGCGATCCCGATACGAGCAAAACTGTGCTTTACAAACCGTCGTGTTGTCGCCCGGGTAGAACAGCAGCACGACCCGCTCGCCGCGATGCTCTGAGAGCTTGAACGTGCCCTCGGTGCCCGGCAGCTCGAAGTCCGGCGCCCGCTCTCCCACTCGTGGTGTCTTTGCCAT
>Ga0105240_10012944_pt1 | contig 11490 bp, 10 predicted proteins | sample KBSC54metaG_FD_80426 | JGI IMG/M metagenome (GOLD analysis project Ga0105240, IMG submission 80426) | Corn rhizosphere microbial communities from Kellogg Biological Station, Michigan, USA - KBS C5-4 metaG | ecosystem: Host-associated > Plants > Roots > Rhizosphere > Soil | place: Michigan, USA...
ACGGCGATTCGGGTAAATCGTCTTTACAGACAGGTAAAAGCGGGAGAGACGAGATATTGGAAGTTCCGCTAGGGACAATAGCCAGGAACGCCGAAACCGGCGAAGTGCTATTCGAGATCACCCAGGATGGTGAAACCAAAATATTGACGCCCGGCGGCCGAGGAGGGTTAGGTAACTGGCATTTCAAATCATCAACACAACAAACACCTCGTTTTGCCCAACCAGGCGAAGATGGACGGGAAGACTGGAATATCCTCGAACTTAAACTATTGGCTGATGTAGGCCTTGTGGGTTTCCCTAATGCAGGTAAATCAACCCTGTTGTCGGTGGTTTCAGCAGCAAAACCAGAGATTGCCGATTACGCATTTACAACGCTTGTACCCAACCTGGGTATAGTAGCTTATCGAGGTGGCAAATCATTTGTGATGGCTGATATACCCGGAATTATTGAAGGCGCATCACAGGGGAAGGGATTGGGTTTCCGCTTTTTGCGCCATATTGAGCGTAACTCTGTTTTGCTGTTTATGGTGCCTGCCGATACAAGCCGGACCATTGAAGAAGAATACGATATATTATTAAAGGAATTAGAGGAATACAACCCCGAATTGATGCACAAACCCCGTGTACTGGCGGTAACCAAATCGGATATGCTGGATGCGGAATTGCAGGCAGAGATGAAAAAAGAGTTGCCAAAGGGAATCCCTTCAATATTTATATCTTCAGTAGCTCAGAAGGGGCTTGATGAATTGAAAGATTTGCTTTGGAAAGAGATCAACAGATAATTTCGAATTTGGGAATTACGATTTCGGATTTAATTTTTGGATTACAGCCTTATGTTTCATAAAACAATGGCCTTAAAGTCATTGTTAAATTAATATGAAAACCAAAGTTAAACCGATTAAAAAAGCGAGTGAGAACCCTCTAACAGAAGCAAAGGGGCACCCCGATGGACCTAGTCTCACAGAAATGATAAATGGCCAGGAAGAGAAAGTGTTGAGGAGAAAAAAAGGGAAGAAGACTGATGATCCTTCGGGCGGGCCAATACCGGTTATCTAAGAAGAATTATACCGTCGGCCCGGCGGGAATAAAATAAATACTCCACTGCTGAGCAATACCAATATGTCGTTGGGTTCCACAAAAGCGCATTTACACTTAAATTAAAGATTAGCTATAATTTAGCTATATTAAAAGTGTATTTTTCCCAAAGATGCAGGAACCCAGGATTTCAATTATAACTGTGGCATTTAATGCCCAAAATACCATAGAACGTTGCATAAATTCCGTATTGAGGCAAAAATTTAAAAACTTCGAATATATCATTATCGACGGAGGCTCGACAGATAATACCTGCAAAATAATAAGCAATTACAGAAATAATATTGATGTTTTTATATCAGAGCCTGATAATGGTATTTATGATGCGATGAACAAAGGCATAGCATTGGCCACCGGCGATGTTGTTGGCACAGTTAATGCAGATGACTACTATGCGGACGATGATGTGTTGAACAGCATAGCGAAAGTGTTTGCAGGACAAGATACTTCAATATTATATGGTGATCTTGATTATGTAGACCAAAGCCACAAAATCATCCGAAAATGGCGTTCTGGAACGTATAGCAGAGGAATGTTTAATTGGGGGTGGATGCCCCCGCATCCTACATTTTACTGCAAAAAAATCTTATTTGACAGACTGGGCGCGTACAAATTGGATTATGGTAGTGCGGGAGATTATGAGTTGATGCTAAGGTTTATTCATTTGAATAACATTAATGCTTATTATTTGAATAAGGTGCTTATAAAGATGGTAATTGGTGGCGTCAGTAACAAAAGCTTGAATAACCGCGTACAAGCTATGCGATTTGATCTTAAAGCCATGAGAGACAATAATATTCGGTTGCCGATGGTAACGATATTATTTAAACCACTTCGTAAACTGGCACAGTTTTTTTAGGATAAAGGGAAATTTATTAACTTGGCAACGGTTTTAAATGCAACCGGCCAGCCTATAACTAATCGCAATGACCGAATATTTACATTCATATCAGTTAGTGTACTATATTACGATAGTCGTTTTTTCTGCACTCATAACAATTGTTGCCATTCCTTCTATTCTTCACGTAGCACGTGAGCGGCATTTGTACGATGATCTGGGACACTTCAGGAAACAACACGATCACGGGATCCCCCGATTAGGCGGAGTAGCAATATTCGTAAGCTTTACTATAACCTCTTTATTGTTCAGCATGACAGACAAATCATTGCCAATAAATTACCTGCTTACTGCATGTATTATCTTATTCGCAATGGGCTTAAAAGATGATCTTTGGGGCGTTAACTCGCGCACGAAGTTCTTTATCCAATTTTTAGCAGCATTAATACTGGTGGTAATGGGCAATATACGCCTTACCAGCATGTATGGTGTTTTTGGTATCGGAAATTTACCATATCTGCCAGGTGTTGCGTTAACGATACTTACGATTATATTAATTGTAAATGCATTTAACCTGATAGACGGTATCGATAGTCTGGCCGGTGTTACCGGTGTATTGGCTAACGGATGTTTCGCTGGATTATTTATCTATATGCATCAATATGAACTGGCCGCGGTATCGTTGGCCATGGTGGGCGCTTTATTGGGATTTCTGAAATTTAACATAACTCCGGCAAAGCTATTTATGGGCGATACGGGTTCTCTGCTGATCGGTTTAATATCCGCAGTAATGGCTATCAGGTTTATAGAACTGAATAAATTTATGCCAGCTAAATCGCCTGATATTTACTCAGCTCCGGCATTGTCTGTGGCCATTTTGATTGTTCCTATTTTTGATACTCTTAGGGTATTTGTGCTTCGTTTGTATAGCGGCGTTTCGCCTTTTCAAGCTGACCGTAAGCACATTCATCACCGTATGCTGAGGCTTGGTTTTACGCATTTGCAGGCAGCGATGATATTGGTTTCGCTGAATTTGCTTTGCATAATTTTAGCTTTGGTGTTCAGGTCATACGGTAACCAGGTATTGCTCGGGTTAATCTTGAGCGTTTGCCTGTTGTTTAATTGGGTTGTGTCGTTTTTTATTCGGTCAAAAGAACGCGAAAGTCTTGCATTGCGTAACTTATTCGTTTAAGATTCTCAATATTTTCCATCAATTCTTTAATTTTAATATTCCACAATTTTGTGTTGAAAAATGTGGTAAACTTTTCGTGCTTTAGTGTACCGAATCGCGCCGTCCAGCCGTATATTTAAACATCCGTAACGTCCTTTCAAGATTTAGGTGAATGGGGTTTTTAGCAGATTCATAGGGAGGTATTTGATTTTTTTATCAGACCCAAATACCGGGTTTCTGTTTTTTTTTGACAAGGATAATAGAGGAAGAAGTATGACGGCCTATACGCACTATTTTAACAGGTTTCTAAATAGCTTTAATACGCTGGCAGGTGATTTTCAGCGCCCGCGCGGTTCGTCAGACGCAATCGTTGAACATAAGGTTTTAAGGCAAACTGGAATACAGCTTGAGTCTGCTAAAATGCGGACTCTTGATAATGATCTTCAGGTGGATATTCCCACAGAGAAAATCGATTGCCTATCAGAAGATATTCAGACCTCTTTCGAAACGTCGATCAAGCCGCTTTATTCTCCCTTTTGGTTTTGGAGCAGTAATTTAACCGATGAACTTGCACTGGAATTCATCCGGCAGGGTGATTTCGAAAAAGCAAGAATTATTTGGGAAAAAGCTGCTTTTTCGAAAGACAAAAAAAAACTTGTTCAATCCGTTATAATTGATGATCTGATTAATAGCTCATCTGGTTGGCTGCAGGCGCAGGATGAATTTCATTCGCTTACAAAGAACAGTGACGGGTATATCATTGCCAGGGAAAAACAAACCGGCTCATCTGTCCCTTGCGTATTCGCCGATGTGAGTGATGATGATAACTGGACAATTGAGGCAGACACCCAGTGGCTTGAAGGAATGGATAAGTATAGTTATGGTATTGTCTTTGGCAGAGAGCAGAACAATTACTACAGCTTCGTGATTACCGGTAATGGGCACTTCAGCCTGGTAAAGCAGACCAAAGGCGATTACAAAGAGATCATTCCCTGGAAAAAAGCCTTTGCTATTAATCAATGCGATTCAAACCATTTGCTGCTAAAAAAGACCAATGACCAGATAGAATTATACATCAACAATAACTACGTAGGAGCGGTTAAAAGCGAGCCTTTTTTTGGCAAGGGGTTCGGTTTTAAAGTTTGGGGCAATCAGAAGGTAGCGTTTAGCAAGTTTAGGTTCTGCAATTTTATTGAGCAGGAGGTGAAGTTTGAAGTTACGCAGGAAAATTATAGCTGTATCAAAAATCTTTCGATGCTCAACCTGGGTATGGCAACAAAAAATGACAGCTTCCACGCTGAAGAGTTTAAGAAAGGGATCGAACTGGCAAAACTCTTTTATACATCGAACCCCAAAGGAGGGTATATCAAATCAATTGGAGGTGAACAGTATTTTTATAACTCTGAAAGAACGATCCAGTTTTACCTAACCGAGGTGGTCGATTCGGTAAAGAAATATGTGGACAAACCCAGGGGCATTTCTACATCTGCTCTTTTAAACCTTTTTGCTGATTTTCCGGCTGAAACGAGGCATTTGTTTAGTAGTATCTTTTTCTCAAGCCGCATTCAGAAAATTGACAGAGAGATTAACACTGCTAAGGTCGCTAAAAACAGCACAGTTGCCGAAGCCGCTGACGCCGGTAAAAAACTGGTTAAAGCCACCCGTGAAGATATGCTGTACTTAAGAAATCATTTAGGCGAGAATAACGTAGAATACGCTGCCGTTGCTGATCGCCTGGCACAGGCCATTATGCAGTGTGGTATTGATTACTATAGTCGTATGTTTGACGTAGACTATAAAATAGCCAACACCAATATCGAACTATACCTACCAGAACATAAATATGCGCTAAACATCGCGGTGTCAGCCAAAACAAAAGAGCGCTTGCAAGAGATACTAAGCCTTTATCAAAAAGTGATAAAAGAAGCTAAGGAAAGGAATCTTTCTAAGAAGGAAAAGGAGATGAACGCCTAACTCTGTTCCCTATTATGTTGTTGTAATATGACATTCGCCGCCCCCGGGGGTATGGATATTTGTGTAAATTTGCGATAAATATCAATTGTTATGAGGGTAGCTATTAACGGATTTGGGCGTATTGGGAGAATATTTCTTCGTAGCGTGCTTGCTAATCCTGGTATTGAAGTGGTTGCGATAAATGATCTTACTGATACCGAAACATTGGCGCATCTGTTTAAATATGATTCCGTTCATCGTACATTCAAAGGAACCGTCAAATGTGATTCGGGCAATTTGTATATTGATCGTAAGCAGATAAAAGTCCTGTCTGAAAAGGACCCTGTAAATCTTCCCTGGAAGGAATTGAACATAGACCTGGTGATCGAATCAACCGGCAAGTTCACCTCTAAACATGGTGCTAGTCAGCATTTGCTGGCAGGGGCAAAGCAGGTAATTATTTCGGCGCCATCTTCTGATAAGGGTATTCCTACCGTCGTTATCGGCGTGAATGATATTGATTTTGATCTGTCAGCTCCAATCATCTCCAATGCCTCATGCACCACCAACAATGTTGCAGCGATGGTAAAGATACTGGAAGATAATTGGGGTATCATTGACGGCTACATCACCACAGTACACTCTATGACAGGCGACCAAAACTTGCATGATGCTCCTCATAAAGACCTGCGCCGTGCAAGAGCAGCATCTGGATCCATTATACCTACTACAACAGGCGCTGCAAAGGCAATCACCAACATATTCCCTCATTTGGAAGGAAAGCTGGGAGGTGCGGGTATCCGTGTGCCGGTATTGAATGGCTCGCTGACAGACTTTACCTGCAGCCTGAAAAAGCAAACTACGGTCGAAGAGATCAACAAAGCATTTAAGGCAGCCGCCGAAGGGCCGATGAAAAATGTGCTGGAGTATACAGAGGATCCCATAGTTTCAACCGATATACTGGATAATTCGCATAGCTGCATTTTTGACGCTAAACTCACCTCGATAGTTGGGGGATTGATTAAAGTAGTCGGCTGGTATGATAACGAAATGGGCTATTCGAGCCGTCTGGCCGATTTAGTAGCTAAAATAAGTGTTTCGAAGCATGATCAGGTTTATTCAGGCTGATGATGTGCTGGCCATTCGCAACGAGGTATTGCGCGAAGGCCGATTAACGCCGGACGAATGCCGTTTCCCGAATGATGATGCCGAAGGTGCTTTTCACTTAGGTTATTTTGAAAACGAACAACTCGTTTGTATTGCATCCTTTCATCCTCAGAATTATAAAGAATTTATAGGCAAAGCTTATCAATTACGCGGCATGGCCACGCTGGAAAGCCATCGCGGCAAGTGCTTCGGTAATCAACTGGTTAACTTCGCAATTGTATATATGCGAGGCCAAAAAGTGAACTATGTTTGGTGCAATGCCCGCAAAAAAGCAACTCCTTTCTATAAAAATCTCGGTTTTGAGACTATATCCGATGAGTTTGAGGTGCCCGGAATAGGACCGCATTACGTACTCTATTTAAAAATCCAGTAGCACAAACACCTTTTTCATTTTTGCGTTCAGAATTTAGAATTAAATGCTGAATTTGGCGGTCCGTAAACAACGCCTCTAAAACGATATGAAAACAGTAGATCAAATAAACTTTTTGGGGAAAAAGGCCCTGATCAGGGTTGATTTTAACGTCCCGCTCGATAAGGACTATAACATAACAGACGATAACAGGATGACGGCCGCTCTGCCAACCATCAAAAAGATTTTGAAGGATGGGGGCGAAGTGATCCTGATGTCGCACCTGGGAAGACCAAAAGAAGGCCCAACTGAGAAATATTCCCTGAAGCATTTGGTTCCGCATCTATCTGATCTGCTTGGTCAGCAGGTAGAATTTGCTGATGATTGTATTGGTCAGCAAGCGGTTGAAAAAGCAAAAGATTTAGCAAAGGGGCAGGTGCTGTTACTAGAGAACCTCCGTTTTTATAAAGAAGAAGAAAAAGGTGATGTTGAGTTTGCCAAAAAGCTGGCAGCTTTGGGAGATGTATATGTGAACGACGCTTTTGGTACAGCTCATCGTGCACATGCCTCTACTTCGATCATAGCACAGTTCTTCCCTGAGGCCAAATGCTTTGGTTATCTGATGGCTGCTGAGTTAGCCAATGCCGAAAAAGTATTGAACGATGCTGCAAAACCTTTTACTGCTATTATGGGTGGCGCTAAGGTATCCGACAAGATCGAACTGATAGAGCGCCTGATGGATAAGGTAGATAACCTGATCATCGGCGGTGGTATGGCTTATACTTTTGCGAAAGCGCAGGGTGGCCATATCGGTAAATCATTGGTTGAAGAAGATAAATTGGATTTGGCGAATAGCCTGATTGCGAAAGCAAAAGCAAAAGGTGTGAACTTGTTGTTGCCGGCTGACTCGATCATTGCAGATAACTTCTCAAACGACGCCAATACAGACACGGCCAATAACGACAACATAAAAGATGGCTGGATGGGTTTGGATATCGGTCCAGCTTCAATAAAGGCATTTAGCAAAGTAGTTGAAGGCTCAAAAACTATTCTGTGGAATGGTCCGATGGGCGTTTTCGAAATGGGGAAATTTGAGCAGGGCACTAAAGCCATTGCGGAGGCGGTAGTTAAAGCGACTGAAAATGGTGCTTTCTCACTGATCGGCGGTGGTGACTCAGCTGCAGCGGTTGCGAAATTTAACTTTACAAACGAAGTAAGCTATGTATCAACCGGTGGCGGCGCATTGCTTGAATACATGGAAGGAAAAGAATTGCCAGGTGTAAAAGCTATAAATGAATAAATCTTAAATACGTAACGTTTTTGTGACAGCCCCGGAACTCCGGGGTTTTTTGCTTTAATTACATTTGAGATCTTAATAACTTTCAATAATTAATGAAGAAATTTTTACTCCTGGCTTTAAGCTTTTTGCTTTTAGCTTTCTGCTCCTATGCTCAGCAAAATACTTCAGATGCTGACTATGTAAAAGCTAATTACCAAAAATACGAATACCAAATACCGATGCGTGATGGCAAAAAGCTGTTTACCTCGGTATATGTGCCAAAGGATCAGTCAAAAAAATACCCGATTATGATGGACAGGACACCGTACAGTGTTGCTCCCTATGGGGCAGATGCCTACAAAGGCTCGCTTGGCCCATCATCATTGTTTTTGCATGACGGCTTCATTTTTGTTTATCAGGACGTACGCGGTCGCTGGATGAGCGAGGGCATATTTGAAGAAATGACGCCTGAAAAAGAAGTTCATAAAACCAGGAACGATGTGGATGAAGGCACCGATACTTATGACACCATTGACTGGCTTATTAAAAACCTTCCAAACAACAATGGTAAAGTAGGCGTATGGGGGATATCTTATCCTGGCTTTTTTACCACGGCCTCATTGTTGAGCCGTCACCCCGCACTAGCGGCCGCTTCACCACAGGCACCAATGGCCGACCTATATCGTGATGATGCTTTTCATAACGGCGCATTTATGCTGGTGGCCAACTTTGGCTTTTATCCGGGCTTTACTAATCGCCAGGATGATAAACCAACCCAGCGCCATGGTGGCAGGTTTGTTTATGGCACGCAAGACGGTTATGAATTTTATCTGAAAATGGGTTCTGTAAAAAACTCGAACAATAAATACTATAAAGACACGATTCGTTTATGGAACGAAATGTTGGATCACCCGAATTATGATCAGCATTGGAAAGACCGTAACGTATTGTATCATCTGCATGATATTAAAACACCAACGCTTGTTACCGGCGGTTGGTACGATGCGGAGGACTTATATGGTGCTATAAATACCTACAAAACATTGGTAAAAGAAAACCCTAACACGCCGGTTTACTTTACGATGGGTCCATGGGTACACGGTGGTTGGTCGCGCGGAGATGGCGACCATTTAGGCGATGTTTACTTTGGCGGTCCAACCGGTCCATTCTATCGCGAGAAGATAGAGTTTGTATTCTTTAGTCATTACCTGAAAGGGGCTGATATGGATATTCCCAAAATATCTGCTTTTGAGACCGGGGTAAATCAGTGGAAGAAATACAATGTCTGGCCTCCAAAGGAAGCTGAAGAAAGAAATCTGTATTTGTTGCCAGGCGGAAAATTATCATTTGAGGCACCAACTTCAACAGGTAGTTTTGATGAATTTACTTCAGACCCAAGCAAGCCTGTGCCGTTCTACAATGGCATCACCATGGATATGCAGCGTGAATACATGACCGGCGACCAGCGCTTTGCTTCGCGCAGGCCCGATGTGCTTACTTACCAAACCGACGTATTGGATCATGACGTAACCCTTGCCGGAAACATTTGGGCCGATCTGAAAGTTGCCATCACCGGAACGGATGCCGACTGGGTGGTGAAAGTAGTTGACGTATATCCTGATTCAGCCAAAAACAATCAGTATACGGCAAAAGGCACCTATATGTCGAACTATGAACAAATGGTGCGCAGCGAAGCCATGCGCGGCAAATTCCGTAACGGATTTGATAACCCTGAAGCTTTTCTGCCCGGAAAAATAACACCTGTGAATTTTGAATTGCAGGATGTGCTGCACACCTTTAAAAAAGGTCACCGTATAATGGTTCAGGTTCAAAGCACCTGGTTTCCGCTGATTGACCGCAATACGCAGCAGTTCCAGGATATTATGAAGGCAAAGGATGGTGACTTTAAAAAGGAAGCGCACAAAGTGTATACCTCGAGGGAGCATCCGAGTTATTTGAAGGTGAGGGTCATGAATTGATTTGAATAATTCTTATATATAGATAGCGATTGTTTTCAAACCATCGCTATTTTTGTTTATAATCATTGCTTATGAAACCGATCTTAATCCTATTGTTGTGTTTGCTGTCTGCTTCAGTCTTCTACCAAACCACTCAACCCTATATCCTCGAACACGAAAATGACCTTGCCAAAAACGAACCCGGCACACACAATGGCGGCGGCAGTACCGTAGGCTATAGCTTCTTCTCCAAAGCCGATGGATTAAAAATGGTATTCCGCAAAAGGGTGTTACATCCCGGTTCGGCTATTGGATATCATTTGCAGAAGGAGGATGAGATATATTATATCATAAGTGGTACAGGCGAAATGCAGATGAATGGTAAAAACTTTGCCGTAAAGGCAGGCGATGCCATTCTGACCAGGCCGGGTAGTTCGCATGGGTTGAAACAAACCGGTAAGGACGATCTGGTGATCATTATTAATTATCAGAACCTTTAGAAGCAATAGTTTGAGGGCGCTGTAACGCTCGGTTTGTACTAACCGTAATATAGCGTAGACACAAGCCCATGAACAAAAACCTTATTCTCCTTTTCATTGCAGCTGTATTGCTGGTATCATGTAAAAAAACGCAACAGAAATCAGCTTGCGGCACGCAGGCATGTACAGACAATTTTGCAACCGTTGGTGTAATTTATATTGATAATACCGGAAAACGTATTTCAGTCGGTAGCCTTACCGTATTTAATGTAACTTCCAATAAGGAACTTTATCCCGGATTAGCTAATGCAAATACGATACAGGGCTATTATGTAATAGCAAGCGACCAAAACAAAATGGATTATTCAACCGATGGGGATATTATAAAGGTGACAGCTACTGATACGACAACCCACCAAATCAAAGCAGTCAATTTTAAAATTTCAGGAGGTTGTAATTGTCACGTAGCTAAAATATCCGGGCCAGATACTATTAAATTTGATTAAGCTTATTCCAGCACCACGGTCTTGTTTTTATAGATAAATACGCGGTCGTCAAACACCACTTTTAAGGCTTTGGCCAACACAGCGGTTTCAATCTCCTTACCTGCTTTCATCATATCAGCGGCAGTTAACGAATGATCAGCTGAGATGATCTGCTGGGCGATGATCGGTCCTTCATCCAGTTCATCGGTAACAAAATGTGCCGTTGCGCCTACCAGTTTGACGCCGCGTTCATAGGCCTGTTTATAAGGATTTGCACCCACAAATGCCGGCAAAAATGAGTGGTGTATATTGATGATCTTTTTAGGAAAACGCCTCACAAAATCGGGCGATAGAATGCGCATAAATTTAGCCAGAACGATGTAGTCATATTCGTATTGATCGATGATATTTATTACACGCTGCTCTGAGTCAGGATGTGGACCCTCATACGGTACGTGGTGAAAAGGTATGTCAAATCGTTTGCAGATATCCTCCAGGTTGGTATAATTGCCAATCACGCATTGTACGCTGGCACCCAGTGTTTTAAAGTAATTCCGAATCAATATATCAGCCAGGCAGTGGTACTCTTTAGTCACCATCACAATTACTTTTTTTACCGGGTCGGGGTTTACTTTGATGAGTGAGCCATCTGGTAATATTTCGCGCAGCTTGCTTTCAAGTACGGATGCTTCCGATTGCTTGTTTACCTCCAGGCG
>Ga0105240_10012945_pt1 | contig 11490 bp, 9 predicted proteins | sample KBSC54metaG_FD_80426 | JGI IMG/M metagenome (GOLD analysis project Ga0105240, IMG submission 80426) | Corn rhizosphere microbial communities from Kellogg Biological Station, Michigan, USA - KBS C5-4 metaG | ecosystem: Host-associated > Plants > Roots > Rhizosphere > Soil | place: Michigan, USA...
AGGGATGGAATAGCGCTGGCGGACTTCATCGCTTTGCTCCCTTCGCAAAGGGTTGCGCCAAAGCCGTGATTGGTGCCCGCGCATCATACACCCCTCACGGCTGCCGGTCCATGCGCAAGGGCCGTGGGAGCGATCGGATCGACACGTATACAATTACAACCCGCGCCTGTTTGCCTTAAAGCGCGAAGCTGACTACGTCGGAATCACGATCCCGAGCGCGATAAGGCAGCCTCGCGGTCGCCATGCTGCCTGTTCCCGCCGACAAAGCTGTCGTTTCAAGGTTTGGATCGTGCTCTGAGAACGTGCCGTTCGTTCACAGGTAGCTAGGCGGCTACAATCAACAATCGTTGAGACGTTACGGCCATTCTGCGGGTCGTTGAACGTTGATAAGTTCTGGCCGCCGACGTTTTGCATTGATCCGCGCTATGTTATTGCCGCCCCGCGACCATTGGCCGCAGTCGGCGCCGCTTGACCTCGCGTTTGGCGGGCGTCAGGTACAGCCGCTCGATGATGAATGTTCGCGACAGACAGGCAAAACTCGCCACCCAACTCCGCCGAGAGCTTGGAAGCGACTTTGTCGTGGTCCCAGTGCCGGATCACCCGCTTGTCATGCGGTCTGTCGACGTGCTGGTCGGTGGGAGATCTGGCCTCACTGCCTTCATGATGCCCTCGGCGGAGGAACGTCGCCGACCCATGATGCTGGAGGCCCGGTTGACACTCAACCAAGTCGCACTCCCTCCGGAAACGCAGTTTGTCTACGTCGCGGATTTGGACGAGAGCAGCCCAACAGTTGAGGGGCGGTTCGCTGAGCAGATCAGGCTCGGAGACCGTTCGTTCGGGCGGAATGCCGCAGCTATCGCTGAGAACGCTTTCCGCGAGAAGCACGCGTCCGACAGTGACGACGCTCGTCAGAGGTCGCAATCCCGCTTCGCGGTCACCTATCGCGTTGCACGGCTCATCAACGTCAAGCGACCTGAGGGAAACAACCAGCACGTACCGGTTTTCGGAGGCGCCAATCTAGCGTTTGACACCATCAAGTCGGTACCCAGCGCTTTTGCCAGCCGCAAAATCTCGACCCGTACCTTGATCGGGCTCTCTGTTCGTGGCGCCGAGCGCTGGTATGAGCCGTCCAAGCGCCAGCCATTGCCGATCGCCACACCTGCGGGACTTGTGTTCTCACCAGGATTTCCACGCCCGCGCAACCCCGATAAAGCGCTCCGAGCCGCCGCCTTCGCAGGCTGGATCCTCGCCCCGACATTCTCGCTACGATCGCCCGAAGAACTTGCAGAACTCGCGCTACGGTTTACGAAACCGCGATGAGCAAAAGCGCCCGCCACAAGCTTATGCAGGCCCTCGTGCGCGGCTCGACGCACTACGGTGCCGCTGTCCGCCTCAACCTCGTCGAGGACGAGCTGGACGAGCTCGGCCGCTGTGATCGAGTGGAACCGATCCGGCGACGCCGCCTGTTGAAGGTGATTCACGCCGCGCGCGCGATCGACACGACGCTAGGCGTCATTCTAGACGCCAACGGTATTCCGCCGCAGCACGGCATCGGCAAGCGCCTCGACCAACTCAAAACACTCGCACCGGCAACGCGCGGGTATCCCATTGTGATTGCGAAATGCCGAGCCACGTCCGAATTTTTTCCAAAGGTTTTCCAAAGGCCGCTTCCTTCAGCCTAACTCTGAATAAAAACCGTCAATAAAAATAAAAGCTTGCCTGTGCAGCCAAGCGAACCCCGATTGCTGAGGACATTGTATGGCAAAAGGGACCTAGCAAAGCTGTCAAGGCACGATAAACTTGCTGCAGGGGTGCTGGATGCTTGATACGACCGGGCACGTTCCTGCCGAGCGTTGGAAGGCGGGGGACCTGACAATCGATGTCGGTGCACAGCGCGTGCTGGTTGCCGACGAGCCCATCGTGCTTCCAAAACTTTCCTTCAACTTCCTGCTCGCGCTCGTCCGAGCGGCCCCCCGCGTCCTGACGATCGATGAACTGATGGACGTCGTTTGGCCGGGCATTTTCGTCAACGCCGAAACGGTCACGCAGAGGGCAAAGCTCTTGCGCGATGCCTTGAAGGACGACCCGCGCAGCCCACGTTATATCGGAGTCAGCAGGGGTCGGGGCTATCAACTAATACCAGAAGCCATCGGGCTTGAAGACGTAACCTCACTAAAGGCTGGAGGGTCTGATCCCAGGAACGTGACGATACGGGCCGCCACGCTCGCATGGCTTGGCGCTATCGTGCTCGGCGTAACAGTCCTTTTCGGCAGTTTCACTCTGATCAAGAACTGGAAAGATGGGCCAGCTGTGGTGGGTTCGTCGGGCCTACGGGTCGCGGTCCTGCCATTCGACAATCTTAGCAGCGACCCATCGGATTCATTTATCGCCCGCAGCATACCGGAAATGGTGCTCAATCGGCTGTCCTCGGTCCGGGGGCTGACCGTAATTTCGCGGGATTCTACGCTATTGAACCCCGTCTCCAAATTATCGGCAACCGAAGCTGGTGAACGGCTAAAGGCCGCATATCTCGTCGAGGGAAGTGTTCAGCGTATCGGCGATGCCTTGCGAGTGACCTGCTTTGTAATTGATACCGCTAAGGGTACCCGTCTTTGGTCCGAGCGTTTCGACTGGCCGATGACCCGACTGTACGCGCTTCAGGACAGGATCGCCGACCGAGTGGCGGCCTCCCTTGAAACTAAGGCGCACGGCGTGGGCAGCCTCCCCGAACAAGCTGATGCATCCAGCAATTCCGATGCATATCTGGCTTACCTTAAGGGCAAGTCCCTGCTCAATCGCTTTACCGTCGCGGAAACGGATGCCGCCGCCGAGCAGTTTGAACGTGCAGTAAAGCTGGACCCTGATTTCAGCGATGCGCTGACGGCGCTGTTCGATGCCCGCATGCAGGGCGCCGACCTCCGCAAGGACGATCTGGCCCCTTTTCGCGTTCGATATCAGCCGCTGCTTGACAAGGCTCTACAGCGCAATCCCAATTCGGGCCCGGCATTGTTTGCCAAGGCGATGTGGTCGAATCTTCCGGCCAGTGAGCGGGAGAGGCTGTTTCAGCGGGCAGCAGAGTTGGACCCGAGCAACAGCCGTGGCCTGACGGCCTATGCCGAATTCCTCGACCGAAATGCGCTCAAAAATAACGGCGCAATCGGTGAACAAGGGAAGCCCTTGGTCGACAGGGTGTTGTCGGTCGATCCCCTTTCACCACGCACGCGCTGGTGGGCAGTACAGCGCCGATGGAGCAATTTGCCCCCGGAAAAGATCGAGAAAGAACTGGCGCGCGAGCTCGAGATCGATCCGCAGAATTACACGCTCGCCAACCGCTATGCATTTCGCCGTTGGATGTTTCATGGGGAAACGGCGGAAGCGCTTATCCTGATGGAGCGTACGATTGCCACCGATCCACAAAATCCGCTCAGCCCACATTTTGCGGCTGCGTTATACCTCGATGCAAATGATCCAGCCGCAGCACGGGCTATTGCGCTAACAACGCCCGCCAGTCGGGATTCCACGCGAGTGGTTTTCGCGCAATATATCGGCGACTGGCGTCGCGCGGGGGCTGCCGCATATGATCGGCGCGGCTTTCTCTTCAACGAATATTCGAACTGGGGCTGGCCGGAAGCAATCCGCGATTATTCGCTACACACGCGCCAGTTTGACCGGGGTGCTGAAGAGATCGCGTCCCGTTTTGGCTTTGACCTGAAGCATCCAACCGTTAGAGGCATTGCGCAGATGATGGCAGCGCCTGCGCTGGCGCACATCCTGTTGGTCAAAGGCGATGAAGCGACCGGAAAGCTATTGCTAGCCGACTCCGTGCGCTGGATCGACGGGCATCCGAGTTACGGCCTCGCAGGCATAATGCGCTATCGTGCGGCAGCGATGATGCTGTTGGGAGATAGCAGGCAGGCGCTGAGTAACCTCCGTGCCTCGATCGAAACGGGTCACGACATTCGGCAATGGTGGTACATTGTTGATCGCGATCCGGTTTGGTTGTCCGTTCACGACGATCCAAGATTTCGCGCGATCGCAGCCATCTGTCGGCGGATGGCCCGAGAGCAACGGGTCAAGTTGGACACGCTGCGAGCGACTGGCAAAGTGCCCACAAGGGTAGCTGGCGCATCAGCCTGAACATGCGGCTTGTTCTCTCCTCGCTCGATATTTCTATATCGTTGGGCCCGGTTTTTCTGGGAGCGTTCGCGTGGGCGGTGCAAGCCCAGGCTGCCGAGGATCAGACAATCATCGTCACCGCGCGACGTGAGGCGGAAAGGCCGATCAATGTACCACTCAAAGTCGATGCCGTGTCAGCCAACGCAATCGGTGCAGGCGGGGTAAACAATCTCCAGTCGCTTGCAGCGCATGTGCCGGGATTGTCATTCGAATCCATTTGGGGAGGAGCCAATTCGTTCCCGGTGCTGCGCGGCCAGAACCAGCCAAGTATCGCCGGCGACAGCGTGGCGATGTTTATCGACGGGGTGTATCAAGCCAATCGCGATGCCATCGATGTCGACCCGCTCGACCTGGAAAGGATTGAGGTAGTACACGGGCCCCAGAGCGCGCTGTTCGGCCACAGCAGCTTTGCCGGCCTTATTCACTACGTGTCAGCTCGCCCGACGGAAGCGGAGTTGATCAAGTCGTCCATAGATGCCGGCACGGATAATCTTTTCGGTCTCCGTGGCATTTTGTCAGGACCGATTTCCAGTGCGCTGAAGGCGCGCGTCGCCTTTTCCTATCGGAGAGCTGACGGAACCCACGAAATTCAGGCGGCACCGAGCCAGCACCTTGGAAACTATAGACGTTCTGCCATTGCCGGTAGCTTGGCAACCCGGGACGATGCAGGGCCACTCAGCATGCGGATTTCCGGACGCTATGAAGAATCTCGCTCGAACCAGCCGCCATTCTTCACGCTAGATTACCATGACTACAACTGCGGTGGTCGCGATCCCGCATCGGGGGTATGGAGCTATTTCTGTGGCAAGGCGCCGATCCGCGATCATATCTCGCTTTCGCCCGATATCCCGAACAGCCGCACGCGTACGGGCCAGATCGCACTGCATCTGGCGACGGAATCGGCCGGTCTTGAGATCAGATCGGATACAAGCTTCTACCGGTCCAGCGCGATCAGCTTTCGCGACTTTGATGGCAGTGCGGACGGCGAACTTTACGGCGTCTGCATAGCCGGCTTCAACTGTACTGGGGTGAACAGCCTCACCATCCCGGTGATCAGATTGCAACGTGTCAACGTTGTGCAGAGACGATCACTTTGGGCTCAGGAGATATCGCAGGAGCTACGCGTCAGCAGCACCCCCGGCGCACGCTTTCGCTGGCAGTTGGGCGGCACTGCTTTTTGGACCAAAGGAAGATTGCAGACCACACCTCCCGCCGGATTAGCCTATGGCGCAGATGGGGGAATCCTGACATCGGATGAGCGCTTCAGCTCATTGGTCTTGTTCAACAACCAGCGAGTTGGCCCGCCAGCTGCGATCAATGCAGCCGTTACGTACGATCCTGATGCCATGCAGATTATGCAGAACGATACCGTCGACCATCGGCGAACAATCGCCTTGTTCGCGTCGGCCGATGTTAACCTCACTCGCCGGCTGCGGTTACGCGGAGAGGCTCGGGCAAACTGGGAAAGGCTTGCTGTCGACAGCCGTTTGGCCAATTTCCTTGTAAGTTTTGGTTCGGCTTTGGGCGCCAAAACCTTTGGATCTGTTACGCCGAGGATCAGTCTTGACTACCGCCCTGCCCAAGGGTGGCTTGTATTTGCCTCCTACGCGCGCGGTGCACGTTCCGGCGGAATCAATCCAATCCCTCACCTGTTGCCCGAAGAGCAGACCTTTCGCCCCGAGAGCAATTGGACTGCCGAGTTCGGAGCAAAATATTCCGGCGACGGACTGGTCAGATCAGCGCAGTTCACAGTCTACGACATCGATTGGCGCAACACTCAGATTCTTGGTTTGTCAGCCACCTCAGGCGTCAACGCATTGATTGTGCGCAACACCAAAGGGATTCGAACACGGGGCGTCGAGATGAGCACCGAGGTTGCGCCCTTGGATTGGCTCGAACTGAACTTCGCCTACAGCTATACCAATCCCCGCTTTAAAAGGGGTAGCGAAGATCCCGGCAGTAACGCCTATTGCGGCCTGACGACAGGCATCACCGCATCGAGTTTCTGTACGATCCGTCCGAGCAGCATCAATCCGGGCCAGCTTGTCGCCGACATTTCGGGGAATTTGCCGGCGCGCGTCGCCAAGACGAGCTGGGTGGCGGGCGTTACAATCACGCCACCGACGAATTTTGTCGTCGACATCAAGCTGCACCTCGATCTGAGCCACGAAGGTAATAAGTTCGATCGCCAAATCGACGGATTATATTATGGAGCACACACGCTTCTCGGAACCCGGATATCCGTGCCGTTCGCATTCGGGGAACTCGAACTTTGGGGGACGAATCTTTGTAACACGCGTTACGTGCGTGTTGCAGTTGGTCGACCACCCGCATTTTATCTCGGCATTCCCCGCCCCACCGATTTAATTTTGGGCGAAGGACGCCGGATCGGGTTGACGATCCGGTACGCCCACTGAACTGTCATCGCGTAGCGCATCCAGCTTCATCAAAACTTGGAACAAATTTTGGCGGGGTTTCATGCACCCATGCCCATGTCTGGGGCAGCGTCATTACCTGAAATAGGCGCAAGGACTCAGGCCATGACATGGTCGAACAGACTCGTATCAATAGCGTTGCTTACCCTGCCTCTGGCAGGGTGCGGTGGAGGGGGCGGCGAAATTTCTTCCGTTCCGAACCCTCCGCCGACCCCCACGCCGACCGCGCCGAATCCCGTTTCGTCCTCGGGGGACACTGTGGCGATACCGTCCCCTGCTACCCGGCCCGGAACATACGATGCGATCGCGCTGATCGAGCATAGCCAGGACCCCGCAACATACCGATTGGCAGCGCCATCGGAAGTCAAGATCACAACCTATCAGGTGGTACCCAACTTCGTTAACTACACCATTGATTTTTCATCGCCTGATTTACCGGCTGGAAAGACCAGTCTGACGGCATCCTTTGAAGATTCAACCGCCGATGAGTTGTACCGTCTTTGGATCGGAGACCGAGCCACAATCACCTATCGCTATTCGGATGGGTCTGAAAAGACTTCCGTCATCGAACGATCTGCGGACATCAGTTTAACAGATAGTGAGTCCGTCGGCGACGGTAAGAGCTTGTCGCATCAACTCTACTACAGCGTCGGCCTTTCCTATGTGTCACTGGGCGAATGGATGTGGCAAACGTACCTGCCGAATGGCAACGCAACCGACCAAGGCCGTGCCTATTTCGTGCATGGGGACAGAACCCCCGCCACGGAAATCCCCATGTCGGGCATAGCAACATATTCAGCGGCCTCGCTTGGCTATGATACCGACACAGCGAACCGGAACTTTCCTGGATATGGCGCGCCAGTACGCGTCGCACTCTCCGCCGATTTCAGTCGCGGATCGATTTCCGCTCAGCTTTCCCGTGATTCGTGGGTCGGGGGAGATTCGGTTGGCGGCACCCTCACAACCCTCGCCGTTGACGCGCACGGGACCGGGACGATCAATTCACCGGGCGACTTCTCTATTCCGCTCTACGGCACTATTGGCTTTCCCGGGCAGGTCAGCGGTTCGATTTCCAGAAATGTCGCTGCAACCGGCACGCTAGATGGTGCCTTCTTTGGACCCGGCGCACAGCAGATAGGGGGGGTGTTCGCGCTTGGCGAGGTTTCGGGCCAGCCGCTGGTCAGCGATGCCTTTCTTGGCACCAAAAACTGACCCTATTCTGAAACCCGAAAGTGCACAATTTTCGGAATAACCTGGCGCCCTTAATGCTCGGGGTGCTTGTCCCGGCTTTTCCGCTTCATGCAGAGCAACCGCACCGATCCATCCGCCTCAACCATCTGTCGGTGGATGAGGTGCTAAGGCTTGCAGGAGAGCTCATAGACGCCGGCCGTCACGAGGAAGCGGAAGGGCTGCTCGATCGGCTCGCCCGAGACCGCGTGGGGGGCGTAGAGCGCGATTTCCTTGATGGCATGGCGGCACTCGCTGGCAAGGATTTTGCTCGAGCTGAGCGGCTGTTCCGAAAGATACTGGAGGGTGATCCGAAACTGATCCGCGTCCGCCTCGAACTTGCCCGAACGCTTTTCCTGATGAAAGAGGACGACCAGGCCGATTATAATTTTCGCCTCGCCATCGCTGAACATCCACCGGCCGCCGTGATTCAGAACATCGCGCGCTTCCGCGAGACGATCCGTGCGCGGCGCGCATGGCGCTTCAATATCATCTTCGGGATCGCGCCGGACAGCAACATCAACTCGGCAACGAACAAGGAACATGTCGATATTTTCGGTCTTCCCTTCAGCCTGAACAAATCTGCCCGAGCGCATTCCGGGGTTGGCATGATCGCGGGTGGCGATGCCTCAATGCGGCTTTGGCGCAATAGGAACACGCCTCTTTATCTCGGCGGATATGGCCGGATCGTGAACTACTCAGGGGGCAAGTTCGACGACCTCTACATCGGCGGCGAAGCGGGGCCGGAGTTTCGCATCGCCGGTGGCAGGCTACGCACCTCCGCAACCGCATTCAAGCGATGGTATGGGGGCCACACGCTTTCCACCAGTTTTGGTGGCAAGCTCAATTTCGACAAGGTGATCAATGGCAAGTTAGGCACCGAGACCGCGCTGGCCGCACGCCACGACAATTATTCGCGACGCGACGATATCGATGCGTGGAACATCGAAGCGACCGCACAAGCCAATCGGGCCATCAATGCAGCAACTCTGGGCTTCATTTATGCTGTCGTTCAACGCAATATCGCGCATGATCCCGGCTATTCATATTGGAGCGCCAGACTTGGATGGGGCCTGTTAAAGGAAATCAGCTGGGGCTTGCGGCCACAAATTTCCCTAGAGGTCGGTCGTCAACTGAACGACCGCCAGCTGGCGTTGTTCAATCGCACGCGGCGAGACTGGTCGGTCCAACTGGCTGCGAGTATTTATAAGCGCGACTGGAACGTTGCCGGCTTCGCGCCGTCGATAAAGTTGAGCTACAGCCGCAATTTCTCGACCATCCCACTATATGATCAAAGGCGCGCACGGCTCGAGTTCGGTATCACCAAAGCGTTTTGAGTTCTAAATCCCATTCTCTGGTCGACTAGAGCTTGAATATTTTCGCCTCAGATGATCCGGCCGACCTTTGCGTGACGTCCATTGCCGGTCCCCTTTGAGCGGAATTTAGTGAAGGCCATTTACGAAAAGGGAGGATCTCATGACACGCACTATCCTGCTGATGACTATCGCCCGGACGAGGTATCTCATCCAACCAGCACTGGCTTTTGCGCAAGAGGCCTGTGACATCAATGGCTCGTCGCAGTCTGCGGCTTCAGGGTCCGAGTCTTTTGTTTGCGGTTCGGGATTCGTTGACCTCGGTGGCGACGCAAGCACGGCAATCGGCCAAAACAATATTCATACCGGTTTTGCGGGAACCTCTGTAGGTGCTCACGTGGCCACATGGGGCAATCAAGGTGGAGACTCGCTCATCTTGCCCTATAACCCATTGCCTGTGGAGGCTGGTTCTACCGCGGTCGGTTCTTATTCGTTTGCCATCGGGGACGGAAATGTGGCGATTGGCGACGGGACGGGTGTCGGTATCTTTAGCGTGCCGGCACTAGGTCATGCTGAGATTTTCACGGTGGTCGATGGCACCGCCGTGGGTTCACAATCACATGTTTCCGCCGATGGCGGCACCGCGTTTGGGTCGAATAGCGGTGTCGCTGGCGTCAACGCTGTCGCAATCGGCTTCGGTGCCCGCTCCGACTTCGCAAATAGTGTAAACATTGGTACTGGAAACGACGTTCAGTCAGTCAGTGCCGTTGCCATTGGGACGGGCCAGTTTGCCAGTGGTATCGGAGCTGTAGCGATTGGTGACCCCAATTACGCCATTGGCAAAGGTGCGGTGGCATTGGGCGCCGATAACACCGCGACTGGAGACGGCGCGGTCGCAGTCGGAAATATGAGCACTGCGATTGGTGAGGGAAGTGTTGCCCTTGGCAGCGCAAGTCAGGCAACGGCGGAAGGAAACGTGGCGATTGGGGATGCTGCGTCCGCCACAGGCGCAGGAAGTGTGGCGATTGGTGCAGGAGCAATGGCTGACCAGGCGAACACCGTGTCGGTCGGTCGTACGGGGCTTGAGCGGCGGATCGTCAATGTTGCACCAGGGATAACGGCGACAGATGCCGTCAATCTAGGCCAACTAAATGCGGCCGTGGCGAACCTCTCTACCAGCATCACCACAATCCAGTTCGACCTCAAGAAGCTCAGTCGTATCCGGCAAGCCGGCGACGCTCGAAATGCGGCTCTTGCGGGTATGCCACAGGTGATAACTCCTGGCAGAGGCATGATCGCCACAAGCATGGGAGGCAGCGGTAGCGCCATCGCATTTGCCGTCGGCGCATCTAAATCCTTCAATGACGATCACACACTTGTCAAGGCGGCGGCCAGCTTCGCGACACGCACAAAGGAAGTTACCTGGAATCTCGGTGCGGGATATGAATTTTGAGTTACCTCGCAGTGAGTTGGGCATTTCCGATAGTCTGCAGACTCAAATCGATATGGGCTGACCTGCTCCCGCCGATCTCAGGCCAGAAGCAGACTGCCCCCACCCGCCCCATATCCGACGATACGCGCCAGTTTCAGCGCCGTGGCAGCTCACGACCCAATCTCCGCCATTCAGGTAGTGCCGGCACTTGCCCGAAAGCGGCCGTTCGTTCACCTGACCGGCAATGACGGGGATTAGGGACCCGGCCTCCGAGCTCCATCGTAATAATCACTGTGCCCACCGCGCTATCAACGATCTGACGCCATTCGTCAGCGCTGATTGCGCGCGCCGGTTCCGGCTCGTTCATTGATCACCGGAAAACGATTTCCCAGACCCGGTGCAAACGTAAAACCATTGGATCAGTTGCAGCAGTCGGCCGCGAAATCATGACTCCATTCAAGCAGGGCTGGATTTTTCGCTACGAATAACCTATGTGACGCGTGCTGAACGTCGCATGCGACGGATAATGGGCCGCCTCGGCTCCTCCCTTTGTCCCTTTCGAGCTTCAAGACGCCGGGATGTGCCGCTGTTGGTGCATGCCCGTCACATATGGGACAAGGATGTTCTCATGATTACTGGTACCGTAAAATTCTTCAACAACGACAAGGGCTATGGCTTCATCGCGCCGGAAAACGGCAGCAGCGACGCCTTCGTCCATATCTCGGCCGTCGAGCGCGCGGGCATGACGACGCTTAACAAGGATCAGCGCGTGTCCTATGAGCTTGAAACGGATCGTCGCGGCAAGACGTCTGCTGTGAATCTGCAGGGCGCCTAACTGTGAACGGCGGATGCATTAGTGTCCGCCGCTTGCCTCTCTCGACGGGATCGCGCGTGTTCCTGCGCGTTC
>Ga0105240_10012949_pt1 | contig 11487 bp, 5 predicted proteins | sample KBSC54metaG_FD_80426 | JGI IMG/M metagenome (GOLD analysis project Ga0105240, IMG submission 80426) | Corn rhizosphere microbial communities from Kellogg Biological Station, Michigan, USA - KBS C5-4 metaG | ecosystem: Host-associated > Plants > Roots > Rhizosphere > Soil | place: Michigan, USA...
GGTCGTCGATGCCGTGACCGGTGCGGCGGCACCATTTTCAGTCGATCAAATCGAGGCGGCGGCGAAGAATATACTGCCGAATGCGAAGCTCGTGTCCGCCACCTACCTCGAGCACGGCGATGAGTATTGGCACAGCGCTTACAAGGTCAAAAAGACGCCCATCGTTCGTGTAGTTTTTGACGATGCAGAGGCCACCTGGTTTCACATCGACCCGGAGTCAGGCGAGATATTGGGTATTCTGGACAAGACTGGGCGCGTCGATCGTTGGACCGTGGTCGCCATTCACGATGTGGATCTCAATTGGCTTCTGACTCGCCGGCCCCTCTGGGACATTCTGCTGTTTGCGGTGACCATCCCCGGAATCCTCATCGCACTGTCCACCCTGGTCATCAGTTACCGCCGTCTGCAACGCAACAACCTGATTCCGGCATTCGCACCGGGCGGGGGCTTTCACGGATTGGGTGCGAGTCCGAGACACGAGGCGGGGCGAGCACCGCCGCTCGAGCGGGCGGCAGATTCCGTGCTGGTGGCGTACGCGAGCCAAACGGGAACCGCGGAAATATTGGCCAACAAGACTGCCGACGGCTTTCGTCTCGCGGGGTTGTCCGCGCATGTTCAAAGTGTCGGCGACCTCGAGGCGGAGGATCTCACGCGGGCGACGCGAGCCATTTTCGTGATCAGCACCACCGGCGACGGCGACGCTCCGGATCGTTCGATGGCGTTTCAACGCCGCGTCATGCGTACGCGGGTTCCGCTGGGGCATCTGCGCTATGCCTTGCTGGCGCTTGGAGACAGGCAGTACAGCGCTTTCTGCAGTTTCGGCGTGGCGCTGGATCGCTGGTTGTCGGAGCAGGGCGCGCAACGCCTGTTTCCCACCGTTCAGGTCAATGATCGCGATCCACGGGCGCTTCGTCAGTGGTCGCGTGATCTTGGCGGGCTCACGGGGCGGGCCGACGATTTCACGCTGACCGTAGAGCCATTCAAACCCTGGCGGCTCATCGAGCGGCGGCATGCAAATCCCGGCAGTGCGGGCGCAGAGGTGTACTACCTGAGCTTCGAGGCTGAGAGCGGTTCGGCAGATTGGGAGGCAGGCGATATCGCTCAAATCGTCGGCGGTCAGTCGTGGGCGGATTTTCGAGCCGGGGATCGCGGACTCATCCAACGCGAGTTCTCGATCGCGAACACGGCGGACCATAAGCGACTCGAGCTGCTGGTGAGGTGCGTGCGTTCCGCAGACGGTAAGGCCGGCATCGCGTCGGGTTTTCTAACGGCGTCCTTGAGGGTGGGCGAGGCCATTCCTTTGCGGGTGCGCCGCAATCCGAGTTTTCATGGGCCCAAGGACGAACGGCCCATGCTCATGATCGGAAATGGAACCGGGATAGCCGGTCTTCGAGCGCATCTGTATCGTAGAGTGCAGCTTGGACAGCGGCGTAATTGGCTGATTTTTGGCGAGCGTAATGCGGCTTACGATTCGCTGTACGCGGAGGAATTGGGCAGGTGGTGTGCCATGGGTGACCTGGAAAGGTTGGACCTCGTGTTCTCGCGCGATCAGCCGGCGCGCCGCTATGTGCAGGACCGATTGGCGGAGCTCGAGGCCGAGGTACGCGCCTGGATCGGCGCGGGTGCGGCGATCTATGTTTGCGGCAGCGTGCACGGCATGGGTCCCGGCGTTCACCAGAGCTTGACGGCCATTCTGGGAGAGGATCAACTCGAGTTGCTCGCCAGGAACGGGCGCTATTTGCGAGACGTCTACTGAAACTCAGGAATTGAGAATTTGATGTATCGATTACGTGGAGCTCCGTCTGGGCTACGGATGGCAGTGTGCTTTCTCGTGGGCATGTGCACTCTTGCTGTCGGAATCGTGTCCGCCAACGCCGACAGCCACCTTCCGTCCAACGAGAAACTGCGGCACGTCCGCAGTTTGGCCGAGCCGCAACTATCGCCCGATGGCCGTCAGGTGCTCATACAAATTAACGACGCGACCGCCGACGGCGGGCGCAGTCATCTGTGGCTGGTGGACATCACTCAGAATACCGCCCGCCAGCTCACCTGGTCCGCCGCCGGCGACAAAAAAGGCGAGCACGAGGGTCGATGGATGCCGGATGGAGGAAGTGTCCTGTTCCTGGCCAAGCGCGGCGAGCAGACCCAACTGTACCGCCTGCCCATGGCCGGGGGTGAGTCCCGCGTATATGACTTGACTGTAGTCCCGCTGGTCGATGCCTCCGCGGAGCCGGGCGCCTTGCCGCCGAAGAAGGCAGGGGATGCGCCGGTCCGAAGCGAGCCGCTGCCCATCGATGTCGAAGACTATGAAATCGCACCCAATGGCCGAACCATCGCGATTCTTGCACGAGACCCGGAGACAGCGGGCGAGAAGAAGCAGAAAGAAGCCAAGGCCGATGCCGTGTGGGTGGACCACGAACCGCATGGCAAACGCCTCTATTTTCTGGATCCTGGGTCCGGAAAATTGACCCCGGTCGGTGTGGCGCCGGATGTCATCAAGGCCTCCTGGAGCAAATCGGGTGACCGCATCATGGTCATCGCGCAGGGACCGAATCATGCCAGCGAGCTGGCGCCCAGCAATAGCGCATGGTTGGTTGCCGTGAGCGATCCGGATCATCCGTCGCAGGTGAAGCAACTCCCGGCCACCATCGAAGGCGGTTCATGGTCCGATGACGGGCGCTTCTACTTTCTCGCGCAGTGTGCGCAGGATGCTCCTCCCGGCTACACCGACCTTTATGTCCTGAATCTTGCCGATGGATCCATACAGAACCTCAGCGCCGATATTGAAGGGTCAATCGCTCAGGAGAACCCGATTGTGGGTAATGGGGTCCTTCAGTCCGTGCAACTGGGCACACGAAGTGCGACATTTCAGCTGAAGAAGGGCAAGCGCGAAATCATAAAATTCGACAGCGCTGTGGTGTCCCAGCTCAATACCAACGCCAAACAAACCGGATGGGTTTGGCTGGGTACCAGCAGTACGCAGCCGGTGACGCTGTACTATGCGGAGAAACTCGGCCGCAGGGCGAGGATGCTGAACACGCCCAGCCTGCTTCCGCCCCTGTGGACGCCGGTCGCCTCGCGCCTGATCAAGTGGAAGAGCGACGCCTTCACTATCGAAGGGTTGCTGTATCTTCCGCCCGGCGCGGCAGGCCGCAAGATCCCGCTCATCGTCGATGTGCACGGCGGACCGACCGGCGCGTGGGTCGACTCCTTCAATCCGCTGACCGACTTGCTCCTGGCGCAGGGATGGGCGGTGCTGCGGCCCAATCCGCGCGGCAGCTCAGGTTATGGAACCGCCTTTGTCGCCGCCAACAAAAACGACCTCGGCGGCGGAGACTATCGCGACATCATGGCCGGGGTCGATGCAGTGATCGAAGAATTCCCCATCGATTCGGACAAACTGGCGTTGATTGGTTACAGCTACGGCGGCGAGATGGCCGGTTTCGTCGAAGGCAAGACGGATCGCTTCAAGGCCATCGTGAGCGGTGCTCCGGTCATCGATCAGCAGAGCGAGTACGGTACTGAGGACGAGTCTTGGTACGACCGGTGGTTTTACGGGAAGCCTTGGGAACATGCGGAGGACGCATGGCGGCAAAGCCCGCTGGCCAACGTCGCCCATGCCACCACACCCTTCCTGCTCTTGCAGGGAGAGGACGATAAAACCGACCCCCTGGGGCAGAGTCAGGAAATGTATCGGGCGCTGCGCCAGGCCGGCGTCACGGTGGAAATGGTGCAATATCCCCGCGAGGATCACGGACCGTTGTCGGCCGGTCTGCACGGCTTCCCCAATCCTGAACCATGGCATGGCTTCGATGCCCGGCAAAGGCTGGTGAAGTTCATCCAGACAGCCTTTGAGAAGGCGTCCAAGGGCGGATGAGGTGGCTGCCCGGGCTGCCGAAAACTCCCTTATGTTACCCATACTTACATTTCGACATGAAAATTCCGGTCCGGCCGTAGCCATTCGTAGGTCCCCAGCGCTCTACTACCACGGGGAAGATGCCCTCCGGAGCCGAATTGGAAAATAAGCAGAGCCGACAGACCTTCCTCTCCGACATGGCCAACCGCTATGGCCAGCGGTTGCGGCAATTCTTTACCCTGCGCATGCGCAGCGGCGTGGATGCGCCGGATCTGGCCCAAGAAGTCTTTTTGCGTCTGATGCGGGTGGAGCACTACGAAAGCATCCGCAATCCGGAGGCCTATCTCTTTACCGTGGCCAGCCACGTTCTGCACCAACATGCGCTGCGCCAGGCGAGCGCACCGGGGTGCATCAATATCTCCGAGATGTTCGCGGAACTGCAGCTCACCTCGGACGACGATCCCATGGCGCGCGCGGACTCGCAGCAACGTTTGGATGTCGTCGAGCATTTACTCACGCAATTGCCGCCCAAGGTGTCCACCACCTTGCTGCTGCATCGATTCGCCGGTCTGTCGATCGAGGAGATCGGCCAACACCTCGGCGTATCGCGGGCGGCCGCAAAAAAATATCTCGCCCGCGCGCTGACGCAATGCCGCGACGTCCTCGACGAGGGGACGAGCGGGGAAAGCCTATGAAAACCAAGCAGCTACGACCCAAGTTGAACCGGCAGATCCTCGATGAGGCCTCCGCCTGGTTCGTCGATTTTCGCGTGGGAGACGTCGACTCGACCGCGCGCGAGCGGTTCGACCGATGGCTGCGCCAATCGCCTGAGCATATCCGCGCCTACATGGAGATCGCGAAGACCTATGTGGATCTTCCCGCGCACAGTCCCCGGCGGACCATCGATGTCCAGGAGTTGATCGCGGCGGCGCGCGGCGATGGCAACGTCGTGCCCTTCGAGGACCCTGCCCGGCATCTGCCCTATTCGCCGGCGACGACGTCGATTCGGAGTCCTCAGGCACTGTCAGGCGCTGCCGGCCGCCGCCCGCGGATCAGGGCAATGACCTTGGCTGCGTCGATTGCGATTGTCGGTACGGTGATTCTCTCTTTTTTGTTCGCGCTGAATCGCTCGTCGACGTACACCACGCAGATTGGGGAGCGCCGCTCGATTACCTTGGCGGATGGTTCCACCATCGATTTGAACTCCCGGTCGGAAGTCAGGATCAGCTATTCCAAGGCGGAACGGGACGTCGAGCTCGTCGACGGGCAGGCGCTGTTCGAGGTCGCCAAGGACAAAGCGCGTCCCTTCATCGTTCGCAGCGGCGACACGGTGATGCGGGCCGTCGGCACTCAATTCGATGTATATCGCAAGAAAAGCGGCACCATAGTGACCGTCGTCGAGGGCCGTGTCGCGGTGTTGCAGACACATTCGAGCGGGGGGCGGGAATTCGACGATGGAGGCGCTCCCTTCCTCACGGAGGGCGCTGCCGGCATTCCGAAGACGGCCGGTCCGGGCAGCGTGCTGCCTTTCCCGTCGACGGGCAACGATGAACAGAGCGCCCCCGTCTTCGTCTCCGCCGGCGAGCAGGTCACGGTAACGGACCGGGCCATTGCGGCGCCGTCGCCTGCGGATGTCGCCGTGGCCATAGCGTGGGTGCAACACCGTCTGGTGTTCGATGCGTCCCGGCTGAGCGACGTGATCGACGATTTCAATCGCTACAACGCGCGTCAGATTCACATCGAGGACAAAGCGCTCGATGACTTTCATGTGAGCGGCGTGTATTCCTCGACGGATCCCGCCTCACTGCTGCGCTTTCTGCGCTCTCAAGCCCATATCGATGTCACTGAGACAGACCGGGAAGTCCGCATCGGTCGAAAGTGAGCGGGGCGGGGGCAATAGCCGCAATAGAGAATTATTTCTCCAAAAGCGTAACCATTTCTCTCTCTCGGACACTCTACACCCCCATGAAGCCGTCACCGCCGCGGATGACGGCCGTTTATAGCGATTCAAAGAGATGGGGGCGCTGATGCGTATACGGGTTGTCACGACCGCGATTTGTCTTTCCCTGTTCGGCCTGGCCGCCGCCGGTAATCCCACGGTGGCCGTCCGCAAGAACACCCACATTCCGGCGGAGGGATTGGGCCCGGCGCTCACGGCGCTCGCCAAGGTATTCGACTTCCAGGTCCTTTATCGCACCGAGACGGTGGGCAAGCTGCGTACGGAGGGGGCGTCCGGCGTGATGACGGCGGCCGAGGCGCTGCAGCGCGTGCTGAGCGGCACGGGACTGACTTATCGTTATTTGGATGAAAAGACGGTGACCATAGTGGCCGAGCATCCCAGTTCCGCCGAGGGAGAACCCGCGGCGGATGCGGGCGCAGCCGGCGCGGGCAGCGCCGCCCAGGAGGGGAAGAGAGATTCATCCAACGGATTTCAGCTGGCTCAATTGGATCACGGCGCGAGTTCGCCGCATTCTGCGGTAGCGGTCAACACCGCACCCGCCAAGGAGTTTGCGCCGAGCGGCCAGCTCATGGAAATCATCGTCACCGCTCAAAAGCGTGCCGAACGCCTTCAAGACATCCCGGTGGCGGTCAGCGTGGAGAGCGGCGCGGAGCTGCTCAATCGCGGGCAGTCTCAGTTGGCCGACTATGCCGCGTACATGCCCGGCGTCAACATCACGCCTCTGGGTTCTCCGGGGCAGGAGACGGTCACTTTGCGCGGTATCTCGAGCGCCACCGCGACGTCGGCGATCAGTACCTATCTCGACGACGCACCCATGGGCGGCTCCTCCGGCTGGGTCAATGCATCGACCACCTTGCTCGACCTCTTGCCCTACGATCTCGATCGAGTCGAAATATTGCGCGGTCCTCAGGGCACTCTGTATGGCGCGGGCTCCATGGGCGGTCTCATCAAGTATGTGCTCAAGGCGCCCAGCACCCACAATCTCGAAGCCGCCGTCGGCGCCGAAGCCATGATGATCGATGGCGCCGGCAATCTGGGATATACCTACCGGGCCCGGGTGAACGCGCCGGTCATCGAGGACGTGCTGGGAGTGAGCTTCAGCGTATTCGGCAAGACCACGCCCGGCTACATGACGAACCAATACAATGGTTTGCGCGACACGAACCAGAATCGGCAATACGGCGCCAGGATCGCGGCGCTGTGGACTCCTTCCACCGAGTTGTCGGTCAAGCTGACCGCGCTCACGCAGACCATCGAGGTGGACGACCTCGCGCTGCGGCAGTTTGCGAACTCCACGGCCGTTGCGAACAAGGACGGGGCGGTGATCGTGGCGCCCACCGCCCCGCTGCCGGCATACACGGAAAACGTCGCCTTCCTCGCTCCCTTCGACCAGCGCACCAACTTCTTCGCGGCGACCGTGGACTGGAACGCGGGTCCCTTTGACGTGGTGTCGGCGACGGCGTGGTCGTCGCAGCGTACTTTCTATGCGATGGATACCACGCCGCAGTTGGGTACCATCCTGCAGTACCTGGGCGGCACGGGGCCGGGACTGGTGCAGTTCGGGACGACATTCGGCCTCGACAAGTTCAGCCAGGAATTCCGCCTGATGTCGCCGCAGGGCAATGCCGTCGAATGGCTGGTGGGCACCTTCGTGACCCATGAGAATTCGAGCAATTTCCAGTATTACAAGGCCTTCAACCCCGATTTCACGCCGATGACCGGGCCGCTGGCCTATCCGCCGGGCCTGCTGCTCGTGAACTTACCGGACATCTACGATGAATACGCGGCCTTCGGTGACCTTACCTGGAAGGTGACGGACGCGTTCAGCCTGAGCGGCGGTGCGCGTTACTCTCACAATGACCAGGACCTCAACTGGTACGTTGCACCGGGTCCGCTCGGACTCGTCACGGGAAATCTTCACTTCGGTTCGCATGAGGGCGTCTTCACCTGGATGGCGAGTGCCGAATACCACTTCGACAAGGACGTGATGGCTTATGCGCGTGCGGCAACCGGCTATCGGCCGGGCGGTGTGAATGCGCCGATTGCCGACATCCCGGTGACCTACGATTCGGACTCGCTCATCAGCTACGAACTGGGCCTGAAGTCGACGTTTCTGGACCACAAGGCGCAGATTGACCTGGCCTTGTATCACGTCGACTGGAAGGATGTTCAGTTGAGCGCAACCAATGCCGAGGCTCTCAGCTACTTCACCAACGGCGGTCAAGCGGTTTCGCAGGGCGTCGAGTTTTCCGCCACCTACGCACCGATTCCCCGGCTGACGCTGGCGCTCAATGCGGCCTACACCAATTCTCATCTCACCTCGGTGATCGCGGCGTCCGACTACCTCATGACCGGATATCAGCTGCCCGGCATACCGAAGGAAAGTGTCTCCGTCACGGCCGACTACAGCTGGCCCCTGGCAGGTCCGTGGACGGCTCATGTCGGCGGAGGGTATCGCTATCTATCGGATCAGTATCTCGCCCTGGTGGAATCGGCCTCGCCGGTGACGACACCCACGGTCCAGGCGCCCGCCTATTCCGTCGTCGACCTGACCGCCAGCATTCGCAGCGACCGCCTGACTTTCAAGACCTATGTGCGCAACCTCGCCAACGATCGCGCCATCGTCGGCGGCACCACGCAGGGCCTGGTGGCGACCAACAGTGCCACGGGAGTCGCCGGGGTTTATGCCTCCTTCCTGCAGCCGCGAACCGTCGGCTTCGGGGTCGATTACACCTTCTAAGTGCGGTGCGAAATCCAAGAACGGTCCGGCGCGAAGGCGCCGGCACACGAGCGATGGACATGAGCAAGGCCGTGAAATTCGAACAGCCCATGAAAACCGAACCGTCCCCCGCGGTCACGTTTGCCGCGGTCGTCGCGCTTGCCGTGGTGAGCACCGTCACGTTTGCCGTCCTGCCGAACCTCGTCAAGGGCGCTCAGCAAAGCTTGCATTTTTCGGCGAGCGACATCGGGATCCTGGCGGCCATGATCAATGCGGGGGGCGCCCTCGGATCGGTGATCGCGAAGTACTGGGTGCGGCGCCTGGAATGGCGGCAGGCAACCCGCATCGCTCTGGCGGGTTTGGTGGGAGGCAATGCGCTATCCATCCTATTTCATGAACCCGTGGCGTTCGTGGGTCTGCAGTTCGTCGCGGGATTCTTCTCCGGATCCTTGTTGTCGTTGACCTTGACCATCCTGTCGGACCGGGATGAGCCGGACCGTGACTTCGGCATTCTCATCGCCGGGCAGGTCGCCCTGCAGGCAGCCGGTCTTTTCGCGGGCCCCTACCTGCTGCATCTCGGAGGAGTCGATGCGATTCTCGGCGCGTTCGTGCTGCTGACGGCGGGCTGCTTCTGCCTGGTCGGGCGGCTGCCAGCGAGCGGCCGTGACGTACAAGCCGCCGCGGACTCCAAGTCGCTGTGGCGGCCGGGCACGGTTTTGGCTCTGTTGGGCGCCTCTCTGTTCATGCTGAGCGCCGGCTGCTACTGGACCTATATTGCCCTGATTGGCCAGGATGCCGGCTTCGACGAGGCGCAGGTTGCGCGCACACTGGTGGTGGGCGTCGCGGCGGGCTTCATGGGCGCGATGACGTCGGTCTGGATCGGTTCGCGTCTGCCGCGAAACGCCATGCTGGTGCTCGGCATGTTGATGATCGCGGCATCGATATCGCTGCTGCTGGGTCACATCAGCTTGTTCAATCTGGTCGCGTCCTGGTGCCTGTTGAATTTCTCGTGGAATTTCTCGGCAGCCTTCCAATTCGCCTCGATCAGTTCGGTCGACTCGAGCGGCCGCGCCGTCGCACTGGCTCCCGCCTTCCAATCCGCGGGGGCCAGCGTCGGACCGGCGATAGCTGCGCTGTTCGTCGCGCCGCATGTGTACGGCAGCGTGATGTGGCTGGTGGTCGGCGGCGCCGTGCTCAGCGTCATGTGCTTCATTCTCGCGGCCAGGTTCAATCCCCGGCTGCCGTTGCCGGCCGCGAACGCGGCTCAGCAAGCCTGATGTCCCTCATGAACGGTATTCCACCGACTTCACCGCACGCGGCGCCGATCCGAGCCACCGGGGAATTGAGCGAGGACCCGGCCGCATACCGTCCGATCCCGACTGCGGTACCTCGGCCTCTGCCTGGCGGCGGCCCGATGACGCGCGAGGACATGGCGTCATTCATCGACGGTTTCATGGCCGCGCAACTGGTCCCGGGTACGGTTGCCGGGGCCACGGTATCCGTGGTGAAGAATGGCGAACTGTTCTTCGCCAAGGGCTATGGGCTGGCGGATGTCGGGAAGCAGGTGCCGGTGGACGCGGCCCGCACCTTGTTCCGTCCCGGCTCGGTGGCCAAGCTCCTGACCTGGACCGCGGTGATGCAGTTGGTCGAGCAGGGCAGGCTGGATTTGGATGCGGACGTCAATATCTACTTGAAGGATCTCCAGATACCCGAAACGCAGTCCTTGCCCATCACGCTGCGCAACCTCATGACGCACACGCCGGGACTCGAAGACGGTATGAGCGGCTTTTTATTCGCCGCCTCCGAGCAAGAGGACCTGCTGCCCGTGAGCGACTGGCTCAGGCAGCATGTGCCAGCACGAGCCCGTCCGCCCACGCGGGATTTCAGCTCGGGCACCAACGCCGCGTATTCGAACTGGGGCGTGGCGCTCGCCGGGCACATCGTGGCCACCGTCAGCGGCATGTCCTTCGACGACTACGTCGAGCAGCGCGTGCTGTGGCCGCTCCGCATGCTACACAGCAGCTTTCGCGAACCGTTGCCCACGGCACTGGCCAAAGACATGTCGGGCGGCTATGTCTTCGAGCATGGAACTCTGCGGCGCAAGGAATTTGAGCTGATTCACGTGATCGGTCCGTCCTGGTCCCTGTCCGCGACTGCCACGGACATGGCCCGATTCATGCTCGCTTTTCTGCAGGGCGGCATCCTGGAAGGCGCGCGAATCTTGAGTCCCGAGAGCGTGCGCCGCGTGCTCACCCGGACGCTGAGCCCCGACCCGGCCTTGAATGGCACGGCGCTGGGCTTTTGCGAGACCTGGATCAACAGCCGGCGCATCGTCGGACACCCGGGCCACAGCATGTATTTCCACTCCATGCTCTCGCTCATGCCCGAGGAGAATCTGGGATGGTTCGTCTCGGTCAACACGGCGGGCCAAGGCGAGGAGATCGCCCGAGCGTTCGAGAGCGCGTTCGTGAGACATTATTTTCCGGCGAGCCTGCCGCCGGTCAGCCCTCCCGAGAACGCCGCCGTGAGCAACGCGCGCTACGCGGGCACCTATCGCTCCTTGCGCCGCTCCTACACCACCTGGGAGAAGATTTTGGCGACCCAGCAAGAGGTGCAGGTGCGTTCCATGCCCGACGGCACGCTGTGCTTTCCCGACCCTGCGTATCTCACGCCGGCGCGCTGGGTCGAAGTGGGCGACGGGGTGTTCCGCAAGACTGCCGAGGATGTGTTCGTGGCGTTCAAGTTCAAGGGCCGCGATGCCGGCCGTGCCGGTTTCCTGGTGGGCCCCTTCTCGCCCATGGCGGCGGAGCGCATTCATTGGTACGAGACCGGCCGATGTCACCGGCTGACCGCCGTCATCGCTGCATTACTATTCGCGTCCCTGCTGGTGAGCGCGATTCACGAGCATTGGATGGGCCGTGCCGGACCTGCCGACATTCGCTGGGCGAGGAC
>Ga0105240_10012950_pt1 | contig 11487 bp, 11 predicted proteins | sample KBSC54metaG_FD_80426 | JGI IMG/M metagenome (GOLD analysis project Ga0105240, IMG submission 80426) | Corn rhizosphere microbial communities from Kellogg Biological Station, Michigan, USA - KBS C5-4 metaG | ecosystem: Host-associated > Plants > Roots > Rhizosphere > Soil | place: Michigan, USA...
CAAGCTCACGGCTCGATCGCGGCGATCGAGCGGTCGTTGACGTGGGGACGGGCGTCGAGCCCGAGGTCTGAGAGCAGCTCCTGCAGGCGCTGCAGGTGGTCGTAGAGCAGGCGGCGACGCTGGTGGGTCAGCGGCAGGACATCGTGGTCGTGCTCGGCTGAGAGGGCCTGGTAGGCGTCGCGAGCGAGTAGCAGGTGGGAGGAGAGGGTGCCGGTGGCGGGGTCGCCGGTGTATGTGGAGTGCAGGCTGATCGCGCGGTCGGCGAGGGTGGTGGCGAGCGCGAGGACGTAGGCGCCGGCGGTGTAGGCGATCGTCTCGGAGCGCTCGAGCTTGCCGTCGACCGTGATCGTCAGGGGTATCTCGCGCTCTGAGACCATCGCGCGGGTGACGGTAGCCGCGGCGGCGGTCGGCACGCAAAGGGATTGCGAGCCCGAGGCGCTGTGTGGCCTCGGGCTCGCGCGGCTGGCCTCAGCGGGCCTTCTCTTTGAGGTCTGCGACCTCGGGGGTGTGGATCGCGATGAACTCGAACTCGCCGTCGAGCAGCGGCACCTCGTGCCCTGCTCGGCCGGCCCACTCGTAGAGCTGCCACCAGGTCAGCTCGCCGCGGCGCATCGCCGCTACTCGCTGCTCGGGACTCATCGCCCACAGCTGCCTGCGCCGCTCCGCACGGCTCGCGTTCAGGGCGCTGAGGTTGCGCATCATCTGCTCTGCTGCATCCATTGCTTGTTCCTCCTTGCTTGGTCGGTGGTGTGCCTGTCGCAGCCACCACGCCGCGCGTAGCGCGGCGATAATTCGGCAAGACAGGCACACCACCCGTCGGGGGCGCGGTCGTGCGGCGCGTCAGAGATCGAGCTGATCGAAGCTGCGCGCGGCGTGGCTGGCGAGGATGAAGCCGTCCAGCTCGTACGCGAGACCGTCTGCGACCAGTTCGGCGATCGCGTCGGCGACGATCAGGTTTTCGGCGCTGAGCGCGCGCTGCAGCTCCTCGCGCGACCAGAGGCCGTGGTGGCTGTCGCCGAGCAGGAGGATGAGGACGGCGCTCTGGGCGCGGTCGACCGCGGGTCGCCGGTCGCGCTGGTCGGCGCGGATGGGCTCGCCGGGATGTGGGGAGTCGCTAGGTTGTCCGTGCATGGGAAGGACCTTTCTTTCCGTGCCACGGCCCCCGGCAGTTGCTGCTGCGCGGGGGCCACTTTGTTGGCGGTTGGTTGGTCTCAGCTTCGCTGAGAGCGGGGGTCAGGTCAAGGGAATCGGGGGAAGTTGGCGCGCAAACGCTCTTGACTTGTCCCGTCTGACGCTCGTCTCGTCGGATAGGGGTTCATGGCCCGGGTCCGACCTCATTCGACGATGCCGCCGCCGCCGGCGCGCGCCGCAGCGCAAAACCGACATCACGGGCTCTTTGGCCGTCGTGTCGGGTCAGGCGCGGCCGAGCCCGCCAAAGACCCATTGTCGCCGATGTCGCCGCAGGTCGAGAGCGGCATCAGGGCGGCGGTGGGGCGCGAGTTCGCACGGATACTCGAAGCGCGCCATCCTGGCGTCCGGTGGCTACCAGTCGAACGTGCGGATAGGCACGCTGCGTCCCGGGCCGGAGAGCTCATGCGTGTTCTCTCCGCGCCAAAGAACCTTCACCCGCTCGCCGATACTCCTACGGCCGCTCCCGGAGCGCCGGACATAGATCACGTCGATTGCGCTCGCCAACAACCGTTGGCGCTCACCCGGGTTTAGCTCGGGCCAGGCTCGAACCAACTCTTCGATTGGCGGCAGCGTCGTACCGGATGCCATCTGCCTGGCCCGCTCCACGACCTCATCGGCGCGGGCGCGGGCTTCCTGGCGCACTCTCAGCCCCTGCTTCCAGCTCTCCATTCCGAGCAACTGCTGCAGGTCTGGATCGTCGCGGTACTCCGCTTCAGCGGCGCGGGCGTCTCGCTGCTCATCGAGCGCCTGCGTCAGCTCGCTCGAATCGAGTTGGGGTGTCGCCGCCACGCCCTCTACGCGATCGAAAAAAGCGGTTTCGACGTGGGGGAGGATCATCGACTCGTTGACGTTTGCGGGCGCCGGGCACGTGCCCGCCGTGTGGTTGACTTTGCACTGGTACTGGATAACGCGCGGCGCGCCCTTGTGCTTGTAGCCACGGCCGCTCATCAGGCGCGAGCAGCCCGCGCAGCGGATGATTCCGTTCAAGACATTACGAGTCGCCGTCGGTGCGTCGCCCGACTTGGCAAAGACCTCGCGCACCGTCAGGAAGTCGGCTCTGGAAACCAGCGGCGCGTGCGCTTTCTCGTTGCGTATCGCCCCCTTGGCGATCGTGCCGGTGTAGACCTCGCGCCGCGTAAGTTGCTTGACCGTGTTGCCCGTCCACTGGGAGCTTTGACGGGGCCTTACCCCCTCGTCGTTCAGCCAGCGGGCGATCGACGCCCATATGTGGCCATCGAGCCGGCGCCTGAAAATCTCCTGGACGTACGGCCCCTCCTGGGGATCGATCACGAAGCGCTTTCGCTCGTCCTTTCGGTAGCCGAACGGCGCGACCGTCGGCTGTACGCCACGCTCGATGATCGCATTGCTGATCGCCGCATGCCAGTTGTCCCTGATCCTGTCCAGCTCAAACTCCGCCAAGACGAGCAGAAGGTTTCGCATCATCTTCCCCGCCGATGTGGAGGGGTCGATACCCTCGGCGACCGACACGAAGCTCGCCGAGTGCTCGTCTAGGAACTTGATCGCCTCCAATGCGCCAGGCAGCGACCGGGCAAAGCGGTCGAGCTTAGCTACGACCACACCCTGCGTCTGGCCGCTCTCGACACGACCCATCATCTCGATGAAGCCGGGGCGATCCATCTTGCCGCCCGACTGATCGAGGTCCGTGTGCCAGACGTCGATCACATGACCGTGGAGCATCGCCCAGCCTTCGATCTGTTTGCGTTGCAGTTCGGGGGAGATGAAGGACTCTCCCTCACGGTCTCCGACCTGCGAGACCCGGCAGTAGCCATCTAGCTTCACGGCCTATAGTCTAAACTACAAGGACTGAGTTTGTTAAGAAACAGAACGCCGTTGTGAGCAAGCACGACCTCGCCGACCCAGCCTTGCCTTGCGCCGCCGATCAGGCCCGCCGTCGTAATCGAATGATGAGGGGCGCGGAACGGACGCTCGCGCACTAGGGACTCGCTCTCCAGGCGGCCGGCGACGCTGTGGATGCGCAGCACTTCGATCGCCTCGTCGTGGGTGAGCGGCGGCAGGATCGAGGGTAGACGCTGGGCGAGCATCGTCTTGCCAGTCCCAGGTGGGCCGGTGAACAGGCAGTTGTGGGCGCCGGCAGCGGCGATCGTCAGCGCCCTTACAGCATCGGGACGGCCGCGCACGTCGCTGAGGTCGGGAAGCCGCGGCGGCTCATGAGCGCTCTCAGGCGCGGGCGGGGGTGCAGGGTCGGGCTCGCCTCCCGCCAGTACACGCGCTGCGCTTAGAAGGCTCCGCACCACGCCGACGCGCAGACCCTGAACCAGCATCGCCTCGCGCGCCCGCGCCGGTCCCACCAGCAGCATTTGAAGCGAGGACTTGTGGCTGGCCTCGGCGACCGCGAGTGTGCCGCGGGCAGTGCGCACCGCGCCGTCCAGCGAGAGCTCCCCGAACAGGGCGTGGTGCGCGAGCGGCTCGCTGGGGATCTGCTCGCTTGCGGCCAGCACTGCGCAGGCGAGCGCGAGATCGAAACCAGGACCGACCTTGGGGATGTCGGCAGGGGCTAGGTTCGCGGTTATCCGCTGGCCGGGGAACTGGAAGCCACTGTTGAGGATCGCGGCGTGCACACGGTCGCGCGCCTCACGCACGGTGGCGTCGCCGAGACCGACGATCGTAAACGCCGGCAGACCCGGCCTGATGTCGACCTCGACGGTTACGGCTCGTGCCTGCAGACCCTCGATCGCGAACGTGCGCGCCCGAGCGAGCATTCACATCTCCCTTCGCATTTGGGGGCGAGGCAGATGAAGCTACGTCGCTGGTGAGACGAAACTCGCGCACGAGTCGCCCGACCGCTCTTATGGGTTTGGATTGAACGGTCCTAACGGACCGTCGTCGTTGGGCGCTGTCTGACCGCGCTGAGCGTTAAAGGCCCGCCGGGTGACGCACGACGTAACCGGACGTGGACATCATCGAATCCGACCAACGCGTGCCCGTCTCCTGTTGGGCGATCGTGTCGAAGCGACGACCGTCGATCACCATCCAGGCGTGTTCGGAGTTGGCGTAGATCGTGATGTAGCGACCCGGACCGGCGTCGCCGTATGACTCCAGTTCGCTTGAGTCCTCCGGCGAGGAGAGCAAGTCGCCGCCGTGCAACGCGTAGGAGACAGAGCCCGAGCAGTCATAGCCGACCGACTGGAAAGAGCCATGGCCGCCGCCCCAGGTATACGGGCGCGTCGCGATTTCATCCGCGGCCGCGATCACGCGTGCGACCACGCCGGAACCGCCGGACGAACTGCTGCTGCTGCCGCCGCCGCTCGAGTGGTGGGGGTGGCGAGGGTGCAGCGTCGTGTGCGAGTTGATCCCGAGCGCGCTCCAGGTCTCCGGCCCGACAACGCCGTCGACGGCCAAACCGCGATGGGCCTGCATGCGCTTCACGGCCGCCTCCGTTTCCGGCCCGAAGTTGCCGTCGGCTTCGACGTGCAGCGCTTCCTGCAGGCGGCGAACGGCGGCAGCGCCTCTCACCGGGGCCGACTGGGCGGCGGTGTGCGTGGATGCCCGTGAATCGGGAGTGGCGGCGTGCGAAGGGGCCGCCTTGCGGATTTTTTCGGGATGAAGCACCGAGCTCTCGTGCACTTTCAGTGCGCTCCAGGTCGAGCCGCCGACAACACCGTCGACGTGGAGGTGGTGAGCCACTTGAAGGCGACGGACCGCCCGCTCGGTCTCCGGCCCGAAGCTGCCATCGACCGGGACGCCGAGTGCTTCCTGCAGGCGCACGACGGGATTGACAGCGGCCTTGTGTGCGGCGGGGGCTTTGCCTGCCGGAGTTCCGCCTGTGCTCGCGGCGGTTGCCTTCGTGCTTGACGTTGTGTTTGACGAGCCCGAGCCTTCGCTGTTCGCAGGAGCGCTCAGCAGCGACGCCGGCGCGGTGACGGTGGCCGGGTGACCCGCCAGCGCGGCGCTCGTCCGCGGGCCGACCGCACCATCGACGGGCAGGCCCTCTCGCTGCTGGAAAGCGCGCACTGCGGCTTCCGTGTGCGGGCCGTAGAAGCCGTCGACGGCGATGCCCAGCTTGTGCTGGAGGATGCGCACCTGGCGACCTTCGCTACCGCTGTGAAGGCGGATGTGGTGTTCGGTCGTCGTCGGTGGATCGGCCGGCGGCGGAGCCGTCGTCGGGTGGGGCGAGCTGCCGCTACCGCTATCGGCCAGACCCACGGCGGGGCCAGCGGCAAGCGCTACGAGCGTGCCGAGCGAGATGCGCCGGGCGCGCGTCGAGCTGGGGACGAACTGCAGCTCCACGGCGCGGCGACGCGTGCGGGAGCGCAAAGTCGAAAGATCCCAGGGCGCGTCGTCAGCGAGGTTGCGTGGCGACGGGAGTCGCTTGCGTGCGTCGACCAAACTCGCTAGGCGGGTGGAGGCACGGCTACCGGCACCAGGGCGTGCCGGGCGGCTCTTACCGGCGCGCTGACGGCGCGCGAGCGAGCGGGCAAGCGAAGCCTCCCAGGGATCAGCGACAGCGAGATCGCGCGGGATTCCCGACATGTGAAAAGCGTCCTTTCGGTTTTTCTGCGGGCGCCTACGGGGTTAGCTGTCGGGCTCGCGCAACGCGCTACGCCACAGTTGTGGCGATTCGCCCCCTGCGGCTTATCTAGGCCGCTTTGGGTCCCCCGCTCCTCATCCCGTGGGATGAGGACTCGGCACGAACGCGGAAGAAACTAACAGGTCGCGTTGCAAGATGCATCACACGGGGAGGGTTGCAACGATTCTTGCCGACGAGCCGGCACCTGGAAAAAGGGATAACCGTTAAGGTCCATCAGCGCCAGGACAAATCGAGCTGGAGGTCCGCCGTGTTTCATCGCATCCTTGTAGCGATCGACGGATCCGAGCACGCCCAGCGCGCGCTCAGCGAGGCGATCGACCTCGCGGCGCTGGCCAACGCCAAGCTGACGGTGATCAGCGTCCGTCAACGCCCCTCGGCGCTGATGGTCGGAGGGCCCGTAGTGCCGCCGGTCGACTTCGGCGAGCTCGACTTAGCGCTACAGAGCGAACACGCACAGCTGCTCGAGAGCGCGCTGGGGCAGGTTCCGCCGGACGTCTCGATCACAAAGGTCCTAGCCGAGGGTCCGCCCGCCCCGGCGATCCTGGCCCAGGCCCATAAGGACGACAACGACCTGATCGTGATGGGTTCGCGCGGCCGCGGCGGAATAGCGTCGATGCTGCTCGGCAGCGTCAGCCATCAGGTGCTGCAACACAGCGGTGTACCCGTGCTGGTTGTGCATGTCCAGGCAGACGCGCGGATTGAGCGGTAGCGGCGTAGCGTCTCAGGCGGAGGGCTGTAGCGCTTGGGCGAGATCGTCTTGGCTGACGTGGTCTGGCGGCAACGCGATAGTGAGCTCCGTCACGATCAAGCAGCAAGCGAACATTTGGTAAGTGTCATTCCGACTACGCGTCCTAGGGCGTCATATCCATGTTGTGACGCTCAACCGTCGAATGGGCACGGTCTGGTTGCCCTTCGCGGAAGCGACACTGAGATAAAGCATGTCCGCGCGCGGGTCGTAGTGATAGTGCTCGAAAGTGGTGCTGCCAATCGTGACGCGTATATTATCTCGCCCTCGTGGCGGGTCGTCCTGGACTAGGGCCCTGAGTCTGGGCATGAGTTGTTGGCGCGAGCGGCTAGACTCCACCGTTCTCGCCGGAGTAGCTCAGTTGGTTAGAGCAGCGGAATCATAATCCGCGTGTCGGGGGTTCGAGTCCCTCCTCCGGCATCCGCAAAACCCCTACTATGTCGGCGGTTTGGACACTATCAGCGGTCTCGGAAGTCGGCGCAGATTTCTCTACAGATTTCCCTGATGGGCGTGTCGGGCGCATGAGCCGCCGATCAGCGCTTCGCAGGCCAGGAGAAACGTGACACCAATACCGGAAGGACCCCTCAACCAGTCAGACGAAGCCTGGCTTTCCTGGCCGGGTACGGATGGACGATGGGGCCGTTCAGGCGTTCGAGCACCGGCTTGCCGGGCTCACGATCTGCGCTCGCCCGTCAAGAGCCCAACGCGGTTGCTTGACACCCGTCAGAACTGTGGTCGGTCTTCGCCACGACGCGGCCGTGAGCGTCGAACGCTAGGTCCTTGAGGTCAATGTCATAGACCACACGGTCCACAAGCTCAACCGATAGCGCGCCAGACGGCTGCGGCTAAGTCCACGGCGCTAATGGTCGATATATGGTGCGGTAAGGACTATAGTGCACCAGATATGGCATCTAAAATCTCACCCCGCACTACCCCCCTTCCCGTCCGCAGGGCTCAACGCAATCTCGCCGGGAGTATTGCCACATGGCGAAAGTTGCGTGGCCTGACGCAGGCTCAGCTGGCCGAGCGCGCCGACGTCTCGCGCGGAGTTATTCGCAGGCTCGAGGCGGCCGACGGAGGGGTCAGCGTAGAGAACCTGCTCCGAACTCTGAGGGCGCTCGGAATCCACGATCTTCTCAACGAAGCGCTCGACCCACTCGCAAGCGACATTGGTCGATTGCGCTCAGACCAGGAACTCCCCCGGCGCGTACGTTCGAGGCGGCTGACTAACGATGGCTGAACAGCCGATCGAGGTGGACGTACAGATCGCCGGCGAAGACCTCCACGCTGGGCGACTATGGACGCACAGCCATGGCCAGAGCGAGTCGGCCACCTTTAGCTACCGCGAGGACTACCTGCAGCGAGTGGGTGCCTATGAGCTCGACCCTGGGCTTCCGCTTCAGGCCGGCCAGCACCAAACAGCGCTTGGACACGCTCTATTCGGAGCGTTGTCCGATTGCGCCCCGGATGGATGGGGACGGCGCCTCGTCAGGCGCGCCGAGGCCCAGCGCGCCCGCGAAGCCGCTACCCAGCAACGCGGGCTTGCCGAGGTCGACTTCCTGCTCGGCGCGCGCGACGACTTGCGTCAGGGCGCGCTGCGGTTCCGCGCCTACCGCGGCGAGGAGTACCTTGCGGTCGACACAGAGGGAGTCCCGGACCTGCTCATGCTTCCGCGGCTGTTGAACGCGGCCGAAGAGTTCGAACGCGACGAACCGACGAGCGAAAACCTGCGGCTCTTGCTTCACGGCGGTAGCTCACTCGGAGGGGCGCGGCCAAAGGCACATGTGCTGGACACACAGGGAAAACTGGGGATCGCCAAGTTCCCCTCCCCCAACGCCGACGAGTGGGACGTGATCCGCTGGGAGGCTGTCGCGCTCAAGCTGGCACATGCGAGCGGAATTGCCGTGCCCGAGCACGAGATGCATGTCGTCGGGAACCGCCCTGTGTTGGTGGTTCGTCGCTTTGACCGCGACGAGAGCGGCCGGATCGGCTACCTGAGCGCAATGTCGATGCTCCAGGCCAAAGACGGCGAGCAGGCAAGCTACCTGGAAATCGCTGAAGCAATCGAAGAGCGTTCGCCCGACGTCGGCGCCGACCTGCGCGAGCTGTGGCGACGTATCGTCTTCACGATCTTGATCTCCAACACCGACGATCACCTGCGCAACCACGGATTTCTGCGCAGGACGACGGCGGGCTGGTCACTCTCGCCAGCGTTCGACCTTAACCCGAACCCCGAAGGCGCAGTCAAGCAGCTCGCGACTGCTATCGATGAGCGCAACGCCGAAGCGAGTCTCGCCACCGCACTTGAGGTGGCCGCATTGTTCAGGATCTCGGATGCTCAGGCTCATCTGATCGTCGGCGAGGTTGCTAACGCGACCAGTCGCTGGCGAGAGGTTGGACGGGCAAGCGGTCTCAGCGCGGCTCAGCTCGAGCGACTCGAGCCTGCGTTCGAGCATGAGCAGAGCACCGCCGCTCGCGAGCTTGCCGCGTCACGAACCTGATCACCGCTATGGCATCGGATGGCATCGTTTTCTCCTCCGTACATCTGGAGCTACCCGCACCCGCTGGCGCGAACAGGCTGGCTAGAGGCGAGCTGCGCTAGGCGTCTTCGCAGCCACAGGGCGTTGCTGGGTGCGAAGCCCTCCCAGTCGTTGTTGAAGTAGACGAGCGTCTCGTGGGTTGCGCGCCAACGGTTTAGCCGCCCGGCCCATTCCTCGAGCTCGGTGTCGGAGTAGTTGCCGCGTCTGCCGTGGGCGCCGTAGTGAAAGCGGATGTAGCGCCAGCTCGCCGTTGCCTCATAGGTTTGGAAGGGGCGCTGCGGGTGATCGCCGAGGACGAGCGCCACGTCATGGGCGCGCAGCAGCTCGTACACGTCGTTGACGAACCAGCTTGGGTGGCGCAGCTCGATGGCGTGGCGGCCCTCCGGCAGCTGGTCGAGTAGGCGTGTAAGCCTGTGCTCGTCGCGGTGAAAGGTTTCCGGTAGCTGCCAGAGGGTGGCGCCGAGACGGTGCGCTTCGCGGAGCGGGGTCAGCGGCTCGTAGAATCTGCGAAGGCCCTGCTCGATGCCGGACAGGCGCTTGACGTGGGTCAGGTAGCGGCTCGCCTTAACTGCGAAGCAGAACCCTTCGGGGGTCTGTTCGAGCCAGTGTTCGATGGTTTTGCGGGTGGCGAGCCTATAGAAGGTGGCGTTGACCTCTACGGTGTCGAACAGGCTGGCGTAGGTCTCAAGCCAGCGGCGCTCGGGCGTGCCGGGCGGATACAGGCGGCTGCGCCAGTCGCGGTAGTTCCAGCCTGAGCAGCCGACGCAGACAGGCTTCACGCCGATCGCCTACCGGCGGCGACGCGATTGTCCGCGGCGATCTGCGCGGCGAGGCGCAGGTCTTCGCTGATCGCCTGAAGCGCCGCGTGCCGCGTGTCGTGGTCGCGCTCGCGCAGCACGCTCGAAGGGTGGGCCGTCACCACGACGGGCGAGAACAGCGTCCCTTCCAGTGGTCGTCCGCGGCTGGCAGCGATCGGGGTGGCGCGACCTATCAGCGCGTGCGCGGCAGTCGCGCCGAGCGCAACGACCACACGCGGGAAGATCAGCTCGATCTCGGCCTGAAGCCACGGCCGGCAGGCGGTCATCTCCCCCACGGACGGCCGCTGATGAATCCTGCGCTTGCCGCGCTGGCGGTACTTGAAGTGCTTGACCGCGTTGGTGGCGTAAAGCGTCGAGCGCGGGATATGCGCGGCGGCGAGCGCCTGGTCAAGGACGTGGCCGGCCGGACCTACGAAGGGCTGGCCTGCCTCGTCCTCCTGGTCGCCGGGCTGCTCGCCGACCAGCATGATCTGCGCGCTGACTGGTCCTTCGCCGAACACGGTTTGGGTGGCGTCTCTCCACAGCGGGCAGGCGCGGCAATCGCGGGCTTGTGCGCGCATGCCGGCGATCCCACCAGAGCGGCTCACGATCTGGAGGGCTTGGCGGAGGGGATCGTCTGTCCGAGCGCGTCTTTGAGCTCGGTGAGCGACTCGTATACCTCGATGGCGCCGGCATGGCAGAGCTCTTCTTTTGAGAAGCCGCCTGTCATGACCGCGAGCGTCTGCACCCCGGCTCGTTGGGCGGCTTGTGCGTCCCAGGGTGAGTCGCCGATCATCACCGCCTGCTCGGGTCCCGTGCCGGCGCGCTCCAGCGCGGCGTTAACGAGGTCTGGCTGGGGCTTGGTGGCCTCCACGTCGGCGGCGCTGGTCCACGCGTCGGCGAACCTGTGTGCGTCGAGCAGACCGATGTAGTGCTCGATCTCTGGCTGCTTGGCGGAGCTGGCAAGGATGACCGTGTGCCCGTGGTCGTGCAGGTCGCGTAGCAGCTCGCTGGCGCCGTTCATCGTCTCGACCTCGCCGATCATTTGACCGTAGAAGTCGCCCTCCCGCTCGCGGATCTGATCGCCGAGCCGTCGCTCGACGTCCTCGTTGGTGACGGCGGCGATGAGCTGGTCGCCGCCCATGCCGATGTGACGATGCAGGCGCCATACCGGCAGCACGATCCCGTGGCTGCGGAAAGCGCGATACCACGCGAGCGCGTGCTGGTAGTTGGTGTCCACGAGCGTGCCGTCGATGTCGAGGATCACGACGGTCATGGCAGCACGCTGGCGTATAGTCGCATGGCTCTAGTGGGCGGGCACGGCCGCGTGGCTGTCTGCGTGCTCTTTCATAGCGCTCTCAGGGCGGGCAGCAGCTCCCGCTCGGCCCACTCGAGGAAGGGCTGTTGCTGCTCGCCGCCGATCTGGACGAGCGCCACCTCATCGAAACCCGCCTCGATGAACGGCTTGATCTTCTCTACGTGCTCTTGCACATCGGGGCCGCACGCAAGCTGCTCTGAGACCTGCTCGGGAGTGACGAACTGGGTGGCGCCCTCGAAGGCATCGGGGTTCGGCAGATCGGCATTTACCTTCCAACCCAAGCCGAACCAGCGGAACTGTTCATGGGCACGTTTGACCGCCGCGTC
>Ga0105240_10012951_pt1 | contig 11487 bp, 7 predicted proteins | sample KBSC54metaG_FD_80426 | JGI IMG/M metagenome (GOLD analysis project Ga0105240, IMG submission 80426) | Corn rhizosphere microbial communities from Kellogg Biological Station, Michigan, USA - KBS C5-4 metaG | ecosystem: Host-associated > Plants > Roots > Rhizosphere > Soil | place: Michigan, USA...
AGTATATACAGAACTAACATTATACGCTTTGATGATCTGATTATCTTTACCATCATACGTTGTAAGTTTATTATTGTTTGCATCAATATATATTTCTATAGCATCGCCATTCCATAAACTTGATGCATTACCAAAGAGTTTGGTATCCAACACTTTTGCGCCGATATATAAATTCGTATTATCCCACAATACACCGAAAGTAACTGTGTTGTTAGTAGTACCTAATACATTCTTTGTAACACTTCGTGAAATGTTCCAGCCTGTTTCGGTAAAGTTTCCATCAATAGTTATAGTGCCGGGAGCTTTATAACAGGTTATTACACCGGCTGGATCGGTTGCAGCAGCAATAGTAATAGTAAGAGTTTTTGTACCTGTTCCACCTGCATTCGTTGCACTAATTGTTACTGTTGATGTTGCTGCTGTTGTAGGTGTTCCGCTGATTACGCCTGTTGAAGTGTTTACACTTAACCCTGCAGGCAAGCCTGTAGCATTATAACTAGTAGGGTTATTCGAAGCTGTGATCGCATAGTTGAATACAGTTCCCGTAGTTCCACTTGCAGTTGCAGCACTTGAAATTACAGGAGCTGATACAGTTGAATTAAGAGTAAAGTTTAGATATTCAATATTATAACCTGCTGTATCAATTACCATCCGCATTATTTGTTGCCCGGTAGTAAGTGCAGTAGTTGTAACACTTACTGTTTGATATGTTTGCCAATTGCCTGTGTTAGGAATTCTGATGGGACCGGAGATATTTACACCATTCATTTCTATGTGCATTACACCTCCGGTATTAGGTGAAGCAACTCTTGCCTGTAAGGTGTATGTTCCTGCTGAAGCAATGTTTACAGTATATTTTTCCCATTCTCCGGCATTTGTCCATCCAATATCATAACCATTTTCTGAACTTGTTTCAATATCAACACCCTCGGTTGGTCTGTATTTACCGCCACTGTTTACTGCATCATTATCATGATATGCAACTCCTTCGCCGCCATTGTCATAATTAATGACAAGAATTTGTCCGGGTATGGCTGCAGGTGTTCCTGTATAAGGTGTTTCGGTATTTACAAAATATGGTGTTGGTCTTGTTGATGTCAATGCGGTTTGTCCTTTAAACATTTTTGTTCCATCACCAGACAATCTTAAATAATAATCGGATGAAACTGCTGTTCCATCTTCGTCCAATGAAAGAAATGGAGATCCGGCAGGAAGAAAAGCCGAACTCTCAGCTGTTTTTGCAATTTGATTTCCTTCATTGTATTCATCAAACATAGAAATATAAATGGCCTGTGCACCTGCACGCTTCATATCATAAAATTGCCTCCACATAAAATCGCCATGCACTCGTTGTCTTTGAGAAAGATCACCTGGAAGAACACACGGCTGGTAGTCGATACCGTTAGTTGCGCAATAAGATTCGTCGGGAACATTTACGTTAGTATAAAAATTATCTACGTCCGTTACGTTCCCGATTCTTCCAACCATCCATGGTGATATCATGTTGAAAGCATTGTAAGCGCTAATGAAATTAGGCCTCGAATCATTTACCTGAGTTCGCCAATAAGTAGGCACACCACCAATTACATAACATCCCTGACTCTTAAACCAATTGATAACATCCAAGCACACATCTGCAGTCCATGGATGATTTGTATCATTGAATCCAAATCCCCAGATACACACAACGGGTTTGTTATTTTGTCTTGCATAAGCAGATGAAGATGTATATGCAGACATTTTAGTTGTCCAGTCTGTTTTAATTTCCGTTTGCATATTCGTCCAGCCGCTTACATCATACATAATATAGAACTTCCGTCCGTAAGCTTCTGCGGCTCTTTTTACTTTGGCAGCCATCGAGTCTCTCGTGGGACCTTCCTGTCCATTTGGATTGAAGCGTTGTAAGGCTGCAACATCAAGTCCATTTTGCTGCATCCATAAAAAATGTGTGTTGACAGTTTGATCATTAAATGAAGAAAAAAGTTTTGCCGACTGACCATTGTTAAGATTTGCCCAGCCTGTTTGATAGGTGCTGGTATAATCACGAACATCCGGCCATGCAACAATTGAGTTATTGGTTGCAGATGGTGCCTGTGCCCAATTTTGTGCATAATGCCACCAGGCGTTGATTGGAGAGCCATCACCAATAGCTGCAAACCATCCCTGATAACCAACAGTAGTTTTTCCAACTACATCACTCGAAAGAGTTTGCGCAGGAGAAACTGTGACGGTTAATGTTGCAGATCCTGTTCCAGTGGCATTAGTCGCACTAATTGTAACATTAGCGGTAGCAGCAGTTGTTGGAGTGCCACTGATTACTCCTGTTGATGTATTTACACTTAATCCTGCTGGTAATCCTGTCGCATTATAACTGGTAGGGCTATTCGAAGCTGTAATTGTATAGCTAAATGCAGCGCCAACTGTTCCTGTTGCCGTTGCTGCGCTTGAAATCACCGGAGCTGCTGAACTAATAGTAATTGTTAATGTTTTTGTTCCTGTTCCACCGGCATTGATTGCACTTAAGGCTACTGTTGATGTTGCTCCTGTTGTTGGTGTTCCACTGATTACTCCTGTTGATGTATTTACGCTTAAACCAGCAGGCAATCCAGTAGCATTATAACTGGTAGGGCTATTCGAAGCAGTAATAGTATAACTGAATGCAGTACCAACTGTCCCCGTTGCTGTTGCAGCACTTGAAATCACCGGAACTGCTGGATTGATAGTTATTGTCAATGCTTTTGTGCCTGTTCCACCGGCATTGATTGCACTCAGGGTTACTGTTGAAGTTCCGGCTGTTGTTGGTGTGCCACTAATTACTCCTGTTGATGTATTTACACTTAAACCGGCAGGCAATCCGGTAGCATTATAACTGGTAGGGCTATTCGAAGCAATAATAGTATAACTGAATGCAGTACCAACCGTCCCCGTTGCTGTTGCAGCGCTTGAAATCACCGGTGCTGCTGGATTGATAGTTATTGTCAATGTTTTTGTCCCTGTTCCTCCTGCATTAATTGCACTTAGAGTTACCGTTGATGTTCCATCTGTTGTTGGTGTTCCACTAATTACTCCTGTTGATGTATTTACACTTAAACCAGCAGGCAATCCAGTAGCATTATAACTAGTAGGGCTATTCGAAGCTGTGATTGTATAACTAAATGCAGTGCCGACTGTTCCTGCTGCTGTTGCAGCGCTTGAAATTACGGGAACGGCGGGAGTTGATACACTACCGCATACTGTTAATGGTACAGTTCCAAAAACACTTGTGTTGGTATATTCCTGGTTAGAAGTAGAAAACCAGGCATTGGTTGCCTGGCGAGTCTTATCTGCATTACCTCCGTCATTGTCATTGATATTTATATCGAAGCCTATTTGCTTCCCCGTCGAAGGAGTTACGCCAATTGTCGACCATGGTATCTTTGCTACCAAATTATATCCGCCACTAACTGACGGTATCGCATACACGATACCTGCCCGGTTTGTTGAGCCATACATATTTGCAGTACTTGCTGTAACTCCCCAATCAAAGCCATATTGCCTGTCATTTGCATCGTATGAAGTCGCCTTATCATTATTGCCGTCTATATAAATTTCTACCGCATCATCATCCCAAAGATTAGGGCCATAAGGTGGTGCTTTAAGTGTTCCATCTTTTACTTCAACCAACACATACAGATTTGTATTGTCATACATGGCACGCCATTGTGCAGAAAAATCTGGTTGCTTTGTTCCATTCACCGTTTTAGTAATAGCAGAGACAGGAGCTTTTGCCCAGTTTGTATCAATGGTTCCATCGAGAACAGGTGCTGTATTTGTATTTACAATTATAGATCCCGAACAAGCGGCAGCATTACTAATTGTTAAACTAAGTGATGCAGTCCCCGTTCCTCCGGTATTTGTTGCGCTAATTGTAACTGTTGAAGTTCCTGCAGCAGTTGGAGTGCCGCTGATAACCCCTGTTGAAGTATTTACACTTAAACCTGCAGGCAATCCTGTGGCATTATAACTGGTAGGGCTATTCGAAGCGGTAATTGTGTAACTAAAAGCACTTCCCACTGTGCCGGTTGCAGAAGAAGCGCTTGATATTACAGGTGCAGCAGTTGCTACACCATCCACGGTATTCATTAACGATACTGCATTATTTATCTGCAATGAAATAAAATAATTAAACACCTGGTTTAACTGCGATTGTTTTGTGGCATCAGAGGCATATTTTTTTCTTAAGGTAAATAAGCGATAGACTTGTTGCAAATCACTCTGCGTATATGGCACACCGGTATATTGTTGAATTCTTACTAAATCACTATACCCATATTCTACCGTTGGTTCAAAAACAGTGCCTTCGCCGAAATCATTGAACGTGCATAGTTGAACCATATCAATATGTGCCGATGATTGATACTGCCCGATGTAACCTAACGTGGTATTCAAAGTTTGTCCGCTGTTATCTGCTATCTGCGGACTCGAGCTACCCCAACCTCCCTGCGAATAGTAATCATTATAGCGTGGATAAGCCACTCCCATTACATATTGCTGGCCGGGAGCACGGTTTGCATAATATGTTGAAAGATACCCAAGTGGATCGCTGCCGGGATTATAAACCCAGGTATATTGCCCATCAGCATTAGAACCTGCATCTGCATTATCCCAAAGAGTTCTAAAATCAAGAGGTTGATTGGCGCTGGCAAGAATAGTGGTCCAACTTCCCGAAGAAGTGTAAGTGATAGGGCCAAAGACACCAACGAATGGTTTGTTGCCTTCGCCTTTTATATAATTTGATTTATTAAAATAATTATCTCTTGCATAAGCAACACTTGAATTAGCATTTGAAATACTGCTCCAGAAACGATCTTCCATAATTAATCCAAAATTCAATCCCACTCCTGCAGTACTGTTGATAATGGCATTGGAATTATTTAGCAGTAAATTCAAATCACCATTCGATCCCTGATTACCATACCAATCTACAAGAACACCATCAATACCCGAAAGCTTCATCAATAATAAATGGTATTCGATCACATTGGGATCGCTGCTGGCATAAGGCCCGATTAAAGGATAGTAATTAGAAGCTATCTCACGTTGCCCGTTTGCATCAATAATATTTGGGTTCCTGTTGGCCATTGTCCAATGCTGCCCCCATGTATAATTACCTCCTGCAACAGGATTCGTCGGGCCGTCGAACCACGGCATGTAATGCATGTAAACTTTTATCGGGTTTGTTTTAGTTACCGCAACCGGCTGGCCATAACTAAACAGCCCCATAAAAAATGATAAAGAAAAGAATAGCGGAAGTAATAGTTTTTTCATAAATCAGGCAATTAGGTCTTTTAACAATGGATTTGTTTTTGAATAACAAAAAGGGCGGGATGAAAAATCGAATCGCAGAAGAATGTATCATACTGATACATCTGTTTTTGACGGCAATAGGCAGATAAGGAATTGACTTTAAGGAAACCAATTTCATATGAAGCAACTATTAAACGTTGAGCAATCCTGTTTAAAAGCGTGTATCTAAAAATAACTCAACTAATACTAACGTTCCAACTTTTATAATATGCAGTATAGAAAAATGTTTACTTACATTGAATTTAATATAATTATTGCTATGATTATCAAACAATTACAAATGAATTATAATTAATAATATATATATAGATTTAGGAAAATTAAATGCTTCAGTAACTCTTTTTCGTTGAAATTTAAACCTAGTAAATTAAGGTTAGGGCAGGTCCATTAATTATTTTGAAAAATATTTTTAGCAAGAATTGATAATTTATTGTGTTGCCAGGCTATTTTAAACCGTGATTTTTATCAAGAAAATATGCAGTATTTTTTACATCTTTAAAATGGGGTGGTTTTGCTAATACAACTTATGTTTCTTATGAATAATTTTGTATCATGAGTTTTGATCATTTAGAATACAATGCAAAAAGCGGCTCCTACCTGATAGTTGAAGCCGGCTATAAATATGAAGTACCCCGTGAGCTTTATAATAATTTCCTGAATTACGTTATGAGGCATGATCTTGTTAGCAGGTGGTATAAGCAATTGAATGACGCTGATCGTGAGAAAGTTCTCAGGGTTAGTGCATATATGCAGAATTAATTTTCTATTACTTCTTACATATCCATTTTTATTTCTTCCAAGATTTGCCCTATAACTACCTGGTTGTTTATAAATCTCACGATTTAATTTGATCGAACAAAACTTCTTTAATTGCCTTTTGCCACAGGCTAAAATGGTACGAGAATTGATTATTCGTTAATGCATTTCTAATGTGTTCTTTTTACACAAAAAGTTTTTAAATTGCTTAAATGACCGCGAAAAAGCCTTATTCCTCTGTAACTCCGGACAAATGGGATACACCGGATGGTCATTCTCCAATGACTCATTTTGTAAAACAGTACAACCCAATATCTGATGAGTTTGCGCACTATATTGATAGACATACTTTTCAATGTGAGATTAAAAAAGATAAACACCTGATCAAAGCGGGTGAGAGTTGCGACTATCTCTATTTATTAAAAAAGGGTGTGATGAGGGGCTATGTAAAAGATAATTCTAAAGATCTTACCAATTGGATAGCATTTGAAAATTCCCTGATCACTTCGGCTAGAAGTTTTTTTCTGAAAAGTCCTGCTACCAAAAACATACAGGCAATTGAAACAAGTGAATTAATTGGTGTTCATTTTGAAGCCCTTGAATATTCGTTTACTCATTTTTTAGAAATGAATATCATTGGCCGAAAAATACTCGAACAATATTATCGATCTGCTGAAGAACGATCATTGATAGCCCGTTTGCCCAGAGCTTCTTCAAAATATGAACGGTTCCTGGCTACTTACGGAGAACTTGCAAACAGGATACAATTAAAGTATATCGCCTCACATCTTGGAGTAACGCTGGAAACATTAAGCAGGATAAGAAGTAAAGCCGGAAAGCAAAAAGCCTGATCTTTAATTAATTATAAATAATCTGCCCGCTTAAGTATTCTTCTTGAGTTATTCTTTCATCAATGACGAATAAATGCGTCTTTTTACTTTGAATTAAAAATAAAAAGAGTTACATTAGTAAAAATGATTGCGCATGAATATGCATGAGTTTGCATTGCTCCCTAAAGAAAAGCAACTATCAGCCATTTGGGATCTTGGTGTAGCGATTGGTGAACGGGAAGATTATCGTAACTACTACACACTTTACAGCATCGATTCTTTTTATGTCGAGTTGAAATATTATGGTGAATCGTTGGTAAGCTTTTGTTGTTTTAAGCACACGACTCCACTTGAACCTTATCTGAAAGATATTTCCATAAACGCAATTGTAGCCTGATTTCTATTTTTGAATAATCACACGATGTGAAATTGGTTCTGCAACCCCATTTTTATCAAAGGCAGCTTTCAACAGCAATCGCTATTATAAAAAACCCAGCTCAAGTTTTGCTTCTTCGCTCATCATTTCTTTGTTCCATGGCGGATCGAATGTGAGCATTACGTTTACATCTGTTACTCCTGCTACTTGACGTATTTTATTATCTACCTCAGCAATGATTTCTCCGGCTACAGGGCAGGCCGGCGCTGTTAAAGTCATTTCAATATTTGCGTAGCCATCATCTTTAATGTCAATCTTATACACAAGTCCAAGCTCATAAATATTCACCGGTATCTCTGGGTCGTGAACCGTTTTGAGTGTTTCAATAATATCTTCTTCTATTTTCTTTTTATCGACCATTATTAATTGTGTTGTGCTTTTTGCTGCATGGCCAGTGCATACAATTTCATTTGTTTAATCATGGATAATAATCCATTTGATCTTGTTACTGAAAGATGTTCTTTCAATCCAATTTTATCTACAAAATATAAATCTGCTTTGGTAATTTCTTCGGGCGTGTGTCCTGATAAAACTTTGATCACCATGCTTACCAATCCTTTGGTAATGATAGCATCGCTATCTGCCGAAAAAAATATTTTACCTTCCGTGTAATCTGCATGCAGCCATACTTTTGCCTGGCAACCACGAATCAGGTTTTCATCTTTCTTATAAATATCATCTATCATCGGAAGCTCTTTTCCCATTTGAATGATGTATTCATACTTTTCCATCCAATCTCCGAAAAAAGAAAATTCGTCGATCAGTTTGTCCTGTATTTCATTAATGCTCATGATTTCTTGTATTTATGCAAGCATACTGATGGCCTTCTTTACGGCTGCTACCAAACTATCTATTTCTTCTTTGGTATTATAAAAAGCAAATGAGGCCCTAACGGTGCCGGGTATGCAAAATGCGTCCATCAAAGGTTGTGTGCAATGATGCCCCGTTCTTACAGCAATGCCAAGCTTATCCAGTATTGTTCCAACATCATAAGGATGAAGCTTATCAATATTAAATGAGATCACACTTGCTTTTTCTGCAGCAGTCCCAACGATTTTTAATCCATCTATAGCTGATAATTTTTCAGTTGCATATTCCAGCAGTTCATGTTCATATTGTTGAATTTTTTCCAAGCCAATATCATTGATATAATCTACGGCTGTGCCGAGACAAATGGATGCTTCTATATTTGGTGTGCCTGCTTCAAACTTGAATGGAAGTTCATTGTATGTTGTTTTTTCCAGCGTAACGGTCTTAATCATTTCGCCACCACTTTGATACGGTGGCATTTGATTCAGCCATTTTTCTTTTCCATATAAAATACCAATGCCTGTCGGACCGTACATTTTATGTCCTGAGAAAGCAAGAAAATCAACATCCAGTTCCTGCACATCAATTGGAACATGCTGAACAGCCTGCGCTGCATCAAGCATTACAGGAATATTTTGTTGATGTGCTAAAGAAATTATTTCTCTAATTGGATTTATAGTGCCTAAAGAATTTGAGATATAGGTAATGGAAACAAGCTTTACTTTTTTATTCAGCAATGCTTTAAATTCATCCATCAACAGCTCGCCTTTATCATTAATCGGAACAACTTTTAAAACAGCTTTTTTATCCTCACATAAAATTTGCCATGGAACAATATTGGAATGATGTTCCATTCCCGAAATAATGATTTCGTCTCCTTCTTTGATAAACTGCTTACCAAAAGAATAAGCAACAAGGTTTATGCTTTCTGTTGTTCCTCTTGTATAAATAACTTCATGATCATGCTTTGCATTTATGAACGCTGCTATTTTTTTTCGTGAAGCTTCAAATGCATCTGTAGCCTGCTGGCTTAAATAATGAACGCCGCGGTGTACATTGCTGTTGAGTGTAGTATAATACTCTTCAATTGCTTTGATAACCTGCTTTGGTTTTTGTGAAGATGCAGCATTATCAAAATATACTAGCGGCTTACCATAAACTTTTGTGGAAAGGATAGGAAAATCTTTTCTGATCTCATCTATATTCAATACATCAGTCGCTATTTCAGTATCATGCTTCATGATTATACTTCTTTTAATCCGGCTTCAATCAGGTGATTGATATGCGAACGGATTTCTGCTATGGGAAACTTTTCTGTTACATCAAAAGCAAATGCCTGCACTAGTAACGCTTTTGCTTTCTTATCGCCAATTCCTCTTGAGCGTAAATAAAACAATGCTTCGTCATTAAATTGCCCGATCGTAGAGCCATGACTGCATTTCACATCATCTGCAAAAATTTCAAGCTGTGGCTTTGAATCCACCGTTGCTTTTTTGCTCAGCATTAAATTATTGTTTTGCTGAAATGCATTTGTTTTTTGTGCATGCTTGCGAACAAATACTTTACCATTGAAAACGCCTTTCGCTTCATCCTGCATTACGCCTTTGTACAATTCATTACTAAAACAATTCGGCTGGCGATGATCAACAATCGTGTGATTGTCTACCAGCTGCTGTCCACCCGAAAGATATAATCCGAATAAATGGCTTTCAACATTCATTCCATCCAACACGACATTGATGTTATTTCTTAGAAGATCAATTCCGGGAAATGATGCTTTATAATTATTATACAAGCTTGATGCTTCCTGGTAAACTTCTGTATGATTTATACTTCTTGCATTTTTATTTCCTGTCTGAATATAATAATGCTGAAGCTTTGCATTTTCTGCCACAACAATTTCAGAAACTGTATTCGCAAAAACCGTTGCGCTGTTTTCTGTAGAAACGTAGCTTTCAATGATGCTGGCTTCCGCCTGCGGATCAACTACAAAAAGAAAGCGTGGCTGTATAAAAAGATTTTTTTCTGAAGAGCTGATATGAAGAATGTGTATCGGCTTATCAACAATAGTTTTATTTTTTACTTCAATATATAATCCATCCTGCAGCAACGCTGTGTTGAGCGCCTCAAAATGATTTGATTGTATATCGACATATTTTCCAAAATGCTTTTTAAATAAAGGCTTTTCAACTGCTTCGTTTATCGGCAATACATTCACTCCCTTATCTGAAACAATATCTGAAAATTCAGGAACATATTTTCCGTTCAGCAATACAATTGTATAACAGTTCAACAACGGAATCTGCAATTGCTTAATAATATCTTTAGTAAGCGTTGATTCATCATTGTCTTCGATAGAAAATTCTTCATTGAGGAAACGCTTGAGGTTGGTGTATTTCCAGTCTTCAACTTTTGTTGATGGAAAGCCCATCCTTTTAAATTGCTGAAATGCTTTTTGCTGAAGCACAGCTAATTCATTTGATCTTGCTGAACCTTTTTTTAATTTTCCTTCAATGTGATCGATCAGTTGATCGTATAGTGAAGCCGATATTTGCGTGATTACGTTTTCCATTTATGCCAGTTCTTTTTCAGAAGATTCTTTTAACCAATCGTATCCTTTTTCTTCCAGTTCCAATGCCAGTTCTTTTGTTCCTGATTTTACAATTTGTCCATTGTACAATACGTGCACAAAATCCGGAACGATGTATTCAAGTAAACGCTGATAGTGTGTGATAATGATAAATGCATTTTTATCAGAGCGGAGTTTATTAATGCCTTTTGCCACGATCCGTAATGCATCAATATCCAACCCGGAATCAGTTTCATCCAGGATTGCCAGTTTGGGCTCAAGCATTGCTAATTGAAAAATTTCATTTCTCTTTTTTTCGCCACCTGAAAATCCTTCATTCAATGAACGATTAGCCAATGTTGCATCAAATTCAACAAGCTTTTGTTTTTCTTTCAGCAGTTTCAAAAAATCCTTTGCTTCCAGTGGCGGAAGATTTTTATATGTACGAATTTCTGCCAACGCTGTTTTCAAAAAATTAATATTTGAAACACCCGGAATTTCTACAGGGTATTGAAATGCAAGAAACACGCCTTCTTTAGCACGTGTTTCAGGATCCATATCCAACAGATCTTTTCCGTCGAACGTAACACTGCCGCCCGTCACTTCATAATTATCTTTTCCTGCAAGAACAGACGCAAGCGTACTTTTTCCGGAACCGTTCGGTCCCATGATCGCATGTACTTCACCAACATTCACATCAAGATTCAGGCCTTTTAAAATTTCCTTTCCTTCAACTGATG
>Ga0105240_10012953_pt1 | contig 11487 bp, 16 predicted proteins | sample KBSC54metaG_FD_80426 | JGI IMG/M metagenome (GOLD analysis project Ga0105240, IMG submission 80426) | Corn rhizosphere microbial communities from Kellogg Biological Station, Michigan, USA - KBS C5-4 metaG | ecosystem: Host-associated > Plants > Roots > Rhizosphere > Soil | place: Michigan, USA...
GGCGAAGTTCGGGCAGCCGATCAGCCGGGATGGGTCGTTGCTCGCGTACTGCACGCCGTCGAAGATGCCCTCGGCCGAGAACGCGGCTGCCCAGGTGGACTTGGTGGCACCCGGCGTGCCGGTGCTGACGCCGGCGGTCTGGCCGGTGTTGTTCGGATCCAGCGAGTAGGAAAGGTCGTTCCAGGTGATTTGCGGATTCAGCGCGTCGATCCGCGGATCCACCGAGGCGGCGGCGAACTGGATCTGCCCACCGTAGCTGCCGCCCCACATGCCGACCCGCGGGTCATAGGCCTGAGCCTGGCCGGTGTGGTCGGTGGCGTCGTGGGTGACCACGTCCAGGATCGGCGCCGGATTGGTGTGCTGGGAATCGGTGAACGCGATGCCTGGCGCACCGCCCAGGTAACTGACCAACTGGCTGGCGGCGATGCCGTCGTAGTCCGGATCGTCCAGGGTGATCTTGCAGCCGGAACCACCGAAGCCCAGGCCGGAGTAGCTGAGCACCACATAGCCCTGGCTGGCCTCCTGCTCGGCGAACGGCACCTGGTCGGTGTCGGAGCCGCCGAAGCCGTTGGTGGTGAGGATGGCCGGCACCGGAGCTGCCTTCGACGCGGCGGCCGGGGTGAACAGCAGGCCGACGATGTCGCAGACTCCGGAGCGGTCCGGCCCGACCGTCACCCGGAAGTGCAGCGTCTGGCTGGTGTAGGACGCGGTCGCCGCCCGGGCCGGCACTGCCGCGACGACGGCGGCCGGAAGGGCCAGCGCGGCCACGGCCAGGACGATCTTTCGCAGGCCGGATACATCAAGTGGCATGTCAACTCCCTCGCGGACGTTGTGTCCAACGAGGGTTGGCCCTGCCGAGTTACTGATCGTGCTGATGGACCGATACGTGCAGCCGCAGGCTGGCGGACCCACCACGTACCGACAGGGTCGCGCAGCTTCTGTCGGTGGCACATGCGAGGCTGGGCGAATGACCGATCAGAACTGGGCTCCCGCCGTCCATGCCGTGACCTTGGTAGTGAACGATCTCCAGGCCTCGAAGGCCTTCTACACTCAGGCGTTCGCCGCTCCACAGGTCTTCGAGAACGAGGATTCGGTGGTCTTCAGCTTCGGTGGGGTGTTGATCAACCTGCTGCTGAGCGCGCCCGCCGTCGAGCTGCTGGCACCGGCCGAGGTCGGCAACGCAGCGGACGCACCACGGGTGGTCTTCACCGTGCCGGTGCCCGACACCGACGACTACTGCCGTCAGCTGGCCGAGCGCGGCATCGCCCTGCTCAACGGGCCGATGACCCGGCCGTGGGGGCCGCGAACTGCCTCGTTCGTCGACCCCGACGGCCACGTCTGGGAGATCGCCTCCTAAACCTGGGAGATCACCTCCTAGACCTCGCGGGGATCAGCGATCCCAGCGGTCAGGACTTGTTTGCGGTCGCCTTTCCGCCCTTGCTACCCGCCTTCTTCTTCTGCGCGGTGGTGCCGCCCTGGCTGGAGTTGCCACCGGATCCGCTCTTCTTGCCGCCGTGGCTGGAGGCGTTCGGCGAGTTGGCGATCTTCGCCGCCCGCTCCTTGGACATGCCCTTGTCCTTGAGCGCTTCGTACTGCTTCTCATTCTTGACAGCCACAGATCCTCCTCGACAAGGATCGGTGCCGGCGCTGGACGGTTTCGCCATGCCGGGCTCCCCTGTTGGCCTCTGATCCACTCTTACCACGCGGGTGACCGAAAAGCTCCTCGCTGCGGCTGGCTGTCCGCAGCCCCTCGATGGCAGCCGTGAGCTCCATCCGGTTGTTGGTGGTCAGAGCCGCAGGCGCGCTCGCCCGCGGCCAGCCAATCCGCACCCACCCGCGGCTACGAACCACAACCACGGCAATCACCCAGCGCAGAGAGGGTTTCCTGCATGCCATCAGCAACAGCTCCGCGAGGTAGGCGCTGGTCGAATGTCGCGGTCCGGCGAGTACTGCTGATCCTGGCCAGCACCGTCGTAGCACTGGCCGCGGTCAATGCCTGCAGCTCCACGACCTCGACCACCGCGCCCAGCACGTCGCCCGCAGCAGCCGCGGCCACCTCGTCGACCGGCGCTCCGGCCATGATCCATATCGACGGTTTTCGCTACACCACGCCCACCTCGGTGCCGCCCGGCGTGCAGGTCCAGGTGATGAACATGGACGGTGAGGCCCATACCGTCACCGCCGACGCCGGCGGCTTCGACGTACAGGCCCCGGTGGGCCAGACCGTGACGTTCACCGCTCCCTCGAAGCCCGGGCGCTACCCGTTCCACTGCGACTACCACGCCAACATGCACGGCGTGCTCATCGTCCAATGAACCAAACCAGATTCGTTCCGCTAAGTCGCAATCCGATCAGCGCCCCGCGTCGAATCCCTACCCGATCCATCCCACTTGTTCTGGAGGAAAGATGAAGAAACCCTTGCTCCTGTTGGCACCCGCGGCAGCCATCGGGCTGACCCTGCTCGGGGTGCCGGGCACCGCGTCGGCCGCCGACAGCAACTCCTACCAGGCCCAGCTGAACGCTCTCAACCACGCAAGCGGCTCGGGCAGCGTGATGATCACGCTGAGCGGCTCACAGGCCACCGTCACCGAGCACTTCTCCGGCCTGGCTGCCACCTTCGGCGGCAAGCCCTACCCGCACGTGCAGCACATCCACATCGGTGCCATGGGTCAATGCCCGACCAACTCGGCGGACCAGAACGGTGACGGCGTGATCTCCACCACCGAGGGCGCCCCGTCCTACGGCGCGATCGGGACCACGCTGTCCACCTCCGGCGATACCAGCCCAGCCGCCGGCACCACACTCACCGTCGCCCCGTCCGGAGCCTCGACCGACTACCACCGCACCATCACGCTGGATTCGAAGACCCTGGCCTCACTCAAGGCGGGCACCGCAGTGGTCGTCGTACACGGCCTGGACCCGGCCACCCTGAGCAAGACCGCCCAAGGTGAGAAGAGCGACCTGGTGCCCTCGCTGCCGCTGGCCGCCACCTCGCCGGCGCTGTGCGGCACGCTGGTCGCCTCGCAGATGTCGAGCATCCCGGGCGGTAGCGCCGCCACCGGCGGCGGCAGCACCGCCGGCCTACAGCATGAGGGGTGGATCGAACTCGGCGCCGGGCTGATGCTTGCCGGTGCCGCAGCTGGCGGCCTCGGCCTGCGCCGCCGCAGCATCGCCGGCAACTAGCGGCACGGGAGCCCTCACTGATGCATGAGCCGCAGCACCACGGCCGCCGCCGACTGCCTCCTTTCGCGGTGTTGGCCGTGGTGCTGCTCTTCGCCGGCGCCGCACTGGTCACCGGGGCGCTGCACAGCCAGCGGCACCCGCCGCAGCCGCCGGCCTCGGCCGCCACCCCGCTCACCACCATGTCGTCGCCGACGGTCCCGGCCGGCACACCGCCGCGTCACTCCCCCGCAGTCATCGGACCGGTTCTAGCCCGCGCGGTACCGGTACATCTGGATATCCCGGAGATCGAAGTGAACACGGATCTGCTGCAACTGGGCCTCAATCCCGATCACAGCGTGCAGGTACCGCCGCTGAGCCGGCACTCCGAAGCCGGCTGGTACCGCTACTCCCCCACGCCGGGCCAGCTCGGCCCCTCGGTCATCCTCGGCCACGTCGACTCCGCCGAATACGGCCCAGCGGTGTTCTTCCGCCTCGGCGCGCTGCGACCTGGTCACACCCTCAGCATCACCCGCGCCGACCACACCGCCGCCGTCTTCCGCATCGACCGCGTCGTCTCCTATCCCAAAGACCACTTCCCCACCCTCGAGGTCTACGGCAACACCAACACCGCCGCGCTCCGGTTGATCACCTGCGGCGGCAAATTCGACCTCTCCACCCGCAACTACGAATCCAACATCGTTGCCTACGCCTCGCTGATCTCCAGCCACCCCGCCTAGCCGCCGCTCCACCATCAACCGCGAGAAAGGAACCTGCGATGCCTCGATCGCTGAGCCGGCTCGGCCCGCTCACCGCCGGACTGCTCGCCGCCGCGCTGCTGACCGGCTGCGCCAGCAGCCGCGCCGCGACTCCGCGGGTGAGAGCCGCCGCGGCAACGCCCGCAGCAGCGACTGCCGCCACCAGTGCCGACATGCCGACCCCCGCCGCGCTGATGGTCTGCGGGGATGACATCCGCGGCAAGGTCGGCCAGGTCCTCGGCCTCACCGGACCGCCGAGCACCACGCACACCTTCCTCGACGCCCGCTTCACCTGCACCTACCAACTACCGGTCGGCCCCCTGGTACTGGCCGTCCAGCAATCCCCAACGCCATCGGCGGCCAGCCGGTACTTCGCCGGTCAACGCCTGGCCCTGCACGGCGACAACCTGCCCGGCCTCGGCCAAGATGCCTTCGGCACACCGACCGGCACCGTCGTCGTCATCAAAGACAGCCAGACCCTTACCGTCGACGCCACCCACCTGCCCGCCGTCTTCGGCAGCCAACACCAACATCGAACCGACCTTGCCTACGAAATCGCCTCCGACGTCCTCGGCTGCTGGACCGGCGACTAACCGGCATGCACCCGCCAGGAGGCTTTAGCCCGCACCGCACCCGTCGCTGGTGGGGTTCCGGCCTTACTTCGCTGGGTGTTTCGGGTGGGGTGACCGTCTCCTCGCGTTCGGAGCCGATCTCGCCGACCGGCTGCTCGATATGCTGGTCGGATTCTGCGGACCTTCGACTGATGCGGGAGCGGGTGCTGGGCCGGTGAGCGCGGACGAGGTACGCGACGGTGTCGAACTGACCCACCTGGACCAGCCGCTGTTCGACGACGCCGACGCGACCAAGCGAGACCTGGTCGACTACCTGGCCGCGGTGGCTGACCGGATGCTGCCGGCCCTACGCGATCGTCCGCTGTCGGTGATGCGGGTACGTCCCGGCCAGCCACCGTTCATGCAGAAGAACGTGCCGAAGTACACGCCGGACTGGGTGCCCACGGTGATCGTCTGGGCGGAACGGTCCCGGCGCGACATCCGCTATGCGCTGTGCAATGACCTGCGCACCCTGCTCTGGTTCGCCAACCAGCGGGCGGTCGAGTACCACCCGACCTTGTTCCGGATCGATCAGCCCAACCGGCCGACCCACCTGATCCTGGACATCGATCCGCCGCAGGGTGGTTCGTTCTCCCTCGCGGTGGGAGCCGCGCTGCTGGTACGCCAGGCGCTGGCCGAGCTCGGCCTGGCCGGTGCGGTGAAGACCAGCGGCGCCAAGGGCGTGCACGTGTTCGTCCCGGTCGCCGCCGGATCGGCGGAGGAGGTGGCCGCCGCCACCCGCGCGCTGGCCGTCCGCGCCGAGCGGCTGGATCCGGAGTTGGCCACCACCGCGTTCGTCCTGGACGAACGGCACGGCAAGGTGTTCCTGGACTCCACCCGGGCCGGCGGCGCCTCGGTGGCGGCTGCGTACAGCCCGCGGCTGCGGCCGGGCGTGCCGGTGTCGTTCCCGCTGGCCTGGGACGAACTGGCCGGCGTTCAGCCGGGCGACTTCACGGTACGCACGGCTGCCGGCTTGTTGGCCTCGAACCCTTCCTGGGACGAGCTGATGCCGGCACCGCAGGAACTGCCGGCCGAGCTGATCGAGCATGGACGGACGATTCCGGTCGCCCGGGTGCAGGCGATGCACGAGGGCAAGCGGCGGGCCCGGGCCCGCCGCGAGGCCGGCGAGGACTGAGTGGCCAGCCGCCGCGATCAGCGAGTACGGGACAGCTGTGCGTTCAGGTGTGGCCGGAATTCCCCCGGCTGCAGGGCCAACTCGCTGACGTAGGCCAGCTCGTCCTGGCTGGTCAGCGCGTACAGCCGGCGCTCGCCGGCGATCTGCTTGGCGGTCGGGGTGAAGCCGACCGCGGTGGTGGCGAACTCCCAGCGCCGGTCGCTGGCCAGGCCGTCGAACACCGAGACGATGCCGGCCGCGCTGGTCAGCAGCAGTTCCAGTTGATCCTCCGCCGCGCCGGGCCGCAGGAAGCCGCTCTCCCGGAACGCCGGCCGCAGCACCGAACCGTCCGGCGCGAGTAGCCAGCTGTGCGATAGGTAGCTCAGGAACGGCCGGCCGTCATGGCTGAACGTGACCCGCTGCGCGTAGGAGAACGGTTCGTCGTCGGCCGGTTTCACGCCGGTGCCGTGGCCGGCCCAGTCGCCTACCAGCGGCAGCACCTCGAGCAGCGCCGTGTGCAGTTCAGCACCCGACCGCAGGTCGGTCGTGTCGGCCCGCTCCGGGACGTCCATCTAGCGCTGGCCGGCGAACAGCTTGGCGACGATCAGCACCGACATCCCCACGATGGCGAGGAACGTGGCGACGAGCAAGATGGTGTAGAACGTGGCCATAACCAAAGGATATCCCGCCGTGAGCCAACCCTCGGAAAGCCAGCCGGAAAGTCAGGCCCGGCTGGAAAGCCAGCGCAGCTTGGTCGTCAAGTGCACCGTCGGCGCCGAGGCGCCGGAGCGGTGTGGCCAGGCGTTCACCGTCGCGGCCACCGCGGCCAGCACCGGCATCGCCACCTCGCTCTGGCTCACCGGCGACGCGGCCTGGTTCGGCCTGCCCGGCAGGGCCGAGGAGTTCGTCCTGCCGCATTCGGCGCCGCTGGCCGAGCTGCGCGACACCATGCTCACGCTCGGCACCCTGACCGTCTGCACCCAGTGCGCGCAACGGCGCGGCATCGAGCCGGCCCAGTTGCTGCCCGGTGCCCGGATCGCCGGTTCGGCCAGCTTCGTCGACGAGATCCTGCGCCCGGGCGCTCAGGCACTGGTCTACTGAGCAGATGGCCCGGCTCAGATTCATTCCGCTGAACGGCAGCTTCGAGAAGCTGCTCGCCCGGTCGCGTGCCGATCAGCCCACCTATCCCGGCGGCCTCGACCCGCGGCCGGGCTTCGACACCTTCAACCGGTCCATCCGGCTGCCACGCGGCGAGGACAGCTTCCGGCAGGCCGGTGAAACCATCCTGACCTGGGGCCTGCAGCGAGGGGCCGGCCTGCGGGTCGAACCGGACACGCCGCGGGTCGCGGTGGGCAGCACCACCGTGCTCGGCATCGGCGTGGCCGGGCTGTACCTGGCCTTTCCGTGCCGGGTGAACGAGGTCTACCAGGAACCGACCCGGCTGGGCTTCAGCTACCTGACGCTGCCCGGCCATCCGGAGTGCGGCATGGAGCGGTTCCTGGTCGAACTCGCGCCGGACGGCACGGTGCAGGCCAGCGTCACCGCGATCAGCCGGCCCGGCAACCTGCTGGTATCGCTGGCCGGCCCGGTCGGCCGTGCGGCCCAGCGCCGAACGGCCGACCGCTACCTGGCCGTGTTGTAGGGCGTGACTGGGTTTTGCACGCTCAGGCGGGCAAAACCCAGTCACGGTTCGGGCTACGCCCGGTCAGCCAGGCTCAGGACAGCACCAGCGGTACTTCGATCAACCCGGGCGACGTCGCCACCACCGGGCGGCGGACGGCGCCGGAGTTGTGCATCACCGACAGCGTCCAGTTGCCCGGCGCGGCGAAGAACCGGTAGTCGCCGGTCGCCGAGGTGACCACCTCGGCGGTGAACTCGCCGGTGCCGTCCAGCAACCGGACGTAGGCCGCCGGCACCGGTGAGCCGTCATCCGCCGAGACGGTGCCGTAGATGACCGTCTCCTTGGTGATGTCCACGTGCGGCGGCAGGGTGGGGGCTTGCGCGGGGGCTCCGCACATATCGGTGTACCTCTCTCGTCGCGAGCTGGGTCAGACGGTCTTCTCGATCGGGACGCCGACCAGCGAGCCGTACTCGGTCCAGGAACCGTCGTAGTTCTTCACGTTCGGCTCGCCGAGCAGCTCGTGCAGGGCGAACCAGGTGTGCGAGGAACGCTCACCGATCCGGCAATAGGCGATGGTTTCCCGCGAGGTGTCCAAGCCGGCCTCGCCGTAGAGCTGGCGCAGCTCGTCGTCGCTCTTGAAGGTGCCGTCCTCGTTGGCCGCCTTGGACCACGGCACGTTCAGCGCGGTCGGGATGTGGCCGGCCCGCTGCGACTGCTCCTGCGGCAGGTGCGCCGGAGCGAGCAGCTTGCCGGAGAATTCGTCCGGTGAGCGCACGTCGATCAGGTTCTTGCTGCCGATCGCGGCGACCACCTCGTCGCGGAAGGCCCGGATGGAAACGTCCTGGTCCTTGGCCTGGTACTGGGTGGCCGGTCGCTGCACCGGATCCTTGGACAGCTCGCGGCCGTCCAGCTCCCACTTCTTCCGGCCGCCGTCCAGCAGCTTGACCTGGTCGTGGCCGTACAGCTTGAAGTACCAGTACGCGTAGGCGGCGAACCAGTTGTTGTTGCCGCCGTAGAGCACCACGGTGTCGTCGTTGGCGATGCCCTTGTCCGACAGCAGCTGCTCGAACTTCTCCTTGGATACGAAGTCGCGGACCACCTGGTCCTGCAACTCGGTCTTCCAGTCCAGCTTGACCGCGCCACGGAGGTGGCCGCCGTCGTAGGCGGAGGTGTCCTCGTCGACCTCGACGAACACCACCCCCGGGGTGTCCAGGTTTTCCTCGGCCCAGTCGGCCGTGACGAGCGCATCAGTGCGGCTCATGGATGTCTCTCCTCGAGTTGAAAACCGGTTTGAGCAAGGCAGTGGAAACACGCCGGAATCGGCAGGATGGCTTTCGCCGGACGGCGTGGCGCAGGTCAGCTGAGCGAAGGCGAGGCAGCTACCTGGCGATGAAACCGGGACACAGCGCACTACCGACGCGGCACAGGTCCACGGCGCGGCGAGAGGTTAGCAGCTGTCCCATCGCCCCCACCCTAGCGATCCCGGCCAGCGGCGGCTAGCGCAGCCCACCCGATGGCAGGTTCCGAGCCGCGCGGCACTCGGTTCAGCTGGTCAGCGCATTGGTCAGTACGTAGGCCGCTGGGATGGTGAGGGCGATGGTCCACGCCGCCGCAGCGGCCGGCCGCAGCGCGCTCAGCCGGTCGCGGCCGGTGTTCTCGTCCGGGCCGCCCGCGGATACCTCGGCCGTCCCGGTCGCGGCCGATCCGGTCTCGGTCGTTCCGGTCTCGGCCGTTCCGGCCTCCGCTGCTCCGGTCTCGGCTGCCCGGCCTCTGGCCGCGGGCCGGGACTCCGCGAAGCTGGCCGCGATGGAGAGCAAGCAGGCCACCGCGGCCACCGCGGCCCCGACGAAGGCACCTCGTCCGGCGGCGAAGTCGATCAGCCGGCGTAGCGCCAGGTAACCCACCACCGCGCCGGCTGCCACCCCGACCATCACGGCGGGCAGGCCACGGTCCAGCCCCGGGTCGAACCGTGGCACCGACAGCACCGCGTCGGTCAGATGCGCCGCGACCAGCCCGATGCCGAACGAGGCCAGCGCGGCGAGCACGATGGTCCGGCCGGATGCCTGGTACCGCAGCATGATCAGCCCGGGCAGCGCCACCACGGCCACCAGCAGCAGGGTGATCCCGGCCAGCGATTCGACGACCCGGGTACGCACCACGCCGCGGCTGAGCTGGTGCACGAACATCAGCGGAATGGCCACGCCCAGCACGCCGAGCACCGGCGAGTACCCGCTGTTCGGCCAATGCAGGGTGAGCCCGTCCGCCGCCGCCGCGGCCGCCCCGCCCATGACCAGGCCACCGATCCGGCCGGGCAGCCGGTTGCCCAGCATCCAGCATGGGATGAGCACCGCCTGCACCACCGCGACCGCCATCATGGTGGCGGTCACGCCCAGGTACCCACCGGCGGCCAGCACGCCGGTCAGCACCGCGGTCAGCGCGGCGAGCTGGATGTGGTTGATACGCACCGGCGCCGGCTCGGCCGGGACGACCGCCGGGGATTCGGTCTCGGACATGCTCACCGCTCCATGCTCCCAGACGCGGCTAGTGCCCACGCTCATCTTGCGCAAGCTTGTGGACAACGCAGCTCATCTCCGGCGGCTTGTGGACAACGCGGCCCGGGCCCACTCGTCCATCCGATCGAGCAGCCCGGCGCCGGTGGCGTTCTCGGCATGGCCCATGCCGTGCTCGATCCACAGCTCGGCGTGCGGGGCCGTGCCGGCCAGCATCCGCGGATGAGAGAGCGGGAAGTACGGGTCGGCATCGCCGTGCACCACCAGCAGCGGCACGGCGATCGCGCCGGCCACCTCCACCGGGGAGACCGGCAGCAGATCCCAGCCGTGCCCGATCCGGGTCTTGAACACCCGCGCCAGGATCAGCCGGCCCAGCCGGGTCTCCACCCCGGCATGCAGCCGGCGCATCGGTTTGGTGCCCCGCTCGTACCAGCGGCCGGGACCGCTCACCGCGATCACCGCGTCCGGGCTCGGCAGGCCGGCAACCGGGGCCAGTCCGGCTTGCCGGACGACCACCGAGGCACCCATCGAGAACCCCAGCGTGATCACCGGCATACCCGGCCGCCGGGCGTGCAGCCAGGCCAGCCCGGCCGCCACGTCGGCAACCTCGTCCGCACCCACCGACGACAGCCCGCCCGAACTGCCGTGCCCCCGGAAGTTCAAGGCGAGCACGCAGTTGCCGCGGCCGGCCAGATGGCGCGCGACGTACTGGATCTCGGGCCTGGTGGTGGAGCCGGTGAAGCCGTGCCCGATCAGGTAGCTCGGCCGGTCGGAAACCTGGCCGTAATAGTCGGCGGTTAGAAAGACTCCGTCCTCAGTGCAAAGGCGCACCGGCTCCGGACCCGACATGCTCGTATTCTTGCCTGCGAGCGGCCAGCTCTCGCGCACCGGGAGGCAGTACATGGAGATCTTTCTCCTGACCGCCGCGGCACAGCCGACCACCGAGGTGCTGCCCGCGCTCGGCCTGCTCGGCCACCGGGTGTCCGTCTCGGACTTCGACGTGAGCCCGCTGCTGGCTCACCACCCCGACGCGGTGCTGGTGGACGGCCGGTTCGACCTGGCCAACGCCCGCGCGTTCAGCCGGGTGCTGGCCGCCGCCGAACTCGACCTGCCGGTGCTGGCGGTGCTCAAGGAGGGCGGCCTGGTGGCGCTGTCGGCCGACTGGGCGGTGGACGACGTGCTGCTGGACACCGCCGGACCGGCCGAGGTGGACGCCCGGCTGCGGCTGGCGGTGGCGCGGCGGACCGCGGCCGGCCAAGGCGAGCCGGGCGTGGTCAAGGTGGGCGAGCTGACCATCGAGGAGGCCACCTACACCGCCCGGCTCCGCAACACCACGCTGGACCTGACCTACAAGGAATTCGAGCTGCTGAAGTTCCTTGCCCAGCACCCGGGCAGGGTGTTCTCCCGCGCGCACCTGCTGCAGGAGGTATGGGGGTACGACTACTTCGGCGGCACCCGTACCGTCGACGTGCACGTACGCCGGTTACGGGCCAAGCTGGGCGTCGAGTTCGAGGCGATGATCGGCACGGTCCGCAACGTCGGCTACAAGTTCGTCAAACCGGCCGAGGCCCGATCGCGCGCGGATCAGGCAGAGCCGGCCGAGCCACAGCGCACCAGGTAGCTACCGTTGCAGGCGTGAGCCTGCGGACCACCGTCGAAGAGTCACTGGACGCAGACCGGGTCGTCGCGGTGCGCGAACTGGTCCGCGCCGCCC